>Ga0206677_10000306_pt1 | contig 46101 bp, 43 predicted proteins | sample M130m12015metaG_FD_155475 | JGI IMG/M metagenome (GOLD analysis project Ga0206677, IMG submission 155475) | Ammonia-oxidizing marine archaeal communities from Monterey Bay, California, United States - M1 30m 12015 | ecosystem: Environmental > Aquatic > Marine > Intertidal zone | place: USA...
GAATTGAAAATGACAATTACATGCTCGTACACAAACAAGATTATGTGAAATAGGCTTGGTTTTATTCTGAAATGGAGCCTAATTCCTAACGTATTTTGTCTGAGCCGACAATAATATATTCTAATATAGCTTTCAACTGTAAGATTTTCGTTAGATTCACACAAATCTAAAATTAACGCTATGAGTAATTCTAAGTCTACTGGTTCAGCCTTTATGGTGAATCTTGTTATGTTTATTGTATTAGTTGTAATCACTTTTGGTCCTCCAGCGATCATTATGAAAGATTACTTTGATGCTGTCATGGAAATGGACATTTCAAAAGCCGTTCGTGCTATTGAAAATGTTGGGTCACTTCCAATCGTATTGATCATTTTAAATGCTGCATTTGCCTTTGCATGTTTGAGAGTTGAAAGACTGAAAACGCGAATGACAAAATACTGGGCATATCTCTCTATAATAAATATCGTTTGGTGGATTTTTTTGATGGTATAATTTCTAACCAAACAGATTAAATCTTTAAGGCCTTCGGGCCTTTTTTTTTGCTAGAAGTGGCTCGTTACGTCGTCACTCGGACTTTATTTTTAATCTCATCCGCAAGTTGTTTTGCGCTTTCCATTGTGGATGAAGCAATCGTTATGTGTCCCATTTTACGGTTTGGTTTGGTCATTTCTTTGCCATAAAGATGGACATGGACTCCAGGTTGAGAAATAATTTCTGAAAGCCCTTCATATTTCGCTTGTCCCGAACTGTCTGAACTTCCAATAAGGTTTAGCATTACACCATAACGTGTCATTTCCGTGGACCCAAGCGGCATATTTAGAACTGCGCGCATGTGCTGCTCAAATTGCGAGGTAATGTTACATTCGATCGTGTGGTGACCGCTGTTGTGAGGTCGTGGAGCAACTTCATTCACTAAAATCTCCCCTTCTGAAGTTAAAAACAACTCAACAGCTAATATTCCGACGAGTTCAAGTTTGTTAATGACATCAATTGCAACTTTGTAGGCTTTTTGTTCTATTTCATCAGAAATAGAAGCGGGCGAGAACAAGTAAGCAACCAAATTCGCATCGTTAAATTCACATTCGACGGTGGGGTATACGGCTGTTTCTCCGTTTTCATTTCGTGCAACAATCACGGAGAGTTCCTTTTCAAATGGAACGAGTTCTTCACATATTGAGGCCTGCGTAAATGACGTGGCCAAATCGCTTTCCGAGTTTATGATTTTAACACCTTTCCCATCATATCCTCCTGTCCGCAGTTTGTGAACGAAGGGTATTTTTTGAATTAAGTCACTTTTTGGTGTATTTTCATCGATACATTCGAATTTCGAGGTGGGGATGTTGTGTTTTTGGTAGAATTCTTTTTGAAGACCTTTGTCTTTGATGATCTCCAACACCCTTGGTTGGGGAAAAACTTTAACTCCTCTTTGTTCTAGTTCATACAGTGCATCGATGTTAACATTCTCTATTTCAACCGTAATCACATCTTTGTCTTTCCCGAAGTCAAGCACATCATCATAATTTGTGATGTCTCCAAGGGTCATGGATGTCGCAATTGAGGAGCTCGGAGCATTGGTATCATTTTCCATAATATGTACATGGATGTTGTAACTGATTGCTTCTTGAATAAACATTCGTCCTAACTGTCCACCTCCCAAAATTCCAAGACGATGAGACGATCCTATAAGGTCCTTTTCCATTGTACAAAGATAATGTCTATTCAGAAGAAAATCGTAGCTTTGCTATTCTAAATGACATTTTTGTGATTGAAGTATTAGACAAGTCATTCGAAATTTTCATCGATAAAGATGAAATAGCCCAAAAAGTAAGCTCTGTTGCTGATAGGATAAATAAAGACTACCATGGAAAAGAGGTCATTTTTATTGCGGTTTTAAATGGGGCATTTATGTTTGCTTCTGATTTGTTGAAAAATATTCACCTTTCTTGTGAAATTTCATTTGTAAAAATGAGCTCTTATCAAGGAACCCAGACTACTGGGGTTGTAGATGAATTACTTGGCTTGAATACTGATGTTGAGGGGAAAGATGTGATTATTATAGAAGATATTGTTGATACAGGACATACCATTGAGAAAATTATCTCATTACTGAATGTGAAAAAGCCGAATTCAGTTGAAATCTGTACACTTTTATACAAACCAGCTGCATTCAAAGGAACTTCAAAGCCTACTTATGTTGGATTTGATATTCCAAACGCGTTTGTTGTTGGATATGGATTGGACTACAATGAGAAAGGAAGGAATTTAGATGCATTGTATCAAATTAGAGAAAATAAAAATTAAAAGCATGTTGAATATTGTATTATTTGGACCTCCAGGTGCAGGAAAAGGAACACAATCAGAGCGATTAATTGATAAATATGGGTTGGTTCATTTATCAACTGGAGATATTTTTAGAGCAAATATTAAAGGTGAAACTGATCTTGGTATTCTTGCGAAGAGCTTTATGGATAACGGGCAGCTTGTTCCTGATGAGGTAACGATAAATATGTTGAAAGCTGAAGTCTTAAACCATCGTGATCCGAAAGGATTTATTTTTGACGGTTTCCCAAGAACAAATGCCCAAGCAGCTGCATTGGACGAATTGCTGTCAGAAATCAATACATCAATCACTTCAATGATATCTTTGGATGTCCAAGAAGATGAACTCAGAGAAAGGTTGGCAAACCGAGCGAAAACTAGTGGACGTCCTGACGATGCGAATCCTGCAGTGATACAAAATAGAATCGATGTATATAAAAATGAAACAGCTCCAGTCATTGACTATTATTCAGCACAAAACAAATGGATAAAAATTGATGGACTCGGAACGATTCAAGACATTACCAACCGTCTTTTTGATGCCATCGCATCCTTATAATTTTAGCGGTTAAAGAGAACTTAACACAATTAAATTTGTAGTGCAATGGCTTCGGGAAATTTTGTCGATTATGTTAAGATTCACACCACTTCTGGTAACGGAGGAGGAGGTTCAAGTCATTTTCGCAGAGAAAAGTACATCCCGAAAGGCGGTCCTGATGGAGGAGATGGAGGTCGTGGAGGGCATGTAATCGTTCGTGGTAATAAGCAGCTTTGGACCCTGCTTCATTTGAAATTTTCCAAACACATCAAAGCCGGACATGGAGTGCATGGTTCTGGGAATTTGAAAACGGGAGCTCAAGGGAGGGACGAATACATTGAAGTGCCTTTAGGCACGATTGCTCGGGATGCTGAAACCAATGAAATTCTTTTTGAAATTACAGAAGATGGAGAGGAGAAGATCATTCAGAGAGGAGGTCGAGGTGGTCTTGGTAACAACAACTTTAAATCATCGACGAATCAAACGCCTAGATTCGCTCAATCTGGAGAAGATGGAATTGAAAGTTGGAAAATTTTAGAACTCAAATTACTAGCCGATGTGGGACTGGTTGGATTTCCAAATGCTGGAAAAAGCACCTTACTTTCAGTCGTTTCTGCCGCGAAGCCGGAAATTGCAGACTATCCATTCACAACGCTAAAACCAAACTTGGGGATTGTAAAATACCGTGATTTGCGTTCCTATGTGATGGCAGATATACCTGGGATCATTGAAAATGCGCACAAGGGAAAGGGATTGGGCTTGCGTTTTTTACGTCATATCGAAAGAAATTCATTGCTCTTGTTTATGGTACCAGCAGACAGTGATGATATTGCAAATGAATATAAGGTGCTTTTTAACGAGCTCAATCAATACAATCCAGAACTGATTCATAAGGATATTATCTTGGCAGTTACGAAGAGTGACATGTTAGATGAGGAATTAAAGGAAGAAATTATACCAACGCTACCACCAAATGTTCCTCATTTGTTCATCTCCTCTGTTGCCCAGATTGGGCTGGTTGAATTGAATGACCTTATTTGGAAAACGCTTAATGATGATTGATTATATAGAAGCAATTGATCATTCCATTGTCCTTGCTGTAAATAGCTGGCACAATCCTTTTTTGGATGAATTTATGTGGGCAGTTTCTGGAAAATTAATTTGGCTTCCGATGTACATTGTATTAATTATGATGTATTGGAATAAATTCAACACTAAAATGACGTTGTTTTTTGTGCTTGCGGCATTGGTAGTAATAGGACTTTCCGATTTAATTTCATCACAACTGATAAAGGAATATGTAATGCGTTATAGGCCATCACACAATGCAGTTCTTTCTGAACAGCTTCATTTTTATCAATTGGGACCAGACGACTATTACAAAGGTGGAATGTTTGGCTTTGTCTCATCTCATGCTGCGAATTTTTTCGGACTTTGTACTTTTGTTTCTTTGGTACTAAAGAAACAATACCAGCGCATTTCATTTGTTTTGATTTCTATAGCTCTACTAGTTTCCTTCAGTCGGATCTATCTCGGTGTACACTATTTTACCGATATTCTTGGAGGAGCAGCTTTAGGCATTCTTGTTGCAGTGATTGTCTACCGTTTTTTTTATATTGCCATTATTAGAAAAGAAGTGATGCGAAAATGATTTATTTACTCGTTTTTCTTGGGGGTGGACTCGGTAGTCTTTTACGATTTTTAATCGGAAAAGCCTCGGTTCAACTATTTTTCACGAACTTTCCAATGGGAACGTTTCTTTCCAATATGATGGCCTGTATTTTGCTCGCATTTTTTGTAGTGATTCTCGATGAAAAATCGTCTGAATACGAATGGATCCACCCATTGTTTATTGTTGGTTTTTGTGGCGGATTTAGCACGTTTAGTACTTTTGGAAATGAGACTTTTCAATTGTTAAATTCGGGAAACCATCTCGTAGCAATCCTAAATATTTTAATTTCCGTGCTTCTTGGAGTCGGATTAATTTATTTTGTTCGTATACGTGGATAGTGGTGGGTGTAAGTCCTAATAATTTCAGTTCTTGCGGTCACGCCAATTCTTGAGGTAAAATATCCAATAATTTTGTATTTAAATGGTCTCGTTTTGCGATTAATGCTGACAGATCTACTTTGTTTACAGCATTTTTTGCTTTTAGTGATTTAAAGTTATTGAACCATATATAAGCCACAGTTCCTGTCAATCCAATAGAGGTGAAGTAAGCAATTGCAAGCCACCAACTTGGATAGATAAAATGATAAAACACAAAAATGAAGGGGAGGTTGAAAATACCAATTGAAAATTTCGCTAAAATCATTTTTACAGAGCTCCAAAATACACGACGCTTAAATGTTTTTTCAGTGAAATTTTTTACGAAATAGTAAGGAATAAAACAGTGAATTAGACCAACTATCATTAGTGGGAACAGTAGCAACAATGCGGCCCACTCTTTGGAACGGGTTCCATTGGTTTTTTTCCAATAAACGAGAGCATCATTTAGTTTCATTTGCTTGAGGAGTTTGATGTAATTTTCTAACTCCTCTTGAATTGTTTGAAGTTTTTCATCCGTATTAATATCTTGCTTGTTGAGCCAAGTTGCTAAATTCTGTGAATATTTCCAGCGTTCGTAGAGAGAGATTGCTGGATCAAATGAAATCGCATTCATTCCCTTGCGCGTAAGTATCATTATATTTTCATGCAATTCAGAATTTCCTGTCTTTTCGATGTGGGTAATTTGCTCTTGCATCAACTTCTGAATTAATGCTGTAAGTTCAGAAACAACTTTTATTGGATTTGTTTCGTATGCCTCTCGATAATCATTTAGACAAATTGGTTCGGAGTTGGCAATTAGCAAATCACTTCGCATTTGATTGGGATCAGAATAATTACAGCCAATTGCAGCAATATATACTTTCTTTTTCCAGTTTAGTTTTTCGAGTGCAGTAAATCCGATTTTTACGGCTCCTTTTTTTACAGGCTTCAATCTTCGAATAAAAACATCATCTGTAAAACCTTCCCCAAAGATGAGAAGGTTTCTTCCTCTGGAGAGTATTTTTGACGTTTTTTCAAAGACAAGATCATTTTTTGAGCGCGTATCTCCACCATCTAATTGCCTGTAGATTGGGAGCATTTGGCAGGCCCACAGGAATGGTTTTGTAAATTTTGTAAATACATCAGACCGTGTCATGAAGAACAAAATTGAACGTTGTTTTGCAGCAATGACGAGTGGATCCATAAAAGAAGCAGGGTGGTTACTTACGAATATGGTTCTGCCATAGAATGATTTGGGCCCATTTACTCTTCTGAAACGCGGATAAATAATCCATGTAGAATATCTTAAAGTAAAAAACATGATTAAATAGATGATGCGCATGAGATCGTTTATTGAGCAAAAGTAACAATCAAGAGTAATTCCTCGAAGATCTCTCAATTATTTTTTAGATCATTGGTGGGTTTTCTTTTTTGTTTATTTGGGATTGATGCTTAGAAATGATTTGTGTTATGGTGAAAGACTAGTTAACATGGATATTGGGCATAACTTTTATTTGGTTTTTGGAGAACAAGGGTATAATCTCCTAAATTAGTATCTAAGCAATTTATTGAAGATGAAAAAGTTTGGTATTATATGTGGGGGATTTTCCTCTGAATTCGACATATCAGTAAAGAGTGCCCGCAATATTTTGAAAAATTTTCCGGATGCTTATGATGCATATTTAATTTATCTTCAGCGCGATGGGTGGTTCATTGAAGTGAATGGAATTAAATTATCGCTCAACTCAATTGATTTTACATTTAATAATGGAGTGGATAAAATTGATGCAGTAATTGTTTACATTCATGGAGATCCAGGAGAGAACGGCAAAATTCAGGCGTATCTGGATATGATTGGACTTCCCTATGTGAACTCGGGTCCGCTGGCTTCTCAGTTATCGTTTGACAAATGGTATTGTAATGAGTTTTTGCGAGGTTTTGGATACAACGTGGCGAAGTCAATGTATTTTTCTGATGCCCGAGAAGTCGGCGATGTGGAACAAATGATTGAAGAGTTAGGGTTGCCAATTTTTGTAAAACCTTGTGATTCGGGATCGAGTTATGGAATCGCTAAAGTAAAAGAAGTTGGACAATTGAGCGCTGCGATTGAGGATGCATTCGCAGAAGGAGAATCAGTTATCTTGGAGTCCTTTCTTGATGGTGTAGAGGTGACTTGTGGTGCTTATCGAACTTCTGAAGGAATTCAAACATTGCCACTAACTGAGATTGTCTCAGAGAATGATTTTTTTGATTATGAGGCGAAATATCAAGGTCTTTCCGAGGAGATAACACCTGCGCGTATTTCTGAAAATAGTACCATTCAAGTCCAAAAAATCACAAAAGAAATTTATCAATTACTAAATTTGAGGTCAATCGCACGCATTGACTTTATATTAGTTGGTGGTATTCCATTTGTCATTGAGGTAAATACAACACCAGGTTTTTCTGATGAAAGTATTGTACCTAAAATGCTTTCTTCTGCATCGATTTCAACCAAAGGGTTTTGGACCGAGATAATTGGAGCTGAGCTGGATCAATAAGTGGCAATTGCATTTAGTAGTTGCTCAATTTTGGACTTTAGCTCACGTCTTGAGTAGGTTGAATTGTTTACGACAATTGCGAATGCCAAATTTTTATTGCTGGTCGTTTTTACATATCCGGCATAACTCTTGATGCGCGTCATTGTTCCACTTTTGGCTTTGATTCGATTTTGTCCGGCTTGATTTTTACAAAGGTTTTTTAGTGTTCCACTTACACCCGCAGTTGGAAGTGAATTGTAAAAGCAACTGAAGTCTTTTGCGTTTTGCATGTAGTACAAAAGTTGAGTGAAATGGGATGCTGAAATTGCATTTGATCGAGATAAACCACTTCCATCATTTATCACGAGTCCTTCTGTGTTGAGTTTCCCTTCCCAGTACTTTTTTAAAATTTTGAGACCTTGAACTGTACTTCCATTCCCAGTGCTTGTATATCCAATTAAGTTGATTAAGTGCTCTGCAAATAGATTGATACTTTTATGATTGGTTTCTTTAATGATCTCATTTACCTTGATTCCTTCCTGTGTATGCACAAGAGTTCTGTTTTGATACGACTTATTTGAACTTGAAATTTGTTCTGATCTGGCTGATTTGGCCGGTGCAAATACACTTATTCCCGATTCGATTAAAGCCTTGTTAAATTCGTAAGCGAATTGGTTTTCTGGATCAGGCAGGCTGCCTTTAACCACGAATGAATTTTGTCCCACAGGCAGCGTACCTGTTCCAAATCGATCTAGCGAAAATGGCGCACCATAAAGATAAGAATTATCTCCTTTACGGTTGGATGATTTTATGTAGTTGTGAAAGTTGAGATTTGGAACTTCTGGTTCGATCGACTTTAGGATAGATGGTTCTCCAGGAACTGAGGCTGTGGTGAATGTATATCGCAATAGGTTGTCATATATGGTGAGACCAGATGGTCCAGCACCGTAGTAATTTCCCATGTCAACCCAATTCCAATCATCAGGAACTCCTTCAAAATGAAATTCTGATGCATCTGCAATGACGCCTCCATTCACTTTTTTTATACCTATATCTTTTAATTGGACAATCCATTCTTGCATGAAATCCAATTCCTCTCCTTCATTTGTGAAATATTTACTAGCTAGCGATGGATCTCCCCCTCCTCGAATCCAAATATTTCCATTCAATATTCCTGCAGAATCTATGTTTCCATCAATGTAAAGTCTTGTTTTTGGATGATAGTTGGGTCCCAATAGTTCTATTGCAGTAGCAGTAGAAAATAATTTTGCTGTGGATGCAGTCGGTAGAGTCAAATTGGGATTGTATTCGGAGAGTACATTATACCCTTTAAGATCAACTATTTGTATGCTGATAGATGCGTGTTTCATCCCTGCATCATTGACAAAAGAGTGCACTGCATTCGTTATTCTATTTTGCGCGAATGATATATTTGTGACAAATACGAAACATATTACACAATAACTTAGTATCTTCATCGTATATCTTTTAGCTAAATCTCGAAAGAATATTCATTGAACGCGCCTTTAGTTCAAAAACTTTTAAACAAAAGTGCACGAAATACTCCTTTATTATTTAGCAGATACGACAAAAACACGCTGTGAAAAAAATAAAGATTTTGCGCATTATCAATCGATTTAACATCGGTGGTCCTTCGTATAATGTTACTTTCACACCAGCTGCTGTTGATACACTTACGGTTGTTATTAATCGATTGAAGAAAGGCAAGTCTCCAATGGTTGGCGGAAAAGATCATACCACACATCACTTGGTGTATTCAGGTCTTACCGATCGAAAAGTTTGGTACGTTTTTCTCCTAATTGGAGCTTTTTCAAGTATTTTTGCAGTTGCAATGGTGAATTTAATTCAACTTGATCTTGGGTTGCCAATTGTACTCTTCATTTCCTATTTCTTTTTCGTATTCGCTATATTGTACAGAAATACAATAAAACATACTGCACCTAAAAATAAATAAGACTTATTTCTTATTTTCGTGTAGTGAATAAACAGGCAACTTCGCGACTTTCTTCCTTTACTTTTTCAGTGACGCTTTGCGCGAAGCAATTCGCAATTTCACGATTATATTTTCACTCGTTCTTGATTGGTGTAAAAATGATCAGTAATTTGATTCTCTCCACTGCCGAGCGTCAAAAATTTATGCAAGTTGAGTAAAAAAGATTACATAGAAGTTTATGGGGCTCGAGAGCACAACTTGAAAAATGTTGACCTTAAAATCCCTAGAAATGAATTGGTTGTTTTTACTGGCTTAAGTGGCAGTGGCAAGTCCTCTTTAGCATTTGATACAATTTTTGCAGAGGGACAGCGTCGATACATTGAAACTTTTTCGGCTTATGCGCGTCAATTTTTAGGGAGTCTGGAACGTCCAGATGTAGATAAAATTGAAGGATTAAGTCCTGTAATTTCTATTGAACAAAAGACAGTTTCTAGATCACCACGTTCCACAGTAGGGACCATCACCGAGATTTATGATTTCATGCGTTTGCTTTTTGCTCGGGTCAGCACAGCCTATTCTTATGTCACTGATGAAGAAATGGTAAAATATTCGGATGATCAAATTGTTGATCTTATCATTGAAAATTATCTCGAAAAAAAAATCATTGTACTCTCCCCAAAAATAAAAGGAAGGAAAGGCCATTACCGTGAGTTATTCGAACAAATTACAAAGCTCGGATTTACCAAAGTTCGTGTCGATGGAGAATTGAAAGATATTGAAAAAGGGATGAAACTTGATCGCTACAAGATACACGATGTAGACATTATTGTTGATCGATTGAAAGTAGGAGTAAAAGACCGTCAGCGGATTTACGATGATGTTGTTACTGCGATGAAGCATGGGAATAAATCACTCATCATAATGGATTATGAAACCAATGAAGTTCGACATTTTAGTAGGTCGTTAATGTGCCCTTCAAGCGGAATCAGTTATCCTGAACCTGAACCAAATTTATTTTCTTTTAATTCTCCATATGGAGCGTGTAAGTCCTGCAGTGGTCTAGGAGAAGTGGCAGAGGTGGACATTGAGAAAATTATTCCGGACACTTCAAAAACGATAAAAAAAGGTGGGATTGTTCCACTTGGTGAATACAAACGAAAATGGATATTCGAGAAGCTAGATGCTTACCTTGCTCAAGAGGGTTATGCATTGACCACAGTTATTTCTGAAATTCCTGACGATGTTATGCACGTCATTTTGTATGGGAATGAAGGTGTAGAGCGTTCGAAGAAGGGAAGATCCGTCGTTTTTGAAGGGGTAATTAATTTTATAACAAGACATGCTTCGGAGAGTTCAGCGCCTATTCAGCGTTGGGCGCAGAGCTTCATGAACAAGAAAGTATGTTCTACCTGCAATGGGACGCGTTTAAAAAAAGAAGCACATTACTTTAGAATTGGTGGTCGGAATATTGGGGAATTGGCGCAAATGGATATTTCTGATCTTGCTTTTTGGTTTGAATCTATTGAAGATCATCTATCGAAACAGAATCGGGTGATTGGAGTTGAGATTTTAAAGGAGATTAATGCTCGACTCAGTTTTATTGTTGAAGTTGGTTTGACCTATTTAACTTTGCATCGATCTGCTAAAACTTTATCCGGAGGAGAAGCCCAACGTATTCGACTTGCTACTCAAATCGGCAGTGAACTAATGAATGTATTGTACGTATTAGATGAGCCTTCTATCGGCTTGCATCAGCGCGACAATTCAAGACTTATTCGATCATTACAACGTCTGCGTGATACCGGAAACTCAGTAATTGTTGTAGAGCATGATAAAGAAATGATCGAAGCAGCTGATTTTGTAGTTGACATAGGTCCAGGAGCTGGAATTCATGGAGGAAAGATTGTAAATGCTGCACCGATAAAGGAATTAAAAAATAAAGATTCATTGACAAATCAATATTTGACAGGGGTCAAAAAAATTGAGATACCCAGTAAGCGCAGAACAACGAATGGTAAAAACCTGCTCCTAAAAGGAGCTTCAGGGCGGAATTTACAACAGGTCAATTTAAAAATCCCTTTGGGAACATTTACATGTATTACTGGTGTTTCTGGCAGTGGAAAGTCTTCCTTGATCAATCAAACGCTTTATCCGATCCTTCTAAAGGAAATATACAACGGCGTGAAGAAACCGCTGCCTTACAAATCAATCTCTGGAATTGATTCTTTGGATAAAGTAATTGAAATTGACCAAAGCCCTATTGGTAGAACTCCTCGTTCAAACCCAGCAACATATACAAAGTTGTTTGATGAAATTCGTTCTTTATTCGCAAGTCTACCAGAGGCCCAAATTCGCGGCTATAAGCCGGGTCGCTTTTCATTCAATGTTGTTGGCGGAAGGTGTGAAACATGCAGGGGAGGTGGGATGAAAGTGATAGAGATGAATTTTTTACCTGATGTATATGTTGAATGTGAAACGTGCAATGGTAAGCGATACAATCGGGAAACCTTAGAAGTTCGATTCAAGGGGAAATCGATCAGTGATGTTCTTGAAATGACGATTAATAACGCTACTGATTTTTTTGAAAGTATTCCGAAAATTAATAGGATATTATCCACATTAGTCTCTGTTGGTTTGGGATATGTTAAATTGGGACAGCCGTCTACAACGCTTTCAGGAGGGGAAGCACAGCGTATAAAGTTGTCATCAGAGCTCTCTAAGAAAAGTACTGGAAGCACAATGTTTATCCTTGATGAACCATCTACCGGTTTACATTTTGAAGACATAAAAATGCTCCTTCAGGTTCTGCAACGCTTGGTTGATGAAGGCAATACAGTTTTGGTAATAGAGCACAACCTGGATATTGTGAAAGTTGCGGATTATATCATTGATATTGGTCCAGAGGGTGGAAAAGGAGGGGGCAATATTGTTTGTCAAGGAAGTCCGGAGAAGATTGTGAAATCGTCAATGGAAATATCACATACTGCCAGATACCTAGCTGATGAATTGACTTAAGTTACCTGTCATTTGTAGTTTCTTATCTTGAGTTTTAAAAAGTCAGATGAATGATTGATGTTTAATATTTCTTGAACAGTATTGACGCAATATGTCCACCAAACCCGAAGGTATTACTCATTGCATAGGTCATTTCTTTTTCTTTCCCTTTTTCTAAGGGAAAGTCAAAATGATTTGCAAATTCAGGTTCGATATCAGTTGTATTTATAGTTGGAGGAACAATTCCTTCACGAAGCGCTAGAATAGATGCAATACCTTCAATGGCTCCAGCAGCACCGAGTAGATGTCCTGTCATTGATTTTGTTCCAGATACTGCGAGTGTTTTTCGTTGTCCAAATACACGTTCTGCAGCAATAAGTTCGGATTTATCTCCCAACGGTGTTGATGTTGCATGCATGTTAATGTAGTCTACTTGATCGGCTAAGATTCCTGCTTCTCTGAGTGCCTCTTTCATTCCAAGTACGGCCCCGTCTCCCGCCGGATGTGTTCCAGTTAAGTGGTATGCATCTGCTGCCATGCCCCCACCAACAACTTCTCCAAAAATTGTTGCCCCACGTTTGATTGCATGTTCATATTCTTCTAGAATTAATGCTCCTGCTCCCTCTCCCATCACAAACCCATCGCGGTTCACATCAAAAGGGCGGGAAGCTGTTTCTGGAGTTTCATTTTTTGTTGAAAGTGCTCTGGCTGAGGCGAATCCGCCCATTGCAGCTTCATTAATTGCAGCTTCAGATCCGCCCGTAATAATCATATCCGCCTTGTCCCATTTGATGTAATTAAATGCCTCAATCATTGCTGTATTTGATGTGGCACATGCGGAAACGGGACAAAAGTTTACGCCTCTTAATCCATACTTGATAGAAATAATGCCTGATGCGATATCGACAAGAATACGAGGTATAAAAAATGGTGTAAATCTTGGTGTTCCATCGCCTTCACAATATTCTTTCATTTGATTTTGAAAGGTTTGAATGCCTCCATTTCCCGATCCCCAAATCACACCAATTCGATCTTTATTGAGAGGGTCTAGATCAATCCCACCATTCTTTAGAGCTTGATCAACAGCATATAGAGCGTATTGTGAAAATGGATCATATTTTCGTAATTCTTTAACATCAAAGTGCTCTTTTGGATCAAATCCTTTCAGCTCACAGGCAAATTTGGCTTTGAATTTTTCTGTGTTAAACGACGTTATTTCTGCAGCACCGCTTTTTCCAGCCTTAAGGTTGGTCCAAAAATCTTCGATATTATTACCAATTGGGGTTAGCGCCCCAAGGCCAGTTACAACTACTCGTCTCATGTAATTTTTTGTTTTATAATTCGAGTTTAATTACATTGAATCATCAAGAATTATTTATAAAAATCCCAATTCCAATTGCGCTTCTTCACTCATCATGTCCTTGTCCCACGGGGGATCAAAAACAATATTTACTTTCGCCGAAGTTATCGAAGGATGGCTGGCTACTTTTTCTTCGACTTCTTTTGGCATAGATTCAGCAACTGGACAATTGGGCGAGGTCAAAGTCATTTCAATAACTACATTATGTTCCTTGTCGATTTTAACTTCATAAATCAACCCCAACTCGAAAATATCAACTGGAATTTCCGGATCGTAAATGGTTTTTAATATTTCGACTACTTTATTCTCAAGTTCCATCATAACTTTTCCTAAACGGCTTTTAAGGCCTTTAATTTCATTTTTTTAATCATACTTGCCAATCCATTTGATCGGGTTGGGGAAAGGTGTTCGTGTAGTCCGATTTCTGCTATGAATCGCAGGTCTGCTGTGGCAACCTCTTTTGGTGATTCATTGTTGAAAACACGGATAAGGAGTGCAATAATTCCTTTTGTTATTATTGCATCTGAATCCGCCGTGAAAAGCATTTTATTATTTTCTACTGCAACGTCCAACCAAACTCGAGATTGACAACCGTCGATGAGTCGGTCCTCCGTTTTTTTTTGATCATCTATAATCGGAAGTTCTTTTCCAAGCTCGATGATGTATTCATATTTGTCCATCCAATCGTCGTAAATGGCAAACTCATCAATTATTTCTTGTTCTTTTTGATCTAATGTCATGTTTTGGGTGGTGTTCTTCTTAAAGCAACATTGCAACGCTTCGTTTTAAGGCTGTTATAAAAATGTCGACTTCTTCTTTTGAATTGTAGAATGCAAAAGACGCTCTAATTGTTCCCGGGATTTTGAAAATATCCATTAAGGGTTGCGTGCAATGGTGTCCGGTTCGTATTGCAATACCTTGTTTGTCCAAAAGTGTACCGACATCAAACGGATGCGCTCCCTCTACAATGAAAGAGATCACGCTTATTTTATTTTTTGCTGTTCCAATGATTCGGACACCTTTCATGCTTTTTAGTTCATTTTCTGCATATTTTCCAAGGTCTTGTTCATGTTGCTGCAATTGTCGAATGTCCAACGATGAAAGATACTCAATTGCTTTTCCAAGACAAATTCCACCAGCAATATCTGGTGTCCCCGCCTCAAATTTATGAGGCAATTCATTGTAGGTTGTTTTCTCAAACGATACTTTCGCGATCATATCTCCTCCACCTTGGTAGGGCGGAAGTGCATTGAGGATGTTTCTTTTGCCATAGAGAATTCCAACACCGGTGGGGCCAAATACTTTGTGACCTGAAAATGCATAAAAATCACAATCCAATGCTTGCATATCGACCTTCATATGTTGAATGCTTTGTGCACCATCTAAAAATACAAGTGCTCCGACAGCATGTGCAGCTTTTGTGATTTCCTCGACCGGATTAATTGTTCCAAGTGTATTTGAAATATGAGTTATTGAAACGAGTTTGGTTTTCTCATTCAACAAGGAATGAAATTCATCCATCATAAGCTCGCCGTCAGCATTGATTGGAATAACACGTAAAACACACTCTTTTCTATCGCAGAGCATTTGCCAAGGAACGATGTTGGAATGATGTTCCATTGCTGATATGACAATCTCGTCTCCTTTTTTTAATGTTTCGCCTAAAGAAAATGCAATTAAATTAATGCTGTCTGTTGTTCCTTTTGTAAATAAAACTTCTTCGCTGTGTGCAGCATTAATGTATTTTTGGATTGTTTTTCGCGCCTGTTCATATTGGCTCGTAGCCTCTTGACTCAAAAAGTGAACACCACGATGAATATTTGAGTTGTCAGTGGTGTAATACTTTTGTATTGCATCAATAACCAATTGAGGTTTTTGAGAAGTAGCTCCATTGTCAAAATAGATTAAGTCCTTTCCATAAACCTTTCGGTTTAAGATTGGAAAATCTTTTCTTATCCTTTGAACATCAAATTTTGACATCTATTTTTACCATTAAATGGTTAGTGCAAAGATAAGAATATCATTTATCAAGAACAGTTCTAAACAATAAAAGATGTGAAAAAATGCAGATCTGTCTCGTCCATGTCTTTTTAGTTTTAAGACAGGGTACAGAATAAGCTGAAACGCCGCTGTTATTTTTTCGCAAAAAGCATCAAAAATTCCCGATTCCCATCCCCGCCGAGAATTGGTGATGTCGTATGTTTCTGGTAATCAAGGTTATTGCTTAAACCCCATTGTTTGACGTTTTCTAATACAACACTGTAGAGTTTGGTATCTCTAACGATTCCACCTTTTCCAATGTTTTTTTTTCCGACCTCAAATTGTGGTTTTACGAGGGCGATAACAAACCCTCCTGGTTGAATGAAAGAGTGAATAAATGGAAATATTTTTTCCAATGAGATGAACGACACGTCGATGACACAGCCGTCAATTTGTTCTGTTATTAACTGGTTAGTTAATTCCCGGACATGTGTTTTTTCGAGATTCACGGTTTTTGGGTTGTCTTTTAGTATTGCGTGAAGTTGGTCTTTTCCGACATCCACACAAAATACTTTTTTTGCACCCTGATCAATGAGAACCTGAGTAAATCCGCCAGTTGATGCTCCGATATCCATGAATGTTCTGCCCTTAATTAAAGGCCTCCATTGATCAATGGCCTCGATTAATTTGAGGGCTCCTCTTGAAACCCATGGAATTTCATCTTCGATCATTTCGATTGTACAGTCGACATGGAATTTTTTTCCTGTTTTTGTAATTAATTTACCATCAACTTTTACCCCTACTTCTTTGATGATTTTTTCTGCTCTTGTCCTTGAGCTTACCAATTTTCGTTGAATTAAAATTTTATCCAAGCGTTCTTCCATGATGTAAAGATCGTAATTTCGAGTGATCAAGGTAGTGAAACACTGTAAATTCCGATTTCAGTAGTATATTTGCACAAAACATTGAAGTTGAAAACAGTATACATTACACGTAGGGAAACCTTCAATGCCGCGCACAAGTTGTATCGAGAAGACTGGTCAGAAGAAAAAAACTGGGAGGTTTTCGGTAAATGCAGTAATGCGAATTGGCATGGGCATAATTTCTCGATTTGGGTCACAGTAAAAGGAGTGACGAATGAAGACACAGGATTCGTGATCAATCTAAAGGATCTCAGCAAGATTATTAAAGAGTTGGTGGTAGAACCGCTGGACCATAAAAATTTAAATTTGGATGTTCCCTTTTTGCATGGTTTATTGCCCTCCACTGAAATTATGGCAATAGAGATTTGGAAATTGATTGATCAACCAATTAAAGATGCAGGTGGTGAATTGGCCAAAATTAAGTTGGTAGAAACAGAAAATAATTTTGTTGAATACTACGGGGGGAAAGAACCATTTTAGCTTTTCTTTTCGGAAAGAATTGTTATTTCATACACCTCTAAACTAGAACCTCATAAATGATGGAAGATTACAAATACGATGACAAAAAAACAGAAGCCTTATCAGCACATTTTCATGAAGTAATTGATATGCTTGGTGAAGATATAGATCGCGAAGGATTGGCGAAAACACCTGAGCGTGTAGCAAAGGCAATGCAGTTTTTGACAAAGGGATATGATCAAAATCCGGATGAAATTGTCAAGCAAGCCATTTTTCACGAAGCCTACTCTGAGATGGTAATTGTTAAGGATATTGAATTGTATTCACTTTGTGAGCACCATATGTTGCCTTTTTTTGGTAAGGCGCATGTCGCATACATTCCCAATGGAAAAATTGTTGGTTTAAGTAAAATACCACGTGTGGTTGATGCTTTTTCGAGAAGGCTCCAAGTGCAAGAGCGGTTGACCATTCAAATTCGTGATTGTATCCAACGAACACTCGACCCTAAAGGAGTTGCTGTTGTATTGGAAGCTTCCCACATGTGTATGCAAATGCGAGGAGTCCAAAAACAAAATTCGGCAACAACATCCAGTGCGTTCACAGGTCTTTTTCTGAAGAATGACGCTACTCGAAAAGAATTCATAAATTTAGTACAAGCAAAATTACATTAATACAATAAAGATGAGTAATATATTAGATGGTGATAACCAAAGATTTACGCAAGAAGTAACAAGAGAGTTTTTTAAGAAAGTGTATTCTTACATGTTTGCTGCCTTGGCAATATCTGGCATTATTGCATATGCAACAGGAACGCAGGAATTTTATTTTCAATATTTCGTGAATGTTGATCAGTTCGGTGGTCAGTCAATTTCTCCGCTATTTTATGTGGTTGCATTTGCTCCAATTGGTCTAGGGTTACTTATTCAGTTTGCTTACAGACGACTATCATACGGTTTGCTGTTGGCCCTTTTTCTGATCTATTCTGCTCTGATGGGCCTTAGTTTGAGTTCAGTAATGTTGGTTTATTCAGGTCAAGATATTGCAATTACTTTTTTTGTAGCCGCTGGTGCATTCGGAGGAATGGCAGTTCTGGGTTACACAACAAAAGTAGATTTAACGCAGTTTGGAAGCCTGATGTATATGGCGTTCATAGGGATTTTTATTGCTGGAATAGCGAATATTTTCATTGGAAGCTCAGCGTTGGATTTTGGAATTGCTGTAATAGGTGTGTTCGTATTTACAGGTTTAACGGCCTATTATATGCAGATGCTCAAAACGGCTTCGACTGATTATTCTTTATCTGGAATTGAACGCGAAAAGTTGTCTTTGGTGGGAGGATTGATGCTTTACATTTTATTTATCAATTTGTTTTTGTCTTTGCTTCGCATTCTAGGATCGAATGACTAGATTTTTTTCTCGATTTACAACGCGAAAAAGATCCACAGTATTCTGGTAGAATTAATCCGGGTTTTCTAAGATTTTTTTAACTTTGAAAATAAAAATAAACATCATGTCTGATAATTTTTTTGAACATTCAACAGCTGCAGTAGGAACGATAATTACAATTGTTTTGTTGGGAATCCTAGTAACTGTTCTGATCTGGGGTTAATACATCTGATCAAGCAAAAAAATATGATCCTGTCTAGGTTTTCCAAGGCAGGATTTTTTTTTAAAACGTTATTTGTTTATGCCTTTCAATTCATTTTTTTCGTGGATCATAAAGAAACGGATTCATCAGATTGACTTGTTTCGAATGTACCCTAAAGAGGTGCAAAATGAAGTTTTTGAGCGGCTCGTGTTGCAAGGTGCGCAGACGGTATATGGCAAGCAATATAGTTTTGATAAAATTTCATCTTATCAAGATTTTAGGGCTTCCGTTCCGTTAATTGAGTATGACGAGTTAAAGCCGTGGGTTGATCGTTTGATGAAAGGAGAACAAATGCTTCTGTGGCCAGCTGATACGAAGTGGTTCGCAAAATCTTCAGGAACTACATCTGAGAGAAGCAAATTAATTCCGGTGACTAAGGAATCTTTAGAGGAATGTCATTACAAGGGTGGGAAAGATCTTTTAGCGATTTATCACCACAACCACCCCAATCGAAAGCTTTTTACAGGAAAGCATTTGATTGTCGGAGGAAGTGCAGAAATTAATTTAAATCCAGAGACTGATGATTCCTACTTTGGAGATTTATCTGCAATTATTGTAAAAAACCTACCTTGGTGGGCCGAGATTCGACGCACACCAGCAAAAGAGATTGCCTTACTTAGTGAATGGGAGGATAAAGTAGAGCGAATGGCGCAGTCAACGATAAAGCAGGACGTGAAGATTATTGCTGGTGTTCCGAGTTGGACAATGGTGCTTGCATCGAGAATTTTAGAAATAACGGGAAAGTCAAATCTGAAGGAAGTTTGGCCCAATCTTGAAATGTTTATGCATGGCGGAGTTAATTTTGAACCTTATCGAGAGCAGTTTAACAGACTCATACCAGATCCCTCGATGAACTATGTAGAGACATATAATGCATCAGAAGGATTTTTTGGCATTCAAGACCTTGTCGGAGGAGATGAGATGCTACTTATGCTTGACTATGGTATTTTCTTTGAGTTTATTCCCATGAGCGAATTTCGTGGCAAAGAATCAACCGAAGTGATTTCGATTGAACATGTTGAACTCAATATCAACTATGCAGTTGTTATTTCTACAAATGGAGGTCTTTGGCGCTATATTCTGGGAGATACAATTCGATTTACTTCAAACGCCCCTTATCGCTTTAAGATTACGGGACGAACAAAGAGTTTTATCAATGCATTTGGTGAGGAACTCGTTGTAGAGAACGCTGAGGTGGCAATAGCAGCGGCATGTGCCAAAACAAATGCTCAAATTCGAGAATATACAGTTGCGCCCATTTACATGAAAGAAAATGAGAATGGAGGGCACGAATGGCTCGTAGAGTTTGCACAATATCCCGATGAAATGGACCGTTTTATTGCTGTGCTCGATGAGAAACTTAGAGAAATAAATTCTGATTATGATACCAAACGGTACCATGACATGATTCTCATAAAGCCTAAAGTAAAGGCAGTAGCAAAAGAATCTTTCAACAATTGGTTAAAAGAAAACGGTAAATTAGGAGGGCAAAACAAGATTCCAAGATTGTCGAATGATCGATCAATTTTGGAGCAGATAGCAAAAAATAGCGAATTTATATGAGTACAGGATGAATATTAAAGTACCAATATTATTTCTTTGCCTTCTGTTTTCAGGAGTTCTTTTTTCTCAAGACACGGCTCTTTTTGAATGGGTAGAGTTGCGAACCTACCCGCTGGATGAAGAAGAGGTTTGGACAATCGACAGGTTGGAAAATGTTTATGTGTCAGACAAAGGAGTCATTAATAAATATGATACCTCCGGAGTTTTAAAGTTCAGTCAAAGTATCAAGTCGCTCGGAAAAATGGAGGATTTGATTCCTATTAATGCAATGAAGTTGATTCATTTCTCCGAGGAGCAGCAAACATTATGTTATCTGGACAATACTTTGACTCCTTATGACGATTGCATAGAACTGTCCGATCAGGAGGTAATAAATGCTAAATTAATTTCATCTTCAGATCGACAGGAAATGGTTTGGGTGTTTGATGATATTAATTCGACTCTACTTTTGTTATCTACACGAGACAATGGGCAGAGTCAAAATCAAATGGTTGCTAATCTTAAGGGTATTGTCGGAATTGATTCTGTTTCCCAGATTCTTGAAAGAAGCAGTCGCTTGTATTTGTTGAAAGAGGGTAAGGGTGTTTATATTTTTGACTTGTATGGTTCCCTCATTGAATATCGTGAGTTTGATGGCGCTAAAGGTGTAGACGCTTTTTTTGAAGCTATTATCGTACTTACAGATTCTAAACTTTTTATTTGCTCTTTAACGAACGACACGAATAAGGTAGTCCCTCTTCCTCAGGACGGTATAAGCGAATTTAAATACTTCAACGGTCACTTCTTTTTCAGAACTTTGGGATTTGTTCATAAGTTCAGACTCGAGTTGACAAAATAGTGTTTGCTTCTTTCATCAAATATTGTAATTTAGTCAGTCATAAAATGACTCAACAATGCACATCGCTATAGCAGGAAATATCGGATCGGGAAAAACTACTTTAACAACAGAATTAGCTAAACATTTCGGTTGGGAAACGCACTTCGAAGACGTAGAACAGAATCCTTATTTAAACGATTTTTATGAGGACATGCAGCGTTGGTCGTTTAATCTGCAAATTTATTATTTGAACAGTCGGTTCACCCAAGTGCAAGAAATTCAAAAAACGGACAAGACAGTCATTCAAGATCGCACGATTTATGAAGATGCGTTTATTTTTGCCCCGAATTTGCATTCAATGGGTTTGATGACGACAAGAGATTTTGAGAATTATTTCTCACTCTTCAACTTGATGGATTCATTTGTATCGTCTCCTGATCTTTTGATTTATTTGCGGGCAAGTGTTCCTACTCTTGTAAATCAAATTCAACAACGTGGTCGTGATTATGAAGAAAGTATTCGTCTTGACTACCTGAAGCGATTGAATGAGCGATACGAAGCCTGGATTTCAACTTATGATAAAGGAAAATTATTGATCATTGATGTGGACAACAACAACTTCCCCGAAAATCAGGAAGATTTAGGAAAAATCATCAATGCGATTGATGCAGAAATTAATGGTTTATTCTAACACGGTTAGGTATGATAGTAGTTACCGGAGCAGCAGGATTTATTGGAAGCTGTCTTGTGAGTCGTTTGAATCAGGCAGGTCATTTGAATATTGTCGTCGTTGACGATTTCTCGAAAAAAGAAAAAGATAAAAACCTTGAAGGCAAGACGATTTTGGCTAAAGTAGGACGCGATGGCTTCATTAAATGGCTCAATGACTTTGGACAAGAAGTGGATTTCATCTATCATATCGGAGCAAGAACAGACACAACTGAGTTTGATGTTGAAGTTTTTAATAAGCTAAATTTGAATTTTTCGAAAGAAGTTTGGAATGCCTGCGTAAATTTCAGTATCCCACTAGTATATGCGAGTTCTGCAGCTACATATGGTTTGGGTGAGCATGGTTACAAGGACGACCACAATGTTATTCCAAAATTAACTCCTTTGAACCCATACGGAGATTCAAAAAATGACTTTGACCTTTGGGTGCTTCAACAAAAAGTGTTCCCTCCATTTTGGGCAGGGTTAAAGTTTTTCAATGTATATGGACCAAATGAGTTTCATAAAGGAAGAATGGCATCCGTAATTTTTCACGCATTTGGCCAAATTGGAAAGACAGGCGGTATGAAATTATTTAGATCACATAACGTCGACTATTCAGATGGAGAGCAATTACGTGATTTTGTCTACGTTAAAGATGTGGTTGAAGTTTGTACTTATTTGATGGAGTCTCGTCCAGATTCTGGAATTTATAATTTAGGTTCAGGTGTTGCGAGGACGTTCTTGGATCTAGCGAAGAATACCTTCAAATCAATGGAGGTTGAGCAAAATATTTCATTTATTGACACTCCTGAGGATATTCGTGATAAATATCAGTACTATACCGAAGCCAATATGCAAAAACTGATAGATTCAGGTTACGATAAAGGTTTTACAAGTCTTGAAGACGGTGTGGCAGATTATGTTAAAAATCATTTGATTGGACAGAAATATTACTAGATTGTTTCTTTGTCTTTTTTATCCGTCTTTCGTTTACTAATGTTTGGGAACAAATGAAAGATCGAACTTCTCTCAAAATCCTCAAAGGTATCGATGTCGTTGAGTTGCCGTAGCTGTTTGGACGAGATATTTTTGGCCTCCAGTTCACGAATTGTATCATTTAACAAGAATGCTGTACTCCATGCTTTATTTTCAAAGATACATGATACCAGTGTATTCATTCCGAGTAGATAGTACCCTCCATCTTCTGAAGGTCCAAACACCGTTTCTTGGGATTGCAATGCGAGAAAGCCTTGAGCTATGATGTCACTGTTTAAGTCTGGTAAATCTGAACCGATACCGATTACCGATTGGTATCCATTTTTGAATGAGTTTTTAAAAGCAATCTTCATTCGCTCTCCTAAACTTCCTCCTTCTTGAATAAACTTTTTGCAATTCGGCCAAATGGAGTTGTCTATTTCGTTTGAAAAATAAACATGAATATCACAGTTGTCTAACTGGAGGGTCTGAATTTCTGTAATTCGGAGTAGTTCCTTGTAAACAGAGAGTGCTTCGGAGTCCCCAATTCGATTCGCGAGTCGTGTTTTTACATTTCCTTTCACCGCATTCTTTACGAAAATGATAAGTAAGTTTTTCATTGCTAAAAAATAACAGTTCCCTTTTTGATATATTCAGACCATTGTTTGGAGTAGCCATGGATCATCGTAGTTTGTTCATGCTTACCATTAAAAAGGGGATACTCTTCATTTGACCAAGTAAAGATACCACCACGTAAATTACTTACATTAGTGAATCCTGCTTTTTTTAATTTTTGTGCGATCACATCACTTCGGTAGCCAATACTGCAATAAACGATAAGTTCCGAGTGTTTTGGCAGTGTGCTGACTTTATCAATTGTAAATTGAGCGTATCCAATATGTATTGCTCCGCGAACATGACTTGTCGTATATTCTTCGGTTTCGCGTGCATCCAAGAAGATAACTAGAGGATCATTTATTTTTTCCAATGCACGAGAAACGCTGATTAGTGGAGTCTGTGATTTAAATTTCTGAAGTAAAGAATCAATGTCTTTTTGTCCAAATGCACTTGAACAAAGCAAGAGAGAGATGGCAATAAATCGAATCATATCTTGAACATTTTTCGTATTCGTTAGGGGAGGCAAATGAGTGTATCGTATGACGGCGAGAAACCAGCCCAAATGCCTAATGCTCCATTGCTCAAATTGGTTGGGATGTTTGTGGGTGTTGCGAATGGATTACCAGCTGTTTGAACTTGAACATATTTCTTTTCAAAGAATTCAAAAACAGAAGGGTCTAATTTTGAAAATTTGATTAACACGGTGTCCCCCAATGGATACATTCCTGCAAAATTTGAGGGAGTTTCAGGGCCAAAAGCATTCGGGTTTTCGTACCAGAAGTCAAAGGTTAATCCGTCAAAAAATTCATCATTGAATACCGGATTAAACGTGGGTGTAAAGTTATCATCGGATGCTGCTCCATTTAAGCGTTTTATTTCCCAGAAATAGGCATCAAATTGATCTACGGGGTCAGAGAGTGTTGCCCAAGAGTAGCCATGATTGGGTGTGTCCGGTTCCGACTGCCAAAAACTAATGTCCAATGGAGTAGGATTCATAATCCGTGTGGTTCCAGAATAGGTTGAACCACCGTATTCAACAGTCAAGTAATAATCTTTACCTACCTGTCCGAATATTGCGTTATTGATGGAAGTGTATGCGCAAATGGTAAAATTTTCTAATTGATCGATTGAAATTCCAAGCATACTTGCTGCAAGCTCTTCAGTTCCTGGCGGGAGGTTGTCCGAGCAAATTTCATCCAATACAATACTGTTTGTACCGTCTGAAACGGTTACAGTTGCACCAGATATATTGCTTTGCAAATACGCATCCAGGTCTGTTGGTGCATATACTTCTCTTGATGAGGATAGCAAAACAATAGGTGGCTGACCTGTTTCAATTCTTCCGTCAATAACAAGGGCCTCTTCGTATCCAGGCACCTCAATGATGACCTCTTTTGTACAGCTTAAAGCGAGCAAAGCAAACAACAATATATAGAGTAGGTGTTTCATCATAATTCAAAATTCCAGGTTACACTTGGGATGATCGGAAACAATGTAACTTGTTTAATACTTATGTCAAAATTTCCGGAGAAAAAGTCTCCGTCATTATCCACATACAAGAAATATGGGTTTGCACGATTGTACACATTGTATATCGAAAATGCCCAATTGCTTCGCACTTTCTTCTTGACTTTAATCGTTTCGCCCGTTTCGAGATTTTTTTGTTCTTTGTATGCTTTTGAGTACCATGTAGCAGATAAATCTAATCGATGATAGGGAGCCATACGCGTCGAGTTTCGAGGGCCATAGTTGAAGAGTAAATCTTGATCTTGAACATACCAACTTGAGGGCAATGTAAGGGTGTTCCCTGTAGCATATATGAACGCGGAACTGAATACCCATCGTTCATTTAACTTGTAGCTCAGAATTACAGAGAGGTCATGTCTTCGATCGTATTTTGCAGGAAAAGGTACTCCGTTGTTCAGGTCTGGGAATTTCCGTTCTGTTTTACTCCAGGTATATCCAATCCAACCTGTGAATTTCCCTTTTTTCTTTTTAATAAAAAATTCTGTTCCATAACTCCATCCTGTTCCAAATACCAAAAGATTGTCTGTATTATCATTTACATTATCATTTGGTAGTGCCCCTTCTTTGTACTCAATCAAGTTTTTCAATCCCTTATAGTAAAGCTCAATGGAGGTTTCAAACATATTTTGATTGAAATTTTTAAAATAGCCCAATGATGTTTGCCAGCCTTGTTGAGGTTTGGCTTTTGAGGTGGTTGGATACCATACATCCGTTGGGAGTGAGACTGCACTGAGTGATGTTAAGTGGACATATTGATAGTTGTATGCGTACCCCGCCTTTATGGAGCTATTCTTATTGAGTTTGATTCTACCCGAAATTCGGGGCTCGAGTCCATGGTAAAATTGAATAAGGTCGCCTTTTTCATATGTTCTTGTGGAGTCTTGTGTGCTGATTCCATCACCTTTCAAATATCTTGTAAATGGCCCCACGTGCTGGAAAGTGCTGTAGCGAATACCTGCATTAATCTTGATTTTCTCGTTTAGATCAAATTCATCCAATACGTATGCCGCAGATTCGTGGCTGATCAACTTTTGAGCAAGTCCGGTGTCGAATTCGACATCATTGGATTCAGCAGAGACACTTATAGGAGTAAAGGTATGAAATGTATAATCGAGCCCCCACTTGAGTGTGTGACGTGTGCTGGGATAGTAAGAGAAGTCGACTTTCCCGCCCCAATCACTAATACCAGAATTTAACTCGAAGCGAAATTGGTCTTGTGCTGAACCAAATTTAAAGAGGTAGTTGGTGTAAGTTCCAGTCGCACTCATAAACAGTCTGCTGGAAAATAAATGATTCCATCGAAGTGCAGCGATGCCATTTCCCCATGGCATATCAACAGAAAATCCATCTTCTATATTCCCAAAATTAAATTCGTCTTTTCCATAGTATCCCGATAGATATAACCGGTCTTTATCCCCTAATTTATAATTCATTTTGAGGTTCATGTCATAAAAAAAGTAACTTGATCCAGCAAATGGAGAGGTATCAGAAATTGCCGCTTTCATGATTAAATCGATATAAGTTCTTCTTCCAGACAAAACAAATGAACCTTTGTTTTTTTTCAATGGACCTTCAACGGTAATTCGAGATGATATCGCTCCAATTCCTCCTTTCACACGAAATTTCTTATTGTTACCTTCATTCATACTAACCTCCAAAACCGAAGACATTCGACCTCCGAAATTTGCGGGCATTCCACCTTTTATAAGATTCACATTCTTGACCGCATCTGCATTGAAAACTGAAAAGAATCCAAATAGGTGAGCGGCATTGTATACCACTGCTTCATCGAGAAGTACAAGATTTTGATCTGGTCCTCCTCCACGAACATAAAACCCCTGTCCTCCCTCTGCGGCAGATGATACGCCAGGGAGTAATTGAATTGTTTTAATGATGTCAACTTCTCCCATGAATGCAGGTAAAGTTTTTATCTCATCGATGTCCAATTCATGACTTCCTAGTTGAGTACTATTGGTGTTTTGATCCGCATTTGCCACAACTTTAATTTCATCAATATCTTGAATGGATTCGCCCAATTCCATATCGTATCGCACATCAGAATTCAATGTAATTTCTTTTTTCTTTGTCTGTACTCCTGACAGCCTAAATTCTACAACATACTTGCCACTGGGTACGGTAAGAGAATAAAAACCATAGTTATTTGTGAGTGCTCCCTTTTTTATTGAAGGAATGAATACTTTAGCTCCGAAGATGGATTCACCGCTTTTGGCGTCCGTTACATACCCGCTAAGTGTATACGTTTGGGAGATGCTTTGAGTGAAACTAGTATTAGCTACAAAGAGAAAGATGGTCAAGGAAAGGAATCTCATTTTCAAGTTGTTTGTGCAAATGTCATAATTTTATCCAAGTTTATCATTCTTCTTGCTGGAATTAACAGAAATTTCAATTCTCCTTGTTGGGTAAGGAATCATCCAATTTCACTATTTTCGTACTTTATTAAGAAAGAGGCAAAATGAAAATTTCATACAATTGGTTGAAACAATATGTTGATACGGATTTATCTCCGGTTCAAATTGGTAGGATTTTAACTGATACTGGACTTGAGGTAGAAGGAATTCACAAAATTGAATCCGTTAAAGGCGGTTTAAAAGGAGTGTTTGTAGGAGAAGTTTTGTCTTGTGAAAAGCATCCCGATGCTGATCGCTTGAATGTGACAACAGTATCTCTAGGACAGGAACCGTTGCAAATTGTTTGTGGAGCTCCAAATGTTGCAGTTGGGCAAAAAGTTATGGTTGCAACGGTTGGTTGCATGTTGCACCCGAGTCCAGATGAGAATTTTAAGATAAAAAAATCGAAAATAAGAGGCGTTGAGTCTTTAGGTATGTTGTGCGCCGAAGACGAACTTGGAATGGGTGAGGGGCATGATGGAATTTTAGTTCTTGATGACAAGGCGAATGTTGGAACTCCTGCTGCTGATTTCTTTGAATTGGAAGATGACTTTGAAATTGAAATTGGTTTGACACCAAATCGATCTGATGCAATGGGACATATCGGTGTTGCGCGTGATTTAATGACGTATTTGAACGTTCATGAAAATGCGAACAAAATACTTCAGTTCCCACCTCTTGATAAATTCAAGGTAACATCAAACGCATTGCCTGTAGATGTTCAGGTGACGGACAGCACTTTGTGCCCGAGATATATGGGGGTATCAATGCAGGGAGTCAGAGTTGAACCATCTCCTGCTTGGTTGCAGAAACGCTTGAGAGCAATTGGTTTGTCTCCAATTAATACCGTTGTAGATGTGACCAATTTCACAATGCATGAATTGGGAATACCGTTACACGCTTTTGATGCCGATAAATTGGGCGGAAAAATTGTTGTTCAAACAGCCAGAGATGGCGATATATTTACAACATTGGATGGAGTTGAGCGGAAGTTGGCGGCAACAAACTTGATGATAACAAATGGGACAGCCAATCTATGTATTGCTGGTGTTCTCGGAGGTTCAAATTCGGGTGTCAGTGACTCCACCAAAGATATTTTTTTAGAGGCAGCATATTTTAATCCTGTGTCCATTCGAAAAACTGCCAAAATGCACGGGTTAAATACAGATGCATCTTTTCGATTTGAGCGGGGTGTGGACCCGAATTTAACTGAAATAGCATTAAAGCGTGCGGTTTTGCTTATACAAGAAATTGCTGGAGGCACAGTAGCAATGGATATTGTTGATACGAATTCAAATCCAGTCGAAAACAAAAGGGTAGAGTTCAATATTGATCGTTGTAATCGGTTGATAGGCACTACTGTGCCAAAAGAAATGATGTTAACTATTTTTCAAAATCTCGATATTCAGGTGCTGTCAGATAAGAAAGATGATTTACTTCTTGAAATTCCAGCATACCGAGTCGATGTGACAAGAGAAGCTGATGTTGTGGAGGAAGTGTTGCGTATTTATGGATTCAATAATGTTCCGATGCCGTCGAAGTTAAATACATCGATTGCCCAATTCGCGAAGCCTGATGTTGAAAAAGTACAAACTGTTATTTCTGAAATGCTCGTTGGTTTAGGATGTTTTGAAATATTGAATAATTCACTTACAAAATCTGAATATTCTGAAAAATTTGGTGGTGAGACGGTTCTTCCTCAGAGGAATGTAGAAATGTTAAATCCATTAAGTCAAGACCTTAATGTGATGCGACAGTCTATGATCTTTAACACCCTGGAAACGATTGGTCACAATCAGAACCGACAAAATCCGAATTTAAAGCTTTACGAGTTTGGAAAAACCTATCATAAATTTGATTCTGGCTATGAGGAAAGCCGAAAATTAATCATAGCGCTAAGCGGAAATAAGGAGAAGGAGAGCTGGAATTCAAGTAAAGATTCATTTTCATATTACACCCTCAAAGGGATGGCACACTCCGTGTTAACCCGTCTTGGTTTAAATAGGATGTTGACGGAAAAGCCATTAAAAAACTCCTTGCTTCAGGATGGTGTACAGTTGTTTGTTTTAAAAAATAAAGTAGGAGAAATTGGATGGGTTTCAGATGCGATGAAAAAACATTTTGGGATTAAAAATGATGTATTTGTTGCTGATTTGGATTGGGATGGTGTTATAAAGAGTCTTCAGTTTTCGAAAGTTAAATTTTCAGAACTTCCCAAAACATTTGCAGTACGCCGTGACTTCTCATTGCTTTTGGACACGAAGGTTCTCTTTTCAGATATTGAGGCAATTGCACGCAGTTGTGATAAAAATATCCTCAAAGAGGTTGGGCTCTTTGATGTTTACGAGGGAAAAAACCTTGAGGAAGGTAAAAAATCATATGCTGTTTCTTTCAAATTTCAGGATACAAATCAAACTTTGAAGGACAAGCAAGTTGATGCTGTAATGAATAAGATCAGAGCTTCTTTAGAAAGTAAACTTGGGGCGCAATTGCGATAACTTGACACTATGGGAAACAAATTTGTTGTCACAGGAATTGGCACTGACGTTGGAAAAACGGTTGTTAGTTCGATTCTGGCAGAGGCTTTGAAAGCAAATTATTGGAAGCCGGTACAAGCAGGGGATTTACAGCGCTCAGATACGATCAAGGTAAAAGAATATACAGAAAATGTCACTGTTCTTGAAGAAGGATTTCGACTTACAGAGCCAATTTCACCTCATGCTGCAGCCGAAATTGACGGTGTTTCAATAGAACTGGAAGCGTTAAAAATCCCTGAAGTTTCAGATGGTCTTGTCATTGAAGGAGCGGGGGGATTATTGGTACCCATCAATTTGGAGGGTTTAACTTATGCGGATGTTTTTGAGAATTGGGGTTTACCCGTAATTGTTGTGTCTCGACATTACTTAGGGAGTATTAACCATACTCTTTTAACACTTGAAGTTTTAAAGGAGCGGGGTATTAAAGTTGAGGGAATTGTATTTGTTGGATCTGAAAACAGCGCAACTGAGCGTTTAATACTTGGTAGGTCAGGGGTGAAATTGATAGCACGAATTCCAATTGTGTCAGAAGTTAATAAGGCATTTGTTCTTAACCAAGCAGCACTTTTATCCTTGTAAATAGATAAAACTATCCTTGATAGTTTTATATTATGGCAAGTTCTCTCAGTTAAATTCTTACGTTTCTAATATCTTTGTTTCATGCGTTCACTAATCGAAAAAGACAAAGCCCATATTTGGCATCCTTTCACCCAGCACCACACTGCTATTGATCCTATTGAGATTGTTAAAGCGGAAGGTGTCTATCTTTTTGATGCGCAGGGAAACAAATATATTGATGCGAACTCATCGTGGTGGGTGAATACCCACGGTCACGGTCACCCTCACATTGGAGAAGCAATAGTAAATCAGTTTAAGACGATTGATCATATTGTGTTTGCAGGTGTGACGCACTCAAAAGCCGTGGAATTGGCCGAGCGAACTGTGGCTCTTTTGCCTGAACATTTAACGAAAGTTTTTTTTTCTGACAACGGATCAACAGCTGTTGAAGTTGCGCTGAAAATGATTGTTCAGTATTGGTTCAACAAGGGAGAAAATAAAACCCGCTTTTTAGCAATGCATGGAGCCTATCACGGAGATACTTTTGGAGCGATGTCAGTTGGACAACGTGGTTACTTTAATGCCCCGTTTGAAGGCTTATTTTTTGATGTTGACTACATTGATTTTCCTTCAAAATCAAATACTGAACAGTTACTAGGTCGAGCAGAAGATTTATTTGCATCGAGAGAATTTGCGGGATTAATTGTTGAGCCATTGGTTCAGGGCGCAGCAGGTATGCGTATGTATTCTGTTGATTTTCTTGATCGACTTACATCACTTGCGAAAAAATATGATGTTCGTATTATTTTTGATGAGGTAATGACAGGATATGGTCGAACAGGAAAGATGTTTTCGTTGGACCATTGCTCTGTTAAACCTGATATTATTGCATTGTCAAAAGGGCTTACTGCTGGTGTTATGGCTTTGGGATTAACGGTGGCAAGTGAAGAAATTTACGCTGCTTTTTTAGCTGATGAGACGACAAAGGCATTATTGCATGGACATTCATTCACAGCAAATCCAATTGCCTGTGCTGTTGCTTGTGCCAATCTTGATTTGTTCGAACAACCGCTTACTTGGACGTCAATTGATTCAATTTGTGAATGGAATAATGCCTTTTCGGAAGAATTAGCAAATTTCGATTGTGTTGTAAACATCCGTCAGCAAGGGACAATCTTAGCTTTTGAAATTCAATCCGAGAAAGGAAACTCTTATTTTTCTCAGATAAAGGAAAAAGCGTACGAGCATTTCATGAGCGATGGAATTTTGATTCGTCCATTGGGGAATGTTATTTTTATTAATCCTCCATATTGCATTAAGCAAGAAGAATATCAGAAGATTCAAAACTCGATCCTACGTTTTTTAGCTAAGCCATAATCCGCTAGGATGTTTCTTGTATCGCTTCCGATATAATTGAAGCGGCTTGAATGATCTCGGATTCAGAGATGGTCAATGGGGGAGATAATCTAAAGCTATCCGGATGTGAAAGAAACCAAAAGCTAATTAGTCCTTTTTCAAGACATTTGTGTACGACTTTTTCAACTCTCTCAAAGGACTTCATATCGAATGCATACATCATTCCTATTCTTCTGATTTCTTTGATTTCCTCTTCTTTAGATAATAGATCAACCAAAAGCTGACCAAGACGTTCGATTTCATCAAAGTTGATCTCATTTTCCATTACCTCAAGACATGCATTTGCAGCTGCACAATTTACAGGATGTCCTCCAAATGTAGTAATATGTCCTAGCATTGGATTATAGGTGAATTCTTTCAGGTGTTGGTGAGAGGAAATAACAGCACCAATAGGCATGCCTCCTCCGAGTGCTTTACCCAGTGTAAGAATATCAGGAACAACATTGAAGTGTTCGAAGGCAAATAGTTTACCTGTGCGGCCAATGCCACATTGTATTTCATCAAAAATCAAAAGTGCACCAACCTCTGAACAACGCCTTCTTAATTCTCTTATAAACTCTTTCGATGGAATTCGAACCCCAGCATCACCTTGGACCGTTTCAATAATTACGCCGGCAGTTTTGGTAGTTATTTGCTTTAGATCAGGAATAGCATTAAACTCTAAAAACCGTACATCGGGAAGAAGTGGTCGAAAGGCTTCTTTTTTTGTTTCATTTCCTGAGACACTCAATGAGCCATGAGTGCTCCCGTGATAGGAGCCCCTGAATGAAATCAATTCATTACGTCCTGTTACACGCTTTACCAATTTGAGGGCAGCCTCATTGGCTTCTGTTCCTGAATTTAATGCATACACACAATTTAATTCCTTTGGCAGGAGTGAAGTGAGTCGTTTTGAGAAATCTAGCTGCGCTGTCTGGACAAATTCTCCGTAAACCATTACGTGGAGATGTTGGTCAATTTGCTTTTTTAGGGCAGCTACGACTTTTGGATGATTGTGTCCTATGTTATTGACAGCAACTCCAGCAATCATATCAATATAGGTCTTTCCTATTTTATCTCTGATATATATTCCTTCAGCTCGATCTATCTCGATCAAAAACGGAAAAGGATTTGTCTGACCTTGAAATGATAAAAAATCTTTTTGATTGCTCATTTGCTCTATGTCCCGGTCAATATATTCGCGGTTATTTTCTTTGAATTACTTTTAGTGCCGACTCAACCACATTTCTGGTGTCAATTCCGTATTTGGTCATCAATTCATTTGGTGTTCCACTTTCACCAAATTCATCATTTACACCAACATACTCTTGAGGCGTTGGAACTGTTCTTGATAACAGCTGTGCAATTGAATCCCCTAATCCACCATGAATCATATGTTCTTCTGCTGTTACAACGCATCCTGTTTTGGCAACTGATTCTAAAACAGCTTTCTCATCTAAAGGTTTGATAGTGTGCATATTAATTACCTCAGCTGATATTCCTTGCAGTGCCAATTCTTTTGCTGCTTCAATTGATTTCCATACCAGGTGACCACATGCAATAATGGTAACGTCATCTCCCTCAATAATTTTATCTGCTTTGCCTATTTGAAATTTGGCATCAGGTTTAATGAAAATTGGCACAGATGGTCTTCCAAAGCGCAGATAAATAGGTCCGTTGTGGTCGGCTATTGCCATGGTAGCTTGCTTTGTTTGATTGAAGTCTGCAGGCACAATTACCGTCATATTGGGAAGCATCTTCATCATCCCTATGTCTTCAAGAATTTGATGCGTTGCTCCATCTTCACCCAAGGTCAATCCAGCATGAGATGCACAGATTTTTACATTTTTTTGAGAATAAGCTATCGATTGACGAATTTGATCATAGACGCGACCTGTTGAGAAGTTTGCAAATGTTCCGGTAAATGGTATTTTCCCTCCGATCGTCATTCCAGCGGCAATTCCCATCATATTTGCTTCAGCAATTCCAATTTGAAAAAAGCGTTCAGGGAATTCACTTTCAAAAGCATTCATTTTTAGTGACCCCGTTAGATCGGCACACAATGCGACGACATCTTTATTTTTTCGTCCTATTTCAAGCAGACCTTCACCAAATCCTGATCGCGTATCTTTTTTTCCAAGTACTTCAATGTCTATGTTAATTGTTTCGCTCATAATTGTAAGAATGTCGTTTTGTTCGAGTTTATTCTGAAATCTTTTTCTAATGTATATTCTGACTTTTTCAAGTTTTTTTGCCTGTATACTAGTTGGTAAGCTCCGGGTTGTAGTTGTATGTAACCTGTTGATGCTCCGTCTTCTAGGTTGCACACCCATTCCCAAGCATCACTTTCATTTTCTACGAAAATTTGTCCAACAATTCCTGATCCTGCAGCATATTTGACTTTTCCTGGAGCTTTAATATTGATTTCCGCCTTCGTGCTTTGCTTTACATTTATAGCAACATAAATTCTCGGTAGAGTGAGTATTTCGACGTTGTACCAGCCCACGAGGTAGCGATCACGTTCACCAATTTTTTGGGTGTTTAACGTTTTCATTTCCTCAGCTTTCATTACTCGAGCATCTATTTGATATGGTTTGGTTGCATTTAGAAAACGAATTTGAATCTCACCTTGTCCTGCATCAACTTGGATGGTATTGTGTGTGTTTTTTGTAATGGAAATGTTTTTTTTCTCAACACGTGGCGTGGTGTTTACAACAAGATCATAATTCAATTTCGGGTCTAGAATTAATGTATCAGGGTTTCTATAACGATTTAGGGTATGAACAAATGTATATTTTAGATTGCTGGTCCCGGCCTCGTACAAGAACATAGTAACGTTAGTTTCTAGTGGCAATCCATCAACAGTATTTAAGTTGATTTGTGCTGTTGTATTCATGAGGGCCTTTGAAACAACGGTTTTTAAAACTTTTTCGAAGGCGTTTTTGGTTTCAGCATCAGTAAAATTACCTATGCAATTGAATTTTTCAAGATAGGACAAGTCAAGACCTAAGCCAATTACAAATGGAGTGACATTAACACCTTTGTCCTTTAGTTTTTTTGCCACCACGCATGGGTCATTATCACAAGCTTCCAAACCATCGGTAATTAAGATGATTACATTTCTTGTTTTGTTGTCTGGAAAATCAGCTGCGGCGGCTTCTAATGAACGTGCAATGGGCGTTGTTCCTTTTGCTTCAATTGAGAATAAGCGGTACTTTATTTTATCAAAATTGTCTCTTGCAAAGGGTACTTCTAGTTTCGTATCGTTACAGTCTTGGGAAGTTGCTGTGATGGGAGATTGATGACCGTACACTCTCAGTCCTACTTCAAGGTTGGGTGTGCCTTTGAGTTCTGTAACTGTTTTTGATAGGAGTTCTTTTGCAGCTTCAATTCTTGATTGCCCCCCCCAAGATGTATTCATACTGTTCGAAGCATCTAGGATAAACAGTATACGCGTTGTCTCGTTTTGCTGTCCAAATGACACCAGTTGAGTGAGTACAAATGCTATGAAAAATATCTTTTTCACTTAATAGTCTCCAAGCGTTTCATCTAATTGTTCCAATGCCATTTGTAGTTGTTCTTCATTCGGCGCTGATCCATGCCATTTATGTGTCCCCATCATATAGTCAACACCCTGCCCCATTTCTGTAGTCATAATGATGACAATTGGCTTGCCTTTTCCAACCATTTCTTTGGCTGTTGCCAAGGTTTTTTTTATTTCATTAATGTTGTGTCCATCCATCTCAAGTACTTCCCATCCAAAAGCTTGCCATTTTTGTGTTAGGTTGCCAAGAGAGATGACGTCTTCTAAATCTCCATCAATTTGTCTCCCATTGTAATCAATGGTTGCGATGAGATTATCTATTCCTCGCGCTGCAGCATAAATAGCGGCTTCCCAGATTTGTCCTTCTTGTAATTCTCCATCTCCATGCAAGGTGTATACAATTTCCTTGTCTTGGTTTAGTTTTTTTGTTTCAGCAGCACCAATACCACACGACAACCCTTGACCTAGAGATCCAGAGGCCATTCTAATCCCAGGTAGATTATGATCTGTTGAGGGATGCCCTTGAAGTCGGGTAGATAGCTTTCTGAATGTTGCAAGTTCAGCAACAGGGAAATATCCATTTCTCGCCAAAACACTGTACCATACGGGAGAAATATGTCCGTTCGATAAAAAGAACAAATCGTCTCCCATGCCATCCATATCAAAACTCGAAGGGTTGTGCTTCATGGTATCAAAATAAAGTGTTGTTATGAAGTCAGCACAACCAAGCGAACCTCCGGGGTGACCAGAGCTGACTGCGGCAACCATTCTAACTATATCTCTTCGAACTTGAGATGCGATTTTAATCAATTCCTGTGTCTCCATGAAGCTAACTTTTCTTGTAGTAAATCTGTTCTCACAAATCTAAGTTTATTTCAGAATAATCGGTGGTTTGTAAAACTGAACTTATGCCCATTTTGTATGACTTATACACAATTTAAAATTGAATTTAGAATTATTTCGACGCTTTGTTGCGGCTTGCCTTTTATGTTTTGACCTTTTAATAGTATCTTTAGGGACATAAAATGGGTGGTTTGAGCCAAATTTGTAACATTTTATTTTTTGAAGCAAGCAACTATTTTAGTAGCTCAAGAGTCTCTTATTGTATAGTTTTAAATTAAATAACTAAACCATGAAGTTAATTAGCACTCTATGTTTTCTGTTGTTCTTTTGTGTGTCTTTCTCGCAAGAAGTGGACAACAGATTGTTGGATCGGTTCAGTCGGACTGAACTAATAGAATTACAGAACAGTGATCCAAATGAATATGCCTTGATTACGTATGCCTTGGACAATTCCATCTATTTTTTCAATGGAACAAATCCAAAATCTGTAGGATTGAAAGTTATTCAAAGACCTTCACCAAATGCTACATACATCGATTTAGGATTGACTATTCTAGATCAGAATCAGTATTTCAAGATCGAAGGAGAAGAAAGTATTTTGGTTGTAAAATCGAAGTGGGTATTAAATCATGAAATGGGAAAAGCATTAAACGATGAAAAATAAATTAAAAGGATTGGCGAGTTGTTTATTGATCTCACTTGCTTCAACATCATTTGCTCAGAATGTTTTGATGGGTGAGGTCGGTTTTCTGGAGTCGAATCCAGCGAACTGCTCAACGTTTGGAATTGGAGCTACGAACTTTTTTGATGATGCCTTCACGGCAGATTATTCGGCGAATTTTAATGATACAACAGTTTTTTGCCCAGATTTGACACTGGGAACGAAAATGACAATTACATTCGCAATTAATGCAGGATATGAATTTGATATAGATGCATCTGATACAATTTATGTTTTTGATGGGCCAAATGCAAATGCCCCCTTGCTTGGAGCGCACAATTCCGCAACCGATCCGAATGGTTTTGCCTATACAGCTTCTTGGAACAACCCGAGCGGATGCCTAACTGTGGTTTTTATTTCAGATGGAGCCGCAGAAGGAACAGGATGGAGCGCAAATGTTCAATGTGGTAATCAAGCGCAACCGTTCATTCCTCATATAGAGGCATATATTAACGGTCAAGGTGCGAATGCCTTAAATCCTTTAGATACTGGATTTGTTGATGTTTGTTTTGGTGATAGTATTTTGTTCATTGCCACTCCTGAATTTCCAAATTCTTTTGAATCAACAGGCTATGGTTATTCACAGGATGTAAGTTCGACCATTGATTTTGATTGGTACATAACTGATGGGGGGACCTATCCGAACAATGATTCAGTATGGTTTACACCTCCGACGCGCAACGGATTTCTTGTCGATTTAAAGATTGAAGATCAATTTCCTCAGATCGATCGGGTTTTGTGTAAAGTCCGAGTTTCTCAACTGCCTCTTTTTACAGGAACAGGTCCAGAGGAAGATACAGTGTGCTTAGGACAAAACACAAATTTAGTTGGAGGAGTAACGCCTACGGATACTGTAGGGATTGATATTCCTGGCGGTACTTTCCAATTGGGAGGGTCATTTGCAGGGTTGACATATCTACCGGATGGTTCTGGTGCTCAATATCAAGCTCCTATCGATATTGGTGGATTTCCTGCTGGTTCAACAATAAGTAACTCTCAAGATTTAAATCAGGTATGCATCACAATGGAGCACTCTTATATCGGCGATTTGGAGATTGCGTTGGAGTGTCCAAATGGGACGCAAGTAGCACTTTTGAATTCATATTCACCGGGCTTTATTCCAAATGGAGTAAGTGGCGGCGGCACTTTTATGGGCGACCCAATTGACGACAGCGGCGGTGGCGGTCCAGGTGAGGGTTGGGAGTATTGTTTCAGTTCAGTGTTTAATACTTTTGGTGATTGGCCCTCCGAAACAGGTAACACAATACCAGCTCCCGTATTTGGGAATAATGGTCCTTCATTGAATCCGAATGGAGTATACCTTCCAGAGGATGATTTTGCCACATTTGCTGGATGCCCGGTAAATGGACAATGGACAATTGTTGTCCAAGACAATATTGGAATTGATGATGGATATATTTTTGAATGGGGTTTATTTTTTGATCAATCCTTCTTTCCGAATACATCGGGATATCAAAATACTGTAGCAAGCGATGAATGGTCATCAGATCCTACAATTGTTTCTGATCAATCGGATACCATACTGGTCGTGCAGCCAAATGTTCCAGGAGATTATGGTTATACGTATAATATTGTTGATGACTTTGGTTGTGAATACGATACAACTGTATTCTTATATGTATTGCCTCAGCCAATGATCCAGTCCGATACGCTTGGATGTAATTTGGGTGTGTCACTGCAGGGAACACAGTCCTACGATGGCGGAGTATGGACGGTGGGAGATACAGCGGTTCATTTTTCTCCGGATGAATTTACCGAAAACCCATTGGTTTATACTACAGTTCCTGGCACTTATACCTTGACCTATACGGATAACGCATGTAACACACCCGTAACCTTGGAAGTGGAATTCCCACCATACATTTGGGCTGTTCTTTGGGATACAACCTTGTGTCAAGGTGTTACTTTTGAGCTAGGAGGAGATCATCATGTAACGGTGAACGGATACTCTTGGAACACTGGTTCGACAGATTCGTCCATTCTTGTTACAAGTCCTGGAACTTATGAAGTTACTGTAACGAATGTATGTCACTCGGCAACTGCAGAGGCAGTTGTTGATTATAAAACGTGCAATATTGAGGCTCCGAATGTGATTTCATTGTCTTCCAATAGTGGAAATGCAATTTGGTTTGTAGAGTCAGAAGGAATTGCTTCGTTTGAATGTGTAATCACGAATAGATGGGGAAATCTAGTATATCAATTCAATGATCCAAGTGGTGGTTGGAATGGTAGAAATAAATCCGGAAATATAGTAAGTGAAGGAACTTATTTCTATGTGATTAATGCTGTATTGGAAGGAGGAGAAGAAATAAATAAACAAGGTTTTATACAAGTATTCCACTAAAAAACAAGAATATAAAAGAGGGGGCAATTTTGATTGTCCCTTTTTTTATGTGAAGATGTTTCATATGAATTAATCCATTAATTTTACATCAATATGTCAAAAATGAAGAAAATCGGAATCAATGGTTTTGGGCGAATAGGCAGATACTTCACTCGTATGTCCTTAAATGATTCGAGTATTGATGTTGCGGTGGTAAACGATTTGTCCGATATACATACTTTGGCTCATTTGTTTAAATACGATAGTGTTCATCGCGGTTTAAAGCAAGCATTTAGAGTTGAAAAAAACAGATTAATTTTTGATAATGGCAAAGAGATACTGTTTGTTTCTGAAAAAAATCCGGAAAAAATTCCTTGGAAGGAACTTGGAGTGGAGTATGTAATTGAAGCAACGGGATTGTTCAGAACAAGGGATTTGGCTGCGAAACATCTAAAAGGCGGAGCAAAGAAAGTTATTTTATCAGCTCCTCCAATTTCGAATGATATAAAGACGGTTGTTTTGGGAGTCAATGATCACTTATTGACGCCTAATGATGAGATTATTTCTAATGCCTCATGCACAACAAATTCGGCTGCCCCAATGCTTCAGGTCATCAAGGAACTTTGCACCATAGAAAGTGCATTTATTACTACTGTGCATAGCTATACTTCTGATCAGCGTTTGCATGATGCTCCGCACAAAGATTTACGAAGAGCAAGGGCTGCAGCAGAGTCAATTGTTCCAACAACAACAGGCGCAGCGAAGGCAATTGCAAAAATATTCCCTGAATTGGAAGGACACATAGGAGGCTGCGGAATTCGAGTCCCCGTTCCAGATGGGTCATTGACAGATCTGACTTTGGTGGTAACGAATCCTCCAAATGAAGCGCAGATTAATGCAGCGATGAAAAAAGCCGCAAATGAAGATTTAAATGGGATTTTGGGTTATACAGAAGACCCAATTGTATCAGTTGACATCATTGGAAACTCGAACAGTTGTATTTTTGATGCCCAGCTTACAAGCGTAATTGGAAAGATGGTTAAAATTGTCGGGTGGTACGATAACGAGGCGGGATATTCTAATCGGTTAATTGACCTTATGCACCTTATATGAAATTACAACCATTTGAGAATCCACGCGGCAGGAACATCTTCCTTGATTGATATTATTGCCGATAAGGCCTCAGCATTCGTTTCGAAAGACTGAACGCAAACCATAGTCATTTTTCCTCTCTCAAAAGTAGTGCAGGGATATCCCATTTCTTTAATTTTTTCAGTCAGTCGCATTGCATTTTGTTTGGCACCAAATGCTCCTGCTATGATATGGAACGGCTTGAATGGTGTGTCAATCAAAGGTTCTTCTTCGATAGTGTCAGGTACCACATCATTTTTTTTGATTTCCTCCTCTAATTCAGAGACTTCATCTTCTACATTTCGTTCACCTACTTCATCCATTAATGCGTTGTCTTTTTTGGTGTCTCCACCATCAACTGATGCTTTTGTAGATGGACGAATAGTTGAAAGGAACGGGACATGTTCTTTGATATTTTCATAGTTAATAAACACATAGGTTCCTCCTGCTGTGAGTACTATAAAAATGAATAAAATGATATAAAATACCGGACGTACTTTCCTCTTCGACTCATTTTTCTTTTGCTGCTTTTTGAGGTCATTGAGTTTATCTACTGATTTCGATAGCTCCTCTTTTTCAGCAACATTCATTTCTTTGCGCGGCACACCCGTTCTATTATTCATGGAATGCACAGTACTTGAAATTTTTGGGACTCCTATTTCTGTCGGTTTATCTTCTGATGGTAATTTGATTTCTTCTTTCTTGACTTTTTCAACACCTGCTGCATTCATACTAGAAGCCTTCCAATTGGTAAATTGAATTTCTCCATCATTTCCTTTGCTAAACGTTCCAAGCTCAAAAATCACATAGGTATCACCTTGATCTAATTTTGCCTTGATTTCACGAACATGTTTGGCGACAATGTTTTTGGCTTCAACACCATCAATCCCCTCTTTTTCTGCGATGTGATTTGCGAGCTTACCATCGTCGTGTTTGAGGAAGGGCATAAGCATAATCTCATTTTGTTCTTCACTTGTTATTGTTAGCGCTCCTAGATCTGGAATGATGATCGTATTTGTTTCTTTCAGGATTTGAATTAAGTATTGATCCATAGTAGATTGACTTTAGTGAGGTTAAGGTATAAAGATTTAGAATAAATCAGAAAATTTGTGTGTTTCAGATAGGCGAACGCCACGATCTGTGTTGGTTACAGTTGCACATTCATTTATGATATCATGTTCTAAAAAAAGAACGAGGTCATTGTTGGCTGCAGTTTTTAGAAATTTTTCTTTTTCAGTCAATGTTAGCAATGGGCGTGTGTCATATCCCATGACATAAGGAAGAGGAATATGTCCAGTACTTGGGAGCAGATCTGCCATGAATGCAATTGTTTTTCCTTTATAATGAATATGAGGGATCATCATACTCTCTGTGTGTCCATCAACAAACAATACGTCAAAATTATTAAATACGTTGGAGGTGTAGTCACCGTTTCTATTAATGAACTGCAATTGACCACTCTCTTCGATTGGTAGTATATTTTCCTTTAAGAATGAGGCTTTTTCTCTAGGGTTGGGTTCAGTTGCCCATTTCCAGTGATTTTCGGTGCTCCAATATGTCGCATTTTTAAAGACGGGTTCAAATCCAGTTCGGTCTTTGTTCCATTGAATTGCACCACCACAATGATCGAAATGCAGATGAGTAAGAAATACGTCTGTGATGTCGTCGATACCGAAACCCAATTGATTGAGATTTGGCTTCAAACTATTTTGATCCGACAGAAAATAATAAGAGAAGAATTTTTCAGATTGTTTATCACCTATTCCAGTATCTATTAGGATAAGTCGGTCGCCATCTTCAATAAGTAATGAGCGCATTGTCCAATCGCACATGTTGTTGCTGTCGGCAGGGTTTGTCCTTGACCAAAGGCTCTTTGGGACAATACCAAACATTGCTCCTCCGTCCAATTTAAAGTTTCCTGTATTTAATGGATAAATGGTCATAATTTTTTATTTGTTTGCTAAAGACAAGATCACGATAGCTAATATAGCGGAAATCAGTCCTATAATTTTGCGTGAAGTTGCATTTTCTTCAAAAGCAAGAAAGCCTATCAATGATGACAACAGGACAACGGATACATTTGTAACTGCTAAAACGGTGGAGTCTTGCCATCCAGTTGTTCGGTAGGAGTGGATAAGCAAATAAATGGAGAAGTAATTTGGAATTCCAAGCACAATGCCCGCGGCTATATTTTTGAGTTCAATTTTGGTACTGCCTTGAATGATTCGAACCGATAGAATAAGAGCCCCTAAGACACCTGCTAGCCCCAATGCAAAAGCAGAAAAAAGTGCTGTCGATATCGTTTTTAATTCAAAATTTTGAACATAATTTAATACAAAGTCCAATGTCCCGCTTCCAAAAAATAGAACAAGTAACATCCAAGATGCTGGAGCTTTTTTACCCTTGGTATAAGAAACTAAAAACACACTGACTAATGCAAGAAGAATTCCTGAAGCCTTGAGAGCTGTAAATTTCTCTGAATATCCAACAATCATCAATATTATTGAGATTGCGGTACTCATTTTGACAGCAACAGATGTAGATGCTACTCCATTAATTTGAGAACTCCTCCCCATTATTAAAAACAATCCAATAAAAAGTAAAGCGCAAATTACCGCATAAAAAAACCAAGATATCTCGTCAAACCCTTTCTCATTCCATTGATGTCCATATAGTATGATGCCAATAAAAAAGGCTGTGAAATAGTTAAATACAATTGCTTGAAATGTATCTATCTTGAACCTTTCGAACAGTTTGAATATGGCGAAGATGGCACTTGAACTAAGAATAGATAGCAGTAGCGGAATCATGTGTTTCGGTAATAGTGAATGAGGTCTCCAAAGTGTTTTTGAGTTGTATAATCCCCAGCGAGTTTCGGTGCCCTTGTTCCTGATTCAAACTCGATTTGTCCAGTAATCACGCATGCTTCATCCCAAAGATTACTTTTAATAAAAGTGTCGAGTGTTGCTGCTCCGCCCTCGATAAGAACTGATTGGATATTTCGTTTAAAGAGTTCATGCAGAATTGTTTTCGGTTGCATGTCTTTAATTTTGATATAGTCGATAGGACCATTTTTTTCCGATTTTTCTGTATTCAGAATGATTGTTGTTCCTTCTTCATCAGAACATTTTAACTGTCCATTTAGAGATGCTTTTGTGTCTAATATGATTCGGATTGGATTTTTTCCATCGACCTCCCGCACAGTTAATTTTGGATTGTCATTTTGGATCGTGTTTTTACCAACGAGAATTGCTGTATGTTCAGCACGCCACTGGTGGGTCAACGATCGAACTTCAGGTGCAGAAATCCATGTGATTTTTTGGGTGCTTTTATTGTTATCCCCATCGTCCATAAATCCTTGAGCTGTTTGTGCCCACTTCAAAAAAACAAAAGGTCGGCTTTTCTCATGAAATGTAAAAAAGTGTTTGTTCAATTCACGACATTCGTTCTCTAGCACCCCAACGCTAACATCAATTCCTGCATTTTTTAATCTTGCTACCCCTTTGCCAGCAACTTGATCAAATGTATCGTAACAACCAATTACAACTCGTTTGAAGGAGTGTTCTACAATTAGATCGGCACATGGAGGAGTTTTTCCGAAATGTGCACAGGGTTCGAGACTCACATAGAGCGTTGATTTTGACAGAACTGCTTTATCTTCTATTGCATCAATAGCATTAACCTCTGCATGGGCTTCGCCATATTTCTGATGGTACCCTTCAGCAATGACCTTATTTTCTAATACTATTAGAGCACCGACAAGTGGGTTTGGAGCAACATTGCCTTTACCCATTAACGCCAATTGTATACAGCGCCTCATGAATTGTTCATCGGTTATCATAAAACGAATTTAGTTATAATAAGATGAGAATGTGACAATCATTCCTATTTTCGTAGGGTTTATTGAAGTTCACTTATGAAACTATTTTCAGGGATAGAAAAAATGTTTAAGTCGTTGCTGCCTTCGCCGTTTAGCATTGCTTTGTTGTTAACGGTGGTTACATTTGTTTTGGCATGGATCACAACAGCTTCTCATTCAAGTGGATGGTCAAGAGGTGTTGAATTACTCAATTTTTGGCAACAAGGACTTTGGGAGACGAAATTGTTAGCTTTTGCCATTCAGATGATGTTAATGTTGGTGCTTGGTCATGTTTTGGCACTGACAAAGCCGATTGATCGATTTATTGGCTACGCAACTCAGTATTGTAACACAACTGCAAATGCTGCCCTAATAGTCACATTTCTCACCATATGTACTTCACTTTTTAATTGGGGTTTGGGGCTGATTTTTGGAGCAATTTTAGCAAGAAAAGTAGGAGAACATGCAGTAAAAAGAGGGGTTACCTTAAATTATTCGCTTATCGGTGCTGCCGGATATAGTGGATTGATGGTTTGGCATGGTGGAATTTCGGGTACTGCTTCAATAATGGCTGCAGAGGACAATCACATTTCCAATATGATGGATGGTATTTCGGGATCAGATCAACTTTCTCAATTTCCATCGAATATTTCCATGTCAGATACAATATTTGGTGCGATGAATTCGGTTACCATAATTGTTTTACTCGTGGTACTCCCTTTGTTTATGTATTGGCTTGGAAAGCGTTCTCAAGAGACGACAAATTTGCCATCAATTCAAAAAGAACTTGTTTTGAATTCTGAGGTTGGAGTTCAGGGTGCAGAACGTTTGGATCGATCTTTTCTTTTCGCGCTATTCTTTGGTCTTGTTTTATTGACCTATTCGGGATATGTTGCGGCCATTGGTTATCCTGAAAAAGGATTGGGGTTTATTACACCCAATTTTATCAATTTGATTCTTTTGGGTCTTTGTTTAAGTCTGCACGGATCGATAAAATCGTTTTTAAGTGGGGTTGATCGAGCAATTGGTGGAACTGCAGGGATTCTTATTCAGTTTCCACTTTATTTCGGAATTATGGGAATCATGAAACATTCAGGAATGGTTCAAGACATGGCAAATTACTTTTCAGAAATCTCAAGTGATTTGACTTTTCCTCTCTACACCTTTTTTAGTTCAGGTGTGGTAAATATTTTTGTTCCTAGCGGCGGAGGGCAGTGGACGATACAAGGCCCTATTATTATCAAAGCTGCTGCTGAGCTGGGAGTTGACCTTCCAAAAGCAATTATGGCGTTATCTTATGGCGATCAATTGACAAATATGCTTCAGCCTTTTTGGGCGTTACCTTTGCTTGGTATAACTGGCTTGAAGGCAAAATCTATTTTACCATACACGCTTGCACTTATGGTAGTAGGTAGTTTCATCTTTGCAGCCGTCTTGTTACTTTTTTAAATTATGAGGAACGAAAAATCCAAACGTTTTATAAAAACATTAGGTCCAGGAATATTATTTGCTAGCACAGCAATTGGTGTTTCTCATCTCGTCCAGAGTACCCGAGCTGGGGCAAATTTTGGATTTGCATTACTTCCTTTTATTTTGGCTGCAAACATTTTTAAATATCCATTTTTTGAATTCGGAAGTAGGTATGCTAATGCGACAGGGGAGAGTTTGATTGATGGCTATAAGCGAATGGGGAATTGGATGCTGTGCCTATATTTTTTAATCACGGTAGGAAGTATGTTTTTTGTTTGCGCTACTGTCGGAGCTGTTACTTCTGGATTCCTTCAAAACCTATTTGGTTTGACAGAATATGGAACAGCGTCTACATTAG
>Ga0206677_10000308_pt1 | contig 45881 bp, 33 predicted proteins | sample M130m12015metaG_FD_155475 | JGI IMG/M metagenome (GOLD analysis project Ga0206677, IMG submission 155475) | Ammonia-oxidizing marine archaeal communities from Monterey Bay, California, United States - M1 30m 12015 | ecosystem: Environmental > Aquatic > Marine > Intertidal zone | place: USA...
TTAATGTTTAGTTAAAATAATTAAACACACTTTTAAATCAACCCTAAATTATGCGTAAAATAATTTATTCTTTTCTGTTAGTCATTTTTTCTGTAACAAATACTCTTTACTCTCAATGTCATTATTTAATGTATATGTACGATAGTTATGGGGATGGTTGGAATAGTGCTTATTTAGAGGTAAATATGAACGGTAGTTTTGTAGGAAACTTTGATTGTTCCCAGAGTTTTACCCTTGATTCTGTATACTCCACTACAGGTGCCGCAATGGAGTTTATATGGCATTCTGGAAACTGGGATAGTGAGATTTCATTTACTATTATGGATCCCATGGGAGATACTTTAATCAACGTGATTTCAGCATCAGATTTAGACGATTTAGATTTTTTCACCCATACCTCTAACTCCACGTGTCAAAGCAATAATCCTTGCCTTAGTCCCAACTTTTTAAATGCTGGAAATATCACCCCAAATTCAGCAGATTTATTGTGGCAAGCAGGTGGAAACGAAACTTCATGGAATCTAGAATGGGGAATTAGTGGTTTTAACCTTGGAAGTGGAACTTTAGTAAATGGTCTGACCAGCACTAATTACAGTTTAAATTCTCTATCTAACAATACTTCTTACGATTTCTATGTTCAGGCAAATTGCAGTAATTCTAACGTAAGTTCTTGGAGTGGACCTTATACATTTAATACCAATAATATTTCTACAGGTGCTGCATGTGGTACCTTCACTTTAACACTTTATGATTCTTTTGGAGATGGTTGGAATGGAGCTTCAATTGATGTAGTGATTAATGGTCAAATTCTTCAAAATATAACACTTTTAACAGGAAACGGACCAGAGATATTTACATTTTCAACAGATTCTAACGATGTAATAGACCTAATTTACAATACTGGAAACTTTGATGATGAAAACACTTATCAATTATTTGACAACAATAACAATCTTATTGTAAGTCAAGGTGAATTTGGATTTACAGCTAATGTAGACCCTGTAAGTACCTTTGGAATTATTGCATGCCCCAACTTACCCCCTCCGCCACCTGGACCAATAGGAACTTGTGGTAGTTTTACGTTAGAACTGTACGATTCATATGGAGATGGCTGGAATGGGGCATCTTTAGACGTAATTATAAATGGCAACCTATTTCAAAACGTAACTTTAGCCAATGGAAACGGCCCAGAAATATTCATATTTGCTACTGACTCAAATGATATAATAGATCTAATTTACAATACTGGAAGTTGGGATAATGAAAATACTTATAATTTAATTGATAATTCTGGAAATTTAATTGTTAGTCAGGGATTAAATGGATTTATTTCCAATGTTGATCCAGTTAGTGTCTTTGGTATTGAAGCATGTACTTCTTGTCCACAACCTTCCAACCTTTCTGCCAATACCTCAACTGCTGGAACTGCACTACTTGACTGGAATGGAGGAAGTGGAACTTTTAATATTGAATGGGGACCAGTAGGGTTTATTCAGGGTAGTGGAACTTTAGTAAACAATATTTCTGTAAATAGTTATTTATTAAATGGACTGAATAATAGTACAACTTATGATTTTTATGTTCAAGAAGCTTGTAGTGCAAATGAACTAAGTAGTTGGGCTGGTCCCTTATCTTTTACCACAGCAATTGTAGCTGGTTCTTGTGGCATTTTTAATTTAGAATTATACGATTCATTTGGAGATGGATGGAATGGTGGTTTTATGGATGTTTTGATTAATGGTAATGCTGCCGTACAGGTGCTGACTTTAGTTAGTGGAAATGGTCCTGAAATTTTTCCAATTTCTGTAAATATTGGAGATGTAGTAGATTTTATTTACACCCCTGGCGCTTATCAAGATGAAAATTCGTACAAAGTTTTTGACCAAAATGGAGTCTTGCTATTTGAAGAAGGGTTAGGGAATAGTACTCCAAATAGTGTTTTTGGAGTAGAAGCTTGTCCAAGCTGTCCAGCACCATCCAATCTTTCTGCCAATACTTCTACAGCAAGTACTGCTTTACTAGATTGGACTGGTGGGTCGAGTCCTTTTGGTGGCACTTTTAATATTGAGTGGGGGCCTACAGGATTTAATCAAGGAAATGGAACCATTGTTAATAATATTAATGGCATGAGTTATTTACTCAATGGCTTAAGTAGTATTACAACCTATGACTATTATGTTCAAGAAGTTTGCGGTTCTAATGACTTAAGCGTTTGGGTGGGTCCTTTATCCTTTACAACTATCTATTTTTCTTCAGGAAGTGAATGTGGGGTTTACAGTCTTAAACTGATTAATAATTTTGGTCAAGGCTGGGGCAATTCTTTCGCAAAAGTGAAAATTAATAATAATGTGTACCAAACTTATACATTATCTAATGGAACATCAGAAACTTTTACTTTTCCTTTAGATTCTAGCGATATTTTGGATATAGTTATAAATTTTAGTTCTAGTGGGGTTTGGGGATCTGATTTACAGTATATTCTCTTCGACCCTAACAATGCTATAATTGCAAGTGAACAGGGAACAGGAAGTAATGAGCCACCTGCAAACACCTACGGCTACCAAGCATGTGCAACTGCTCCTTCTTCTCCCAACGACTTTTGCGATATTTATACTCTAATCATGAGAAAAGTTTTTGCTGGAGACTGGCAGGGAAATGTTGAAATTGAAATCAATAATAATGTTGAATATGTTGGATCTTTTGTTGCTGGTGGATACAGACGAAGTGAACCTATTTCTTTTGGAGTTAGAGGAAATGATGAAGTAAGGGTTAATGCCAACGGATTAAATGGTTTTGATGAATACTACTCCGTTCAAAGCAGCTCAGGAGATACAATTATTGATGTTAGTATTAGTAATGGTTATAGTCCTACTATTACTGTACAACCTTGTTATTTTGTAGGATTTGAAAATCAGGATTTTAACCAGGATATAAAAATTTATCCAAATCCTACAAGTGATATATTATTCATAAGTTCTGTTAGTGAAATAAGGAATATAATAATCACCAATGTTTACGGACAAATAGTGTATGAAAATTATGAAAATGGGTTGAATTTTGAACTGGATTTATCTAAGTTGTCTAATAATTTATATCATATTTCATTTACAGATGCAAATAACATAAGGTCTTCTAGCAAAATTATGGTGAGCCACTAATTCAATGGATAAATAAAGTTTATATTTTTTTCTACTTCATTGGATAAAGTATGGTGAACGGGACAATTGTGAGCAGCTCTTTCTAATATCACCTTGGTTTTTTGATCGTAATCCATCGGAAAAGTCAACTCTATATCAATCTTAGAAATTCTTCTTGGGCTGTCACCCATAGTTTTCTTTACAACTGCATTAGTGCCATTAATGTTAATTCCATTTTTCTCTACTGCAATGGCCATAATAGTCAATATACAACTTGCCAAAGCAGTACATACCATATCCGTTGGAGAAAAAGCCTCCCCTAGCCCGTGATTGTCTTTTGGAGCATCGGTATTAATTTCAGAACCAGAATCTAAATGAGTAGCTGTAGTTCTTAAATTTCCTTGGTATTTGATTTCAAATGTATTCATAACATAACTTTAAGTAAATATAGCTATATGGTTATTATTTATTATAATTACTTATTCTAAAAGTCAACCTCTAATTGAAAATAAATAACTGGTTTTTAATAATATTATTTTGGGCAAATGGTTTAAACTTTATTTGCCAGAACAACAATAGTCTTGTAAAGTTTACTAATTATCCCAAAATTAAAGCTTACAAAAGCAAGAAGAGTAAGAACTCTTCAATGTTTCAAGGAAATAAAAAAACCAAAAAATATTTTGAAGGTTGGTATTTTAAAATGGTCTCTCAAGATGAACTGTCAATTTTAAGTGTTATTCCTGGAATTTCAATTTCTGAAGATGGTTCTACCAAACATGCTTTTATTCAAATAATTGATGGAAAAACTTCTAAAACTGAGTATATAAATTTCTCCATAGAAGATTTCTATTTTTCAAAAGATGATTTTTTTGTTAGAATAGGTGACAATTATTTCTCTAAAGACAGTTTGATTTTAGATATTCAAAGAGATGATTTAACTGTAACTGGTAAAATCTACATGAATAACATTACCGAACTAAGAGCTGAAAGAAACAAAAAAAAACAAAAAATAATGGGATGGTACTATAAAGTCCCGTTTATGGAATGTTATCATGGAGTTGTAAGTCTAAATCATAATTTAATTGGAAAAATTAAAGTAAATAATAGAAACTTTAGTTTTGACAGTGGAAAAGGATATGTAGAAAAAGACTGGGGAAAATCTATGCCTTCTTCCTGGATATGGATTCAGACTAATAATTTTAAAAATAGCAATTCTTCTATTATGCTTTCAGTAGCTAAAATTCCATGGCTAGGTTTTTCTTTTACTGGCTTTTTGGGGTTCTATTATTTAAATAACGAAGTGATGCGATTTGGAACCTACTCCAAAGCCAAAGTAAAGTTGAAGAAATATGAAGAAACTAGTTTAAACCTTAATATTGTTTTAAAAGATGAAATTTTAGAAATTCAAACTATAAAAAAAAGCTCTGGAATGCTTAAAGCACCTGTTAATGGAAATATGAATAGACGCATTTCAGAAGGAATAGATGCAGATTTAAAAGTAAAATTATTGGATGAAAATAAAAATGTACTTTTTGAAGACAGTTCTAAAACTACAGGATTAGAAATAGTGGGTGACATTAAAGAACTTTTTAAAAAGACAATAAAAAATAATTAAAAACAATAAATCCTATGAATGTTAAAACTTTAAAAAGCAATAGAATAGCTTCTTTAGATTTATTAAAAGGTGCCATTATGATAATTATGGCCTTAGACCACGTAAGAGATTATTTTCATTTTGATGCTTTTTTCTTCGACCCAACCGATCCAGAAAAAACCAATTTAGGACTATATTTAACAAGATGGATCACCCATTACTGTGCGCCTACTTTTAGTCTTTTAGCAGGTGTTTCAGCTTATCTAATTGGAATTAGAAAAAGTAAAAAAGAGCTTTCATATTTCTTATTAAAAAGAGGAATTTGGCTAATATTTATTGAGCTTACAGTGGTAAACTTCTCATGGTTTTTTGACATTCATTTTCAAACTTTTGGTCTTTTTGTTATATGGTCTCTTGGAATAAGTATGATTTTTCTTGCTGCTATTATACATCTTAGACTAAAACATATTTTAATATTTAGTCTTTTAATGATTTTTGGGCATAACGTATTAGACTCTTTTCATTTTGGAAATGATATTTTCTGGTCTATTATCCATGAATTTAACTTTATAGATTTACAAAGTGGAAGAAAGTTATTGGTAGGTTATCCAATAATACCTTGGATTGGGGTAATGTCACTAGGCTATTATTTTGGTTCATTTTATGACAGAAATTTCTCAGCTGAAAAAAGAAAGAAAATATTCTTCATGATTGGTCTTTCTTCAATAGTTATGTTTTTAATTGTGAGGTTCCTTAACGGTTATGGGAATTTAAATAATTGGAAAAGCTATGAGTTAGCTATTCAAACTACTTTTTCATTTTTCAATCCTGCAAAATACCCTCCATCAATTTCTTATTTACTAATGACTTTGGGGCCTATATTTTTAATTCTTTCTAGAACTGAAAACTTAAAAGGAAAAATTATTAATATAATTAGTGTCTTTGGGAAGGTTCCGTTTTTCTATTACATACTACATATATATCTAATTCATTTATTGGCTTTAATAACTGCATGGATAACTGGCTTTGGATGGGAAAGCTTGATAATTAAAGGATGGGTAACACAATCACCACTTTTAAAAGGTTTTGGATTTAACTTATGGATAGTTCACTTTATTTGGATTGCTATTGTAATAGCGCTTTATCCATTTTGTAAAAAGTTTAGTATTTACAAACAAAACAACAAAGACAAAGCTTGGCTTAGTTATTTGTAAAAACTCATTTTGAATAGCAATAAAAGAATCATCTACTTATTAATTTTTGGTTTAATTATATTATTAGTGCCATTAATTGGAATGCAATTTTCCAGTGAAATAAATTGGGGGCTTTTTGATTTTATTTTTGCTGGAACTTTATTTTTTGTACTGATTTTAGTTATAGAATTAATATTTAGAAAAATTCAGAGCAATAAAAAAAGACTTTGGCTAGTATTACTTATTGGGGTTTTATTTATTATAATTTGGGTTGAATTGGCAGTTGGGATTTTTGGGAGTCCATTTGCTGGCACCTAATCTTTTAAAAGAAGGTATTTCAACCTTATATGATTAAATCTATTAAAAAAATTGCAAAAAAAAGAGTAGAATTAACTACTCTTAATATATGATATATTTAAAAAGTTTTAATCTGTTAATTTAGAAACATACTTTTTCTCTGAACTACCATCGCTATACAAATGAATTATAATTTCATTATTTACTTCATCAGTATTTACTTCTTGGCCCAACAAATTAAATGTTTTATATAAGACCTTTTCTTGGTCATTTACTATTGGAATTCCTGTAGATTGATTCATTTGAACAAAAGAGAAACCTCCATTAGAATTATTATTATTTGAAGGAATGAATGAAACACCAAATATTGTTATGCATGTAACATTATCTAAAATGGTCATGTTCAACATCAATGTAAGTGTATCCATCATCGTATTAGACATGAAAGTATCTTCTGATAATGTACTACTCCATAAACAATTAATACAAGTAGAAGAAGTATCAAAAGATTGATTAAATAAATCCTGAAAATTATTATAATGATAGGCTCTCCATCTATGTTGAATATTGTTGGATGAAATTAAACCTACTGCAACAAGACTGTCTGCATTAGATGCTACTTGAAACGAATAATTGTTTCCTGCAGTTCCAGTTGCTGATAGGTCAATCTGATCACAGTCTACCATTTGTGATGTTCCAAAGAAAGATACAAGTGCTAGAAATAAAGTGTAAAGTGTTTTTTTCATAATATTTATTTTTGGTTTTAATATAATACGCTAATATTTATTGATAAGGGTAGGTTGTAAAAAGAATAAAATTGATTTTATCATTTTTTGGGGTTATATTTATTGTAATATGTAAAAATTTAACCATGAAAAAATCTCTATTTTTTGTACTAATAACTATTTTGATTTCTAGTTGTTCCTCAAGTGAAATCACGAATGATAAAATGGCAAGTAACGAAAGCAAAGAAAAATGTCCTTTACATTTTGGAAATAATCAAACAAGTGGATTAACTACCACTAATCAAGGAAATACCAATCGCGATTGGTGGCCTAACCAATTAGATCTATCAATTTTAAGACAAAACTCCTCTCTTTCCAATCCAATGGGAGAAGATTTTAATTACTTAAAAGAATTTGAAAGTCTAGATTATTTTGCACTTAAAAAAGATATTGAAACTGTGATGACCGATTCTAAAGATTGGTGGCCTGCAGATTATGGAAATTACGGAGGTCTTTTTATAAGAATGGCTTGGCATAGTGCAGGAACTTACAGAACTGGAGATGGTAGAGGTGGTACAAGAGCTGGACAGCAAAGATTTGCCCCTCAAAATAGCTGGCCAGACAATGCAAATTTAGATAAAGCAAGAAGGTTGTTGTGGCCAATCAAACAAAAATATGGTCAAAAAATTTCATGGGCAGATTTAATGATTTTAGCTGGAAATGTAGCTCTAGAGTCTATGGGATTTAAAACAGTAGGATTTGCTGGAGGAAGAACAGATGTTTGGGAACCTCAAAGTAATGTTTACTGGGGTGCTGAAAAAAAGTTTTTAGATGATGAAAGATATAACGAAGACAGAGAATTAGAACAACCACTTGCCGCGGTACAAATGGGTCTAATTTATGTAAATCCTGAAGGACCAAACGGAGAACCAGACCCCATAAAAGCTGCTGTAGATATTAGAGAAACCTTTGGAAGAATGGGAATGAACGATGAAGAAACTGTTGCTTTAATTGCTGGAGGACACACTTTAGGTAAAACCCATGGTGCAGCAAGCGGGGACAATTTAGGTGCTTCTCCGGAAGGAGCAGCTATTGAAGAGCAAGGAATGGGTTGGAAAAGTGATTATAATACAGGTAAAGGCAAAGACGCTATTACTTCTGGATTAGAAGTTATATGGACTGAAGAACCTACCAAATGGAACCATGGATATTTTGAAAGCCTATTTGAAAATGAATGGGAATTGACTAAAAGTCCTGGTGGAGCAAATCAATGGGTGGCCAAAAATCCTCATAAAATGTTTCCAGATGCTTTTGACGATGAAGTAATTCATAAGCCTACCATGCTCACAACAGATTTGTCACTATTAGAGGATTCTGCTTACAGAGTTGTTTCTCAAAAATTTTACGACGATCCAGCAGCATTTGAATTGGCATTTGCAAAAGCGTGGTTTAAACTAACCCATAGAGATATGGGACCAAAATCTAGCTATGTTGGACCAGAAATTCCTGAAGAAGATTATTCTTGGCAAGATCCTATTCCAACCGTTAATCATGAATTAGTTAATGCAAAAAATATTGATTTAATCAAAATAGAAATTAAAAATTCTGAGTTAACAAATGAAGATATGATTACTACAGCTTGGGCTTCGGCATCTACATACAGAATTTCTGATAGAAGAGGTGGAGCCAATGGTGCAAGAATAAGACTAGAACCTCAAATAAATTGGGAATCTAATAATCCCGAAGAACTTAAAAGAGTAATCAAAATTTATGAGTCGATTCAAGAAAAATTTAATAGAAAATCTCAGAATCAGAAAATATCTTTAGCTGATTTAATTGTTTTAGGTGGATGTGTTGGTATAGAAGATGCCGCATCTTTAGGCGGAAGAACTATTAATATGCCTTTTTCACCTGGTAGAATGGATGCATTAAAAGAAAATACAGATATAGAAGGAATGTCTGTTTTAGAACCAATTGCTGATGGATTTAGAAATTATAAAAAAGCTGACTATACACTAAGTTCAGAAGAATTACTAATTGACAAGGCTCAACAACTAACCTTAACTTCACCTGAAATGACTGCTTTAATTGGGGGAATTAGAGTACTAAATTCAAATTATAATCAATCTAGTATTGGAGTATTAACAGAAACTCCAGGTGTTTTAAACAACGATTATTTCAGAAACCTTTGCAGTATGGATTATGAGTGGAAACCAAAATCAGAAGAATCTACTATTTTCAATGGATTTAAAAGAGGAACAGAAGAATTAAAATGGACTGCTAGCAGAGCAGATTTAATTTTTGGATCTAATTCAGAACTAAGAGCAATTTGTGAAGTTTATGCTAGTGATGATGGTGGAGAAAAATTTATCACAGATTTTATAAAGGCTTGGACAAAAGTGATGAACTTAGATAGATTTTCCATCTAAATTTTAACTAATAAAACATTGTTCAATACTTATTAAAAATATATTATTTTAAATGGGGAGATAAATTAATTTTGCCCCATGCGCAAGGCTATATTTTTACTGTTTCTGTTATTGTTTATTAGCGGATATAGTCAAAAAGAAATTAATTCTTCTAAAAGAACTGGTCAAATATCTTTGGATGGCTACCTTGAAGAAGCCGATTGGGTAAATGCCAATTGGACTTCTGGTTTTACTCAAATGAAACCATTTCCAGGTGAAAAAGCCTCTAAAAAAACAGAGGTTGCTATGTTGTTTGATCAAGAAGCTATTTATTTTGGGGTAAAATGCTACGACCATCCAGATTCTATTTCTAGAGTACTTTCATTAAGAGACGACTTCAACCCGAACTTAGACTTTTTTGGAATATTTTTAGATACCTATAACGACAAACAAAATGGGTTTTTCTTCGGTTTAAGCAGTAGAGGTGTTCAAGTAGATGCAAAAATTTTCAGCGAAGATTTTAATGACTTACTGAATCTAGTATGGAGAAGTAAAACACAAATAAACGATCAAGGGTGGTTTGCAGAAATTAAAATTCCCTACTCTGCTCTAAGATTTCCAAAATCAGATATTCAGACTTGGAATATAAATTTTGCAAGGCAAATAAGTAGATTTAGAGAAGACAATAACTGGAGTCCTGTAAATCCAGATCTAGAGAATTACCTACTAGAAAGTGGAGTGGTTAAAGGGATTAAGGATATTACTCCACCGGTAAGATTGGCATTAATTCCATTTTTATCGAGTTACAATAGCTTCTCAAAAGACACAGAACCTGTTTCTACTTTTACAGGCGGTATGGATGTTAAATATGGAATAAATGAAGCTTTTACTTTAGATGTCACATTATTACCAGATTTTGGGCAAGTAATTTTTGATCAACAAGTGCTAAACATAAGTCCTTTTGAAATAAGGTTTAATGAAAATAGACAGTTTTTTACAGAGGGAACTGAGCTTTTTAATAAATCAAACTTGTTTTACAGTAGAAGAATTGGGGTTCAGACACCTTCCAAAGTTTACAAAAGTCAGTTAAATGACAATGAGGAATTAAATGAAATTCCAACTTCAGTTCCATTAATCAATGCTAGTAAAATATCTGGGAGATTAAAAAACGGATTAGGTATTGGTGTATTTAATGGTGTTACTGCAGAGCAAAAAGGTAAAGCAATCAACAGCTTAAATGGCGATGAAAGAGAAATTTCTATCAGCCCATTAAGCAACTACAACGTTATTGTGTTAGATCAGAATTTAAAAAATAATAGCTCCATTACCTTTACCAATACAAATGTTTGGAGAGCTGGAAATTTTTACGATGCCAATGTTAGTGGTTTGGATACCAAACTCAATACTAAAAGCAACGATTACTTTGTGCAAACTCAAGCAAAAATATCCAACATATTAGATACCAACAATATTTCATTGGGACATACTTGGGGAATTGAAGCTGGCAAACAAAGAGGGAATTTTACATACGGGTTGGAATATTATGAAGAGTCGGATAGTTATGACCCTAACGATTTGGGATTTTTAAGAGCTAATAATAGTCGAGTTGGCGAAGTTTATATAGGTTACAGGAATTTCAATCCTAAAATTGAAAAAATAAATAGATTTTTTACTAGTGCCTCCCTTTCCAATGAATGGTTGTATGCTCCCAATTTATTTGCAGGAAGTTTTTGGAATGCTAGAGCTACAACAATAACAAATTCTTTTAATGCTCTTGGTATAAGATTAAGTGGAACATTAAATGAGTCTAACGATTATTTTGAACCAAGAGGGGATGTTATCGGAGAAGAAAAGTTTATTCGACCAGTATGGACTAGTACCAGAGCGTGGTTTTCTTCCAATTATCAAAAAAGAATTGCTGCAGATATAGGTATTGGTTATGTTTTTGTTGAAAGAAATGACTGGTGGGAATGGAACTACGACTTTGAAAATAGGTTTAGAATTACCAACCAACTATTTTTAATTCACTATTGGGAACAAAGATTTCAAAATAATAGTGAGGGTTATGCAGTAGATTTTGGCACTCCTGAATTTTCACATAATGGAACTATTTTTGGAAATAGAGACAGAATAAATACTACTCAAACTCTTGGAATAGACTATACATTGACCAACAGGATAGGAATTACATTCCGATTAAGAAATTACAATGCAATTATTAAATATAAAAGCTTTTCAGAACTTCTTCCAAATGGGAGATTATCTAGCTTAGAAAACTATTCTGGTAATGATATTGATGGAAACTCAGTATACGATATCAATTACAATGCTTTTACTATTGATATGCTTTTTAGATGGGTATTTTTTCCTGGAAGTGAAATTAATTTGGTATGGAAAAATTCTATTTTTTCAGACGACGAAAGTATTAATCAAACTTACTGGAATAACTTATTTGGTAATTTACAAGACGGTCCAATGAATACATTTTCTATTAAATTAATATATTGGCTAGATGCACAATACCTCAAAAAATAAAAAGACACACAGTTTCCAAAAACCTCTACAAATTATTTTATTCTGAAAAACATTATTACTTTTATATTAAAACTATTCATCATGAAGAAAACTAATCTTCTTAGCGGCATTATATTTCTATCGTTTAATTTATTTGGACAACAACAATTAAATAGAACTTTATTTTTCGATGGTCAAAACAGAAGTTTTATTGTATACGTCCCTTCTTCTTACGATGCAACCACGCAAGTGCCTCTATTGTTTAATTTTCATGGTGGTGGTGGAACATCAAGTGGATTTATAAATTATGAAAATGATATGCGTCCAATTGCCGATACAGCAAATTTTATTGCTGTTTATCCTCAAGCTGCAGTTGATCCAACGGATGGAAGTAATTCTTGGTTGCATAAAACTCCAACAACTCATAACGATGTTAATCTTATTGAAGCAATAATTGACACCCTTAGTAATGATTATAATATTGACAATGACAGAGTTTATGCTTGCGGTTACTCTGAGGGAGGACTTTTCTCTTACGAGCTAGGATGCAGATTGAATAATAGAATTGCGAGCTTTGCATCAGTCTCGGGGAGCATGCTCACAGAATCCTACCGTCTTAATAATGGTTTTGGATCATGTTCACCAATTCATCCAACAGCAGTTTTACTTATTCCAGGCACCTCGGATGGGAGTTTCCATTCTATGTACAATGGTTTTCAACCATATTATTTATCAGTCAATGAAATAACAACTTACTGGGCCAATCATAACAATACAGCTATAAATCCAACAGTAACTGCAGTACCTAACTCCAATACTTCTGATGGAAGTACTGTTGAAAAAAGAATTTGGGAGAATGGTGATAATTGTGTAGCTGTCCAAGAACTTAAGGTGATTAATGGCGACCACGATTGGCCAGGAAGCTCAGGAAATATGGATATTAATGCATCTCAGGAAATTTGGAAATTTGTATCTAAATACGATATTAATGGTTTAATAAATTGTGGCTCTACAGACATAACAACTTCTAATGATGTGGAATTTAAAATATTTCCAAATCCGACCTCAAATATTATTTATCTAAATAATTTAAATAAAAACAACTCCAATTTTCAAATTTTTTCTTCCATTGGGAAATTGGTAATGAACGGTCCAATAAATAAAACAAATATTTCAGTAGATATTTCAAATTTAAAGCCTCAACTATATATTTTAAAAATTGATGGCATTTCTTATAAAATAATTAAGGAATAAAAAAAGCAGGTCCATCGACCTGCTTTTGAGTTGGAAAGGAGTGATTAGAAAAGATGCACAAAAGGCACCAATAGTCCAATCAACTCCTTAGAATTTTTTTCGATAGACATTTGACACCTCCTTTCTATATTAAGTTAAACATGGCTGTTGTCACAGCATTAATTATTTCATCATGAATATAATCAAGAATTTGATTTGAAACGATACTTGTTCAATAAATATGAAAAAAGAAATTAAAAAATGTACTTTTGAGCTGTTAAAATAAATGATTTATGGGAATACTTATTCCAATAATTTTAATTTTAGTAACGAGTATTGTCATTTGGAAATCTTCCGATGGTTTCGATGTTGCTTCCTCCTACTTAGGAAGAAATTTGTCTAATGGTGTAAAAGGAGCTACTATTAATGCAATATCTAGCTCTATGCCAGAACTTTTGACAACCGTTTTCTTTTTAATTTTCTTAAAAGATGCAGAAGGTTTTTCCGGAGGAATGGGAACAGTTGCTGGAAGTGCTGTTTTCAACGCGATGATAATTCCTGCATTTTCTGTTTTGGCAGTGTATTATTATAGAATTTCTAACACTATAAATATTTCAAAAAATGTTATATACAGAGACAGTTTTGCTCTACTAATTTCTCAAATTGCACTTATTTTAATTATTTATTATAAATTTCTTACCTGGTTAGGTGGCTTAATTTTGATTTTGATCTATGGAATTTATGTCTTTTATATGTTTTATAAAATGCCCAGTACCAGTTCGTCTGATTATGAGGAACCAGAAAATGAAGAAATAATTCAAAATAGAATAGTTTTATTTTTAAAATTAGACTTTTATAGCTCTATAATTGGCAATAAAAGATTGAATAACAATAATTCTATTTTGTTACTTTTTATTTCATTGATTTTTATTGGATTATCGTGTTTACTTTTGGTAAAAGCTTGTGAAATGCTTGGTGAAGCAGAGTATTCTTTTTTGGGACTAAATAATTTAAAAGGTCTTGATTTACCAATTTCAATTGTTGCTGTAATTATTGCAGCTGCAGCCACCAGTGTGCCAGATACCATATTGTCTATTAAAGACGCAAGAAAAGGAAATTACAACGATGCTATTTCTAATGCATTAGGGAGTAATATTTTTGATATTTGTTTTGCCTTAGGACTACCAATACTACTTTACACTATTTTTTATGGACCTATAGTGATGGATCCAGAAACTCTATCTTTTAGCTTAAATGTGTTGATAGTACTTTTTATACTCACAGTATTTACATTTTTAGTTTTTATCTATGGGGAAACCATTGGGATAGCAAAAGCCATAATTTTATTAATGATGTATGCTGCTTTTATAGGTTATGTTTTGGTTTTTCACCTTTAAATACTTTACCCCCAATTATATAAATAATTAACGTTAAAATATTACATTGAATAAATTTGATGATAAAAATATCACCCCTAGAGATGAACCTTTTCTTGTAAATAAATCCTAATATTACAAGGAAATCAAATAAAAAACTATGAAAAAAATTATACTTACTATATCTATCGCCTTTGTAATAACTCAGATAATTAAGGCACAAGTAATAACAGCTGTTCCCTGTGATATGTTAGGTATATCTGTAAATGTAGGTTCTAGTACCAACTCTATTAGTATATATCATTCGGGACAATACATGACCCATCCTCGTGAAAATAATATCTTTTCTTGGAAATTTACAGACCAGCAAGGAAACATACTACATCAAGATACAATAGTAAATGATGCATTTTGTAATTTTAGTCATAATTGGTCACTTACAGACACCATAAATGTTACCGTGCATTTAGTAAATGATTCGGCTAATTTAGATGGCTGGTATACTAATCAAGGTTTGCCACTAAATGGTAATTCCATAAATTGTTTATTTGAAGATCAATTATATTGGAGCACAGGCACTAGTACCCCATGGGGAAGTTGGACATTTGTCCATGGAAACCCTGGTTTTGATGTGACTAATGTAAATGAATCAAAACAAATTGAATCCAACTTAAAGATCTATCCTTCTCCAACTTCAAACTATATTAATTTAGAGGGGCCTAATGAAGTTTATTCTTTACAAATTTTGAATATTCAAGGGCAATTATTTCATGAACTAAATAACATTGATGGTCACCAAAACATAGATGTTTCTTTTTTATCCTCAGGCCTCTACTTTATAAAAGTTAATTATAACAAAGTAAATCAAATTATAAGGTTTATAAAGCAATAAGTTTATCTCCTAGTTGTAAAAACTAATGAATAAAATTGAATCTGTTATAATTGCCGCAACAATCTTAATAATGATGTTTTCATGTAAAAAGACTACGTGTGAATCAAATCCTTTAATTTTTAATGGAAATTGTATAGATTCTTCACTTATTAATGATTCTGTTGCTTGTAATGAAGTGGATGACCCTGTCTGCGGTTGTGATGGTATTACTTACAGTAATTTTTGCTATACTACCAGTTTTGGTGGGTTAACATTTAATGTTAGTGGAGAATACATTAATTAAAAATTACTAGTGAAGTGAGTTTTCATAATTCACATATTTTAAAACCATATATTTTACAGCTATATATTTTAAAATTAAATCAATTAACTTTATTAGTGCCATAATTTAAATTATATGAAAACAAAATCGGAGATTGTAGATAACTGGCTGGTAAGATATACAGGTTTAAAACTTAAAGAATTTGGGGAGTATATATTACTAACAAATTTTGATCAGTATCTCCATATTTTCGCTGACATATCGGATTGTAGTGTTAAAGGAGAGAATAAAAATATGGGTACTGCAACTTCAAAGAATATTACAATTATAAACTTTGGCATGGGAAGTCCAAATGCAGCAACTATAATGGATTTACTTTTTGCAATAAACCCAAAAGCTGTTCTGTTTTTAGGGAAATGTGGTGGATTAAAACGAAGAATTAATATCGGGGATTTTGTCTTGCCTATTGGAGCAATTAGAGGGGATGGAACTTCCAACGATTATTTCCCCCCAGAAGTTCCAGCTATGCCCTCATTTTCACTTCAAAAAGCTATATCTACTACAATAAGAGAATTTAAAATAGATTATTGGACAGGTACAGTTTATACAACCAACAGAAGAATTTGGGAATATGATTCTGTATTTAAAGAGTATTTAAAAAAAACTAGGGCTTATGCTATTGACATGGAAACTGCCACACTTTTCACTGTTGGATTTCACAATAAAATCCCTACTGGAGCTCTGTTATTGACTTCAGACTCTCCAATGACACCTGAGGGTGTTAAAACTCTTAAAAAAGATGAAATTAATTCTAGAAAATTTGATAAAAAACACATTGAAATTGGTATTTCTTCCTTAAAAAAATTAATGGATAATGCAGAAACGGTCAGACATCTAAAATTTTAGTAAATAATTCGAATTATTGTACGAAACTTATTAAAAAACACAATTTTAACAATTGGATAGTTTAATAAATTTAAGAATCAAGGAAACTTTTTTATACTTAGTTTCTTTAATATCAAAGTATTCATATATTCTTCTTAACAAATAGCCTACTATGACTATACTCTCAAAAACTTTATCTGCAATATCTTAAGTTGCTAAATATTTCAATGATTTAATTCAAAAAAAAAAATTAATCTTTTTTATCACACAATATTTCACTATTTTTAACAGATAAGATCAATTATATTTTAAACTTTTTTATGAAAAAAATATTCTTTACAACTTGCTATTTAATTTTGGCCTTTTCAATTTTAGCACAAATTAAAATACCTATCAATTCTTCTGAAAATACTAGAGTTAGTAACTGGCTAATTACTAAAGTTTCAGACTTTAAAGAAGAACAAGTTGAAAGAATTTTAAATAATACTCAAGATTTTTATAATGATATGTTAGCAGAAAATGTTAAAGAAATCAATCTTTCAAGTTATAATGATGTAACTATTGCTCTGTACCAGCTATATAAAGAAATTGACTACAAAACAACATTTGTTGCATCTTGTATTATTGACATTAATAGTGAACAATTATGTGGATTTGAATTTTCAGATATTTCAATGGATGCTACTTTATATATTAACTCTGAAAAAGTATTAAGTTCCATTGAGAGCAATAAAAAAAGCTTTGATTACAAGCTTAAAAAAGGTGAAAATCAAATTTCTTTAATTGGAAAACCTTCAGGCAGATTTTTGTCTTCATTTTTTCTAAATATATATAACCAATCATTCGGAAAAGTAACATTAAAATTGAAAGATAAAAATAACTCTGTTAACATTCCTTATTCAAGAATTACTATTCTACAAAAAGATATTAATCAAACATTCATTACAGGAACAAATGATAAGGGTTCATTTTGGTTAAAGCCAGGAGGATATATTTTTAAAGGAAACTCGGCAAGTGCTTCATACCCAAACTATATGTATAAGAAAGTTGTTTTAAAAGAACAACAAAATATAGATTTGAATTTGGAATTGAATCAAAAAAATTCAATTAATGGAACTATTTACACTCTTGATGGAAAAACTCCACACCCAGGAATAAGAGTTGAATTAGTTAATTCAAAAAATAATTCTAATATTAACGAAACACTTATTACTTATACAAATGGTGAAGGAAAATATAATTTTCAGCCACCAATTGGTAATTGGTCTATAAAAATATATTCAAATGATAAGTACATATTTCATGAATCTGATGGCCTAAAAACTAAATTTAATATTAATAGAGACTATGAATCCAAAGAATTCAAAGCTAACTTTTTTATAGGAAACCAAATAAAAGGTTCTTTTGGATTATTATCTATGTTTGACGGCATGCTTAGTAATAGCGCAGATGTGTCAATGACTTCAAGTAACGATTTACTTTATTTGGGAACTTATAATGGATTGTCAATTTATGATGGTTTATCATTGAAAAGTTATAATTATGATCATGGTTTACCGAACGCGTTTATTGGAGAGTTGTTTGAAGATAGTAAAGGGTATATATGGATAGGATATGGAGGTAAAGGATTAGTAAAATGGAAAGATGGTAATGTAGTTGACTATTTTACTACCAAAGAAGGATTGATTTCAGATCAAATAAATGCATTAGCTGAAGATAGGAATGGTAATATTTTAATTGGTACTAGTCACGGATTATCTGTATATAACGGTGAAAAATTTAAAAATTATAATTTCACTAACGGGCTTGGGAATGGAAGTATTACGGATATAAAGGTATTTGGCAATAAAACTTGGATTGCATGTGGAAACAGAACTAAAACTACAGGAGGTGCTTATGCTATTGGAGGTGGACTATCAATTTTTAATGGTGAAAATTTTAAGTCAATTGATTTATCAAAGTTTCACAACTTTAATCAAGAATCATCAACTTGTACGGTAATTGAAAAAGATTTTTTAGGAAATATATGGATTGGAACTTTTGGAGGAGGTCTTTTAAAATATGATGGAACTTCATTTGAACAATTTACTACTAATGATGGTTTACCATCCAATTATATTAGAGATATTTTAGTTGATGAACATGGGCTATGGATATGTACTGTGAATGGTCTAGCAAATTTAAAGGATAATAAAATTAAAATTATTACATCCTTAAAGCATGAGATAGATTTTGAAGATCTTCATTGCATTAGCAAGTCTAAAGATGGAGTATACTTTATTGGAGCTCCAGAGGGAGTAGTTGTTTACGATCCATTTTCTTTTCAAACAATTTCTTCCAACGAGGGAATAATTATTCCAGCAAATTGGATAAGAGGAATTAAAGCTTTAAAGTATGATAAAGATGGAATACTTTGGGCAGGAGGGTTTAATGGATTATACAAAATAAAAGATGGGATAGTGTCCAAAATTTTCAACTCACAAAACAGTGGACTTTTTTATAATAGTATTTCTAATATTGAAATCTCTAAAGATGGTTCTATGTGGATGACTAATAATGGTCGGATTTCAAGATATTTCAGTGGAGTAATTCAAGATATGAATGAAAAATTTAAAGTTCCAAAAGGGACTTTTATTATAGACTTAGTTTTTGATAATGATGGTATATTATGGTTAAATACCAATAGAGGATTAGGTAAATATAAAAATGATTCCCTTATAATTTATGATGAATCAGATGGACTCGTAAAATCTAGTATGGGAGATATTAACGTAGGTAAAAATAATGAAATAATTTACAGCACTCACGGTTATGGATTTTCTATATATGATGGAGAAAGTTTTAAAAATTTCAATGAATCTAATGGTCTTATAGACAATAGAATATGGGATTTAGCTGTAGACTCGAAAAATAATTATTGGTTGGCACTTGATGGTGGTGGTGTTGCAATGTTTGATGGTGAAAAATTTCATAATCACAAAATAAGTGATGGACTTACTGCTGGTGAAACTTACAGTGCATACGTAGATGACTTTGACAATATTTGGATTGGAACATTTGGTGGTGGAGTCTGTTATTACGACGGGAAAGTTTGGAATAGTGTTGACACTAGAGATGGTCTTTTAAATAATTTAGTTGGAGCAATTTGTAGTGTTGATGGAAATAAATATTGGTTTGGAAGTATGGATGGAATTACTTCTTATGTTCCAAAACACCAAACTCCTAAAGTTTACATTGAGAATATTAAAACTGCCAGTGGTTTCTATAACTCTTTAGAAGAACTGAGAGAAAACAAGGGTAAAATTCTAGAGCAAACAAGAATAACATTTTCAATTAAATCGAATAGTTTTAATACAAAAAAAGAAAAACAAAAATATATTGTAAATATTATAAAAAATGGAAATAAAAAAACTCATTTAATTAGAACTAATGAATTTGAATTTATTCCAGAAAAAATTGGAAAGTATATAATTGAATTTCAATCTATAGATAGAGATATGAATTATTCTAATTTAGAGCAAATTGAAATTAAGGTGATTGGTCCTTGGTATAAAAATTTTGCTACTGCTCTACCATTTTGGGGATTTCTATTGCTTTTAATTTCAATTTCTGGGTATTCATCTAATAAATATTTAAGTCAAAGACGTTATACAGCTAAATTAAAAGAAGAATCCAGAATAAGATTAGAAGAAAAAAACAAAGAGATTCTAGATTCTATAAACTATGCCAAACGTATTCAAGATGCAATGATGACTTCAGAGACCTATAGAAAATCAGTTATTCCTAATAGTTTTATTTTTTTCAAACCTCTTGATGTTGTCTCAGGAGATTTTTACTGGGTTTTCAAGGACAAACAAGAGAATATATTCTTTACAGTAGCAGACTGTACTGGTCATGGTGTTCCTGGTGCTTTTATGAGCATGATAGGCACTTCCCTACTCAATGAAATTATTGTTGAGAAAGGAATTAAGGATACTAATAAAATCTTAGACGAGATGAGAAGCCAAATTATAAAATCCTTGAATCAAGATTCCGAGGACGACCAAAAAGATGGAATGGATATTTCTATTTGTAAACTTAACATGCAAAAGAAAACGTTAGAATTTTCAGGTGCCCATAATCCTTTGGTAATTATAAGTGGCAACGAATTAAGTACAATCAAAGGAGATTCTCAAGCAGTGGGATTAGAAACAGTAGAAATAAAACCTTTTACTAAGCATTCTATGAAACTTAAAAAAGATGATATGATCTATATATATTCTGATGGATATCAAGATCAATTCGGTGGTGAAAATGGTAAAAAATATATGACTACTAATTTTAAAAAATTGCTTCTTAAAATAAGTAAAGAAGAAGAAAAAAAACAAAATAAATTATTAGAAATAGAACTAGCAAATTGGATGAGAAAAGAGGAGCAAATAGACGATATTTGTATAATGGGAGTAAGGGTTTAAAACTTAAATACTAAAAAATGATTAAAAAAATATTTTTCCTAAGTTGTATGTTATTGGTGTTTAATTTATTTTATTCTCAAAATGAGCTTCCAGTAAATTCAACTGATAAAACAAGTGTTAATAAATGGATTATAGCAAAAGTTAATGACTCTATTGATTTTAAAAAATTAATTAAATCTGAAAATTATTTTGGCTTAGTCAATCAAGAGAATATAAAAAGCCTAAACCTATCTAAATTTAATAATGTAACATTTTCATTATATCAGAATTTTGAAGATATAAATTTCAATAATACATTTATAATTGCAAGTAGTATTGAATCTAAAACCGACTACAAGTATAGTTTTGTCTACAATAATTTTGACATGGTTTCCGAGATTTATATAAATGGCGAAAAAGCAATAGTTCCTGATGGCTTATGGAATTTAAAATTTGAACATCTTCTAAAAAAGGGGGGGAATAGTATTGTTATCATTGGAAAACCAAATGGAAGCTACAAATCAAGTTTTAGTTTAAAAATTGAAGATAAAAAGCTGGCTAAAATAAAAATTAATGTTTTAAAGGATAATTTAAAGCCCCATAAGTATGGATTTTTTGGAATAAAAGGAAAAAAAATGGTTAGGTATTTCACCTTGGATGAAAATGGAGAATATACTATTTCTGTTATTCCTGGACAGTACTCAATTGTGAGTGGAAATTCTAAAGTATATAAATGGTCCAACAAATTTAATGTTTCGGAAAAAGAAGAAAAGGAAATTAAATTAGTCTTAAATCAGCGTTCAACAATTTCTGGAAATATTTCAACTTTTGAAGGTAAAAATCCACATCCGGGAATTAATGTTAGCCTTATTAATGCTAAAACTAAGAAGATTTTCAAGACAGTAGTTACAGATAATTCTGGAAATTACAATTTTACTCCGCCTTTCGGTGAATGGCAAATTAAAATATCTAGCAAGTCTAATGCTAATATTTTCTTTGTAGAAAATGAAGAGAAAACAATATTTAAAATTAATAATAGTACAAAACCTATTAAAAATATAAATTTTGAAATCCCAACTCAAATTAATACTTCTTGGGGAAAAGTAACCATGTTTGATGGAATGCTTAGTAATAGTATAATAAACTCCATTATATCAAAAGAAGATATACTATATTTTGCAACATTTAATGGTCTCTCAGTTTACGATGGATTAACTGTTAAAAACTATAATTATGTCAATGGTTTACCAAATGATCCCATAAGAGAGATTTTTGAAGATAGAAATGGATTTATATGGTTAGGGTTTTCTACTAAGGGATTAATACAATGGAAAGATGGTAAAATAATCAATCATTTTACAACAAAAGACGGTTTACCCTCAGAAATAATAGGAGCAATAAATCAAGATAATAACGGAAATATTTTAATTGGTACAAGTAAGGGTTTAGCAGTTTTAGAAAATGAAAAATTTACTAACTATAATTTTACATCGGGAATTGGTGACGGAAATATACAATGTATTACTGTAATTGGAAATAATATTTGGCTTGGAACATCCAATGGTTTATCGATTTTTAGTAAGGGTATAATAAAACCAATTAATATTGGAACATTTAGTAATCTTACATGGCCAGGACATTATATAAATGTCATAAAAAAAGATAATGACAATAATATTTGGCTTGGAACCGCATCAGGATTAATTAAATATGATGGCGTGAAATTTAAATTTTACAGTAGTGAAGATGGACTACCCAACAATGTAATTTTAGATATTCATGTAGATGAAAATAGTTTATTAATTGGGACACAAACAGGCCTTTGTAGATATAAAAATAATGAATTTAAAAATATAGTAAGCCTTGAAAAAGAAGGATTAAAAGGATTTAGAATAACCTCCATTGACAAAACTAAAGATGGGATGTATTTCATTTCAACAAATATGAATGGCGTATTTTTTTACGACCCAAACTCAATTAATACGATAACAGCAAATGAAGGATTCGAAATATCAGAAACCATCAATGCAATCAAGGTTGATAAAGATGGACATATATGGGCTGGGGGATTTAATGGATTGTATAAAATTGAAAATGGAATTATTACTAGTCATTACAATAAATCAAATAGCGATATGCCAAGAAACTTAATTCTAGATATTGAAATTGACAGTGATGGGTCAATGTGGTTAATTCAAAAAAATCAAATTACGAGATTTCACGATAGTAAGTTTGACAACATGACAAAGAAAATTGGAATTTCGAATACACAAGTAATTGATTTGGAATTTGACAACGATGGAACTATGTGGTTAGCAACTACCAGTGGTCTTGGGAAATTTAAAAATGACTCATTAACTATTTATAAAGAGTCAGATGGTTTAGTTAGACCCATTTTACTATCTAATTCTGCAGCTCAACCTTGTGCAGTGACAATTGGGAAAAATAACGAAATAATTTACTGTACTTATGGATCTGGATTTTCAATTTATGATGGTAAAGATTTCGTTAATTTTTCAACTGAAAATGGATTGGCAAATAATAAAGTAGAAGAAGTTGCTGTAGATTCTAAAAATAAATATTGGATAGCTTTAGATGGGTCTGGGGTACAAATGTATAATGGTAAAGATTTCAAACATTACACCATGGAAAATGGATTAAGTTCAGATGAGTCTTATACGATTTATGTTGATGATTTTGATAAAGTTTTTGTAGGTTCATGGCACGGTGGAGTTAATTATTTCGACGGAGAATTATGGAATAGTTTGGATTCAAGAGATGGGCTTTTAAATAATACCGTGAAATCTTTACACGGTATAAATGGCAACAAATATTGGTTTGGAAGTTATGGGGGAATTACCTCTTATGAACCTAAAATACAAAAACCTTACATAAAAATAAGTTCTATAGAAACTCCCAATGGTTTTTACAACAATTTAAAGGATTTAAAAAATAATAAGCAAAAATTTATTTCTGATACAAGATCAAAATTCACACTTAATTCTACAAGTTTCAATACAAAAAAAGAAAAACAAAAATATTTAGTTAAAATAACACGTAAGAGTAAAACAGAATCACTAATTATATCATCTAATGAATATGTATTCCAACCAAATAAAACTGGAAAATATACTTTGGAATTTCAGTCTGTAGATAGAGATATGAATTACTCAACCCCACTTGAAGTTAATATTTCTGTAGTTGGACCTTGGTACAAAAATATGGCAACGGCAATTCCATTTTGGGGATTCCTTGTCCTTTTAATTTCAATTTCTGGTTATTCATCTAATCAATATTTAAGTCAGAGGAGATACACAGCCAAACTTAAAGAAGAGTCTAGAATTAGACTTGAAGAGAAAAACAAAGAAATTGTAGACTCAATAAACTATGCCAAGCGTATCCAAGATGCTATGATGACATCTGAAGGGTACAGAAAATCAATTATTCCTAAAAGTTTTACATTTTTTAAACCAAAAGATGTAGTTTCTGGTGATTTTTATTGGGTTTACAAAGATCCGAAAGATAATATATTCTTTACTGTTGCTGATTGTACTGGACATGGTGTTCCAGGTGCTTTTATGAGTATGATAGGTACTTCTCTACTCAATGAAATTATTGTAGAAAAAGGAATTAAGGATACCAATAAAATTTTAGACGAGATGAGAAGCCAAATTATTAAATCTTTAAATCAAGATACGCAGGACGACCAAAAAGATGGAATGGATATTTCTATTTGCAAGCTAAATATGAAAAATAAAACTCTGGAGTTTTCAGGTGCTCATAATCCTTTGGTTATCGTAAGTGGTAATGAACTAAGTACATTCAAAGGTGATTCTCAAGCAGTTGGATTAGAAACAGTAACTATAAAACCTTTTACAAAGCATTCTATAAAACTTAAAAAAGACGATATGATTTATATTTATTCTGATGGATATCAAGATCAATTTGGTGGAGAAAATGGTAAAAAATATATGACTGCAAATTTTAAAAAGCTTCTTATTAAAATTAGTAAGGAAGAAGAAAAAAAGCAAAATAAATTATTAGAAATAGAATTGGCAAATTGGATGCAAAAAGAAGAACAAATTGATGATATATGTATAATGGGAGTAAGGGTTTAAAGACCGTCTACCACTACTCCAACAATATTATTTTCTCTACCGTACCATCATCATAAATATTTAAAATGAATTTATTTTTTATTTGACCTACTTCTTGACCAAAAAGATTAACAGTTCTTACAAGCTTTTTCTTGGGTTTTAAATTTTCGGTATTTATTGATGTATTATTCGAAGTAATATATTTAGTGAAAAAGTCCCAAATTTCTTCTTGCACATTAATATCATCTACATTCCATGAATGTCCATTTTTGTGCTTAAAAAGCCATACTTCATTCATTGAGTTATTAGAAGAGTATTTATAACTAATTGTAAATTTGAGGTTGTTATTCAAGTTAGCAAGAGTATCTATCGATAAGTTAGTGAGATTGGAATTGTTTGCCCAATAATTAATAATAGAATCTATGCCTAAATAAGGACCCCAAAACTGGTCATTAGGATTACCATTAAATAAAGTTACATTGTCATTTTCTCCATGAATTTCAAAAATTGGAGATGCAGTACCATTACAGATATTATTTGGTAATCCATCAGTAAAAATAGTTCCCGCAACAGGTGCATAGGCCTTAAATGTTCCTGGGGATTCACAAGCTACTAAATAACTTAGCTCTGCTCCGTTAGACATCCCTGTAAGAAAGGTGTTTTCAGTAGAAAGATTGTAAGTATTTTGAAGTTCTTGAGCCAGAGAAATTAAAAAATCAACATCATCTACATTACTTCCAGATGTAAATAAATATCCGACATTCCAAAAATTATTTCCGCCATTATCTTGAGTTCCTTGAGGATAACAAACAGCAAATTGGTTTTGAAGAGCTAATAAATTAAATCCTGAGTAGTTCATTATATTTTGAGCACTAGACGAATAACCATGGGTTACAAAAACTAATGGTGCTTGAGGACCTAATCCACTAGGATGATAGAAAATATAATCTCTATTTATCCCATTATGATTGTAATTTAAATATTGCTGACCAAAAACTAAAAGAGGAAATAGAAAAAAAAAGAGAAAGGAATTTTTCATAAAGACTAGCTATTGATTTAAATAAACTATTTATTTCTAAAATCTAAATATAGATTTATTTTGGTGTTTTAAACTTTAAACCGTTGAAAAATTCAAGAACATTTAACGACTTTAAAGACCTATTTAAGGATAAATTTTAGATAATAACCTTATATTTGATTAAAATTAATCAAATGGGTAAGTCACAAGAAACTTTTAGCAAAAAAGAAAAAGAAAAAAAACGTTTAAAAAAGCGAAAAGATAAGTTGGCTAAAAGAGAAGAAAGAAAAGCTAATCCCAAAAAGACATTTGAAGAGTCGATTGCCTACATTGACGAAAACGGTAATTTTACCGATACCCCACCAGACAAATCCAAAAGAACTGTTATAAAAGCAGAAGATATTGAAATTGGAGTGCCAATAAGAGAAAATGAAAATGACGATCCTATTAAGTCAGGAAAAGTTGAGTTTTATAACGACGAAAAAGGTTATGGATTTATTAAAGAAGATGTAACCAACGATAAATACTTTGTTCATGTTAGTAGTTTAAATGGTGATATTGGAGAAAATGACAAAGTTTCTTTCGAGTTAGAAAGAGGTCCAAAAGGATTAAATGCTGTAAGGGTAAATAAGATATAGAGATTTCAAATCTTCATTCTATAAATTTAAAATTCATTCAATAATACCTTTAAAATGGTATCTACGAAAATCAAATAAATAATTATAATTGTTAAAATATTAAAAATGAAATTTTCTTATAAAATACTGTCTATAACTTTTCTATTGATAAGTACGATTTTTTCAAATGCTCAAGAATTAATTATCGGAGAAGAAAGAATTGAACCTGGAATTGTTGTCATTTTTGAAGGAGCTATAAAAGATATGATTATGCCATCTTCCACCAACTTAAATGAGAATTTAACAGATATTCATATTGAAGCTAGAGTTAATTGGGACGTTGATAATATTCCTAAGGGAACACCAAAAGGTGGATTTGTTCCTTATTTACATATCAACGCATTGATTACTAACCAGAAAACTGGATTAAAAACATTTATAGACTTGATTCCACACATCAACCTTTCTGATAATTTTCATTACGCTAGAAATATTTCATTACCTGGCAAAATTGAGGATTTATATTCTGTAAAATACACCATATCTCCACCTTCAAAATACGATGTTTCTTTACATATGGATTGGAAAAAAGAAATCGGCAATAGTTTTTTTGAAACTGTGACCTATAGCTACAAGGACATCAAATTCGAGGAAATTGCCAAAGCATCTAGACGATAGATCAATCTTAATATCTAAATTATTTTTTGGCTTTCAGAAAAAAACTTAATTGATAACTATTATTTTTTGTAGATATTCATTATCAACCAATAGTTTTAAAAGGTAAGTTCCTTTGGATTTATTAGATAAATCTATAAAAATTTCTCTTTGGTTTTCAAAATCTTTTTTAAAGACAAATCTACCTGTTAGATCAAATATATTGAGCTGAATATTAGAATTTGACATTGGTTCGTAGTCAATTTTAAAGACACCTTTAGATGGATTTGGGAAGACTTTAAAGGATTCTTGGAAGTTTTCATCAGTTCCATTTGTACTAGGGTCTATTACAGTAATATTATCACAATAAACGGAAGATCCACATGAAGTATTTAAGGTTAGGCATACATTATAAGTTCCCGAGCCAGAAAATGTATGCCAAGGACTGTTGGAAGAACTTGTAGATCCATTTCCAAAGTCCCAAGAATTTGCACCAACAGTTGACGTATTTGTAAAATAGACTGTCAAATCAGAGATTGTATAGGTATAACTTGCTTGATTCAATGAAGGCTCTAATATGTTAAAAGCTGCTGATTGCATGCATCCATTAGAATCCGTAACAATTACTGAATAAACTCCAGAAGATAATCCACTTAAACTAGAAATATTCCCAAAACCAGGGCCCCAATCATAAGAATAACCAGCACTTCCAGACGCAACTACAGAAATAGAACCATCGTTGGCACCATTACAGCTAATATCGTTAGAAAAGTTACTGAGAGATAAAACTGTAGAGTAACTTAAATCGTAATTAATTATAGTATCACATTGCAAAGAATCGGAAATTACAATAATATATACTCCTGGTGACAAATTACTAATACTAGATGAATCACCAAATAAGGTTCCCCAATCATAAGTATATCCTGGTGCTCCACCAGAGACTAACACTTCAATACTTCCATTATCCATACCCTGACATTGAGGATTATTTATAGAACTTGAAACATTCATTCCGCAAATTGTAGGTGGAGTTACACAAAAATTATTGATTTCTTGATTTCCATAATCTGCATTAGCAGCAATAGTTGAAGCCAATACAGTTCCACTGTAAACATGAGTAATTGTATAATCTCCATCTACACTACAAGACCCCCACTGGGAACCAAACATACCATCTCCATATGAGTCATTTATAATAAAATCATAACAGTCGTCTGCCAAACATATACTTTCTGTAATATACTCGCCACCAACAACATCAGAATATGGACCGCCGCTAGCTAGAACATTTGAATTAATATCTTCAATTGTCCATGTTACTTCAGATCCCCAACAGTCTGTATTTATTTCTAATAATATATCTTGACCTCCAATTGTAGCCGAGTAATTTGCACTAGCTGCGTCATTCAAAGGATTACTATCTGCATTTCCATTTGGGAGAAATGTATATGCATTAAAAGTATGAGAACCTGCAGTACTAATCATATTTGGAAGAGTTATAATTTCAGTTCCTCCAGGAGCTAAATTTCCTGTCCAAGAATAAGAATTATTGGTAGAACCATCGATATCATAATTTATGGAAACTGTTGTTAGATTATTGGTACCATAATTTCTTAGTGTTATTTCTGGGTCAAAATTATCTACACAATAGGCTCCCTGAGGAGAATTTATTGTAGATATTCCTGCATCGTCTGGAAGAGTTGGTGTATTAGGATCCCAGCCATCATCTGTTAAAGTAGAAATTCCACAAGAAGTTGGTGCTAAATAAGTATCCAAACCATTATTCCATGAAACTCCTATTCTACCATAATAATCGTATTGGTTATTATTTACTATACCAGCACATGCTGCGGCGCCACCGTATAATTGACCAATAATTCTGTGGTTCTGATCAAATAAAGGAGATCCTGAAGAACCTGGTTCTGTTACACCTTGTTCCCACTGAGTAATATACCAAGTAGCTGCTCCTCCGTTATTAGAATGATAAGGAGCATCATTTTCTCTACAAATCTTTTTGACATCTCCTGAAGGATGGTGAATTCCAGTTGCTTGAGTTACTGTAGTTAAATCTGAAGCATCCCAACCAGCATAGAAACAGTTCCAATTTTGAGCGTTGGTTAGGGTCATATTATTAATTTCTAGAAGAGCAAAATCAGAAGCTGCCGAATTCACTAAAATAGTAGCTCCATTAGCAGTTTGATCATATGGAGGACCCGGATCAACCGAACCTGTAGTTGTAGCGCAAGACTCTGTACCTGGTGGACTTTCCCAGTTAAATCTAAAGGCCCAAGAACCAGTACTTCCGCCTAAACAATGATTGGCTGTTAAAAAATAAGTACTTCCATCATTACAAGTATTATTAACCAAAGCTCCCGTACAAATACCACTTCCACCAACAACAATCATGGCAACAGATCGAATTTCACTATCCCAACCATTTCCTAATGGACAATTGACATCTATATTACAATCTCCGGATGAGTTAAGAGCTCTTACTAGATTTTTTTCAATGGGGGCCAGTGTTCTGTAGCCATGTATCACGTTAGAAATTGTAAATCTTCCAGATTCTTTAACATCCGCTGGCTCTACATATTCAACAATAATTTTTTCACCGTGTACTAATTCAGAACCTAACTCACCATCCTCTCTGTTATTGATAGAGGTATAGGCTCCTACTCTGTTGGTTTGATCTATATCGTATAAATATAAATAAGCTCCTTTTGGCAGTTGAAAATTTTGAAATAAAAGATTTACAGTCAAAGCCCCTTGACAATCTATTGCTAACTGCCAAATTTTATCTCCGTTTGGCAACACTTTCCAAGAACCAGAATTTTTCAGATTGTAATTAACATCATATTTGTATCCAAATCTCCAAGGGCGGTCCTTTAAAGCATCGTTAGTAATATCTTCCGAATCTACAATCGACTGATTGAACCCAGACATGGTTTTTTCTTGAATATTTTGTAGACTTACTTTCCCATTCCAGGATAAAGGATTTCCTAAATTAATTGTTTGGCAACTAAGACTTATTGAAAATACTAAAAGGAAAAAAGAAATAATTATTTTTTTCATTTCTTAAAAGAATATTTATGATTTAAATAATATTTACAATGAAATATAAATATTATTTATAAAACTAGAGTAATTGTTAACTAATAATATGTTGATAGGTTAAAATTTATTGTACATAAAAATTTCCAAAACATATACTTTGAGAATTTTTAATTAAAGTTTGCAATTTTGTAGAATTGAATTATTTACATATTTCACATAAGCCATTTACGTTAACAGCTACATTATGAATTTCATGTTTTGGCAAAGAAATTTTCAAGGAGTTTAAAAGATCTTCACATGTTACTGTTTTGCACTTTAAACATTTAAAATGAACATGATTATGGGAATGATTTTCTGTGCTACAATCCATTCCACAAATCGCATAATATACATCGTTGTTGCTCTGGTAAGCAGTATGTATTATTCCTTTTTCTTTTAGTTTTTCTATTGTTCTGTACAAAGTAACTCTATCAATCGGTTGCATGGTATTTTGAATATTGGAATAACTCATAGCAGAACCATTATTTTGCATTTTCATTAATAAGTTTAACCTGTTTGAAGTAGCCTTTAGATTTCTCTTTTTAAGTATTTCTTTTATGGAATCAATTTTCATACTGTTAATTTAAAAAAAAAAGCAGATAATATATTATCTGCTTTTTAATAACTATTACAAGATTTAAATTATAATACTAGTGATCTTCGCCGCAGTGAACCTCTACATTTCCAGGATATACTGGACTTGGAAGGCTATCTCCATCAGCTGTTAGATAAAGAGTATCTGAGATATCATGACCATTGGCTTCAATAGATTCTAATTCGTCACCACAATACTCACCTAACTCTTGAAGTTCATATTCTGCTCCAGCTATATCAGCGGCAGCATGACATTCTGCACACTTATTACATGCGTTTAAACTAAATACAGCTATTGCTCCTAAAAAGATTGCTACTTTTTTCATTTTTATTAATTTTAATTGGGTTCTATAACATTAACTTAAATTTTGAATAAAATCAGCGAACCCATTTATGACTTTATTCAAACAATTATTTAAATGATTAGCGACAGTTTGACATAAATGTTTCTTCCTGGATTTGGAATTTCATATGTTTTAAGTCTTGATAAGTGATCAATGTACCTTACATTGAGTAAGTTATTTACGCCCAAAGAATAATTAACTTTATTTTTCGCAGAAAAAGATCCAGTACAACCTAAATTTATCAATTGGTATGCAGAACTTGTTGTTTCATAAGTAGCAACATTTTCTTGTGAAAAGAAATAAACATACCTAGCCGCTAGGCTGTTAATTCTAAATTTGTTTTCTCCCTTAAATTCTATTTTAATTCCATTGTTTAATCTGTTTTGAGGGATAAACGGAAGATCTTTTTCTTCAGTTGACAACAAAGATAAATTACTTTCCAAGTGTAACCAATGAGCAAAGTGAGGATGATAATGTAATGCTATATCTCCACCAGAAAAAATAGCATCAGTTTGTTTCATTTCAAATATGTCTAAACCTGAAGTTGTATCAGTCAGGCCTGTTGGGCTTTTGTATATATAATTATTAATCTGGTTAATAAAAGGATTGATGACTATTTCTAAATGATCAAAATGTGTACCTAAATAAAAGTCAATTTGATTAGCCCTTTCTGAAATAAAATTTCGATCTCCAACCAAATATTGCATTGTTGCGTGATGTACTCCATCAGCAAGTAACTCAGAAATATGTGGTGGTCTGAACCCTGTGGATGCATTTAACCTAGTTGTAAGAGTTTTGGACGATCTTGAAATACCTGCAGAATAATTTACTCCATTGAAATTTTTATCAAAACCGTCTACATTCTCTTTGGTGATTATACTTCTCTGATCGTATCTTGCACCAGCTTGAATGTTCCATAAATTAAAAGTTCCTTTAAGTAAAGTATAAGCACCCAAATCATTAAAGTTTGAATTGGGGACTAAAATTTCTTCTGCTTTTTGGCCATTTGAATTACTTTGAAACATACCCTGAGATCCCGAAACTATATCAAAGTATTTATTGAAATTATGCTTCCATCGAATACTATAAGAGCTATTTTGTAAAGTCATATCAATTCCTGCAATGGATACTTTTTCACCATATTCTTTTAGTTCGTTGGAAGTAAATCCAAGTTGAGCAATTACTTCATCGTCTTTAAAATAAAATTTGTTTTCCCACTGAGCTAAATGATTGATAATTTTTTGAGCAGGGATAGTATACGATCGGTTTCTGCTATTACTAAGAAAGCTGGAAACATCTGGATTAGCATCATGGGTATGTCCTGGAAGACCGTTTTGGAAATAGAGTAGTTGATATCTGAAATTGGTTATCCAATTGTTTTTGTTATAGCCAATAGAAGTTTTAAAAGATCCACCGCTGTTCTTTGAATTCACAACATATTCTTTGGCCGAAGTATTCAATAAACCACTATCTCCAATAGCATAATTATTTCTAGAAAAATAGCCTCCATAAACTGCAAAACGTAAATTGTCTTTTGATTTTTTGTAGGATATTTTGTTAAAAGTAGCCATGGAGTTTGTCTCCAGTTTTGTACTTGCTTTAATTTCTTGTTTATTTAAATTTGCATAGGGTTCATCTGCAAGGTAGATAACCCCTCCAAGAGCATCTGCTCCGTAAATTAGAGAACTTGGTCCTTTAATAATTTCAACTCTGTCAATTCCTAAATTAAGCACTGCAAATCCATGATCGGCTCCCCATTGTTGATTTTCTAATCGAAGACCATTTTGCGAAGTGAGCACACGCATTCCAGAAAGACCTCTTATTACTGGTTTTGCAATTCCATTACCAGTTGAAAAATTATAGATTCCTGGAATATTACTCATAGCATCTACAAGATTGGTTTGCTCAATTTTATTCAAATCAGCTATTTTTCTTGATTCTACAGGGAAGGCACTGTATCTCTGAAGCTTAGAATCTGATGTAGATACTATAACTTCATCTAAATGAATATGGGAATGTTCTAACTTTATAATTAAATCTTTCTCTTGGCTTTCTACTTTTATTAACTTATTATCAAATTCATCGGCTCCTATGAGTAATGTTATTTGAAAATTAACTTGATTTTCTAATTTCCAATTACCATCAGCATCGGATACAGTTCCATTTTGAGTTTCTAAACAAAATATCTTGGCAAAGGCAATACCAGCACCTGAATTATTATCAACTACTTTTCCTTTAATAATTTGACTATAAACAAATTGAAAACTAAAAAATAATATTACAGTAAAACAATTTCTCAATTTAATAAAATTAATTTCGTGTAAATATATACTTTTATTGCAACATTGTTGCATTAAAAAGTCTATTTAGATGGTTTAAAAACATATTACTATAAATGCTATATTGAAAAATAAAATATAACTAGAATATTTATGAAACCTGCAGGTGTTAAAGCAATTAAAGAAGAGCTTAAAATACGTTCTAGGGAAGAGCTTATAGAACTATGTCTAAATTTATCAAAGTTTAAAAAAGAAAATAAAGAACTACTAACTTATTTATTATTTGAGGCAGATGATGAAAATTACTTTATAAAAGGAATAAAAGAGGAAATAAAGACTCAATTTGAAGAAGTAAATAGAAAAAGCTATTACTATGTTAAAAAAAGTATTAGAAAGATTTTAAGAAATACCAAAAAAAATATTCGTTACTCTAAGAAGAAGCAAACTGAGGTTGAATTAATATTATTCTTCTGCAAAATGTTGGGAGAATTTTCGCCATCTATTAAAAAGAGTATTCCACTTACAAATATATTTGAACGAGAAATTCAGAGAGTTCAAAAAGTCATTTTATCGCTTGATACAGATTTACAATACGATTACGGAATTGAAATCGATGAGTTGCAAGAAAAAAGTTAAATTAATTTCACAGAGCTAATTTCACCTTACAAATATGTTTATATTTGTGGGTCAAAAAACCTTACTTAAATTAAGGTTATATAATTATAATTAATTATGTTTATTTAACAAGATTACTTATTACTTTTTGCTACTTTAGCGTATATTTAGTATATATGAATTGTATTTTTAAATCTTCTTGTCCCATAACTTCTGCACTTGATGTAATTGGTGATAGATGGACATTAATTATCTTAAAGCAAATGCTTTTTGAAAACAAACAAACTTTTAAAGATTTTAAAGAAAGTCATGAAAATATTGCTTCCAATATTCTTACAGTTAGACTAAATATTCTTCTTGAAAATGGATTAATTTCTAAATCTAAAATAAAAACTAACAACAAGTCTGTTTATTATCATCTAACTGAATCTGGGCTATCCTTAACTTCTATTTTAGTAGAATTAGGCGCTTGGGGGCGAGATAATCTTTCAAACTATAACCAATTAATGAATAAAAATGAGTCTTTATTTCGATTAAAGACTACCAAAAAAGCATATACTAAAAGTTTGAAAAATAAATACAATACTAAAATTGCTAAAACAGAATTTATTAAAATTTAATTAGCTCTCTTTCTCTTTACTTACTTTATACCATTCTAAAAACTCTTTAATAGCCTCTTGGGTAGTTTGCTTTGGCACATATTTTAAGATATCATTTGCTTTTTTAATATTCAAAGTAAAAGATTTTGCTAAAATACCAATACTATATCTAGTAGTTGAAGGTTCCCCTAAATTGAAAATCTTTGATATTAGCTCACTAATATAGGTAACAAAATAAGCTATCTTGTATGGGACTCTTTGAGTTACTATATTTTTATTAAGTTTTTTTAATACGTAGTTTATCACCTCCCATAATTTCACAGGTTTTCCGTTGGATAAGTTAAAGGTTTGATTTATTGCATCTTCATTATTTACAGCTAGTATAATAGCATCCACTACATTACTAACCGGTGTCAAATCAACCAAATTATTTCCGGTGCCAACAATTTTCAGCTTTTGGCCATCGTATGCTTTTATTAGTCTTGGAACAATTACATGATCTCCTCTTCCTATAATTGCTTTTGGTCTAAAAATCACATATGGAATATTAGATGATTTTAATAATTCTTCGGCTAAAAACTTAGTTTCAGCATAGTGATTTACAAATTTTTTTGGAAGAGGACTAGTTTCTGGAATATCTATTAAATCCTTAAACTCATAATATAACCCTGGTGAAGAGATATATATAATTTTTTTAATGTTATTAGTTTTAGAAGCTTGAATTAAATTTTTTTGAGTATCGACATTTGCTTTTACAAAATCGGAATAGGTTCCCCACGGGGAGGACAATGATGCACAATTAATTATGATATCAATATCTCTGGTAATTTGATTAACAAATTTCTTATTAGAAAGATCTCCTAATAAATACTTAATTTTCTTACTTTCTATGTAGTGGGTTTCTCTTATTTTTCTCCCTGTAGCAATAATTACGTCTATATAATCTAAGGTGTCTAACTTTTCAATCAATCTTGAACCTAAAAAACCAGTAGCTCCTGTAACTAATACATTCATAATTCTAAATTACATAATTTGAAGTTTTCACATAGATAATTGTGGGTTTAAATTATTAAAAAAAAGATATAATTCCTACCCTGGAAAGATTAAAACAACAGAGTTATAAGTTACCTTAATAAAGATTTTTTTTTTATAAAATACAAGCATGAATTATTCATAATTTCTAAAGAATATTATGGAAATCAAATTATAAAAAAGGCTGAAAAATAAAAAAGTAGAAGATTTAATAATTAAATAGGCAATTAATTTGGAAGGTCATTGCAAAAATTTAAAAATATTTTGTCTTCTACTTTTATAACTACGAATATATAAATAATAATGCAACAGAGTTGCGTTTGACAAAAAAAAAGATAACTTTAAAATTAATTATTAATCCGCTAAATAAAACAAGGCAAAATAGCTTTGTAAATTAGTCAAAAACTAAAAAAAATGAAAGATAAATTAAGTTTTTACGATGTTAAAAGTAAATCAAAATTTGAATCAAACGAGTATGATGTGAGAGAAAAAAAAGGTAGATATTTTGCTGTAACTAAGTCTCAAAGTGGATCTCATGAGTGCTGGAGAGTATTATCTAAAGCAGATGGAGAGCGTCTTAAATAAACAAAAGACAATAACAAAAATTAAAAGCTTGCCACTCATTAATAAGTGGCAAGCTTTACTAGGTTTATCAAATTGGGTGATTTTATGTGAACCCATTTCTGAAGACCAAGTGGTTGATGAGATGGAACAAAATACTCATGGTCATGAATTTGTAGGCATTCAGATAGATTTTACAAATAAAATTGGTACCATTTACCATACTAGAAAATTAAATGAGAACGATATTTTACATGAATTACTCCATGTTCGTTTCCATTCTTGGAGCGAAGAAAAAGTTAATTTTTGGACAAATCTTCTTTTAAAGTATCCCAAACCATTATTTCAATTTTAGATTCAACCAACAGAGTTTCATTTTGTTGGCAACCACTTATTTTATTACATTACAATTTCATTAAACTGCCTTATTATATTTCCTTTGGAAATAAACCTAAAGTTCAGTGAATTACATAGTTTTAATAGAAAAGATCGAATGATGAAAAAATTCTCTAACAATATTTGGAAAATCATTCTAGGATTTGGAGTATTTACAGTATTAATTATTTCGTTTTTCGTTAATCAAGATATTCCACTTGATAAACTAAAAAAAAAATATACCAACTCTTATTCTTCTTTTGTTAAAGTTGGTAGAATGGATATTCATTATAGAGACCAAGGAGATAAAAAAGATTCTATTCCAATAGTTCTAATTCATGGTACTGGATCTAGTCTTCACACTTATGACCATTGGACAAAAGAGTTAATAATATACCATAGAGTAATAAGAATGGATTTACCGGGCTATGGTCTCACCGGCCCTTTTCCAGAAAGAAATTATTCCTACATTAATTATGTTGAATTTCTTAAAGTTTTTTTAGAAAAGCTTGGGGTTGAAAAATGTATTCTAGCAGGAAATTCACTGGGTGGTAACATTGCATGGCGTTTTACAATTGAATATTCAGAAATAGTAGATAAATTAATATTAATTGATGCAGCAGGATACCCTATGAAATCTAAAAGTATTCCCCTAGCATTTAAAATAGCTCAAATCCCTATTATTCAAAATATATTTACTATTATTTCGCCAAGATTTATTGCAAAAGCTAGTGTTGAAAATGTATATAAAAATAAAACTAAGGTTAATGAAGAATTAATAGATAGATATTTTGAACTTACTCTAAGAGAGGGTAATCGACAAGCTTTTGTAGATAGATTCAAAGTAAAGTCTGATACAACAACCTACAAAAAAATAAAATTGATTAACCAAAAAACTTTAATTTTATGGGGGGAAGAGGACGAATTAATTCCATCCCAGATGGGTCACTTATTTCACAACGATTTACAAAACGACACACTTGTTATTTTAAAAAACGTAGGGCATGTTCCAATGGAAGAAAGTCCAATTGAAAGCCTAATACCGGTTATTGAATTTTTAAAAAAATAATTTTTCATTCAAATCTAATCTTCGTTTGAAGCTGGATGAGGGTATTTGGTTTTAAATTTTTCAAGAATTTCAAAAATTTGAAATATTGATAGACTTTCCACAATAATAAGGAGGGACACTCCGATAAAAAAGTTCATAATCTGACTCGTAATGTCCATATTGCTCCCCTGTTTCAGAAAATTCTTCTGAAATTTCTAATTTTAAGTATTTTGATTTATAATCATCGGATGCAATTAATTCTTTAGACCAATCATCGCCTAAAATTTCGGTATCCATATTCTCTAATTTATCTCCATTTAAATTATAAAATGCATAATCTCCAAATGAGACATATTGACTCAAGTCACCATACTCAATATAAAAATGATTAAATGTAAAGATTATCTGTTTTTTAGATTTTGTAGTATCAATGTAGTTTATGTCAAACTTTATATCTATAAATTCATCTGAAAGACTACTTTCTGGATAAAAGTAAGGATCAATAATTTGAGAAATACCATCTCTGTAACCATTTTAAATGGTATTATTTTAATTCTACAGGTAATTGTGTCTTGTTCAGAGTTATTACTTAAGAAATATTAGTCAGAAATATATTCAATTTTATAAGCAGTGCCGTTAAAAGAAGTACTGTCTTTATTTAAAAATTTACAACCTCCATTGGAAGTTAATAGTTCTGAAAGTTTGTGAAAATCTAGTTTTATATGTTTTTGAATTTGTGGGTCATATTGCTGACAAAGAATATTAATTGGTAAAACAAGAATAATTAAACCCATCTCATAGCTAGAATATTTTCTTTAAGTTATCAAATAAATTCAAAATTTCATTTATCAAAATAATAAATAAAAGAATGTTTTTAAATGCAACAATGTTGCATTAATTGAGAATTTCATTAGTTTTGACTCCAAAATATACAATGGATTTACTTTTATGGAATTAAAATTAAAAATGAGCTCTGATTTAGTTGGAGCTACAGCTAGTACTCTTTGTACAATTCATTGTATGGCTTCTCCATTTCTTTTCTTTGCATCAACTTGCACTAAGAGTTGTTGCGAGTCTGCTCCTTTGTGGTGGATGTGGATTGATTATGCATTTTTATTTATTTCATTATTTGCTGTATATAAGTCTTCCAAAAACACTACAAAATTTTGGATAAAACTAGTTCTTTGGGCTTCATGGACAGCATTATCTTCCTTTATATTTATGGAACAAAATACTGAATTAAACTTGTCAGATTATTATAAATATTCAGCTGCTGTATCTTTAGCCCTTTTCCATGTTTATAATTTAAAATATTGTAAATGTGAGTCTGATAATTGTTTGGTAGATAACATTTAAATTCCCATAAAAATACTTACTCTAGATTTAAAGCAAAAAAAAAGTGCTCAATTAATGAGCACTTTAAATATCAAGAGTAATGAATTAATTATTCTTTGATAAAACTTGTCAAATAGTTGTTTTTCTGGTTACTAATTTTGACAATGTATACACCATTGCTGAAATTGCTTATATCAATTTTATTATTTCTTAATGTACCTTTAGAAATGGTATTTCCAATCATATTTACAATAGAATACTCTCCTTCAATATTTTGAATGTTAATATAATTTGATGATGGATTTGGATAGATAGACACATTTGGTAAATATGTTATTTTAGAACTAGTAGCTGGTGGTAGTAAGACCTTATCTAAAATATGTACTACACCATTATCAGCTAAAACATCTGCAGTTGTAACATTAGCATCGTTAATCATTACTCCCATAGTTAAATCCACTATAAAGTCTTGTCCGTTAAGGGTGGTAACTGAACCACTAGATAAATCTGATGAAAGGACTTTTGAATCCAATGTATGATATAATAATATATTAGTCAAATCTGGATTTGCTAAAACACCACTCAAATTTGTGCCTAATGCAATTGCTAAATCATCAAAAGCCGCATCAGTTGGAGCAAATACTGTAAACTCACCATGAGGGTTAGTTAAAGTAGATAATAAACCTTCTTGAATTACAGCAGCAGTTAGTGATGTAAAACCATTATCAATTGCAACATCTATAACAGTTTCTGATGGCAATACTACTTCATTTATAACATGTACTACACCGTTATCTGATGTGATATCTGCAGTAGTAACTTTAGATTGATTGGCAAATACACCATCATTATTTACAGATATTTTTATTGTATTGGTAGTACTTACTGGTTGAACAATTTGGCCATTGGTTAATGTACTTGAAACTACTTCTGATCCAATTACATGGTAAGTTAAAATATCACTTAAGTTAGGTAATGCTAAAATATCATTAATAGTAACTCCGAGTTTTAAAGCTAATTCATCAAATGCAGAATCTGAAGGAGCAAAAACAGTAAGAGATGAAGTAGGATTGGTTAAAACAGGCAATAATTCTTCTTGTATTACTGCAGTAACTAATGTTGTGAAACCATTATCAATTGCAATATCAGCGACAGTTTCGTCTGGTAAGAGTAACTCTGAAACTACATGTACGACTCCGTTGTCTGCTGTTATATCTGCAGTAGAAACCTGAGAATGGTTTACATATACATCACCAGCACTTGTTTTAGTTAGTTTTAAAGTGTTAGTAGTAGATAGAGGACTAACCACTGCACCATTACTAATTCCGGTTGAAAGAACTGTAGAACCCAAAACATGGTATGTAAGAATGTCTGAAAGATTAGGTAATGCCAAGAGATCTGAAATCGTAACACCCAAGGTTGAAGCTAAATTGTTGAATGCACTATCATCTGGTGCAAATACTGTACAACTTGGATTTTGTCTAAGTGCAGCATCTAAACCTTCTTGTAAAAGTGCAGTTTCCAGATAAGTATGATTTGGTGAAGTTGCTATTACATCGTCAAAAACATTTGTTTGTGCAAATGATAAATTGGAAAATGTCATTATTAAGCCTAATAATGATAATGTTAGAGTATTTTTAATTTTCATTTTGTTTATATTTTTTAAGTTAATGTTAGACAAAACTACATATTGTTTAATCTTTTAGCTGTTTGTTTAAACAAATAAATCTCTCTTACATTATTAAATTGATATATAAATTATAGATAATGTATTTATTAAATCAAAAAAAAAGTAGTTAAACAAACCCATCTTTTAGAGTTAGTAAATATTTAAATAATTTTTCATTTTGTAGAATTTAGAATAAATCCTGAAAAATATTAGATTGATTATACAGGTAAAAGAAATTTTTCAAGTGAAATTACCCTCGAAAAAGTAAATAATTCATTTATCTAACTTGTTATTGACAAAATACCCTGATAAGAATATTAAAATCGAAAAAGTATTCTTTTACGTCTGAGAAATAAAAAGCATACTAATTTGATGCTATTTCTAATTTAGATATATTTAAGTATATTAAATTAAATAAAATTTAACCCTAAAATAATCTCCCGCTTCATCTTGGTTTGTTCTTCTTTTTTGTTCCTTTTAATTTCTTGTGACAAAAAAAATGACGAACGTTTAAAATATACTGGCGATTGGAACTTTAAGGGAAATAGTTTCTCGTACTCGGGTTACTAAGACTACAATGTTCCACCGGGACAATCGCCAAATTGGATTTCTAATTCATCATCTTCAACTGATTATAACGACAGCACTGGAAGTATACTTTTAGCAGATAACTCAAATGAACTTATTATAAAATATTGTGAATCTTGCGACCCTATTATTTATAATTTGAGTGATAGTGGTGAAAAATGGTCAGATAATTTAGGAGCGATTGTTGGGTGGACACTTACCGACTTCTACTTTTTTTAATATTATCTCACCTGAACCACCTGGTTACACACCAAGCTACAGCACATTTAACATCGAAGGTTGGAAAATATAATTTAATAATAGGTTCCTTAGGATTTTAAAAAGCGGGGTTATTACTGCTTAATAACTTTCACTTCTTCTACTCTATCACCATAAGCTACTTTTAGAAGATATATTCCCCTTGAGTATTCTCTCAAACTAATAGTTGTTTCATTAGTTATCTGTAACCTATTTCCTATTATATCATAAACTTCTGTTCTAATCTTTCCACTAAAGTTATTTATATTAATTGTAATATTTTCTTTAGTTGGATTAGGGTAAATATCAATAATACTATTGTTTTCTTCTATAGAAACATTTGGTCCACCAGAACAGTATATAAGATCTTCCTTTGTCAAAGTATCTAATCCACAACCATTTACTAAATCTTCAGCAATTAAAGTCACACTATAAAGCCCATTGTAAATATACTCGTGAAAGATTGAAGACCCATTATTTTGGACAATAGTACTATCTCCAAAGTCCCATGTCAAATTATAGTTAGATAAATTAGGTGTGTTATTATTAAACTGAACACTAAATGGAGGCGCAGTAAATAAAGTGGAAGACTCTGTAAAACCTAAATTAAACTGATTAACCGTTAAATCTAAAGAAACAAGACTATCACAACCTGCAGCATTTACAAGAGTAAAAGTTGCTGTGTTATTTGATGAGGTATAGGTGACTCCGTCAATCCATGTAAAGCTGTCACAGGAAGTTTGAATGTCTGTTACTGATGATGAATTATTAACATTTAAATCTAAAGAAACAAGACTATCACAACCAGCAATAGTTTGTAATGTATAAATAGCTGTATTGTTGCTAGATGTGTAAGTAGTTCCATCTATCCAAGTTAAACTGTCACAAGCATTTATAAAATCTGTTGAAGAAGCACTGTTATTAATAGTCAAGTCTAAAGAAACAACACTATCACAACCAGCAATAGTTTGGAAAGTATATGTAGCACTACTGTTACTAGATGTATAATTAATTCCATCTATCCAAGTCAGACTATCACAAGATGTTAAAACATCAGAATATGAAGCACTGTTATTAATAGTCAAATCTAAAGAAACAATACTATCACAGCCTGTAATAGTTTGAAAAACATAAGTAGCTGTATTGTTACTAGATGTGTAAGTAATTCCATCTATCCATGTTAAACTATCACAAGCAGTTAAGACATCTACAGATGAAGCACTGTTATTCATAGTCAAATCAAGAGTTACTATACTGTCGCAACCAGCAATAGTTTGTAAAGTATATGTAGCTGTATTATTATTAGACGTATAAGTAGTTCCATCTATCCAAGTTAAACTATCACATGCATTTATCACATCTATTGAAGAAGTACTATTATTCATAGTCAAATCAAGAGTTACAAGACTATCACAGCCACTTGTAGTTTGTAATGTATATGTAGCTGTATTATTGCTAGCTGTATAAGTAATTCCATCTATCCAAGTTAAACTGTCACAAGCATTTATCAAATCTGTTCCACTAGTGGGATTATTAACTGTAACAACTGCTTCAGTTCTACTAGTTGATCTACATGCATTGTCAGTCAATGCGCCCCACTCAACGTTATCTAGGTAATATTCAACACCTGCACCAGGGTAAATATTTACAGAAGCAACAGGGTCAGGATTTATAAATGTTCCTTGAGAGGCTCCATTAGTAAATACTTCCCATGTTCCAGTAGAATAATCACATTCAAATTCTACTGAAAACCAATTATTATTTCCTGGGTACGCTCCTGTTAGAACAGATGCACCATCTACGTCTACATTGATAATACCTCCAATAAAAGTTATACTCATATTCCAACTAGCACCAATATTTACATCTTCTTGGAAGTTAAAATAACCTTCTCCAACTATGTACATATCCGTTGCATAATAGAAGTACCCTGTGCTGAATGCTTCACCAAATTCTAGTACTACATCTGTGCCGTCAGTATTAAATACACGTAGAGAGTTTCCTCCGTTACCTTGAACATCTGATATTGGCATATCAACAGCAGCACCTCCACCTGGCCATACATCCCAGTTATTTGGATCAGATGCAACTATATAATCTCCAACATTGTAAGAGTCAAAGTCTTCAAAATGACCTGCAATTGCAGCGGCTTCAGCATAGTAAGAAGTGGTAGTTGACGGTAAAACATCTAATTCATCCCCTTCACCTATTAAGTTACCACCTGTAGCAGCATCGTACCAGTAAGAATACCCATCTGCACTAACCAAAGCTGTGTCACCATCACAAATGGTATCACCCATTGTTGTTGGAGCCATTGGCGTGTAATAGTTTTCAGCTGACAGCACTAATGCATTGTCCGATAAATCACCATCTGTTGTCAAGTTTACAACAAAATCTATGTTATATATTCCATCTAGACTCAGATCTGCACTGTTAGTAAAAACATACTTAAGTGTATCTCCTGGGTTAACAGTTGAAGTAATACTTTCAACAACTGGCGTTCCACCGTTTACAGCATAAGAAAGATCGAAAGCTGACTCAGCAACTAATCCTTGGTTTACAACCCAAAGCTCAATTGGCTCAGTAGCTGTTAAATCACAACCAGATGCTACAGCAGCAGCAACTAAAGCTAAATCATTAGTAATAGCTTCTCTTACCCCAAATTCATCGATAGCAATATCTCCAGGCCAAGCTTGACCAGCAGCATTGGTATCTAGAACTGCAGTAATTGAAAACTGTATAGTAGTAGCTGTAGTGGATAGCATAATCAATTCTTCATTCCACTGATCTCCTCTATCACCAGAATGAGTAAATACTGTAGAAAGATTTGTTCCTGTACTAGCATCCCATAAATCAACACTTAATGTTCCAATTGCAGAACCATACATGTGGTTTAAGAATCTTAATTCAGGATTGGTTAATCCACTAATATCAATTACTTCAGAATACATAGTAGCTGTATCTCCATGTGCTCTTGGTAAAGAAGCTTCTGTATACATGTAGTTACCACCACCAGTAAAGTCATCAGAAGGACCTGTTCCAGAGGATGGAGTTCCGTTAGCATCTACTGTCCAATCGAATTGGTCATTAGTTTCCTGTGACCAGCATAGAGGGAAACCCGAGTCAAAAGTCTCGTTATTTGGGTTAGTAGTACAAGGATTAGCACAAGAACCAAATTGAAGATTTAATATGGTGTCTTGAGAAAACCCACCTAATAAATTATTTCTATCATTATAGTTGCTTGCATCTGCACATAACTGACCAGAAATATCTTCTTTACAAGACCAATCAGAACAATTACCATTTAGTATAGTGAAATATCCTCCAGCAGCATCTAAGATTGTGCTTCCAGACCATACACCATCACCATCAGAATCATCTAACAACAATGCATTATTTCCGCCTACAAATCCGCCACCAATGTAAATACCATCTGATGATACGATTCCAGCAATTAAGTCAGTATGTACATTGAATGTAACAGTATATGCAGGTGGTGGTGGTGGTGGTGGTGCACCATTTTTTAAATAAACATATCTCCACCATCCAAGTCCATTAGTTCCTCCCGCATTTGGAAAACTAATATCTACAGTCATTATTTCATTACTAGCACCTGAAAATGTAACACTGTAAGTAATTTGATCGTTTACAGGTGCTCCATCCTCTCCACCATTATGAACTTTTGCAAGACCTAGATGAGCACCTAGCCCATTAACAGTTAAAACACCATTATTATATGAATAATTATAACTTCCACCAGAATGTGGAGCTATTGGTGCACCACAACCTTCAGCTGGTGAGCCAGCTTGCCAAGTTTCTAACCAAGTGGACCCATCCATGTAATGATCGTAAGTGCCATTTGAGTTAAAAACGATAGAATCGTCGAATAAACAGCCTCTAGTAGTAACTGCTCCAGCATCACTTGTCCACCAAGAAGTATTAGCAGAATCAGGACCAACCCCTATAGCGCCAGCAGCTGGATTTAAACTCCATGAACCTACAATTTGAGCTGAAAAGCTAATGCAAATTGATAAAAAAAGTAAAGTATATATTTTTTTCATTTTATATTTTTTGAATATTTTAAATTGTAATAAAAAGCTATTAATTTGAACAGTAAAATGTTATTAACTTTTTTTAACAAAAGATAATGTTATGAATTTTTTCAAGAAAAAAC
>Ga0206677_10000309_pt1 | contig 45771 bp, 38 predicted proteins | sample M130m12015metaG_FD_155475 | JGI IMG/M metagenome (GOLD analysis project Ga0206677, IMG submission 155475) | Ammonia-oxidizing marine archaeal communities from Monterey Bay, California, United States - M1 30m 12015 | ecosystem: Environmental > Aquatic > Marine > Intertidal zone | place: USA...
TGCATCCTTACCTCCTGATTCTAAACTTGAAAGAGCATCAAAGATCAAAATATTATCCTGTACACTCCATCCTTTTTTTGTACCATCGTCCTGAAAAATATGCCACCCTTCTAATGAATCATTGATAATTAAATCGTTCCATTTTTTATCTTTTGAGCTGCAACCAAAGAAAATAAGTGAAATTAAGAGTAGTTTTTTCATAGTGGTATTTTACATCTAAGCACAAGATATGAATTTCCTATTGAGTGTTTATACTAAAAATATAAAAAGCAATGGGTTTTCTTACAAAAAAAAACTCAAGTTTTGGTAGTTTTCACATGTTTTTAGTCAATTTTAAGTGATTTTTGATTCATTTTTGTAGTTTTTTGATGTTTTTTAGAGAAAACGAGACAGCAATTTACTCCCCTCAAACTAAAAATACAAACAGTATGATTCCCCTTAAAATTCAAGAGTTTGAAAAAATTGCTTTAAAATTAAAAGTACACTTTTCTTAAAGAGCTTATTATTTGCAAAAAGCAAGTAAAATATCTATGTTTGAGTATTATTAATCACAAAACAATTAAAATGAAAAAAATAATGTTCACGGTTGCTTTATTGTCAACAATTGTATTATCGGCTCAAACCATGGCTTTCACAGCTGTAGAAGTACGAGTAAAAGAACACACCCAAAAAGACATAGAAGAAGCTTTTGATAAGGTTTTTGAAGGAGTTGAAATGAAGCAAGGAGGAGTTGTATTGGAACGCATTTGGAATGGACGAACCAACGGAATGACTCACAGACTAGTATGGATGTACACGCTTGGAGTTGACCTCGTTGATGATGACGCTATCAGTCCCGACAGAAACGATGCTTTCTGGGCTAAAATGAATAACTACATCGAAAAATGGGGTTCTGGATATTCTGGAAGAATTTTGAGCTGGCAAGAGGGAGATACAACCAAAAATCCTGCAATTCATATTTGGGACATTAAAGTTGAAAACCAAAACCAATTCAAAAAAGGACATGACAAAATTGTAAAAGAATTTAAAGATGACTTTGCTGGAAGAGTAGTTGGCTTTGGAACATATGACATCGGGAGACCGGATGGAGCGACTCACTGGGTTGGTGTCTCTGGTAAAAACAGAGTGGATCACCTAATGCTTCTCGACAAATTACAAAAGTCAAGTAAATTCATAACGCTTCTTCAAGAAAGAGGAAAGACAGAAGACGTTAAAGATTATGAGTTAGAAATTTTGAGAAGAAAACAATAAGTTTATTCTCAAAACATAGAAAAAGGGTTATGTTTTTTCACTTAAAAAAACATAACCCTTTTTCTATGCAGTTAATATTATTATTCAAATCGAAATTCGATATGAGCCAAAAATATTATTAAACCCAAAAATTAGTTAACATCTCGAATTCTAGCTTCCTCTTGGGCAGAATCACGTTCTGTTTTTTCTTTACCAAATTTTGATCCAAAACTGTAAATCAAACGCAATTGAACGTTTTGTCTCGATCCGTTACTTTCAACTTGGGCGGTTCCATTTCCATAATCAATTGTTCCAGCAAAACCTCTGTTGAGAATTTCACTAAATCCTAAATTCACTTTTAATTTATCATCCAAAAACTTTTTCCCAAAAGAAAAATCCAATTCAGAAAGCCAATCTACTTCAATTTGTCCCTCCAACGCACCAGTTCCATAATTTCCGCTCATTTCAAAATTCACACCTCCAGGTAACTCATAACTCGCCTGAACAAACCAAAATAAATACCATTTGTTCAAAAACACATCATAGGTCTGGGATTGATAATCTGTATTAACCAAAATAAATCCGGTAAATCCTTCAAGCCCTTTTACAAAACTTAGGGGTGCAAACAATCTAAAGTTCCAGTTTGAATTCTGTTCAACATTCACCTCCCGTTGTCTGATTTGAGCTGTACTGTTGTTTTGCTGAATCAATTCAAAAATATCATCCTCCGTTTTGCTGTAACCAATAGAAAAAAATGGCTGACCCTCATAAGTCAAGTTAAATTGATATTTATTTACATAAGCTGGAGCTAAATTTGGGTTTCCTTGACTTGCAGAAAATGGATCTAAAAATTCAGCAAAGGAATTTAAGCTGTTGTAAGAAGGTCGTTCAATTCTGTAACTGAAAGAAAGACTCATTCCCAAAACATCAGAAAGTTCTCTGCTAATTGATGCACTTGGAAATATTTTTTTAATGGGTCTATCTTTAACCTGTGATTTTGGGTTCCCATTTTCGGTAAACCTTGAAGTTCCAATTGTATTGCTGTCTTCATAGCGTAATCCCCCAGAAAAAGACCATTCCCCAGAACTAAGGATTACTTTGGAATACAAGGCGAAGATGGTTTCATTAATCAAAAACCGACTACTCTCATTTTCAATAAAATTAAAATTACCTCTATTATCTCGATAAGATTGTAAATCATTATCCGTATTAACAGCTGCATATCTTGATCCTAAACTCAGCTTGAAATTGTCAGAAAAGTTTTTTGTGTAATCAAATTTGTACGTTTTGATGTTGTATTTCCCATTTTGAATGTACCTGCGATCTGAAAATGGAAGGGTGCTTCCCTCAATTCCCCTCAAATTATTAGTATTGTCGTTTGTGAATTTTATGTAGTTAAAATCAATAAATAATTTATCAGTATCCGTTTTAAATTCATAATAGGGATTAATATTAAAATTGCTTCGATCTCTGTCAAAACTATTTTCAGAAAACAAAGTGTTTGTTGAACTTAGATACGAAACAATGGTTTTGCTCGTAGCAATACGCTGAGATATTCTGTTGTTCCATCGCCCACTAATTCCGATGGAGTGTTTGTCGCTTAAATAATAATCTACCGCTCCAGAAACTCGAAAATTATTTGGGCTGTAAGGTTCTATTGTTTCCTGATCATAAGTTTCATTGCCCACAGTTCTGACCAAAAATAAATCTTCTCTCCAAGTCGGATTGGAATGACTGATACTGGTTTGCCAATTAAATTTGTTTTTGTAACTCGAAATGTATACTCCAGTTCCATACTCAAACCCTTGATCTTCTCCCGCCCAAGTATTTACACTTCCATGTGTTCCAAGACGAACATTTTTCTTTAAAATAATATTGATAAGTGCTCCAGTTCCCGATGCTTCGTATTCAGCTCCAGGTTGTTCTACCACTTCAATTTTAGCAATGTTATCAGCAGGTAAATCCCTTAGCAAAGTTTCTACATCCATGTACTCTGTTGTCTTCCCGTTGATAAGGATTCTAACCCCCCTATTTCCTGCAACAGAAATTCCATTGTTGGTAACCAAAACCCCAGGCACTTTTCGCATGACATCTTGTAAACTGGTGTTAATCATTTCAGATTTTTCAAGATCCACAACCAGTTTTTCGGCTGTTTGTTTGATTACAGGTCGTGTACTTTTTACAACTACTTCGTTTAATGCTTGTGCCTCCTCCTTTAGAATAAAATCAAGAATCAGATCAGCTGAAAGCTCAAATCCTTCAGGTTTTTTTGATTCAAAACCTAAAACAGAAATTTCGATCTGATAAGTACCTATTAAGATGTTATCAAAAACATAGGCGCCTTCATCATCAGAAATCACTCCTATTGGATTTATCTCTGAATCCTTTTCTTGAAGTATTATATTGGCGAATGGAATCGGATTCCCTAAGTCATCGGTTATTGTTCCACGAATTGAATATTGAGCTGTAACTGAAAGTAATCCCAAAAAAAATAGGATAATATAAATGGAAATAAATTTCATCTAGTTTATGTAAATTGACATAGGATTATTAGTCATCTGGTTATCGAAAGTCTCTTCCTATTGTATGAGTCCAAAACCGTTGAAATGTTACAAAAAACATCTATTATTTTTTTCTAAAGAAAATTGTAGAAGATGATTGTAGAATAAAAAAGTTAATCATAAAATATTAACCTTATTTTGAATGTAAGGATTCGTATTCATTTACTTTTAATAAATCAATTTTCAAATCATCAAGTCCTTTTTGATCAAATGGATTTTCGATGTAATCTTGAACATTGTACAACGCCATAAGCACAAAACTTACAACCAAAGAAAAAGATAATGATATTAAGGTTGTAACTAAATCATCTTGTAAGTTTAATATGGATTGGGAGGCATAAAGGAAAGGAGAAAAGTAAATAAATACCAAACAATATTTTTTTAGAGAAATAGGAGTTCCGTGAATCTTAATCCCACGGATTTTTTCAGCAGAAAGAAACAATTCATTTTTTACACGAATAAGACTATCTTTCTCTCTTTCATTAAAAAGCTTTTTGTGAGAATCAATGATCAAAAGAACTTCTTTTCTTTTCTCTCGTATTACATCAAATGTTTTTTCCGAATCATCCTGGGTTAAATATTGAATCAGAAGATTTTGTACCTCTTGTAAACTGTTAAATAATTCATTGTAATTTTTATCTTTTACACTTTCAACAGCATAAAAAATGTTGGTCAAATCAATGATCTTATTTCTAAATTCAAGGTACAAAGCTATTGCATCTTGTCTTCTTTGGTAAGCACTGGTAATCGAGAAAACAAGAGGGAAAATAATTGCTATGCTCATTATGGTGTAATCAACCTTAATGTTAATGTTGTATGCATCATACACAAAAAAAATAGCTGTGGTCTCGAAAAGAATAATAAATAGTCTGCTGTTGAAGACAGATAAGATTGCACTTAAACTTGTTTGATTTGAACTCATTATTGTTTTTTAAATGCTTATTGAAGAAAACTTGAATTGCCCAACAGTAACCCGATGATTATTCCAAGTATTAGTATGAGGAAATTTTTTAATTTGAATATCAAACCTAATTTTTTCTCCCAAGAATCGGGGATGTTGTTTTGGTTATCGTCTTTGGAAATTCCCGATTTGATCGACTGTTTTGCAAACCAGAAAAAAAATAATAAAACAACCGCAACGCTGCATGCGATGATGAGAAATAAATCAATCATTGAAATTTATATTTTTGCAAAACTAGTGATTAAAAACAATATCAACATGAATTTACATACTTCATTTGTACTGCTTGGTTATTTACACCTAAAGATTAAGAGCAAGAATAAATACCTGCAAAATTAACATCAACTTTTCTAAGCTCACTAGTATTGATGAAATAACGGAGTTTTAAAAAAAATTTATCGGTGTCTAGAACAAATTCATGGGGAAAGAAAAATTGGTATTGTAGAATAAATAATCCCCTCCAACTGCTCCATCAATAGCCATAAATAAATATGATTGGGGTAATTTATCATGGAAGAACTTGTAAAATCTCACGAAATATTAAATAAAAATAGTTCAACATTAATATTCACTTTCAGGAATAATAGACCCGTGAGGATCAAGAGTAGCATCGCCCAAAATTTCTCGCATTCTGTTAAAAAATTTTGAATTTTCAATATGCTCAATTTCTTCTGCAATTTCGTGAACTTCATCCAATTTGAAATTCATTTTATTGACCAAATAGAGCTCGATCAAACGATGCTTAGAAATAATCTCAATTGCTTTTGTTTTCCCCAATTTGGTCAACACAATTGGCTTGTAGGGTTTGGTGTTTACCAGCCCCATTACCACAAGCTTTTTCAACATATTGGAAACCGTTGACTTACTTACCTTGAAGTAATCGCTCAGAGCAGTTACCGTTATGTCCAAATTTTTCTCCTCAAGCTTGTATAATGCTTTCAGGTAGTTTTCTTTTTCAATTGTTTTTTTCATAAGGATGTTTTGTAGTGCAAAACTATTTATTAGTTTTGCAGTAGAAAACTTTTTTATGTTGTTACGACTTTTATTATTAGTCGGCTTTTTACAAATATCTCATGCCCAAAACAACCTTGTTAAAGGTGTAGTATTCTCCGAGGGCCAAGCCCTTGTGGGAGCTTCTGTAATTGTTTACGGTTCAAAAATTGGAACAATAACCGATGCAGCGGGAGCATTTGTATTACAACTACCGAATATAAAAAATCCTAGGATAATCATTTCATATCTGGGACATAAATCTTTCATCAAAAAAATTAACAAAAAACAAAAAGACTTAGGAAATATCTTTTTAGAAATCGATGATCAACTGGAGGAAGTGGTAGTTTCGGGAACCTTAAAACCTGTTTCCAAACTCGACAGTCCAGTTCCAGTTGAATTGTACACCCAAACATTTTTCAAAGCAAACCCTACCCCATCTATTTTTGAAGCTCTCGAAATAATAAACGGAATTCGTCCTCAACTCAATTGTAACGTTTGTAACACAGGTGACATCCACATCAACGGTCAAGAGGGCAGTTACACCATGATATTGATTGACGGCCTACCCATTGTCAGTGGTCTTTCTTCTGTTTATGGCCTTTCTGGTATTCCACAATCATTAATTGAACGGGTTGAAATTGTAAAAGGTCCAGCATCTACACTTTACGGATCAGAGGCAATTGGAGGGGTAATTAATTTAATTACTAAAATGCCAGAAAATGCAAATAAATTATCTTTTGACACCTTTGTTTCGGGTTGGGGAGAAGTAAATACAGATGTTGGGTACAAGTACAAGCTTTCCGACCAATCAAGGGGCTTACTCGGAGTAAATTATTTTAATTATTCAAATCCTATTGATAATAATGATGACGGATTTACTGATTTGACTATTCAGGATCGAGTTTCCATTTTCAACAAATTTGAAGTTGATAAAAAATTATCAATAGCAACCCGATTTGTTTATGAAGATCGGTGGGGAGGTCAAGTCAATTGGAATTCAAGTTTCAGAGGAGGAGATCAAACCTATGGTGAAAGTATCTATACCAGCAGAATCGAGTTTTTTGGAAATTACAAATTCAATGAGGAACTTTCTTTCCAATTTAGTCTCAACGATCACAATCAAAATTCGGTTTATGGCACTACAATCTTTAATGCAGATCAGGCCATTGGATTTGGGCAATTTATTTGGAATAAAAGCGTAAAAAAAAATGATTTCTTAATCGGTTTAGCATACAGATACACTTATTTTGACGACAATACAACTGCTACTTTTGATGATGACAACTCAAAAAATAATGCCGAAAAAACACACCTTCCGGGTGTTTTTATTCAAAATGAAATTAAAATCAACGAACAGAAAACCCTTTTACTAGGAATGCGATATGATTACAATTCGATTCATGGGAATATTCTTACTCCTCGACTGAATTACAAAACATCCAATAAAGAACAAACTTCAACCTTTAGACTGAGTTTGGGTTCTGGATATCGGGTTACCCAAGTTTTTACCGAAGATCATGCTGCACTTACTGGAGCCAGGGAAGTGGTATTTCTAAACGATTTAAAACCCGAAAAATCGTGGAATATTAACGTTAATTTTGTGAGAAAAATTTACCTCAACCAAGGGCATTTAATCAATTTCGATTCTAGCATTTTTAGAACCGTCTTTTCAAATAAAATTATTCCAAATTACGATCGCAATCCCAATCAAATAATTTATGACAACCTCAGTGGTACATCACTCACACAAGGTGCATCCATCAACATAAATGCTTTATTTCAAAACAGTTTAAGGCTTAACTTGGGCATAACCTACATTGATTCACATATCAAAGAAAAGGGAATTAAATCGACCCCATATTTGACCGAAAGCTTCCAAGGAGTCTGGAGAATAGAAAAAAAAATCAATCGATATGGTCTTAGTCTAGATTTAACAGGAAGCATCACAGGCCCTATGAAATTACCCCTTCTAGGGGAATTAGATCCAAGAGCTCCGAATTCTCCAACTTTTAGTATCATCAATTTTCAACTCACCAAAAGATGGAATAACACAACTGAGTTTTATTGCGGTGTTAAAAATATTCTTGACTTTACTCCTGACAAAAACAGCATTGCTCGCTCAAACGACCCCTTTGATCGGGATCTTCTCAATGACAATCCTTATGAATTGACCTTTGACCCATCCTATGTCTATACCTCAAATCAAGGAATTCGACTTTTCTTTGGACTTCGGTGGAATCTTAATTAAACTCTTTTACAAACAATCGTATATGGCTACAATCTCACCATCTGATTTTCTTACCTCAACAATTTTATTGTAATCTCGTAATTTCAAAAAAGCATAATTCGTCTTATCAAAAACAAGTGCATGAGGGAAAAAGTAATTCGTATTGTAAATAATGTGATCTCCTACACTAGGCTCGGGATTGGATCCAGAGTGATACGAAATATTGTAATGCGTAAAAGCATTGGTCAAAGAACACAAAAACTCCTCTTTAGAAACATCAATATTGTTTGGAACTGAAGATGTTTTGTAATTATTACTGATGTAAATTGACCATGGACATCCATTCAATAAAACAACCCCTTTGGCATAAGGACAATCATCAACTGGATCTAAAAAACCATCAAGATCAGAGTCGGGTGGGCACAAGTCCACTGCAATTGGTTCAGAATCAAGAAATTCTAAGGGTTCTCCCGGACAACTAATAAAACCTCTGATCAAATAACTTCCCCCTAATGTTGGTGTTATAGTTGCCTGATTGGCACTCCCCAAAACTGTAGAATAACCCGATCCACTGCTGTACTGCCACTCAAAGCTTGTGAATAAATCCATATTCCCTGTCTCAAGACCCAGGTAAGGAACACAATACCCATACAAACCTGGTCCATTATTCTCATTAGGTATTTCTGGCGGAGAAGAAAACCCAGAGTAAAAGGCACCCGAGGAAGCAGAACCACTTTGATTGAAATAAGAACAGTAAAGCTCATCATTACTAATTATGGACACATTCCCATTGAGATTCGAAATCGTGTAAGACACATAATTCGCATTTCCTGTTACATTAAACGGTCCCGATGTAGTCGCTACATTCAATGCCGAAATAGACTGGTTGGTGTTGTTGGCATCCGAAATTGTTATCACTGCACCTACTTTACTTATAATATTCAAATTACCTGTGTAAGTAGTTGCACCAATATTATTGATCTCCGGAATGTTGTCTACATCCCCTACACTAGAACATTTCAATGGTGGTACAAAAAACAATCCCTGATTGGCTTCACCTCCTCCAAATCCAATTCCTTGAAAAGCAAAAACTGGAGCCGATGATTGAACGTACATATTACCGTCTGAAGAATACATGTCTCCTTCTATCAAATAATAATCCCCCGCATCAATACTCGCACTTGCTATCGCTGGACTGGAAGATGAAACATTAACCCCCTTTCCATGAACAATACCGTTACTTACCCCTAACCCATTGATCGTTATTGTTGTTGCATCCGTATGAGCTACCAAAAGAACATTTTCCCATGCATCTGATCCTGTTCCTTTAACAAAAATGTATTCAGAACCTACTTTACTGTAATCTACTATTTGATCAAAACCATAGTCGCGTCCAGTTCCAGTTCCAAAACTCCCGTTGAGGGAACCCGAATTGACTACAACAGCTTTATCTGAATTTACATAAGCTCCTATCAATCCATCTGAGTTTACTGTCTGAGTAGGCTCTACTTCGAGTGCAGCAGCAACGTCTATACTCTGATCCGATCGGGTAACCATCGTGTAACTTTCTCCTCGATTCAAAGTAATGGTTATGTCATTCAAATTACCAGAAGTTGATCCTAATGCTGCCTCATTAAAATCCAAAATATCAATATCCTCACTGATATTATTTATGGTTACTAGAGTTGTATTCTCTGTAGCCATTACCGTTAGAAAAGTTGAATAATTCGATTGAGGATTGTAATTGGTAAAAGCTCCAACCCTAAAGTCTGTACCCAAGGCTGCTCCCCCTTTGCTTACCAATGCACCCGCTTGAGCATCCTGACCAATTCTCAGAGCTACATATATTTCTGAGGTTGCTTCAACTATGTATCCTTTATTACTTATAACTTGACTCGTTGTTATAGCGACATCATCATTAGCTGCAATGGCAACTTGAGAATCGTCTGCTCCTCCTGGAGCATCAATAACAAAAACACGAGGAATTGAGTTAGATACCTCAAGGCTGGTTGTCGCTCCGCCAACTGCAATTACATTGACCGTAACCGAGCTTGTACTGGGTGTAGAAAGATACAAATAGTGGCCTTGGTTAGGAATTGCATTACTCCCGGCTTCACTTGAATAGGCAATTGGCGGAATGTAATGAACTTTACTTAGTTGCGCATTGAGCTTGAACTGCACCACAAACAAAATGGCAAATACAATTAAAGCCCTCATTTTTAAATTTAATATTTATTGTGAAATTAAGGGAATTGATCATCAACTCTTTCATTTTTCAAAAAAATAAATGCGCAAAACAGCTTTTAAAGATTAACAAAAGTAAAGATGTTCAATTGATCTCTTCTTCCTTCGTTAAAAAACTGGTTCATGTATCCCAATTCTAGTCTTACTTTTTTGTTTAAATGATAGCCAAATCCACCATACAATCTGTTCCGATCGTAAAGTTTGGATTTTGTGTTCAAAAACAACTCATTGTATGCAGAAAAATAATACTTGTTTTCTTCTTCAGAACTGATTGGAACATTAACCCCTAGAAAATAACGAACCCGCATTTTAAAATCAGATTCGACAAAACGTTGTTCAAAACGATATCGATGACTCAATTTCAGTTTCCCTAGTTTTTGTTTTGATATGAATTGTTGAAAAATTCGGTGCTCATTTACACTCTTTTTTAGATCCATTTCGGAATTGTAATTCTCCGATAAGATGTAACCGTATCCCAGAAGAATGTTTTTTTTGCTTTCTCCAAAGGTGTAACCCAATCCAGTTCTCAACAACAACTGCTCTAGATCACCAATAGCATCGTAGTTTCGATACTGAACCTCATGATGCAAATTCCATTTTTCATTCAATTGCTTGTTTCCGATGTAAATCAACCAATTTCCTAAGTTACTTTCTTGTCCTTGAACCAAATTTGGTAGCGCAAACACCAAAGTCAACGCTACCCAAAATGATCTTTTTATCAATTTATTTTTAGTCATAGAAATGAACTGCTCCTGAATTAATATCATACATCCCACCTACTATTTTAATTTCTCCATTGGTTTGCATTTCTGCTAAAACTGGACTATCCTCTAAAATTTTATCAATCGTAAGCTCTACATTTTTTTTAGCTACTTCATTCACAAAATCAATGTTCGATGAATTTCTTAGGCTAGCATCTTCTGGAGAGCTAACTCCATTTACTGCTGGTTTGATTTTTGATAACATCCCCGTTAGATTTCCTAATTTAGCGTCATCGCAAGCTCCCTTTACAGCTCCGCAAGCCGTGTGTCCCAAAACAAGAATAAGTTTTGTCCCTGCAAGTTTACACGCAAACTCCATACTCCCAAGAATATCGTCATTCACAAAGTTTCCTGCAATACGAGCACTAAAAATATCTCCTATTCCCTGATCAAAAATCAATTCTGAAGATACTCTAGAATCAATACAACTTAAGATTGTAGCAAAAGGATATTGTCCTTGACTTGTATCTTTCACTTGTTCCATCAAATCCCGATTTACTTTTGTTTTTTCTTGAAACCTGGTGTTCCCCTCTTTTAGGAGTTGCATTGCAGAATCAGGGGTTATTGATGCTTGTGTTTCTTTTGTGTGTGCTTTCATTTCTATTGTTTTAACTGTTTTTTTACTTTTTAATACCTTAATTAGTGTAAAACTTAAAGTAAATTTTGAACTTTACTAAAAGTATGTTTTATGCGTTTTCCGTGAAAATTTTACAAGAAAAAATCTGGGGGTGGAGAAATAATATTCAAACGAGGTTTTGAATACCTTTTTGATACGTAAGCTAGGGTACTCTTTTTTGAATATGCAAAATATTGAGAATTGTTGGATTTGAGTAGGGGTAATAAAATTTCAAAATCCAAATGCTTTTCATTCCCTTTTTCTTCCTCAGAGTTAGAAAATATTTCAGAAACATCTAGAGAGTTTTGGGTAATAACGTGAGCTACAGGTGAAACTATGAAAAGTAGGGATACTAATGAAAAAAGTATGATTGTTCTTTTTTTGGGCATCAAAAATACGTTTGTACTGCAAATATATGAATACTTTTGTTTTGTCTCAAATCCTTAAATAAGCTTTTTTCTCAATTAAAAAAAAAGTTTCAAACATTGATGACGCTCCTGTCAATCTTCAATAAATGACTCAGAGGTACCTTCCCAATCTGGATCGGCAGCTCCGTTCCAAGAAGTTTTTAAACTATCAATTGCAACGGCATGAACTCTTCCAAAACGGGCAATTTTATCGATCATTTTGTGAGGCTGAAGAACCGGGTCAAGATCCGCGTTAATCTCAGAAATTTTTGAGTGATTTTCCACCCAAAGTGTATCTCCAACAGGATAAACTCTAGGAAGCATCAAGGCTTTTTCTAGAGAAATATTCTGATCGACATAACGACTAACTACCTGAACAACAGCTGGAACAATTCTACTTCCACCTGCCGCACCGAGGGCAAGAACAACCTTGTCTTTTTTTGAAAGTAGTGTTGGTGAAATATGAGAGTTCGCACGATCGCCGGGTTTGTAATCTCCAAGATATCCCCCAAGGGTAACAGCATAAATAAACCCAAGGCCTTTTGAGGCCACTTTTGACCCCATTATTGGACCAACTGTCTGGGTTAGGGAAACAACATTTCCGGAGGAATCGGCGGTTGTTAAATGGGTTGTATGCCCATCGGGGGCTTTCCATGATTCAGGAATTTGTGAGGACTCCACAGAAGCAATAGTTTGTGTTTGACCGTCAATCTCCTGTGCAATTTTTCCTGCATTTTTGTAAGACAAAATCATTTTTAAAGAATCTGGATACTTTTGAGCTTTCCGGAATTGATACGCATATCGAATTGCTTTTCCCATAGTTACCGCCCAATCATTTTCGGAAAGAGGGGGTTTTATTTGGTCTAAAATCTGTAAAATCTGAACAGTAATAGCTCCAAAAGACGGCAAATACAGGGCGTGAACCTTATGTCCTCTATAAATACCTTCAACTACTTCGGCGTCCAATGCTTTGTAATTTTTCAGGTCTTCTAAAGTCAATATCCCGCCGTGAGATTGAACGTCTTTTACCATTTTTTCTGCTATTTCTCCTTCGTAAAAACCTTTATGACCTTGGGCGGAGATTGCTTTTAGAGTTGTACCAAGATTTTTCTGAATAAAAAGAGAATTTGCTTTTAAAAGTGAACCATCGCTGTTTAGAAAATTTTCTGCAGTTCCTTCAAATTCTTTGAGCTCATCCAGAACCAATCCTTGACGATAAGTTTCGCCCGGTAAAATCATAAATCCCCTTTCGGCATAATCAATTGCTGGTTGCATAACCGTGTACAGGTCGAGTAAACCGTGTTCTTTTTGCAATTTAATTAACCCTGCAACAACCCCCGGAATCCCAATGGTTTCATAACCATAAGAGAACTTTTCTTCCAAAGGAACATAATTCGTAGGCACCTCAGTCGAAGCGTCTACCCCACCAATTTTGCCGTCTTCCTTTTTGTAAATTGCCTGAAGTCTTCCACCAATTCCACTCATACTAGGCTCAACTACAGCTAATGTAAAAGCCGAGGCTACAGCAGCATCAAAGGCATTTCCTCCCATTTGATACATTGATATTCCTGATTTTGTCGCCAAAGGATGTGCGCTAGAAACCACATTGTTCTTAATTTTTGCTTTTTCATAAGATGAATTACAAGATGAAAAAAACAACAGCAAAAACATTAAGGTCGAAAACTTAATACAAACTTTCATAATACAATTTTTATTTAAATTTTTGTAAATCAGAAGCTAATGCTTCCACTTGTTCCATAACACGCAACAAGTTACCTCCCCAAATTTTTTCAATTTGTTCTTGAGTGTATCCTCTTTTAACAAGCTCTTTGGTAACATTTAAAGTCTCTGAAGCATCACTCCAGCCCTCTATTCCGCCTCCACCATCAAAATCGGAGCTAATTCCCACATGATCGATCCCAATTTTATTTTTGATGTAATCAATATGATCTACAAAATCACTAACCGAAACAGGTGGAACGTCTTTCTTGAGAGCTGTAAGTTGGTCTTTTACTAAAGACTCTAATTTTTTGCTTTCTTTGATGTACTTCTGAAGCTCATCAAATTCCAAGGCTCTCATCTGGTATTTGTCCAAAACCTCAATGTTGTTTTTGGCTCCAATACTTTTAAGAAGAGCATCTTTGGCTTTAAAGTAATTGTTGTGCTTTTCGGTATTCAAATAAGAACTAAAAGCAACTGTTTGAACCACTCCTCCACTTTCTTTGACCCATTGTAATTGCTCATCGTCTAAATTTCTGGAATGATCACACAAAGTTCGAGCCGATGAATGGGAGGCAATTACTGGAGCTTTTGAATGCTCAATCATTTGTCGGATTGCTTCTTTTGAAGGGTGCGAAATATCGATCATCATTCCGTAATAATTCATTTTCTCGATGACTTGCTTTCCCAAATCGCTGAGACCATTATGCAAATAAACATTATCCTTTTCGCCTGTATTAGAATCTGATAGCTGACTGTGCCCGTTATGAGCCAACGACATGTAGCGTGCTCCACGATTGTAAAAAACCTCAACATTGTTGATGTCCTCGCCTATTGGATACCCGTTTTCGACTCCAATCATGGCAACTTTTTTTCCACTTTTCCATATCCTTCTAACATCATTTGCTGTAAGTGCTAGTTCTAATTGATCGGGGGCATACGTTTTTACCAAACGATGAATGGCACTAAACTTATCATCCGCATTTGCTGCTGCTTTGGCATAACCAGATGCATTCAAACTGTCTTGTCCGGTGTAGACAATAAACCATGCCACATCAAGTCCTCCCTCTTGCATTCCGGGTAAATGAACTTGAGATTGAGTTTCGGAACTGTAATTCAGAGAATCAGTAAAATTTCCCGTATTAATATCGTCATGGGTATCAATCGTTATTACAGCTTTGTGGATTTGTTCGGCTTTCGTTAAACTGGATATGGGTTTAGACTTTTTTTCTTGAGAACAACTACAAATAAGAAAGATAATTAGTAATACATTTATTTGATGAGAAAATCGCATAATTGAAAAGATTTTCAACTAAGTTATGAAATCTTTTTAAAGTGATTTTCTTGGAGCCAAGCAAGCTCTCACTTTACCCAATTTGTATCCAAATAGTCTTTGATTATTAGGATTCGCTCAATCTATCCAATACTTCCAAACAAACATATCAATGCAGGGGGCATCAAATAATTATTTCTAATGTTTTAAGAGGGTCAAAACTCAAGTTTCCATGAAAAAAAACTAATTTGCATAAAAATAAAAAACATGCAAAGCTCAGAAATATCATCAATCATCTACAAAAAACTTCTTGAAAATGGTTTGACTGAAAATCTTGCTGAAATGACCACAACGGGAATTCTTCTTTTGTCATACATCCTCATTTCAATATTTCTTTTTTGGATTTCTAGTAAGATTATTATTGGGTTCTTTACTCGAGTTTCTAGAAAAACCAAAAGTACCTTCGATGATATTTTGCTCTCCCACAGAACACCCAAATTACTCTCTTATTTCCCCTCGTTGTATTTGTTACACAAGCTTGTTCCTGAGCTTTTAACATCATATCAATGGCTCGAAAATGTTTTTGAGGCAATATCAGTAATTGTGGCTATTGCGCTAACTCGTGCTTTGTTGAAATCGCTTAATGATTATTTAAAAACATTGAGAACCTTCAAAGACAAACCCATTGACAGCTACATTCAGGTGATTATGATCTTTCTTTGGTTTATTGGAGGAATTATTATTCTCTCTGTACTGACCGGAACCGAAGTAGGAGCTTTTTTGACCACACTAGGAGCCCTATCCGCGGTATTACTCTTTGTTTTCAAAGACACCATTTTGGGATTTGTCGCTAGTGTTCAAATTACAGTTAACGATACCGTTCGAATTGGAGACTGGATTAGTATGCCCAACAGCAATGCAGATGGTAACATAATTAGCATCAGCCTTTCAACAGTTCAGGTGCAAAATTTTGACAACACTATTACATCCATTCCAACCTACAAATTAATTTCTGACTCTTTCATCAATTGGCGAGGAATGAGCGATTCTCCTGGAAGAAGAATCAAACGCTCGCTTCTGATCAAAGTAAGTAGTGTTCGCTTTCTAAAAGACGAAGAGCTTTCACAACTCAAAAAAATCAAATTATTGTCTGAATTTATCCAAACCAAGGAAAATGACATCAAAGCGCATAATTCAAATTCAAAGGCAGACAAATCTCTATTGATCAATGGGCGTAACCTAACCAATATTGGGTTGTTTAGAAATTACACAGAAGCCTATTTGGAGCAGCACCCCATGTTGAATAAAGACATGACTTTGATGTGTAGACAATTGGCACCAAGTCCTCAAGGTATTCCCATCGAAATCTACGTCTTTAGCAAAGATAAAGTGTGGAAAAACTATGAGCATATTGTTGCAGATATTTTTGACCATTTGTTGGCCTCTACTGAATATTTTCAATTAGAGTGCTTTGAACTCTCACCTGTATTTCCTCCGTCAAATGTTTAAAAAAATACTTTTTACAGGACTTCTACTCTCATGTTTTATTTCATTGGAACAAAATATGACAGGCAAAGAACTGATCGATAAAAGCATTCAGTATCACGACCCAAATAACAATTGGGCTAAATTTTCTGGTGAATTGAAAATCACCATGGAAACTCCATCTAAGGATCCGAGAATAAGTTCTGTGTTTTTTGATTTGCAAAAAGAATATTTTAGAAATCAGTACAACAGCGATTCAAATTTAATTTTTCAACAATTAGACAAAGGAGTTTGTTCGATTCTCTTCAATAGGAAGGCCAAATTTACCTCCGAAGAACAAAAAAAATACCGCCTCACTTGCGATCAAACCAAACGAACAAGAGATTACTACACCTATTTGTACGGTCTTCCGATGAAACTCAACGACCCAGGTACACGAATCAATCCCAAGATTGAAAAACGAAGCTTTAAAGGAAAAGAATATTGGGTTGCTCAAGTAGATTATGAAAAAGAGGTGGGAAATGACCGTTGGTATTTTTATTTCGATCCGATCACTTTTGCCATGGAAGTTTATCAGTTTTATCATGAGGAATCAAAAAACGATGGGGAGTACATTCTATTGACCGAAGAAATTGTAGTCAACGGAATCAAAATGCCCAGAAATAGAGCTTGGTATTACAACAAAAACGACAAATACCTCGGAACTGATTTTCTGTTTAAAAAGTCAAACCATCAATAATTTATGTTACTCAACCAAATTCATGCGATATGGAATCCAGAATGCTATCACGGTTGGGGAAAATCCAAAAGATTTTTTGAGGGCTGGTATTACAAAATAATAAGTTCAGATCAAAAACAGGCACTTGCAATAATTCCCGGAATTGCAATGGACGAAAATGGCGAAAAACAAGCTTTTATTCAAGTTTTAGACGGAAGAAATCTCAAAGCTTCCTATCATAAATTTAACGCTCAAGAATTTATTCCTAAACCCAAAACACATGATTTACAAATTGGAAAAAATCGTTTTACAAATAACAGCATTGAGCTTGATCTACCAGACTTAAAAGGAAGTTTACGATTTAGGGACAGGAATCCGTGGCCGAGCAGCTGGAATTCGCCCGGTATTATGGGGCCTTTTTCTTTTGTTCCCTTTATGGAATGTTACCACGGAATTTTGAGTATGGACCACCGCATTGAGGGAAGCTTGATTCATCAAGATAAAGTCATTTCTTTTGAACAAGGAAGAGGGTACATGGAAAAAGACTGGGGACATTCTTTTCCGGAGGGTTATGTTTGGATGCAAAGCAATCATTTCAGTAAAGCAGGAATATCCGTCAAAGTATCGATAGCCAAAATCCCTTGGATCGGATCTTCCTTTATCGGTTATATTGCTGGGGTTTTGATTCATGGAGAACTAATTCAATTTACAACCTACAACAAAACTCAATTAAAGCAGTGTTCTGTTTCTAAAAAAGAGGTGATAATCGAAATGGGAAATAAATCGCACAAACTATGGATTCGAGCAGAGCGAGAGAAAGCAACCCCACTGGCAGCTCCAATTGCTGGTTTTATGGATGCACGAATTGAGGAGAGTATGAATGCTAAAATTCACCTAAAATTGATGAAAATAAAAACAGGGGAAATCTTGTTGGAAGACATAGGAACATCAGCAGGAATTGAAGTTGCAGGGAATTATGCTGTTTTACTAAAATAAGTCAACTTATTTTTTTAAAAATCTCAAGTACAGGGCAAAAAGACAGAGAAACGAACCCCCAGGCAACAAAAACAATCCAACCAATAAAGGATAAAATTTCTTAGGATCCGTTCTTTTTACTACTTCTGGCAGCTCTTTTAAATGCTGTTTAAAGCTCTTTTTTAACATAAAGTAATTCTTAGTCAAATTTAAGTTTCTTTTTACAAGGATTGCAAATTTAATTTGGATAGATCAAAAAAACAGATTCAATCAGTATCTTTAACTTTTTGAGCACTAAAGCAATAAAATAAGATAACGTACTTTTGTAAAAACAAATTTTTTGAAACAGCTTTTTCCAATACTGCAATGGCTTCCCAAGTACCAAAAAAAGATGCTTTGGAATGATGCTATTTCTGGAACTACTGCCGGAATATTAGCGATTGCTCAAGGAATGGCTTATGCTATGATCGCAGGACTACCCCCTGTTTTTGGGCTTTATGCTGCACTGACTCCACAAATCATTTATGCAGTTATGGGTACTTCCCGACAGCTGTCCATAGGACCCGTTGCAATGGATTCTTTGATTGTTGCTGCTGGGATCGGTACCCTCCAAATTGTTGGATTTGAACAATACATTGCTGCTGCTGTTTTCCTGGCACTTTTTGTGGGCTCAATTCAATTGTTGTTAGGAGCCTTCAAACTTGGTTTTTTAGTCAATTTTCTATCCAAACCCGTTTTGAGTGGATTTACCTCTGCTGCTGCAATAATTATTGGCCTGAGTCAATTGAAACATATTTTGGGCATTGATTTGGTGCAAACAAATCAAATTCATGTCCTTCTAAGTGAAGTCGTATCGAACATTTCAAAAACCCATCTACTTAGTTTTGGACTGGGGGTGATGGGAATCGTACTGATCAAAACTTTTCAAAAAATAAACAAAAAAATTCCTGCAATTCTGCTTGTTGTAGCTCTTGGGACCCTGCTGTTGTATTTTACTCAATGGCAGCTTGTCGGAATAAAAATTGTAGGAGACATCCCCCATGGGCTTCCAGATTTGAGTATTCCAAGTTTTGACAAAAACCAGTTTACAGAGCTTATTCCTGTTGCCATCACACTGGCAATGGTTGGTTTTACTGAGGCAATATCAATTGCTAAAGCCATAGAAGAAAGACACACCGAATACGAAGTAGATCCCAATCAAGAATTAATTGCATTGGGTAGTGCAAATATTGTAGGATCTTTTGCCCAATCATACCCCACTACTGCATCCTTTTCCAGATCAACTATTCAAGATCAAGGAGGAGCAAAATCAGGGATTGCATCCTTATTCAGTGCAGGACTTGTACTGCTTACCCTGCTTTTTTTGACCCCTCTTTTTTATTATCTCCCCATTCCAATTTTAGCCGCAATTATTATGGTTTCAATTTTTGGTTTGATCGATTTTAATTACCCCAGAAAACTTTGGCGCAAAAACAGAGAAGAATCCATTTCTTTTGTATTTACATTTATCATAACGATGACCGTAGGGATTCCTCAGGGAATACTCTTTGGTACCCTGATATCGCTGTTGACAATGATCTACCGAACATCGAACCCCCATATTGCTGTACTGGGAAAAATCAAAGGAACCCAGTATTACAAAAACATCATTCGTTTTGAAAACGATATTGAAATTGATGACCGAATTTTAATCCTCCGATTCGATTCACAACTGTTCTTTGGAAACAGAGACTACTTCAAAAAAGAATTTACAAAACAAATCAAAGAAAAAGGTAATGCCCTAGAAGTCGTGATCCTCAATGCAGAAACCATTAATTTCATTGACTCAAGTGCACTGAGCATGCTAGAAAAAATATTTGAAGACCATAAAAACCAAGGGCTAAAAATTATGATTGCTGGAGCTACTGGGCCTGTGCGCGACATCATCTTTGGCCATGATTTAATCCAAATAATTGGAGAAGAAAATTTATTCATCAAAACCTCAGAAGCAGTAAATGCCTTTTTGGAGGGAACAACAACCTCTGCAATTCAGAAAAAAATAACCCTTCAAAGTCAAATAAAAACAAATCTTACTCAAATAAACCCTAATAAAAAATAAACCTAAATGCTAGTCGAACAAATTTACACCGGATGTTTAGCGCAAGGCGCGTATTACATTGAAAGCCAAGGAGAGGCTGCCATCATAGACCCTTTACGTGAAACAACACCCTACCTCAAAAAAGCAGAAAAAAATGGCGCTCAAATCAAATACATTTTTGAAACTCACTTTCATGCAGATTTTGTCAGTGGACATCTGAGTTTATCAAAAAAAACAAATGCTCCAATCGTTTTTGGACCTACAGCAAAGACACATTTTGAATCAATAATCGCAACCGATGGGCAACAATTTTCACTAGGAGAATTAACCATAATTGCACTCCATACCCCCGGACACACCACCGAAAGCACAACCTACTTGCTTAAAGACAAAGAAGGTAAAGACAATGCAATTTTTAGCGGAGACACTCTGTTCTTGGGGGATGTTGGGCGTCCAGATTTAGCTCAAAAAGCAGCAAAAATGTCTCAAGAACAACTAGCAGGAATGCTCTACAAAAGTTTACGAACTAAAATAATGCCCCTTGCTGATGATGTTATTATTTATCCAGCACACGGAGCGGGTTCGGCCTGTGGAAAAAACCTAAGTAAAGAAACTGTGGGAACCCTTGGAGAGCAAAAAAAATTAAACTATGCTCTTCGAGAAAACATGACCGAAGCTGAATTTATCAAAGAGGTTACCGAGGGATTACTTCCACCCCCCACGTACTTTCCTCTGAATGTGAAAATGAACAAAGAAGGTTATGAAGACTTTGAAGACGTAATCAAGAGAGGTCAAAAAGAATTTTCTGCCCAAAAAATCGAAGAAATCGCAAATCATTCGGATGCTATTATTTTGGATGTTCGAAGTCCAGATGAATTTGCCAAAGGCCACATTCCCCAATCTGTTTTTATTGGAATCGACGGAGGTTTTGCTCCTTGGGTTGGTTCGGTTATTGGAGACGTAAAACACCCCCTGCTGCTTGTAACTCCAAAGGGAAGAGAACGCGAAACCATCACCCGACTTTCAAGAGTAGGTTTTGACAATACACTAGGTACACTCAAAGGAGGATTCGAAAGCTGGAAAAATTCTGGAAAAGACACAGATCAAGTAAAATCAATAACTGCTGAGGAATTTAAAAACAGTATGGCTGGAAACACCAAAATCTTTGATGTGCGCAAACCCGGAGAATTTGCTTCAGAACATATTCCTCAAGCATCAAATACTCCTCTAGATTTTATTAATGAACATCTGGAAGAATTTCCAAAACAAAAAGAATTTTATGTTCATTGTGCGGGAGGTTACCGCAGTATGATAGCCGCCTCGATTTTGAAAAGAAGAGGAATTCACAATCTTTTGAATGTAGAACTTGGATTTAAGGCCATCAAAGAAGTGGGAATAAAAACAACAGACTATGTTTGTCCAACCACTTTGTAAGTTTATCAAAAAAAATGATGTATGAAGTCATATTTAAATAATTTAGGACTGAAAAACCAGTCTTCAAAAGAGGAATTACTAGAGTTTATTACACCAGGAGGGGTCTTGTATTTGGTGATGAATCGCCCAGAAGTTCACAATGCCTTTGATTCAGAGCAAATGAAAAATCTTACACAAGCCCTTGAAAAGGCAAAGTCTAACCCAAAAGTAAGGGTGGTTGTTTTGACAGGAGAGGGAAAAAGTTTTTGTGCTGGTGGAGACATCAGCTACATGAAAACCATGGGACAAAATACATTTGAGGAAAATAAAGCCGATGGTTTGGCTCTAGCACAATTGATGAACAGCCTTTATTACCACCCAAAACCCACGATTGCTCAAGTAAAAGGGGCAGTATTTGGCGGCGGTGTTGGACTGGTATGTTGTTGTGATATTGCAGTGGGAAGTTCCGATATTAAGCTCGCTTTGAGTGAAGTTAAGATTGGTGTCATTGCTTCAACCATTTCTCCTTATGTAATCCAAGCGGTTGGAACAAAAACAGCAAAACGCTTGATGTTGACTGGAGAGACCCTGACTTCTGAAATGGCTTTGAAACACGGTTTTATTTCTGAAATAGCAGAAACAAATCAACTGGAAAATGCTATCGAAATGCTGACCCAATCTCTTTTAAAAAATGGACCAGAGGCACTACAAAAAACAAAAGCCTTGGTTTTTGAAGTAGCACAAAAAGAAATTGATCAAAAGCTGATGGACTTCACTGCTGACTCTATCGCCCAAGTCCGATCTTCCCCAGAGGCAAAAGAAGGACTCAGTGCTTTTTTAGAAAAAAGAAAACCTCTTTGGAATAATCCTTCCCAAAAAAATTAAATAACTATCTTCGGGGTTTATTAAAAAAACACTTTTTATTTATGAGAAAACACTTTTTAAGTGTTCTATTTATTTTGAATTTTAACCTCGTTCTTTCACAATCCCCCTCAGATAGAAACTCCCTTCAAAAAAACAATCTTTACCTCTATTGGGGTTGGAACTGGAGCGCTTACACCGATTCCAACATCAAATTCAAAGGAGATAATCACAACTTTGTTTTGGCTGATGTAACAGCACAAGACCGGCCTTCCCCTTTCAGTTTCAAAACATATTTACATCCATTGCACATTACCAGTCCACAGTACAATGTTCGGGTGGGATATTTTTTTAAAGACCGCTGGGATATTTCGTTGGGGGTAGATCATATGAAATATGTTGTCGATCAAAACCAAACGGTTTATCTTTCTGGTTCCATCAACGGTACCGGCTCGGGTTATGACGGCAACTACAACAACAGTCCCGTAGTAATAGAACCCGGATTCTTAGAATTAGAACATACCGATGGGTTAAATTACGTGAATTTAGAAGTTCGAAAACACACCCAACTCCTAAAATTTGGAAAGTTCGACCTCAACGGTCAACTGGGAGGTGGGCTTGGGGGATACATGCCCAAAACAGACGCTTCCCTTTTGAATTTTAAACGAAACGACGAATGGCATTGGGCGGGGTTTGGAATGCATCTTGTCACGGGTTTGAATCTTACATTCTTACAACGTTTCTTCGTACAAACAGAACTCAAAGGAGGCTACATTAATCTGCCCAACATCAAAACTACCTCCAGTCCAACAGATGGTGCCAAACAAAAATTTATGTTTTCTCAAATCAATATTCTCTTTGGGGGCATTTTCAATTTGAATAAAACAGATTCAAAATCTGAAACAATATCTCTCTGACATACAAGCTTTAAAAAAATTAATAAATACTTATTTAAATAAGTATTTCATAAACAAACTTACTCCACTTTTTTTAGGGTCAGTTGTTTTTTGTTTTCATTGATGCTAACCTTAATCTCTTGTCCTTTTTCCCAGTCGAGTATTTCGAAATATTCCATGGGCGGGGTAATACACAAACTGCTTTATCCTACCTGAATGATCTTGAGTTTGAACCTCTCTTTTAGTGGTTTTCTTGCCATAGTAATGATTTGATTGTATAGTAAAGTTAACCTAAAACACCTATCTTACCACAAAACCCAAACAACCATGTGCCGATACAAAACAAAAGTAATGCGCTGGGTCGATGGAGACACCCTGCTTTGCATGATTGACCTAGGTTTTCACACCCATAAGGAAGAACGCATCCGACTGGCTCGTATTGACGCTCCCGAGCTTAGAGGCGAACACAAAGAACAAGGCAAAGCCCTAAAATAAATCCTTGGCAAACGATATCCCGAAGGAACATTACTTACCCTTGAAAGTAAAAAAAGGGACAACTACGGGCGCTTTATTGGAGAACTCTACCAAGAGGAGCAGAGCATTAACCAATGGCTGATTGACAACAATCTTGCCGATGAGGTGGATTATTGAACTTGATTAACTTCGACAACTGCAGTGAAGTTGTGCTGGTGCCAACCGTCAAATGAAAGTCTAAATTCTGAAAACCCTGATTGTAAAGGACTTCCTAAAGTCCCAGAGATTTTGAGATCCTATCCATAAAGCGCCACTTGCTCTTTGGCTTTCAAAAAACCTTGTGCCAGCCCCGGTATTACGACCGCAAAAAAACCTGCTTATGCGCATAGTCCTTTTTTTCTTCGGAGGATAGTTTTTTCAAAAAGTCGTAAAAATCTTAATCGTGTGCATCAAGCACCATAATTAAACTTTAAACTCAGCACATAAAAAAAGCGCAAAGCTTTCGTAGTGAAAAGATTGCGCTTTTGAAAAGTACCTTGGGTGGGAATCGAACCCACACTCCCGAAAGAATTGGATTTTGAATCCAACGCGTCTACCAATTCCGCCACCAAGGCAATCGGATGACAAAATTAGAAAATTATTTTTTTCCACCTAAAATAATTGCATTAAACAGCTGCAGACCTAAAAATATTTTTAAATTTGCATTCCCTAAATAAATGTTGAACAACAAATTAGGAAGCGTGAAACCAGAAGCAAAGATTTTTAGTTGTACTCAAAGTGAAGTTCTAGCAAAACAGATTGCAGAAAAATTTGGGGTTCCCATGGGAAATGTAGCCTTTTCTCATTACAGCGATGGAGAATTTCAACCCTCTTTTGAGGAATCTGTTCGTGGATCAAGAGTATTTTTAATCGGCTCTACCCACCCCAGTTCAGAAAACTTAATGGAACTTCTTTTGATGATCGATGCAGCCAAACGTGCTTCGGCTCGACACATTACTGCTGTGATGCCTTATTTTGGATGGGCTCGTCAAGACAGAAAAGACAAACCAAGAGTTCCGATTGGAGCCAAATTAATCGCTAAACTTCTTGAGGCGGCTGGAGCAACACGAATCATAACCATGGATTTACACGCCGATCAGATTCAAGGTTTTTTCGAAAAACCCGTGGATCACTTGTTTGCTTCTACCATATTTGTGCCTCATTTGAAGTCTTTGAATTTGAAAAACCTTACCATTGCTTCTCCCGATATGGGGGGGTCAAAAAGGGCTTATGCCTATTCAAAATTTCTTAAAAGTGATGTTGTAATTTGCTACAAGCAACGTGAAAAAGCCAATGTAATTTCTCACATGGAATTGATTGGTAATGTTAAAGGTAAGAATGTTGTTCTTGTTGATGATATGGTGGATACTGCAGGTACACTAACCAAAGCTGCAGAGGTGATGCGCGAACGTGGAGCAATTTCGGTACGCGCCATTTGTACACACGCCCTCCTGTCTGGAAATGCTTATGAGCGTATCGAAAATTCATTGCTCGAAGAACTCATAGTAACCGATTCTATTCCACCAAAAAAACAAAGCCCCAAAATAAAAATATTGAGTTGTGCCGATCTTTTCGCAGACACCATGCGCGAGGTTCACGAAAACAAATCAATCAGTTCTAAATTTATCGTTTAATTCAATAATAAATACCAATGAAATCAATAACAATTAACGGATCTAAAAGAGAAAGCGTGGGCAAGAAAGCTACAAAAGCCCTACGTAATGCTGAAATGGTTCCCTGTGTATTGTACGGAGAAAACAATCCCTTACACTTCGCAGCGAAAGAACTCGATTTCAGCAAACTCGTTTACACTCCAAATGCACACACCGTAGTTATCAAACTTGACGGCAAATCAATCAATGCCATTTTACAAGACATTCAATTTCACCCAGTAAGTGACCGAATTCTTCATGTTGACTTTTATGAATTGAAAGATGACAAGGAAATTTCTATGAATATCCCTGTAACAATTCAAGGAGCTGCGCCCGGAGTATTGAATAGCGGTGGAACACTTTCACTCAACAAAAGAAAGTTACGTGTTCGTGCTATTCCTTCTAACCTGCCTGATACAATCGTTGCAGACATTTCTGATCTTGAGTTAGGAAACAAATTAACTACTTCCGATCTCAAAAAAGATGCGTATTCATTTTTACACCCAGACACTACTGTTGTTTGTCAAGTTCGTACTTCTCGAGCTTCGATCAAAGATGATGTTGAAGTTGAAGAAACTGAAGAAACTGAAGAGACAACAGAAACTGAAGCTGCTGAATAAATTCAGTTATCGATTAAATAAAAGCATCTGTTGGATTCCATCAGATGCTTTTTTTATCTTTATGTTTTTGATAAGTAGATGAACTGTTTTAGAACCTTTTTTAAAAAAAACAACAAACCAAAAGAAGACGTCTTGAAAAAATTTTTAATTGTTGGTCTGGGTAATATTGGAACTCCTTACCACAATACGAGACACAATATTGGGTTTCGTGTCTTGGATGCTTTTGCTGAAAAAAAAGATTTGACTTTTGAGGATCTTCGCTACGGTGCAATTTCTAAAACACGATTCAAAGGAAAATCTTTGATTTTATTAAAACCCTCAACGCTTATGAACCGAAGTGGGAAAGCAGTTCGGTACTGGGCATTGAAAGAGAATATTCAACTTCAAAACATATTGATCATTACCGATGATCTAAATTTACCTTTTGGTGCGCTTCGTCTAAAACCCAAAGGAAGTGATGGTGGACATAATGGACTAAAGGATATTGAAGCTCAACTAAACACTCCAAACTACCCCAGGCTCCGTTTTGGGATTAACAGCGAGGAAAAAGGATACGATACGGTAAACTTTGTTCTAGGAAAATGGTCCGATACTGAGGAAAAGCAACTCAATATGAGGGTAGAAAAAACCATTGAACAAACCTTGGCTTTTGTTTCTCAAGGCATTCAAGAGGCCATGAATCAATTAAACGGTTCCTAGGAACTTATTCTGAATGTTTGAATTACAGATTCTGATTTATTTCCGTTGCGATCAACCGTTACTATTTTCCAATAATAGGTTTCGTCTACACTGAGGTTGACTGAATAATTTGGAATGGATAAATTGTCCTGAAACAATTGTAATCGATTTGGGTTTGTGCCCAAATAGATTTGATAATATGCGATGTCGTTATCCAAATCGGAACCGAGCCATTCCAAATTGATTTGACCCGATGAGGAAATTACTATTTGTCCTTCCAAAGGTGTTTTTAATTGTGCTGGAAAAGGGATGTGTGTTTGCTGTTCTATCCCTTCTATGTAAAAACTCCAAACTTCACTTTTTGTTTTTACTGCACTGATATTAGAGGAAGATATTACCCACCAAGTGTAGGGATATCCGCGTTCAAGAACTAGGGTTATCGTTGTCAAATCAACTGCTTTTTTTTGTTCTGTTCGGCTTACTGTGTTTCGAACAACTAACTCATAAGAATCTGTGTTTAGTGAGTTTTGCCATTTAAAATTTACGACCCCTGTTGCTTCATCGGTAAACATAGGGATGCATGTGTTTTTGTTTTCTGGTGATGTTAAAGCTGCAGCCCCTGGCTCTGGGATTGTGGGTTTAGAACACGACCAACAAAACAGCAGTGCAAAAGTCAAAACCAAAATATTTAAACTTTTTCTCATCGCTTAATGAATTTTATGGTTTCTTCGTTTTGGTCTGTTATGATTTTGATGAAATAATTTCCCGAAGTTAATAAACTCATGTCTATGGGGATTTTTCTATTTTCAAGCTCCAATTGAACTTTATGATCCAAAAAAATATTCGCCTGAATGTCGTAGATGATGTACTGAACCTCAAGGCTTGATCCTCCTATCAATACATAGGCTTCCTCACCACTAGGGTTTGGATACAAAACGGAGTCTTCCGCAATGTAAATTTCTTGCTTAAAGGATCCTTGACAACTCAGATTTGTACTTACTTCTAGGGTATTCAATCCTTTACGTAGCGAAAAATTCAATTGTCCTTTGTTTTTGACTTGGGTTTCTACTTTATTTAAAGAAACTGTGTATTCCGTTGCACCATCTAAAATCAAAGTCAAATTCAGGTTTCTTTTGTCAACAAAAGAACTGACTTCTAAAGATTCTGGTTCTGAAATGGATGCCGTAAAACAAGATTCAAAATTTGGGTCTGCGTTTGTGGTAAAACAAATTAGATAATCCCCACTTTCGAGGTTTTGAATGTTTAGGGTATCGTCGGAAAACTGATAGGTTTTATTAAATCCGTTGGGGCCCGTTACTTGAACATCATAGATTACATCAACCACAGCGTTTATTTTTATTGCCCCGTTGTTTCTTGAAATACAGGTTTCATCAATTTTTGAGATCGTAAAGTTATTGAAGGTGTCTACATCACATAAATCTCCGAGTCCGTCATCATCCGAATCCGATTGGTCTTGATTGGAAACCAGCGGACAATTATCAAAATCGTTGGGTACTAAATCAAAATCATCGTCAAAAAGAATTGTGCCGTTGACACAAAAATTAATATTAAACATTTGTATTTTACCCGAATCTGCTCTTTCTAAGTCTTCTACCTTTAATCTCCATCGCCCAAAAGAGGATTGTCCAATGAAGACCTCTAAACTTTCTTTGGGTTGGAAATTACCCGTAAAGGGTGCTTGTGCTTCTTCAATTGAGCTTCCCTCTTGATCGAAAACCGTGTTTACAAAATTGGATTGCCTCACGCCAATATTTTTTACCAACACAACCTCGGTGCCATCGGGTGCAATTAGACTCAGTATCATATCCGATAAATAGGTATGTTCAATACTGACTTCCAAATCAATATCCGCTATGGGGTAGTCGTTTGCCATAAACACATCGGCATAAGTTACACCACTACCTCTGACCGTTGCATCTTCTAGTTGAATGGGTAAGTTTGCTGCTCCAATGGGTTTGCAATCAATTTGATTTGTGCTAAAATTTTGAATAGCCGAATACTGGCTTTCACCACATTCATTAAACCCTTTGACCCTCCAATAATAATTACTTACTGCTGATAGACCTGATGAGGGGGTAAAAGTTGATGAGTTTGTTGTTGACAATACTACCAAGGAATCAAAAGTTTCGGTCAATGCAATTTCGATTAGATAAGAATCTACATTCACATCGGATGACCATACAAAAGTGGGCTGAGTGGGCTGAGTCCCATCAGCAACCGTTGGAGATAAATTTGTAGGTGTATCAATAAAACTTTTTTGATGAATGTATTGAAATGCTTGCCGTGCCTCTACCGAACCTGCTCTTGATACTAGGGTTATTTCATAATTTCCAGGGGCTAAATTTGAAAGGTTGGACAGGGTTATTACCCCTGTTGTTTGATCTCTAGACAGGTTTTGAGGATTTATGGAATAATTTATTGCCGGAGGAACATCAATTAAACTCAAAGAAACATTATCAATTGATTCTTGGTATTTGTTGAATTTAAATTCAAAGTTTACCTCGGATAAACCACATACATCTTTTTTAACCGACGCTAAGGGCGTTGCAAAAGGACGTTCGAGAATACTAAATCGCTCGCTGTTTACCGCAAAGTAAATTCCGTTTTCTGGAACAATCTTTATCCTTGCGTTGGTAGAACTAATATTTCCAGGAACAACAAAGTCCACCTGACCATCGTTGAGGGTATTTGAAACCAAAAGTGTTGAAAAATTTTTTCCATTGTCAAGAGATAGATACACAGAAACTCTTTCGGTGTTTATGGGAGCCAAATTTGTGTTTGCTACATCCCAGCGGATTACCTCATTTTGCCCTGCTTGCCAAACAGTGGTGTTGGTGTTTTGCGATAAAACCCTAAAAGGCCCTGCAGATTCAACCACTGTTACGGTTTTGTCATCCTGTGCAGTTTGTCCAATGTCCTCAGAAGATAGGTTTCGATCTCGAACAGTAACCCCCCAAAGCAGGTTTCTTTGAACTGTGGAAACCGTTTGCCATTCATAGGGAGTTTGTGGATTGGTTTGGGTTAATTTACCCGCCAAAACATTTGTCATTGTGGGCACGGTTCTGATGGAAGAGGTTGTCGGAGGAAAAGACCTGTTAGTTGATCCTGATAAAACCGTTGGTCCAAAATTAGAATAGGTTACTAAACCATTGTTGAGCTGTTCCCAACAATAGGTCAACCGATCATTGTCTGGATCCGAGCCTATGGCTTTTAATTCATAAGCTGTTCCCATTGGGATACTGATGTTTTGACCCGCAGAAACAACAGGGGGTCGATTTTCAATTTCAAGAGATGATTGACAACTGTTTACTGCTATGTAGTCTTCAATGTTTTTTATGCTTATGTAATGAAAATAGAGGTCGCTGTGGTTTTGAATATTGTCATTTTCGTCTGGAGTTACCCCCGCATAGGCCATTATGGTTGTTCCGCTTCCTGGCTCAAAGTGTGTAGCTGCACTTTCAGTTTGATGGGAAAAGGTATGATAACCCCCAAATTGATGTCCTATTTCGTGGGCTACAAAATCAATGTCAAAATAATCATTCAAAAATTCACCTCCTCCTTGAACATCAATAAAAGGATGAGAAGTGTAGGCTCTTCCTTTTCTTCCGTTTTTACAAACATTTCCAATACTTCCTGCATTGCCGTCAGCACTTCCAAAATCAAAAAGATGACCAAGATCATAATTGTCCTCTCCGATTAGATCGGTTAGTACACCTTGTAAATCCTCATTAAAATCATTTTCATAAGGGTCTGTGACAGGATCATCATAGATGAGGTTTAGCCCTGTAACTAATTCAAGATGAACCTCCAAATCCGTTTCAAATATCTGATTGATTCGGTTAATTGTACTAACTACCTTTGCCAAGGCATCTTCTTTATTGGTTCCGTTTGAATCGTCATCATCTCCCCAATAGTTTGTGAATTCACCAGTGGTTGAAATGGCTATCCTGTAGGTCTTGAGTTTTTGATCAGAACTTTTTTTTGATGCGTTATTCGTGTGAACAAATGCCTCTTTTTTAGAACTTTTAACTTTTTGTTCCTCACCCAAGAGGCAGTTTAATCGTTCAAAATCATGATAAATTTTTCCTCCCCTTTTGTAAAATAAGTGTTCGTTTTGTTTACTCCCCTTTCTGGGTTGAATAAAAAATATTCCTTGTGGAGATTGAATCATTGCATTTAGTCCCAGTGGAGAAACACTCCAACGAATGGTTACATTTTCTCGATCTAAGCTTTTACCAACATAAGACCTGATATTTGGGTGTTCTTTGGATAAAGCTGCTGAAAGGGTTGAAACTTCTTGAAGATCAAATTTTTCTTTCGCACCAAATTCATTAGGCATTTCAATAATTCCTTTTCCTTTTTTAGAAAAACGGGGCACTGTATTGTCTTCTAAAAAAAATGAATTCAATTGTTCAGGATCCAGAACTAAGGTTTCGATCTCATCTTGGGCAATAGCCTTATCTAAAAAGGAGGATTGTTGTGAATTCTTTTTAAAAAACCATAGGTCTTGCCCGAAGGAAAACGATGAAATTAAAATAAACAATAATAGGAATTTATTTTTCACAAAGAGGGGTTAAATTTTTTGGTATTTAAACATACAATAATTTTACCTCAATTTTAAGTCTAAAAATCATAGTTTTGTAAAGCACTTCTAAATATACTTAATTTTAGTGAAGATTGTTACGCATATTGAAAACTACCAAGAACAAACCCCTAGTATTCTGACTATTGGCACATTCGATGGGGTTCATGTTGGTCATCAAAAAATAATTGCAAATCTGGTTCAACAAGCCAAAGAAAAAAAACACTTGGCTGTTGTTCTAACTTTTTTCCCTCACCCAAGGATGGTTTTGCAAAAAGATATTGATATCAAGCTGATCGATACGTTAGAAGAAAAACAAAAAATACTCGCTTCACTCGGAGTAGATGTTTTGGTTATTCATCCTTTTTCCAAAGAGTTTTCAAGATTAACCTCCCTTGAGTTTATTCGAGATTTATTGGTTAATACCTTTAAAATTTCAAAAGTTATTATCGGTTATGATCATCGCTTTGGCAGAAACCGGGAAGCTTCTATCAAAGATGTTCATCAATATGGAGCTACTTATGGTTTTGAGGTTGAGGAGATTCCCGCTCAAGAAATTTCTTCGGTTAATGTGAGTTCAACAAAAATCAGAAATACGCTTACGGAAGGGGATTTAAAAAAAGTGAACACTTTCTTGAATCGTCCGTATCAACTCAGTGGTGTTGTAACCCCAGGAGCTGGGCTCGGACGAACCATTGATTTCCCCACAGCTAATATTAAAATATTGGAGACTTACAAACTTTGTCCTCCCAATGGGGTTTATTGTGTTCAATCAACAATCAACAATAAACTTATTCAGGGAATGATGAATATCGGAATGCGTCCTACCGTGAATGGTAAAACCAAAACCATAGAAGTCCATTTTTTTGAATTTAGTCAGACCCTCTATGAACAATCTTTAACCATAGAAATACTGGATAAAATTCGAGAGGAACAAAAATTTGATTCCCTTGACGAGCTCCAAAAACAACTTAAAAAAGACAAAAAAACCTGCCTTCAATTATTTGATTCCGAAAGCTTCGATCACTGATCATAAAACAATATCTTTGTATTCCCTATTAACGAATCTATGTTACAATTAAAATACCTTAGAGAAAATAAAGAAGCTGTTCTAAAAGCTTTGGAAAAAAGAAACTTCAAAGAAGTTGAACTGATCGATGATTTACTTAATTTGGATGAAACTCGAAGAAAAACCCAAACCGAATTGGATCATCAGCTTGCTGAAGCAAATAGCCTTGCTAAAGAAATAGGGCAACTATTTAAAAATGGAGAAGCTGATAAGGCTCAGACACTCAAAGACCGCTCTGCCCAATTGAAGTCCAGTTCTAAAGAACTTCAAGAACTGTTGCAAGACACTGAGAAAAAAATGACTGGAATGCGTTATCAAATTCCAAATGTCCCTAAAGATATTGTCCCGTCTGGAACCTCTGATGAGGACAACGTTGAAGTTGAACGTGGCGGAACCATTCCCGAGCTTTCAAAAGAAGCTTTACCGCATTGGGAATTGGCAAAAAAATATGATTTGATTGACTTTGAACTTGGAAGTAAAATAACAGGGGCTGGTTTTCCTGTTTACAAAGGAAAAGGTGCTCGACTACAACGGGCAATGATCAACTATTTTTTAGACAAAAATATTGCTGCAGGTTATCAAGAAACTCAAGTCCCTCATCTTGTAAACGAACTTTCGGGTTATGGTACGGGACAATTGCCAGACAAAGAGGGTCAAATGTATCACGTAACAGCTGATGATTTGTACCTCATCCCTACTGCCGAAGTTCCTTTAACAAATATCTTCAGAGATGAGCTTTTGGAAGAAAAACAATTACCCATTTGCTTAACGGGTTACACTCCTTGTTTCAGACGTGAGGCTGGAAGTTATGGTTCTCATGTACGAGGACTAAACCGTCTGCATCAGTTTGACAAGGTAGAAATTGTTCGATTAGAAACTCCTGATCGCTCTGAAGCTGCACTGGAAGAAATGGTTGATCACGTACGTGGTATTTTGAAAGAAATTGGGATTCCCTTCAGGATTCTGAGGCTTTGTGGGGGAGATTTGGGCTTTACTTCTGCCTTGACTTATGATTTTGAATTGTTTTCTACGGCGCAAGACAAATGGCTAGAAATCAGTTCTGTTTCTACCTTTGAAGGTTTCCAATCTGAGCGACTTAAACTTCGTTACAAGGCCAATGACGGTAGTAAACGTCTGGTCCATACCTTGAACGGAAGCTCGCTTGCTTTACCAAGAGTTCTTGCCGGATTACTCGAGAACTGTCAAACCCCTGAGGGTATTAAAATCCCAAAAGTGCTTATTCCCTACACTGGTTTTGATATGATTTCTTAAAAATATTTTATGTTTATTCACAACGTAACGACCCATGTAGAAGTTTCTATCGAATCCCAATGGATGGATTGGATGCGTGATGAATATCTTCCCAAAATGATGAAAACTGGGAAATTCATTAAGGTTGTTTTATTTAAAGTTATTACTGAAGAAGACATGGGAGGCAGCAGTTATGCTACACAGCACCATTGTAATAGTCACGACGATTTTGAACGTTATCTTGCAGAAGATGCTCCAATGTTGAGAAATCAAGCTGTTGAAAAATTTGGAGAACGCATTCTTTCTTTTAATACAGAGTTGGAACAAATTACTGCCTTGAAATGAAAACTGTAAAGGCCAAAAAAAAATTGGGCCAACACTTTTTGAACGACCTCAACATTGCAAAAAAAATTGCCAACACACTTCAATATGACACTTACTCAAAGGTTTTAGAGATTGGTCCGGGAATGGGGGTGTTAACTCAATACCTCCCACATTCAACTGGAAAAATTCATCTGATCGAAATCGATAGTGAATCGATCGTTTACCTAAAAAATAAATATCCTTTGTTGGAACAAAACATTATTGAGGGTGATTTTTTGAAGTATGACCTGAACTCAATTTTTGGAGATTCTCCTTTTGCTATTATCGGGAACTTTCCTTACAACATATCAACGCAAATTGTTTTTAAAACCATTGAACACCGTGATCAAATTCCATTTTTCTCTGGAATGTTTCAAAAAGAAGTTGCTGAAAGAATTTGTGAAACTCCTGGAACTAAAAAATACGGAATACTTTCTGTTTTGGCGCAACTTTTTTACACAGCAACATACAAGTTTACTGTGCCTCCAGAGGTGTTTAGCCCACCTCCAAAAGTAGATTCTGGAGTTCTTACCTTGAGAAGAAAAGAAAATTACAACCTGGCATGCAATGAAAAAATACTGTTCAAAATTGTCAAAATGAGTTTTCAACAAAGAAGAAAAACCCTCCGAAACAGTTTAAAAACATTGCAACTGCCTGTTAATCTTACAGAAGATAGTATCTTTGACAAACGTCCTGAAAAACTTTCGGGTAACGATTTTATTGGATTGACTCAAAAAATTGAAGATGGCAAAATTTCTTCTTGATAGCGACACTCTTGGTTTGATCAACACGCTTGTCGAAAAACGTTCGGACAAAAAGTTGGTTCGTAAACTGGCTGATGTACATTACGCTGATATTGCTGAAATTTCTGAAAGTTTATCCCTTGAAGATGCTATTTATCTGATCAAACTTTTAGACAGTGAAAAAACTGCTGATGCCCTAGCAGAAATAAATGAGGATTTCCGTGAAAAAATATTGACTCGGCTTTCTGCCAAGGAAATTGCTGAGGAGATTGAGGAGTTAGACACCGATGATGCTGCTGACCTTATTGCAGAACTTCCAGAGGAACGCCAAGAAAAGGTAATGTCTGAGATTTCGGATAGCGATCATTTAAAGGATATTAGAGAACTTCTTACCTATGAAGAAAATACTGCTGGCGCATTGATGGCAAAAGAATTGGTCAAAGTTCAAGAGGATCTTAGCATACTCAAGTGTGTAAATGAAATGCGAGCACAAGCTGAGCATGTTACTCGTGTGCATTCGATTTATGTGGTCAACAAAAAAAATAAATTGATGGGTAGGCTTTCCTTAAAGGATTTGTTAACTGCAAATTCGAAAGCTAAAGTCAAAGATATTTACATTCCAAAAGTAGATTTTGTAGATGTTTATGAAGATGTAGAAGAGGTTGCGAAAATAATGTCAAAATACGATTTGGAAGCCATTCCAGTTGTAAACAATAAACAAGAATTATTGGGTAGAATTACCATCGATGACATCGTTGATGTGATCAAAGAAGAAGCAGACAAAGATTATCAATTGGCAGCAGGTATTTCGAATGATGTTGAAGCGAGTGATGATGTATTTGAATTGACTAAAGCCCGCTTGCCTTGGTTATTTTTGGGGTTATTAGGAGGTTTGGGAAGTGTTTTTATTCTAAAAGATTTCGAAACAATAATGACACAACCGCATTTGAGAAGCTTATTTTTTTACACCCCACTGATTGCCGCAATGGCAGGAAATGTTGGGGTTCAATCTTCTGCTATTATTGTTCAAGGTATTGCTAATGATGTTGTAAAAGGCTCGCTGATTAATCGATTGATCAAAGAGGTTGGATTGAGCCTTATTAATGGCTTTTTCTTGGCAGTTGTTTTAATCATTTTTGGATGGATCATTGATCAGGATTTCATATTGAGTTTGACTGTTGCAGGCTCTATGATGGGGGTAATTATTGTAGCTGCACTAATCGGAACTTTTGTTCCTATCATTTTGAATAAACAGGGTATTGATCCTGCAATTGCAACAGGACCATTCATCACTACCTCAAATGATATTTTTGGGATTTACCTTTTCTTTTTCATTGCTCAAATCTTTTTAGGGTTTTAAAACAAGAAAACATGAAAGTGCTACATGTAGATAAAAATCATCCTCTTTTGCTAGAAAACCTTGAAAAATCTGGATTTACTAATACAATTGCATACGATCAGCCAAAGAGTGAAATTCTCAAATCCATTGATCAATACGATGGGCTGATAATCCGAAGTAGATTTCCTGTTGATGCTGCCTTTCTAAAGAAGGCTAAACGTCTTAAATTTATTGGACGTGTGGGAGCTGGTGTGGAAAACATCGATCAAAAGCAAGCTAACAAAATGGGGGTTGAACTTTTTGCAGCACCCCAAGGAAATAGTAATGCTGTTGGAGAACACGCCCTGGGTATGCTACTTTCTTTGTTCAACAAACTCAATCTTGGCGATCAAAGCATTAGAAATGGAAATTGGCTTCGAGAGGAGCATCGAGGAATTGAACTTGAAGGAAAAACAATTGGCATTATTGGGTACGGAAATATGGGGAAAAGCTTTGCTAAAAAATTACATGGCTTTGACGTTAAAAAAGTTATTTTCCATGACCTTCTCGACATGGAGGATGATCCATATGCTTCTCAAGTTTCTTTGGATGTGCTGAAATCAGAAGTTGATGTTTTGAGCCTTCATACCCCTCAAACTGAACTGACCAAGGGTATGATCGACAAAAGTTTTATTGATCAAATGGGTCGTAATTTCTGGCTTTTAAATACTGCACGGGGTTCTTCTGTAGTAACTGACGCTTTGATTTATGGCTTGAAAAGTGGAAAAATACTGGGAGCCGGACTTGATGTTCTTGAATACGAAAGTAGTTCTTTTGAAAACATATTTCATGCTCAAAAAAACAACCCCAGTTTTTCTTACTTAATTGATGCAGAAAATGTTTTATTGAGCCCACATGTGGCCGGCTGGTCTGTTGAAAGCCATCAAAAATTAGTACAAATTATTTCAGACAAAATATGTTCTAAATTTATTCTTTAACTTTATTTAAATTATGAAAAAATTATTGATTATCTGTACGGGTAATTCTTGTAGAAGTCAAATAGCTCAAGGGTTTATGGAGTCATTGGGAGCTGGAAAATTAGAAGTTTTCAGTGCTGGTATTGAAACTCATGGTGTGAATCCAAGAGCAATCAAAACCATGAAAGAAGTTGGAATCGATCTTTCGAAAAATACATCTAATCTGATTTCAGCTTACGAAAAAATTACTTTTGATTTTATTCTTACAGTTTGTGATCATGCAGAAGAAAACTGCCCAATATTTCCTGGAAAAGCAATACAAAAGTTCCACAACAATTTTACAGACCCTTCAAAATTAAAAGGATCAGAAAAAGAAATTGAAGCTGCTTTTGAGGCAACACGAGAAGAAATAAAAGACTATTGCGAAAAATTTGTTGACCTTTATTTAGCTGAGTAAATTATCTTTCAACAACATACTGAATGGTTTCTTGAGCCCGTTGCTCGAGTAATATTTTTTCTTTTTGATTTTCAATTGAGTCTAGTGCTTTCGAATCAAAATGTCTGACTGTGTGTAAATCAACATCTTCAAAAACAGTTACCTTAAACTTGGAACGTAAATTTTTGAGTAACTCTTCTAAGCGGTTGTATTTATTATTAACGCATACAGAAAAACTAATTGCTGAATTTTGAATGAGATCAACACGCATTTGATGTTGGTACAACAAGGCAAAAATTTCGGCAATATTGTCTTCTACCATAAAAGAAAAATCCAAGGAGGATAATCGGATTAAAACTTGTTTGGGTTTTAAAATAAAACAGGGGATGTAGGGGTCAAGTGTTTTCCCTTTTGAAACGGCTGTACCTGCTCCTTCTGGATTTATGAACGAGCGAACATAAAGAGGGATTTCTTTTCTTTGAAGTGGCTGTAAAGTTTTGGGGTGTATCACTGATGCTCCATAAAAAGCTAATTCAATAGCTTCGGCATACGAAATTTGATTCAACAATTGGGTGTTTTCAAAAACTCTAGGGTCACCATTTAAAACTCCTGGAACATCTTTCCATATGGTTACAGACTCTGCATTTAGTGCGTATGCAAAAATTGCGGCTGTGTAATCGGACCCTTCTCTTCCCAAGGTTGTTGTAAAATTGTTTTGATCACTGGCAATAAAACCTTGAGAGATAAAAAGAACATCTTTGGTAATCTGTTCATTAATCGCCTTTTGTGTTTGTTCCCAATCGAGATTTGCGTCTCTGTAATACGAATCTGTTTTGACACATGTACGTGCATCTAGCCATTTCGATTGGATACCCACATGATTTAAATAAGAATTTATGATGCAAGTCGAAAGCAATTCCCCGAAACCAACAACTTGATCATACACAAAACTGTAATTTGTGGCTTTGTTGTGTTTGAGGAAGGTATTGAGTTCTTCTATCAATTCACAAATTTTAGCTTTGATTGCTACAGACTCTGAGCCCAATAGTTCTTCTACAACGTCCAAATGAAAACGTTTCAGTTCTAAAATTGAATTGGGAAGTTGGTTGGTATTATTAAAATAATGGTCCACCACAAGCTCAAGTGCATTTGTTGTTTTTCCCATAGCCGAAACAATGACCACAGTGTCTTTGTACCCTGCTTGATTCAGTACTTTTGCGACATTTTTTACACCATCAGCATCTTTTACAGATGCTCCTCCAAACTTGAATACTTTCATCTTCTAATTAATTTATCTGTCGAGATTTTTTGACGTAAGCCTCTATTGCTTTTTCGTCCATTTGTGCGGTTCGCCAGTCCTCAAGAATAACTGCACCACTTTTTTTGTAAAAGTCTATTGCATGAGTATTCCAATCCAAAACAACCCATTCGATTCTTCTTACTTTTTTTTGAGCAGCAAACTCGATGAAACTGCTGTACAACTCTTTTCCAAAGTTTTTCCCACGATGACTTTGAGTTACTATCAAATCTTCGAGGTGAAAAGTTGGACCCTTCCAGGTAGAATAGCGCGGATAAAAAAGTGCCATCCCAACAATTTCTTTTTCTTCTTCCGCTACTAAACAATGGAATATTGGACTGCTTCCAAAACCATCTCTTACAAGATCGTCAACAGTAATAACTACTGCATCGGGTTCGTTTTCAAAATCAGCTAATTCTTGAATCAACTTCAAAACGGATGGCATGTCTTCTTTCTTAGCTAGTCTTATCATTTATTTCAATTTTCAATGCAAAAATAAGTGTTATGGGTATGGCTTTTAAATTTATTACTGTTTATCACATTTTATGATATTAATGTGAAAAAAATAGGTTAATCCCACCAGGTTTCTATCGCTTCTAAAAAGTCTACAGGGTTTTCTGCGTGTAACCAATGCCCTGCTTTGTCTATGCCTTTGAGGGTGTAATTTGGGAAATGATGCTTCAAAACCAATTGATCTCCATCTACAATGTAATCAGATTGCAATCCTCTTAAAAATAAAGTAGACCCCTCAAACTTTTGATTGGGTTGTAACCCTACCCCTATTTTTTCTCCAACTTGCTTTAAAACTTCAATATTTATTCGGAGTCCTAAAACTCCTTTCTCCTGCCAGTAAAGGTTTTTTAATAAAAATTGACGGACACCAACCTCTGGAACGAAGTTTTCAAGGGCATGATCAACTGATGCTCGTGTTTTGAGCTTCGAAAAATCCAAAGAAGCTAATCCGTTTAAAATTTGTTGATGGTGTGAGGGGTATGATTTGGGTCCTATGTCTGCAACAATCAACTGTTTGATCCTTTCTGGATGCTTTAGTGCAAAATTCATTGCTGTTTTGCCTCCCATGGAGTGACCCAAAACGGTACATTTTTCTATGGCTTTATGATCCAAATACACTTTTAAGTCCTCGGCCATCAGGGAATAGTCAAATTCTGCAGACCAAAAACTCTTTCCATGATTTCGTTGATCGATCAAATGAACACGCCAGCCCATATCTGACCAGTGCTTTGCGTGTGTTTTCCAATTATTTCCCATCCCCAAAAAACCGTGTAAAATAATTAGATGGCGATCTGTGTTACCGAGTATTAAACTATTTAAAAGTTTCATTGAACAAGACGTTGAAGGTACATTGGAATTACATTTTGAAACCCAAGATAAAGCGACTCGCAAACGAGTGCATGCCCAATAGAAACCTCCAGTAAATTGGGGATGTTTTTAGCAAAATACTCAATGTTCTCGAGGTTTAAATCATGACCTGCATTGATTCCAATACCTAGCTCATTTGCTCGTTCCGCAGCTTTGACGTAAGGGGCTATTGCCTTTTCGGGGTTTTTGGTGAAGTTAGCTGCATAAGCTTCGGTGTACAATTCTATTCTGTCGGCACCTGTTTCAAAAGCTCCTTCAATCATTTTGACTTCTGGGTCAACAAAAATTGAGGTTCGAATCCCTACTTCTTTAAATTGATGAATGGTTTTTTTTAAAAATTCGAGATGCGTGTGAGTGTCCCAACCTGCATTTGAAGTGAGTGCATCAATTGCATCAGGAACGAGGGTTACTTGTGTAGGTCTTATGTCCGTGACCATTTTTACAAACTCTGGGATTGGATTTCCTTCAATATTGTATTCGGTGTTCACTATTTTAGGTAGTGCATAAGCATCGTCGTACCGAATATGTCTTTGGTCAGGACGTGGATGTACCGTGATTCCTTCTGCTCCAAAAGATTGTAAATCCGATGCTACTCTGAGAAGATTGGGCACGTCTCCTCCCCTTGAATTACGCAGGGTAGCTACTTTGTTGATGTTAACACTTAGCTTCGTCATTGTTTTTTTGGTAAAACTACAAACTTCCCGTTCCTAATCCCAAGAGTTTTTAGCAGAAAAGAGGTCTCAAAAATTAAAAATATCGTGCAACATAAGTTTTTGTACTTTTGATGTAAATTCAGTGGTATGAAGATTGCGATTATTTGTCCGTTTCAAAATGAGCTTTCGCGTGGTTATGCTCAGGGGGTTGTGGAACATTTACTTGAACGAAAAGTAACGGTCTTGGTTGATTCCAAAATGGTAGATTTTTTGAAAGACCCTGATATGATTGCTTTTGTATCTGTTTTTGAAAAATTACCAAAAAATACTGACTTTTTATTTTGTATTGGTGGTGATGGCTCTATGCTTCAGGCAATAATATCGGTAAAAGACAGTAATGTCCCCATTCTTGGGATTAATACAGGAAGATTGGGTTTTTTGACAAGTCTTCAGAAAGAATCTCTGAATATTGGACTGAAACAATTGTGGGAAAATAAATACACTCTTATTGATAGAAATCTTCTGGAGGTTAAATTGCCTAATTCAAACGATGTTATCGATTCATTTCCATATGCCTTGAATGAAATTACGGTTAGTCGAAAAAATACAGCTTCTTTAATTAGTATCGATACTCGCCTAAACAGTGAACCCTTAACTACGTATTGGGCAGATGGCTTAATAATTTCCACACCAACAGGGTCAACAGGCTATTCGCTAAGTAGCGGAGGACCTGTAATGTCACCTCAGACTTGTAGTTTTGTACTCACTCCAATTGCTCCTCACAACCTTAACATCCGTCCGCTGATTGTACCAAATTCTACTGTCATTGAACTAAAAGTAACTGGGCGCGGTCAGGACCATTTACTAACCCTAGATTCGAGAATAATATCATTGAATCAGGAGACCAAAATTATTGTCAAAAAAGCTCCTTTTTCCATAGCTACGGTAGAATTGAACGACAATACTTTTTTCAAAACTTTACAAGACAAACTTTTTTGGGGTCTTGACACAAGAAATTAGGCAATAAATCAATCAAAATTCAGTTTAGAGTAATGGAACTTCCTCTAGGATGGAAGACCTTGTAAATGCTAGAATTTCCCAAATTCTGATGAAAAGAATTTTGATCTTATGCTTAATATCATGCCTTCCCTTTATTTCTGCAGCTCAAATGCATGAAGTGGGCCTTTTTCTGGGGGGTAGCAACCTAATTGGAGATGTTGGATCCAGAAAATTCATTTACACAAAATCGCCTGCTTTAGGGCTTATTTACAAATACAATATTACTACCCGCTATTCTTTACGAGGAAGTTTTTCATACTCAAAATTAGTGAACAGGAACTTTTTTTCAGATGAACCCAATCGATTGCTTTCTTTTGTCAGTGCTGAAAATAAAATAACGGAGTTGTCAGCGGGGATTGAATTTAATTTTTTTGATTTCAATTTACATGATTATGACCGCTACTTTACCCCTTATTTGTATTTGGGAATAAACTATTTTAATTACAGTTTGTTTTACGTAAATAAGAATGCTCCTAATGATATGGTTGAATACGATGAGGAATTGCAATTTTCAATTCCATTGGTTGTGGGAGCAAAAACCAAATTAAATCAAATAGTAATCCTTGGATTTGAAATTGGAGCTCGTTACACCTTTACGGACAACCTTGATGGGAGTAATCCCATAGGTCAATTTGAAAATGATCCCAATTTAAAACACGGTGCATTGTACAATAATGACTGGTATGTTTTTACTGGTTTGACATTAAGCTTTACCTTTGGAAGATTACCGTGTTATTGTAAAGAAAAATAATGATTCTAGAACCGTCAAACATACCAAACCACATTGCCATCATTATGGATGGTAATGGCCGTTGGGCAAAAGCTAAAGGTAAAAACAGATTATTCGGTCACAGAAATGGTGTTAAAGCAGTTCAAAAAACTGTTGAGGAGTCTACTCGATTAGGGGTAAAACACTTAACCCTTTATGCCTTTTCTACTGAAAACTGGAAAAGACCACAAAAAGAAATTAATACCCTAATGAACTTATTAGTCAAATCATTAAAAAAGGAGCTGGAGCAAATGCTCCAAAACGATATTCGACTAAACGCAATTGGAAATCTAAGCAAACTACCCTTGTCGGTTCAAGAAGAATTGAACCAAACCATTGAGAAGACCAAAAAGAATTCTAGAATGACTCTAACCTTGGCTTTAAACTACGGTGGGAAAGAAGAACTCACACATGCTTTTAGGGAGATTGCGTTTAAAGTTAAAAATAATATAATTTCTCCCGAAAATGTTGATGAAACCATAATAAATAAGCATCTTTACACGCAAAATTTACCAGATGTAGATTTATTAATACGAACAAGCGGCGAACAAAGGATTAGCAACTTTTTGTTGTGGAAAATAGCTTATGCGGAACTCTATTTTTTAGACATACTTTGGCCAGAATTTAATGAAACTCATTTGCATTTAGCGATACATAATTACCAAAACCGAGAACGTAGATTTGGAAAAACTAGCGAACAACTCAAGGCATAAGCCTCTTAATAAAAACTTACTGTTTTTTTTGTATGTGATTGGGATGCTCTTGAGTGGGGCTTCAATAAATGCTCAAACCCCTGTGCCGAGCGCTTACAATGCTTCAAAAAAATACATAATTGATTCAATCATAGTTACTGGACTCAAGAGTTATGAGGATAAAACTGTAATCTCTTACAGTGGTCTGCGAAAGGGACAATCTATTCAAGTTCCTGGAGAGGAAATTAGTAATGTGATTCAGAAACTATGGAATCTTGAGCTTTTTAGTGATATTAATTTCTACACTGCCGAGGTAAATGGGAATTTAATAACCTTAGAAATTGAGATCGAAGAATTACCCACACTCTCAGATGTTAAAATTGTTGGAATTAAAAAATCCAAGGCGCAAAACATAATTAAAGATACTGAACTTACTAAGGGGAAAAAACTTTCTGAAAGTTTTCTGACCAATACCAAAAACTACATCATAAATAAGTTTAAAAAAGAGGGCTTTTTGAACACTAAGGTGGTTCTAAACAACATTCCCGACTCAACAGACCTTAATGTTTTGAAAATGGTTGTTAATGTTGATCGAGGAAAGCGTGTAAAAATAAAGTCGATAGATTTTGAAGGCACTGAAAAATTTAGTTCAAAAAAACTGGCTTCAAAATTCAAAAAGACCAAAAAGAAAAATTTTGTCCGCTTTTGGAAAAAATCTAAATTCATTCGCGATGATTACCAAGAAGACTTGAACAATCTAATTGATTTTTACAAAGAAAAAGGATACCGCGATGCTCGTATTTTGAGTGATACAATTATTGATGAAGATAAAAGTGATCTTGAAATCAAACTCTCAATTGAAGAGGGAAACCGTTATTATTTTGGAGATATTAAATATCTGGGAAATGCCGCATACACAGATCGTGTACTTTCAACGGTTCTAGGAATTAAAAAAGGAGATACCTACAACGGAATTCTTCTAAAAGAACGAATTGCTGATGACACTAAACCTGATGGAAATGACATAACTAACCTCTATCAAAACAATGGGTATCTCTTTTCTAACATCAATGCGGTTGAAGTAAGTGCAGAAAATGATACCATCAATTTTGAGATTCGAATTACAGAAGGTAAACTGGCTTCTTTCAATAAAATTACTGTTGTTGGAAACGACAAAACCAATGACCATGTGATTTTTAGAGAATTACGGACAAAACCTGGAGAATTGTACAGCAAAGACAAGGTTGTTCGTACCGTTCGAGAATTGGGTCAATTGGGCTTTTTTGATGCAGAACAAATCAACCCAGATTTTAAGAATGTAGATCCCAATGCAGGTACTGTAGATATCGAGTTTGGACTAGTAGAATCTGGAGCCAGTCAAATAGAACTTCAAGGAGGTTATGGAGGTGGTGGTTTTATCGGAACACTCGGTCTTTCCTTCAATAACTTCTCTATGAAAAATATTTTTGATAAGTCTTCCTACAGACCAGTCCCCTCTGGTGATGGACAATCTTTAAGTCTTCGTTTACAGGCAAGTCAATTCTACAACACCTACAGTTTTTCTTTTTCAGAGCCTTGGTTAGGGGGCCAACAACCCGTGCAGTTTTCTACATCAATTTCGAGAACAAATCAATATCGTTATGACTTTTTTACCCAAAGAGCAGATAGAAGTCAGTCCTTTGAAATCAGTAGTTTAACTCTTGGAATTGCCAAAAGACTTCGTGTTCCGGACGATTACTTTACACTTTCGCAAGCAATCTCTTATCAATATTACAACCTAAAAAATTATTTTACTGGACTATTTACCTTTGGTAACGGAGATTCTAATAATATCGCTTACACTATTTCTTTATCTCGAAATAATACTGCAGTAAATCCTATTTTCCCAACCAGTGGATCCAGTTTTATCATCAGTGGTAAGTTTACCCCGCCTTTTAGTTTGTTTAGTGATACGGACTTCGGAAATCTGCAAAACCTTCCGGAGTACAAAAGACTTGATACATCTACAGGGGAATTGGTAGTAGATCAAGCCAAAATTGATCAAGAAAAATTTAAATGGCTAGAATTTTATAAAATCAAATTCAACGGAACTTGGTACTCCAGAATTATTGGAAAACTTATCCTAAAAACTCAAGCAGACTTTGGTTTCCTAGGAACTTACAACAAAGATCGAGGAGCAATTCCGTTTGAACGGTTTTTCCTTGGGGGAGATGGAATGGCAAACTATTCTTTAGATGGGAGAGAAACAATTGCGTTGAGGGGTTATGATAACCAATCCTTA
>Ga0206677_10000311_pt1 | contig 45718 bp, 44 predicted proteins | sample M130m12015metaG_FD_155475 | JGI IMG/M metagenome (GOLD analysis project Ga0206677, IMG submission 155475) | Ammonia-oxidizing marine archaeal communities from Monterey Bay, California, United States - M1 30m 12015 | ecosystem: Environmental > Aquatic > Marine > Intertidal zone | place: USA...
TCTCTCCAGCAAATCATGGCCTTTTTTCCATTATGACAAAGCCCATCTACCAAACCCACGCTTGTTGTAGTCTTTCCTTCTCCAGCTGGAGTTGGAGAAATAGCAGTTACTAAAATCAACTTGCCATTTTTTTTGTCTTTGCACTTATCTAAAAAATCGTAATTAATCTTTGCTTTATCATTTCCATAAACAATTAGTGCTTCTTCAGGAACATCAATTTGTTTTGCAATATCATTAATATGTTTTTTATTTGCCTGATTAGCAATCTCTAAATCCGTAAGAAAACTACTCATAAGAACCTCGTCTAAAACTTAAGTTGTGCATAAAGTATACAGAAGAAAAAAATTGTTAACTATAAGAAAGTTTATTAACTTTTTGCTGCTTTAAAAGCATCTATAGCTCTCAGACGAGATGTTTTAAGATCTAATATCTGATCAGGATAACCACAATACTTTCTATGATCTTTTGGAGGGTCATGAATAACTGATTTATCTAAATCTTTTAACTCAGGAACGTATTTTTTGATAAATAATCCTTCTTTATCAAAATTCGTTGACTGGGTTACCGGATTAAAGATTCTAAAATACGGAGCTGCGTCTGTTCCAGTTGAGCTACTCCACTGCCAACCACCATTATTAGATGCAAAATCACCATCTATAAGATTCTGCATAAAATATGCCTCACCGAGCCTCCAGTCATGCAACATATTTTTAGTAAAAAACATTGCAACTATCATTCTCAATCTATTATGCATCCATCCCTCATGGAGAAGTTGCCTCATTGCCGCATCAATAATAGGAAAGCCAGTCATGCCAGTTTTCCATGCGTGAAGTTCTTTTTCTTCGAATCTCCACTGTATAGATTTAGAAAAGTCTTGAAATGGCTGATTGCGACTAACTTTTGGAAAAGAAAACATAATATTTCTATAAAATTCGCGCCAGACAATTTCATCAATCCATTTGGTTATTCCATTATTACCTGAAGTAAATTCAAAATTATTTAATTTCAACCCTTCTAAAATGCATCGTTTAGAAGATATGATGCCCAACGCTAAATATGGTGACATTCTGCTAGTGCCATCTATTATTGGATCATTTCTGTCTTTAGAATAATTGCTTGCTTTATTTTCTAAAAAGATTTTTAAACGATCTAGTGCTGCCTGCTCTCCAGCTGGCCAAAGAGACATATCAACTTTGTGTTCTGTTTTAAAATCAAAATTAAAGGTCGAAATATTGGAACTAATATTTCTTTGTGGCATTGGAGTATATTTATGCTCAATATCTAAAAATTCCATATCAAAATTTTCAACCCACTTTCTTTTAAATGGTGTGAAAACTGAGTAAGGTTTGTTTTGGCCGGTTCTTATAGAGCCAGCTTCATAAACTATTTGATCATTAAAAGATTCTGCTTTGACATTGGAGGCCTTTAATATAGATTTAGCCTCGATATCTCTTTTTTGTTCATCTTCTCCAAACTGTTTATTGAAAAATACTTTGCCTACATCTCTTTCTTTTGAAGTTTTTAAAATAATCTCAGGGTCTTCATCGAAACCTTTACTATCTATTATAGATAAGGGTATATTTAGCTCTTCTAGACTGTTGCTTAAACACTTTAAATTATCAATCAGGAAATCTAACTTAATATTTGCCTCATTGTGGGCTTTTAACTGATCTTGAGAGTATAAAAATATTGCATAAACTTCGGCCGAGCTATCACAAGCAGCTCTCATTGCTGGATTGTCATCTATTCTAAGATCATTTCTAAACCAAATAATACTTTTCATAAGCTAGTCTATAATTTTTGAGTTTGAAAAATGAACATCTACTTGATAGTTATCTCTAAAATTCGTTATTTCTGCTTTTCCGCCAGCAGCATTTACAATAGCTGCACCAGCAGCTACATCCCATAGATAAGTTCCAAATTCTTTATATAGATCAGCTTTAGCAGAAGCTATATAACAAGATGCAATAGCGGCAGAACCTATCATTCTAACTTTTCTCCATTCTTGAAAATCTTTAACCATTTTAAGCAGTGCTGAATCTGAGTAGTCAGTATTATTTGGAAGACCTGTTACTAAAATACCCTCATTAGGTGATTTTATATCCGATACTTTAATACGAACATCGTTTAGTTTTGCCTCACCATTTACATGACCCTCATAAAGATTGTCATTATTAAAATCATAAATTACTCCAATTATGGGATTCGTTTTATGCATGAGAGCTATTGAAACACAACAAAGTGGAATATCCCTTGCATAATTTGCAGTTCCATCGAGGGGATCTACGACCCAAAAAATATCATCTAGATCCATATTTGATTTACCACTCTCTTCAGCCAGAATTGGAAAAGTTGACTCATTTTCAAGAGTAGATTTGATGAAACTCTCTGATGAGAGATCGGCTTGAAGCTTTATATCCTTGTTAGTAGAAGAAAGAATTACATTGAGTTTTTTTCGCTCATCTCTAAGAATAATTCCCGCTTTTTTTGCCGCTAACTTGGCTGTAATTAATTCATCAGTAATATTAATCATAATGGCATATTATAATAGTGAAGCATTTCTTTATTTTACATATTCTGAAGTCTTTGTTGAAATAATAAAATAAAAAAATGTATACTCAAAAAACATATAATTGTTTAAGTATTTTTTTGAAAAAAAGGGGTTATGGGAATATCTTTTATTATAGACTACTTGGTTATAAGTGTAGTTGCTTCTATCGCTATAAATTTAGTCTTAAGAGATTATGCAAAACATAAAAATTTACTTGTTGATTTGCCAGATAGAAGTAGAAAATTTCATAAAAGACCAACTCCATTAACTGGCGGCCTATCTATAGTGATTGCGCTTCTAATTTCAAGCATGCTATACATTGACCTTAATAATTTAAATGGATATGTCCCGGAGTTTACATATAACTTGGTGCTAGCTTCAATACCTCTATTGGGGTTTTTTTTAATAGATGATGCAAAAAACCTAAAGCCATTTCATAGACTACTAATACAAATTTTACTTTCGCTCTTTATCATTTATACAACAGACATTTATTTAAAAAATTTAGGTGATTTGTTTGGCTTTGGTGAAGTTGAGCTTGGCTTTTTTGGGATTCCCATAACATTATTTTGTATATTAGGGGTTATGAATGCCTTCAATATGATTGACGGTGTTAATGGGTTATGCGCTGGGTGTGCAATTATTTCAATGATACTTACTGGTTTTTATTCAGGCCTTGTATACGATTCAATGTTGATATTATTGATTGGATCAATAATAGGTTTTTTAATATTTAATTTAAGATTTTTTGGGAAAAAAAGAGGTGTATTTTTGGGTGATAGTGGATCAAATTTAATTGGTTTTTGGGTTGCATGGATTTCTATCTATGCCTCACAGAATGCACTTTATGATATTAATGCTATAACCTTAATTTGGTTTATAGCAATTCCTTTACTGGACTGCATTGGTCTAATATTCTCAAGAATGTCAAAACAAAAAAATATTGTGTCGGCGGGAAGAGATCATATTCATCATAAATTATTAACTAAATACTCTCCAGATAACACTCTGTTAATTATTATTATTTTTTCATTTTTGACAGGCGTATTTGGTATTTATTTAAATAATGAATTTGCTCCCTACATTTCAACTTATTGTTTTTTAATGTATGCTCTAATTTATTATTCATATGTATATAAATTGGGTATAAATCCAAACAATTCCAAAAATGTTTAAATTTTTTAAAAAAAACAATCCCTCTTCTGTTTCTAAAAAAAAAGATAATTTTGAAATAGAGTTGACTGCATCTATTCTTGCGTATGAGGTGGCACGAACAGATGGAGATATTTCAGAGCAGGAGTTAGATGTTTTATTAACAGAAGTTGAAGTAATAGCATCAAAAGCTGACAAATCAAAAGATCAAATTTTTAAGATTATTAAAGAATTTAGCGATGCATCAGTATCGTTTTATGAGTTTATTGAAGATATAAATAATGAATATTCTAAAGACCAAAAACTCTCATTGATTGCGTTTCTATGGAGAGTTGCGTTTGCTGATTCTATTTTAGAGGCACAAGAAGAAAAACTCATAAGAAGGATTGCAGACTTAATTCACATCAAAGATATTGAAGTTTTAAAGGTTAAAGATAAAATTAAAAAACTATATTAGCTAGTATTCAATAAAACTAGCATTATCTTTTAAGAATTTTTCAGAATTATTCCGATCGCATGAACCAGAGTATTTGTTTGAATAATTATCATATAAATCATCACCAACAAAAGTAAGCATTTGAAGTAAAACAACACATTTCTCTAAGTCTGTGATTTCGGTTTCTTTATATAAATTATCAACAAGTGACTCAAATGAAATTTTATCTGAGCTCATCCTAAGGTTAGCTTTATTGTCAAGAATAATAAAATTAGATTTGGACTCATTTGATGGACTATAACTCTTCCATTCAACTGAGTTAGTTGAACTTCCAGGAACTCCAAATTTTGCAAAATTAGCCCAAAACAACATCATATTTTTAGAAGTAAACCTTTTCGATGGGCCATTAGGGTAAATGAAAAATCCGTAACCGTCGACTAATTTATTATTTCCTGTTAAAAGAGGTATTTCTGTAGCATGAGCAGCGCCAATAAGTTTTTTGAAATCACCCACCAAAAACCTTCTATGATCATCCCAGTCATACCTATAAGCGTACAAATTTTTATTACCTGCCATCATCATACTTTTTAGTGGCTTATCAACACCCCTTAATTTCCAGGCAGAACTTCTATATTCATTAAATATACTGAAAGCAGCTTCATCTTTAAGAGAAACTTTTGGAATACCAAGCAGCCTGCCTAATGGAGAAAATTTTAAGTCAACAAAATAGTTAGCAGATGCGAGCCATAATTTGACCTCATCCCTATTAGAGCCTGCAATAGTGGGAACAATATTTAGATGTTCCTTACTTGATAAGCTCCTAAAAATACCAGCTAAAGGAATTACAATCCCGTCAGAGGTAACTAATGGAATCTCTTCATATGAGGGTCTGTCAGCATAGAAGCTAAAAAATTCTTGAGATGTTAAATCATAAAGTATTTTCCTTAACTCTTTATCCTCTAGAGTTTCTTGATTTTGATTGTTTTTTCTTTGACTCAAAATTTTATTTACAATTTCAAAACTAGTATGGTTGAAAGTGACTGATTCTTTGTCTTGTTTGTACGCATTCTTTGTATTAATGGAAGTTGTATACCCAGACTGACTTATTGCTTTATGAAATAGGTTTTTTGCTTGTTTTGAAACGAGTAAGGATAGTACATTATGACCTCCGGCAGATTCTCCAAATATTGTCACATTATTTTGATCCCCACCAAATAAAGATATATTTGCTTGAACCCATTTAAGAGCTTCTATAATATCCAATGTCCCAAAGTTAGATGTTTTATCTATGCCTTCTTGAAGATTCTGCACTGCGGGATGAGTAAACCAACCAAATGGTCCTAATCGGTAGTTAATTGTGACAACAATTACATTATGTTTATTTACTAATTTTGAGAAATCATAAATATCCTTTAAACCTGAAGTATTGCCTCCTCCGTGAATCCAAAACATAACTGGTAATAGCTTACCTGTTTGATGTAAAGGAGCTTTTATATCTAAATATAAACAGTCCTCTGATCCTGAAAAGAAGCCTTCACCATCTGAACCACCCATGCCTGATGGTCGCTGAACGCAAAAGTTGTTTTCTTTAGGCTTGATAAACTGTGAGGGGTTATCAATTTTTCTTGGTGCTTTCCAACGCAAACTTCCTATTGGAGGTTTGGCATAAGGAATGTCATCCCAATGAATAACTTTGTTTTTTTTATATCCATCAACTTTACCTGACGATGTTTCAATAACTGCAGATGTAAGTGAGAAGGATATAAAAAATAGTGACAATAATAAATGTCTCATGAATCTAATCCGGTTGCTTATAAACTATAATAATCTTTTTTTGTATAAAAAAATACTCTGATTCGGGATGTAGCGCAGTCTGGTAGCGCACTACACTGGGGGTGTAGTGGTCGTCGGTTCAAATCCGGCCATCCCGACCACTTTTAATTTAAGGCAGATTTTACAGTATTTGAGACTTTAAAAAATAACTTCTTTCTTTTTGGTATAACAAATTCTTCTTTAGTTTTCGGGTTTCTGCCAATTCTTGAAGGCGTATCACGCAAATAAAAAACACCAAAATTAGCCAATTTAATAATTTCAGATTTTGTTTTTATTATTGAAAGAAGTTTTTCTAGAATTAACCCGCTAGATATGGTCGAAATCTGAGCCTTGGAAGAAATATTTTGAATAATATCTTTTTTTCCAAGGCTCATTGAATTCTTTAGTTATGAACCAGTAGAAGTACCTGTACCTGTTCCAGTTCCAGTTCCTGTTCCAGTTCCTGTTCCAGTTCCAGTTCCTGTTCCAGTTCCAGTTCCAGTTCCAGTTCCTGTTCCAGTTCCAGTTCCTGTTCCTGTTCCAGTTCCAGTTCCTGTTCCAGTTCCTGTGTCAGCACCAAAAGTAGATGCCTCAGTTCCTGTACCTGTTCCAGTTCCAGGGTTGTCATCGAACCCACCAACATCATTAACTTTAACAGTTATGTCTTGCGTTGAAGTGTTTGAGCTTGCATCTGTTACGGTTACAGTAGCAGTAAAGTCATATGTGCTGCCATCATAACCTGCACTTCCTGTTTTAGTTGCACCTTCATATGTAAAGCTATCTTCTAGGCTAGGCTTATCTTCATAATCTATAGCTGTAATAAATGTTAGAACACCTGCTGATGTAATAGCCATAACATCTGTATTAGATATTGAGAAAGAAACTGTAGCTAAGTCAGTTGCAGTAACAGTACCGATATTTGTTTGATTTTCATCAACCATGAATGTTGAAGATGATGTAAATACAGGTGATGTAGTATCTGTGATATTAACCGTTCTTGAGGCAGTACCTGCATTACCTGATCCATCAGTGGCTGTGTAAGTAAGTGTGTAGGTTCCTACGGTGTTTATATCAACCGCTCCTGAAACTACAACACTAACTGCTCCTGATGCATCGGTAGCAGTAGCGCCAGCATCTGTATATACTGCGCCAAGCTCAGATGTTACAGGATCTGTTCCAGTTATGGTTACAACTGGTGATGTAGTATCAATAACACTAACAGTTCTCGTAGCTGTAGCAGTATTGCCATCTAGGTCGGTAGCTGTATAAGTAAGTGTATATGTACCTACTGCGCTTGTATCGACAGTGCCTGATGTAGTTACAGTTGTATCTCCATGGAAATCATCGAAAGCAGTTGCTCCTGCATCTGTATAAGATGTACCGAGCTCAACGGATGCTGGATTCGCTCCAAGAACAGTAATTACTGGTGGGATATTATCATTATAACCATCATCTGTAAGTGCTGAAACTGCAGCCACTCCAACTAGACCTAGTAATACTTTTTGCATAACTGAAAGTTCAGCGGTTATTTCTTTCAATCTCTCGCTAATTGCTTTGTTTTGAGCTGGACTTTGTGTATTGTCTTTTAAATTATTAAGATTATCTTGCTCTTCAATCAAGCTTGCTCTTGTAGCAATCAATTGATCGTAGTTCATTGAATTTATTTTATTTTCAATTGCGTTAAATTTTGCATCATCAATGCCAAATGCATTATTTGCTTCAATATCGAGTACAGCAAAAGATAACACTATGGTCGTTAGCAAAGCGTATGTTTTTTTAAAATCATTCATAATTTATTCCCTAGTTAAATATTTTCAAAAATATTTGAGTGATACCAGATGCATTAGGCAGTCTAATAAAACTCTATCACAATTGTTAATATCGTAATTTTACTCCGTAATCTGCATGATATCTCAATTTTTTACCAATTTACATCTTTTTTTACATAAATATGTTTTTTATTAGCTCATACCATTTAGTTAAGTGGCTTGAATCTAACTAAAAGGTCATGGAGAGTATTTTTTCTTATTAATTTAGCTCCTGGATCTTTTGTTAATGGTCTCCAGGTATAGTTTATTAGATTTCCATAGATAGGAATATTAAAAAAAAGACCCTTATCAAAAGACCCTTCCCCAAACTGAGCCTCGGTAACATCAGTAAAAGTTGCAAAAACTCCAAACCTCATACCCCCTTCAAAAGTCCTCGAAAATTCTATAGTCGAACCAAAGTCGCCTGCAAGATATTCTCCAGCAGAAATTTTCATATCAAAAGGTATGCTTCCATAATTCCTATAATAAAAATTAGCCGTTAAAGTTGTATTTTCGTATTCTAAATGACCAAAACCCCAGTTATAGTCTCTCTTTCTTACTTTAAATAACTCAACGCCATAAGAATAATTTGTATTAGGCTCAAAATATAAATACTCAGCGCCATAGCCACTAAACATATCCTCAAGAATTCCACCCGTAACCATTAAATGGTGATTTGTTTTTGGTGTAATGTGTAAATCTAACTGAGCTCTTCCAATTAAAATTCCTTCATTCATATTTTTTAAGTACTGCTTTACATCTGATCTTACTTGTGCAGGAAAAGTGTTTTCAGGGGGGAAGACTAAGTCATCAAAATTGTTCGCTAAAGAATACTTTAAATTCGAATTAAAAAATAAATTTTCTCTAATAATAATTTCTGTATCATTTTCCACCAAAAGCGCACCTTTAAAAAACTCCTCCCTTGACGCAATAAATGGCTTGAAACGAATTTTAGTGCCTGAATTAAACCTTCTCGAAGTCTCTCTTTCGTATATGGTTCTAGCATTATTATTAAATTCATCATCTATTTCTGTAAGTGCCTTTAAATTTGCTATTTTTATATCTTTTTTAACATTTTTTTTAATTCCAGCATCTCTTGAGGCTTGGGCGATAATCCCTTCTACGACGTTTAAATCAGGATGAATAAATTGTGTTAATTCTAGACCTAATGATCTTGATGTTTCTGAAATTTTATTTACACCTATACCATTTTCTTCAAGGTTTTTTATTAATCTGTTGTACTTATTATCATTTGCAGTTGTTCTAGCTTTTTTATAATCATATTTCTTGAACGATTTTTTTGGGTCATTTTTGTAAACAAATCTTAGAGATGTGAAACCACCTCGCTCATATGAAACACCTAAGGTAAAATTACTATTAAGCGAGTAATCCACACCAAAAGAATAATCACTTTCTCTTTTTGGGTATGGAAGATAAGTGGAGTCAGCCCTAATGGTGTCTCTTTCGAATTTAAACAATACTTTATCATTTATACTATATGAAACCCCACCAAAAGGTGCTGCCTTTGGTCCAGAAAAGTATTTTCCTGGGTTAAATGCACCCCCTTGCCCTGAATAACCGCCCGCTCTTTCATTAAAACTTTCTTTGAAATAGCCTAATGGATTATTAAACTTAGCATTTGTTCCACTCAAAAGTCCCCAGCCTAGACCAAAATGCAGATCAAGCTTCCCAACACCATAGCTTGAAACTATATATTCTGAAGAATATTTACCAGTACCAGCAAAATCCATGAGCCCAACTGCAATAGCCGGCAAGGAGCCTTCTTCCTTGAGTCTTAATTTAAGATTAAAACCTTTATCTTTGTAACCCTCACAGAATGTTTGTTCGAAATATGCTCTACAAACTCTGTCTTCTTGAATATTTACATAAAAAAATGATGCCTCTAACCACTCATATGGGTTGGATGTTAGTGTAATTTTTTGATCTGGGTCGCTGTCATAAATTGAAATACCATGAACGCCTTCATCAAAAAATCTTGCAGTTGGGGTATTTATTAATCCAACTATGCCATGATTATTATATGCATTATATTTATAACTATCGCCATTTATAAAACTAGCGAAAAATAAAAATAGCAGTAGTGATGATTTTTTTTTAAAGAGTGTTCCAATAATTTTCATCCATCTTTATCTAATTATTATTTATAGATGACAATGAGGCTAATGCAATGCCCAAATTACCAAGGATTGAAACATACGCCTGAGTTGCTATCCTCTTTGAAGTAGAGTCATCAAGCTCTTTTGGAACAAATATAACTGAACCGGGATAAATCACCATTTGGCTTTTAGGCGAGCTCTCAAAAATATTTCTTTTTGATGAATACAGCTGAGATTCTCCATTAGGATGAAGTATGTATATTGATTTCTTGTCAGCAAACTTTTTGAAACCACCGGATTTATTAACAAAATAATTAACATCTTCATTTTGAACATACATCACTGCACCCTCAGATGAGGTTTCTCCATAAACATATACAACATTATTTTTTTCAGGAATAAAAAGCTCGTCACCCTCTTTAATAGGATACAGATTTAGGGAACTATCATTTAGTAGATCTATAACAATTCTTCCATTGGGATCAGTGTTTTTTATTTTTTCAGTTAATGTCACGATTGGAGTTAAATCAACACTGCTTACGTTCTGCTGACTTAATGCAATAATATTATCTAAAAATTCTTCATATAAAACTTGTTTAGATTTGATATTGATAGCTTTCGCATCTTCATTTTGGTAAACAGCTCCAAATTGGTATGCATTTTCAGTGTATCCTCCTGCCTTTTTAATTAAGTCACTTATAGTTTCACCTGGAGCCATTGTATAAGAGCCCGGCTTCAAGACAGCCCCTGTAATGTCTGCGTTTCTGTATGGATATTCTCTAATGTAAATTAAATCCCCATCTTCTGCTTTGATCGTTTTAAATTGGCTTTTATTAGCAACTTTAATGGTTTTAAGTGTTCCATCAAGAACTCTTTCAAGAGAGAAATTTTCAGGATCTGCAGTTCGCTTGATGCCATTTGCATATTGAATGATAGTTTCTAAATTCTGCTCACTTAATACCTCATATTTTGCCGGCCTATTTACTGCGCCATCAATAGTTACTATTTTTTTTCTTGCTTCTACAAAGACAACATCACCTGATCTTAAACGTTTATTTAAGTTATATTGTCCATTAATAAGTAGGTCATAAACATCTAATGTCTCCACGATGAGATTGTTCCTAACAAGATTGATTTCTCTATAAGAGCCGAACTCGCTTATGCCTCCTGCAGCAGATAAAGCATGAAGAAGGTTAGAGTTTCCAGTAAGTGTATAAACTCCTGGATTTTCAGCATTACCAGTAACTAAGATATTAACATCTCTAATTTCTGAAAGGCTAACAAAGGCTTCTGTACCAATGAATGATAAATTTACCTTAGATTTAATTAGCTTGGATGAATTATCTAAAGTCAGACCAGCAACTACGATTTTTCCGATATCTGGAAGGCTGACTGAGCCATCACGACTTACAGGGAAGAATTGAACATAATTTTTTTGACCAACTAACTGTATTTTTAAAATATCACCAACATCAAGTATATAGCCTGAATCAGGGTTTGGTTCATTAGTTGGCATGAATGTGGTTTGGAATGTGTTGAAGAAATCTGAACCATAAAGCTCCAAGTCTTTTTTTATAACAATACTTTCATCATTATTTAGTCTTCTATTAAGCTCTAATAAGTCCAACTCTAGTCTGTCTTTCAAACTGAGAAGCTCTTCTTCTTTACTTAGCTTAGATGAATACAGATATGGCCTATAATTTTCTTGGGCATTAGCTTCTTGTTGAGAATTTTTTTCTGATAGATCTTTTTTTATATCATCTGGCAAGCTGTTAAGGAATTGCTCATCCAGTGCCTGAGCATTTATGTTTATTACAAGAAGGGACAGTAATATAAATTGTAGTTTTTTTATAATGAGCATTTTATATACCTAATAAGTCAATAAATTTGATTTCAGTCTATGCCGGGTACGCTTACACCTGAAATTTTGTTAGTGTGTGCTAATATAATACCAATTATATTATTTACCTGCATCTCTTTTATTGTTGAAATAGTTGACTGAAAAATAAGTCTAAAACCAATTTTAATTTCCTTATTTTTTTCATTGTAGAAATAATCAAATATGAAAACCTCCTTCAAAAGCTCATCTTCAAATTCCAGCATATACCCCTCTAATTGCTTACATTTTGTAAAATCTTTAACAGAAAATGATAGATCTCTCTTTGAATATGGTAAATCAGAAACACGGCTATATTGAATAAATTTATCTGGTGATTTAACCACTGCTTGATAATTTAAAACTTTAGATGAAAAACTACTAATATCTACCTCACATCCAATAATCTCACTTTTTACTTTAGTATTAAGAGGACCTCTCTGTAATACTTGAAAGTCAAAATTTTCTTCTGGAAGAGCTTCTTGAAATATTTTGGTTAGGTACTTCTTATTAATTTTTTTTGAAAAATCTTCAAAGTTATGCCCCACTCTCCCACTTGCTATTATGGAGAGATGCCTTGTTTTTAAAATTTTGCCATTTTTAGAAGAGTAAATATCTGCAATCTCAAATAACTTAATTGAGTCTTTTTGCCTTCTTTCATTAAAGATTAAGTTTTCTAATAAAGAATCAATTAAATTTGTTCTTAGGTATTCCCTGTTGGAATCTAGAGGATTATCAACCTTGATAGACTTGCTAGAAATATTACTAACAAAAGGAGAGTTAATAACTTCATAAAAGCCATGATCTAATAGACAATATCTAAGATTATTTTCAATATCATGACTATTTGATACTAGACCTTTAGGAATTATGAGCTCATTTGTTTCTATATTGTCATAGCCTATTACTCTGGCCACCTCTTCTGCTAAATCATGTTGAGTTTGAATGTCGCTTCTAAATGAAGGAACATTTATAAAACTATCATTCATAACAAAACCTAGTTTTGATAAATAGCCCAAATACTTATCTTCACTTATGTTAATTCCAATAATTTGGTTAATTTTGTTTACATTGATTGGGATTTTATTTTCTACAATATCTTCATATGTATGAGATATAAAAGACATCTCTTTTATATTTGTATGCTCACTAACTAAATTTATAAATCTCCTGATTACACTATCATGACATTGAGGATCAACAGATCTTTCAAACTTATGAGATGCGTCTGATTGAATGCCATACTTTACGGATTTACCTATAATTGCTTCAGGCTTAAAGAAAGCACACTCAACAAGAACTGTTTTAGTCTTAGGTGAGCATGAAGTCCCCTTTCCGCCAACAACTCCAGCAAGATTAATAATCTCATCATCCAAAAAGAAGACTGAGTTCTTTTTTGTAAGAGCTATTTTTTTATCAAGCAATGTATCGAATTCTTGATTAATATTTAATTGTTTAAAAACTAATTTTCCATTAATTTTATCTGCATCATAGCAATGAGTGGGTTGACCAGTCTCATAGGATAAATAGTTTGAAATATCGGTAAAAAAGTTATTTTTATTTAAATTTAAGTCTAAGAAATAGTTATTAAGGCATCCATGATATGCCTCAGGAATCCTATCTATTTCTAATTTAAGAAATGAGATTTGAGGGCAAACATCTTGAGACAAGTTCTCAAAATCTATTAGTAACTCATCAAGTCTTTCACTATAAATTTTTTGATTTAGGTTAACCGTGTAAAAAACTGAAAGGTCTCTTAGCAAACCATTGATTGAAAGGCAATCTCCTCTATTAGGAGTAAATTCCATATTAAAAATTTGGCCCTCAACTTCGTGCTCATGCCCCAACTGAAAAAGATTATCAGATAGCGCCTCCATGTTTGGATTTTCTTGGATATGTTCAACTAAATGCCTATAAGCTATTTTCATTTAAATTGGCTCAAGAAATCTAAGTTAGATTTGTAAAACTCTCTTATATCGGTTACTCCATGCTTCAGCATTGCTATTCTTTCAATGCCAAGACCAAATGCCAAGCCTCTGTACTTATTAGAATCTATATTGCAATTTTCCAAGACAGCTGGATTTACTATGCCGCATCCAAGTATTTCTAGCCATTTACCCTCTTTTGATAAAATATCAACTTCAGCTGAAGGCTCTGTAAATGGGAAATATGAGGGCCTAAATCTAAGCTCAACATTTTTACCAAATAATGAATATATAATTTTATATATCAAATCTTTGAGTTGTGCAAAGCTGATACCTTCATCTACGAGTATACCTTCTACCTGATGAAACATTGGTAAATGGGTTGCATCATCATCCTTTCTATAAACCTTTCCACCAGAAATAAAAGCTAAGGGTGGTTTTTTTTCTAGCATCCCTCTAATTTGAACAGGTGAGGTATGGGTTCTAAGAAGATTTGATTTTTTTTCTACATAAAATGTATCATGCATCTGTCTCGCAGGGTGTGTCTTTTTAATATTAAGCATATCAAAATTAAACTCTTCTGTTTCAATTTCAGGACCATCAATAATTTCAAAACCAAAGGATACTAAAAGATTCATGATTGAATCTTTCATATGATTTATAGGGTGAATCGAACCTCTGTCCTTAGTCAATTGAGGGAGTACAATGTCTGTGTTAGATGACATTTAAATAATGCGACTCTAGTTAGTGGCTGTTTTTACAATCTTCTCAAATGTTGGGCTATCATTAATAGCAATATCAGATAATATTTTTCTATCTAGCGCAATACCCTTATTAGATAAAGAGTTAATAAGAACTGAGTATGAAACGCCCAAATCCCTGGCTCCAGCATTAATTCTAGCTATCCAAAGAGCTCTAAAAGCTCTTTTCTTATTCTTTCTATCTCTAAATGCATACTGCAGTGATTTTATATTAGATTGTTTTGCTGTTCTAAATAACCTACTTCGAGCACCATAATGACCTTTTGTGGCACTTAGTACTTTTTTATGTTTTGCTTTAGCTGTTACAGATTTTGTTGTTCTTGGCATGGTTTATCTTCTTATTAATTTTGAAGCCATTTTAAGCACAACACCTGTTAGCTTATTTAGACCTCTGTTATGTCTTTTTCTTTTTGTAGACTGCTTGGTTAAAATATGGTTTCTGTTAGCACTTTTGCTTTTTACAGATGTGCCTGTTTTTTTAAAACGCTTAGCAGCTCCAGAATGTGTTTTTAATTTATATCCCATATTTTTTCTTCTAATTAATTAATTTAAAATTACTTCTTTTTTAGGGGGGATAGCACCATTAATAATTGCCTTCCTTCTAATGATGGCTCTTGATCAACTTGAGCAATATCATCGAGCTCGTCCCTTAATCTGTTTAGTAAATTCAGACCCATGTCGCTATTTAATATTTCCCTACCTCTAAAACGGACGCTTATTTTAGTCTTATCTCCGTCAAGAATAAAGCTTTTAACCTTTTTTAATTTAATATTATAATCACCAATATCTGTTGATGGCCTAAACTTGATCTCTTTTGTAGTATTTCTTTTAACTTTTACCTTGGATGCTGATAGACTTTTCTTCTTATCAAATACATGCTTGCCATAATCTAAAAGCTTACATACAACAGGCTTTGCATCAGAAGGTGAAACCTGCACCAAATCAAGAGCTGCGACTCTAGCAGATTCCAAGGCTACAGAAAAAGCTACAAGACCTTGCTTTTCACCGTTTGAACCAATAAGCATGACTTCACTGGCCTTAATTTTTTCATTTATAGGTGTAATTTGTTTTTTAGAAGTAGCTATAATATTTACCTAAAGTAAGTTTGAAGAAATGTTGTGTAAATCAATGTTTAAGACGTTTTTAAAAAAAATGTATGGTAATCATCATAATTTGTGAGATTTTATACTAATTAATTAATTACGCAAATATTTAAGGCTGTAAGATGCCATGCTCCCATTCATTAGATTTCATTTCATAAACATCTCTTTTATTTAGTCTTGATTCGTGCCCTTCCCAAAACTCAAAATAATATGGAATAAAAGAATAACCGCCCCAATGTTCCGGGCATTTAGTTAGGTCATCATTGTTATATACTACTTTATAATTTTTATGAATATCGTCATGGGTTTTAATATACGATGATTGATGTGAAGAAATGGCTAAAGCATTTTTTTTCTTATCTCTGTTAGCAAAATACTCTAGGTTGTAATCCCTTGAAGTTGCTTTAATTTTTGCTTTCATTCTAATCTGCACGTTGATAGTATTCCAGAAGATTAAGGCAGTAATTTGAGGATGAGACAGGAAGTCTTTCGATTTTAAGGATTTATAATTAGAAAAAAAAATGAACTCTTTGTCTTGAATAAACTTAAGATTTACATACCTAGCACTTACCTCTTTGTCAATTGATGAATATGAAGCAATGGTGATTGCATCTATATTAGATTGCTTGGCATTAATAGATTTATTATATATTTCTTTAAAGATTAAATATGGTGTTTCTTGACTTGGGTTGTTAAATTTAATCATTTTATTACCATCTTAATGTAAGCTTTAAGCAATAGAAATTTTTTTCATTATAATAGTTTAATTGTTTATTTTTATTTTTATTTTTATTTTTTAAAAACTGGAACCATATGTCCCCAAAACTTAAGCCTATATTATTAATAGCAGACTCGATTATTTTTACCTCTAGTCAATTTATCACATTACTTATTTTGAATGATAGCTATGTAAATTTCCTTTCACCTGCTGGTTCAGTATTTGGGCTCTTAGTCACTGCCTGGTATGTAAAGCTTTATCGAACAAGCTTGTCTCATTTTGGTATAGCTGCGGTTTGGCAAGCATCAATTGCTATTTTTGTATCCTCAATGATAATGATTTTATTTAAAGAAAGTTTTGGTTTAGTATTATTTTCATCTATCTTATCTTTTATTGGCATCATAAGTTATCGTGTCCTTGCAAGAGAAATTTTATTTCAAAAGCGCAGTTCAAATGCTGCTGGTGTTCTTGTATATGGTGCAGGTGAATCAGGCATCCAATTTGTTACAGCATCCATGCAAGGTAATACTCATAATGTTGTGGGATATATTGATGATGATGATGATCTTTGTGGAACTTCTATACATGGGCGGTATGTATTCCCCTCAAAAAATATTAAGCGATTAATAAAAAAATATAATATTCAAATGGTTGTACTGGCTCTTCCTTCTGCTACCAGCAGCAAAAGGAAAGAAATTATTGATTTATTAATTCCATTACCTATAAGAGTTGTTTCTGTCCCTACTTTCAATGATTTAATTGAAGGTAAGCAGATTACACAGACTGAAGATATATCAGTAGAAGATTTACTGGGCAGAGACCCTATTCCCCCGTTAGATAAACATATGGAAGCTAAAACTAAAGGAAAGGTATGCTTGGTCACGGGAGCTGGAGGCTCTATCGGGTCCGAGCTGAGCAGGCAAATTGCAAAATGCCAGCCCAAGTGCATTATTTTATTAGATTTGGCTGAACCAGCATTATTTAATATTGAACAAGATTTGTTACAAGGAGGATTCGCTAGCATTTCATGCTATTTGGGCTCTGTAACAGATAGTAATTTGTTAAGTAGAGTATTTACTGAAAATAAAATTGATACTGTATTTCATGCAGCTGCTTATAAGCATGTTCCGATGGTTGAGGCAAACCCAATTGCAGGACTTATGAATAATGTAGAGGGAACTGAAAAGTTACTCAATGCTGCTATCAACGCCAAATGCAACTCATTCACTTTTATTTCGACCGATAAAGCAGTTCGCCCAACCAGTGTTATGGGTGCAACTAAACGCCTTGCTGAGATGGTATGCCAGATTGCAGCTGAATCAAATAACCTATCTACTACAATATCGATAGTGCGATTTGGAAATGTCCTCGGATCGTCTGGTTCTGTAATCCCAACTTTTGTAAAACAAATAAAAGAAGGTGGCCCTGTTACACTCACTCACCCTGAAATAACACGCTATTTTATGACTATTCCTGAGGCTGCTCAACTAGTTATTCAAGCATCAGGAATGGCAAAAAGCGGAGATTTATTTTTACTTGATATGGGTACACCAGTAAAAATTCATGATCTTGCGATTCGATTAATACGTTTATCAGGAAAATCTGTTCAACAGAATGGAGCTGGTAAGGAGTCTGGTGCAATTGAAATAAAAATAACAGGACTTCGACCAGGCGAAAAACTTTATGAGGAGCTGCTTATAGATCCTGATTCACAAAAAACAGAACATACTAAAATCATGCGTGCTAGAGAAAAATATATAAGTAAAGAGTCTCTAGAATCAGGAATAAAAGATTTGCTAGAAGCTTTAAATAAAAATAATGAGCATGAATTCAAAACTATATTAGCCAGGAATGTAGAAGGTTATAAATCGCCGAAATTATCTGAATATGTTTAAAAAGTTACTACGCCGACTTTTTCATATTGCTTTTTTATTTAAACGCCCTCTGACTGTTGGCATGCGAGCTATTTGTTACGAAGCAGAAACTAATAGTGTTTTGTTAGTGCAGCATATTTATACTGATGATTGGTCACTTCCTGGAGGTGGAATTGAGACTGGGGAATCTTTTGATACTGCCTTAGTTAGAGAGCTTAAAGAAGAAACAGGGTTAATTTGCAAAGATTACCAAATAATTGATATTTATCACAATAATACTATCTCAAAACGTGATCACGTGGTTATCTGCTTAGTTAATAAATGGGCTGAAGAAATAGATCACACGCGACCTAAATTTGAAATTATGAAAATAGATTGGTATCAAATAGATGATCTTCCAAATAATATTACCCCATGTACACTCTATGCACTTGAGAAATGTAACCATACATTCAGTAAATCGTAGATTTAGGTTACAACATACTTTTAAAATGACCATCTGGTATCTAAACTTAGATAATTTTTAACATTAAAATTGATGATTCGTTGAAATTCTTCTACAAACTTTTTGTAGCTCTTCTAGCAACACTTGTAATAGCTTTGCAAGTTAGTTCTATTTCATTTTTTGTAATAGTTGGGTGAATTAAAAAACATAGCGAAGATTCTCCAAGAATTTTAGCATATTTTAAACGTTTTCTTGGTCTTAAATTGGCCTTTACAAATGCTTTTTCAAGGTATACTTCTGAGCAAGAACCTGAGAAACATGGAACACCTAATTTAGTAATTTCCTTAATAATTTTATCCCTAGACCAGCCTGGTTTTAATATATTTTTATTAATAAAAACATAACACTTGTATGCAGCATGGGTATTGCCTTCATGGAAAAATTTCCATGACTTCTTATTAAACTCAGGTGTTCTTATTAATTCCAATGATTCGCAATTTTTCCATATTGCATTTTGATTTTGGTTTCTTTTTTTTGTCCATTGGTTCATTTTCTGAAGTTGAATTCTTCCAATCGAGGCTTGGATTTCTGTCATTCTCCAGTTTGTTCCAAATGACTCATGAAGCCATCTAAAACCATCAGGATGTTTTTTGTTGTATACAGTATTATAGGATTTTCCATGATCTTTATATTCCCACATTTTTTTCCATAAATTCTTACTGTTTGTTGTTACCATTCCTCCTTCGCCGCCTGTAGTCATTATTTTATCCTGACAAAAACTCCAACAACCTATGTGCCCAATTGAGCCAACTGACTTACCTTTATATTTAGCACCATGAGCTTGAGCGCAATCTTCAATAACAAGTAATTTATTTTTATTTGCAATTTTCATTATATTGTCCATTTCGCATGGCCATCCTGCCAAATGAACACATAAAATAGCTTTCGTCTTTGGACTTATTAAGTTTGATATATTAGAAGAACGAAAATTTTGAGAATTTGGGCATATATCAGCAAAAATAGGTATTCCACCTGCATTAACAATTGATGACACTGATGCTATAAAAGTACGAGATGTTACTATTACCTCATCCCCTTTTTGTATACCCAGTACTTTTAGTGCAAGATCAATTGCAACAGTTCCATTAGCAAGAGATACTGCATATTCGGAATCAAAATGTTCTGCAAACTCTTTTTCAAATTTACGACATTCACTACCAGTCCAGTAATTCACCTTATTAGATAATAAAACATCTCTAACAGCTTTGATTTCTGTTTTCGTGAATAATGGCCAAGGAGTAAAATTAGTATTTAACATGGTGCTATCATTTTGTTTTTCATTAACGTCATTCCTTCTTTAAGACTAATTTTTGCCTCAAATCCAAAACTTTCTTTTGCCAACCTGGAGTCTAAATCAAATCGTGTGAATGCGCTATCGAGCTTGCTATCATCTTTGATCATTAAACTACCACTGCCTGAAATGGATATCGCAATTTCAGCAACTTCTAAAATAGTATTTTTTTTATCTGAAGAGATATTAAAAACACCCCATGCTTTATTATTAAATGCTTGTAAGGCTGCATTTGAAACATCGTATGCATGGATAAAGTTTATTTTATTTCTTGCACTTATAATTTCTATTAAACCGTTTGAAGACGCAATATTTATATAATTTTGAACAAGCTTGTCAGAAGGTAGACCGAATCCATAAATAGACGAAGGTCTTAAAATAGTACACTTCAAGCCACTTTCAGACAAATAGCTAAGAACTCCCTCAGCAAGAACTTTAGAATATCCATAAAAGCCACCCAGGCCATTAATTACTTTAGAATCTGATTCTATAATTTTAGATGCTTGGGGGTTCTTGTAAACCACTGAGCTAGATAAGAATATAATTGCAACATTTCTTAATTTCGCCCACTCAGCTAAATTCATACATGAACGAACATTTACATCAAAGGTCTTTTGAGTTTGTCGGTTTTCGTTATCAAAATCACCATATGGCAACTGAGCACCAAAATGAAAAACAGCTGATACTGATCCAAAAATATCATCAAGCTCATCAAAACTTTTCCATTCTGTTAAGTCCCATTCTTGTCTAGTTATTGCTCTATATCCAATACCTTTACTTTTGAGCAAACTTATCATGTGTGAGCCTGTCATTCCATTAGCACCAGTTAAAGCAACTTCATTCATGAAAATAACTTGAATTGTTCGACCACTTTTGGCTCGATATTATAATCCTCAGAAAGTATTTTTAACGTGCTTTTTTTTACAACTACTTCTGACCAATGCCTCAACACAATTGAGTCATAATCAATATCAACTATAATTTTTAAACCAGCACTTTTTTTTAAGTAAAATTCAACAGGGTTAAAGCCAATCTGTGCACAAAATGGTGTTGTTCCTGAAAACCTACTGTTAATCTCAAAAATTTTTGGTTCTCCATTTCTATCTAAACGTAATTGGAAATTACAACCTCCATCAATTTCTAGTTTAGAAGCAACATCCAAAACATATTTCTCAATTTTTTCTGACTGCACTGGCTCCGCTCTATATGTATCACCCGATCTCAAAATTCTTTTAAGTGCTAATACTGGTGACATCCTATCGCCAATCTTTACAACTGTGCATGTGTATTCATTATCTTCATTGCCAACGCATTCTTGTATAATTATATCTTCAGTATTTTCAAGATGTGGCAATAACTCATCTAAATTATCTACCTTATAAACTCCTATTGACCTGCAACCTACTGCTGGCTTTACTATAGCAGGATATTCTAAACTCTCTATATCAACATCTTTTAAGTAAGCAGTCTTAGGATAATTAAAGCCATGATCTTTTAAGAAAGATGAAGTTTTATATTTATTATCACAAATTTCAATTACTTCTTTTGATGATATTATCGTATGGACATTGAATTTATCCATAATCAAATGTTTGTTTATGGCACAAAATTCTAATTCCACATCTGTGCCGGGTATATAAAAATCTATTGACTCATTTTGAAAAATTTTACTTAAAGTTTCTAAGTATTTGTCAGAGTCACACCTGTCAACTAAATAAGCAATATCTGCTGCATATAGTCCAGTTGCAGTTTCACTCATATCTGCAGCTACAACTTTTATATCTATATCTTTAATCATTTTTAAAGATTTAATTACGCCTTGGCCAACGCCGCCACCTGCACCTGTTACTAAAACATTTATCATTACATCTCCAGATAATCTATTAATTTTTTTTTGGACTCTTTACTCAGTTTGGTTTGTTGAATTAGGTCAATAGAATTATCAAAATCCATTTTTATCTTTTCAAAACTTGCATTATATAATTTATCATTTTCCATATTAAGAAGTGTATATCCTATGCCTTTCCCTCTAGGTTGGCCAATAGTTCCAGTATTAATGATCAGTTGATCTATATCAGTGCCATTGGCAGAATATGAACCCATTTTATTTAGTATATTTTTTTTAACGCCCATAAATAACTGTCGGTGCGAGTGACCAAATACTCCTGCAAAGACATCTTTTTTACGCAGCTCTTCAAATGACATATGCAGATCTTTAGTTTGTTCAACATAGCTCCAATCACCGTATGCGAAAGGATTGGCATGAGAAAAATAAACATCTCCAATTCGATAATTTTCATGCCATACAAAAATATCTTCCAATAATAATGGGTAAATTTTTTTCAATGTCCAGCTTACTGACTCATCAATAAATCTTGGAAGCTTGTAGCTCGTCTTCTTTAGGCCGGATTGAAGATCAAAATAAAATTGATCATGATTCCCTTTTATAAATATGAGCGGGTTTTTTTTCTTGTATTCAATTAATATTTCAAGAACTTGAACAGGCTGACACCCATAAGTCAAAATATCGCCCAAAAATACTGTTTCATCTACATTCTTCTTTTTAATTTCTTCTAAGGCTATAGTTAATGCATCAGCATTTGCGTGTATGTCAGAGATAACCGCAATTCTACTTTTCATTAGAGGTTCTCTGTCTAACCATCATAAGGTCAAATCTTGGCATAATATCCTCACCCTTAGGTGAAATTCCATCTCGAACAAAAACCTTTTTCAAGGTTAAACAGAGAATTTTGATATCTAGCCATAATGACTGATTTTCTACATACCATAAATCTAACTCAAACTTTTCTTCCCATGAGATGGCGTTTCTCCCGTTAATTTGAGCCCATCCAGTAATACCAGGTCTAACCTCATGACGCCTATTTTGTTGTTCTGAGTAAAAAGGTAGATATTCTTCCAATAAAGGTCGTGGCCCTACCAAACTCATATCTCCCTTTAAAACACTTAATAAGCTTGGCAACTCATCTAAACTAGTTGATCTTAAAAATTTTCCAAATTTAGTGAGCCTATTCGCGTCAGGTAAAAGGATTTCATTTTTATCAAGTTCATTAGTCATTGTTCTGAACTTATAAATATTAAATAATTTTCCATTTAAGCCGGGACGTGACTGGTAAAAAAATACTGGTGATCCTAGATTTATTCTTACCAATAAATATACAAAAAAATATATTGGAATTAAAAAAAGTAAGCCTATAAAACTTATTAAAATTTCGATAGTTCTTTTTAGGAAAGATTTATACATTCTGTTTTTAAACATTTAAAAAAAGGTGGTTATATTTTGCTACAGCCACATTTGTGGCGTAACTTTCTTTAGCAATATTTAATGCATTTTTCTGTTGCTTTTGAAGCAATATTTTATCATGAGTATATGTTGCAAAGTTTTTTACTGCTTCATCATTTATTTTAGTAGGCAATACATAACCAATTTTTTCTTTATTAATTATTTCTTTTTGCCACCATTTATAATTAATTAAAATCGGTTTACCTGCTGCTAAAGAATCAAAGAATTTGTTAGCAGAGTTTGCCCATAGTTCTTTTATTGGGATTACGAAAGAACTGCCCATGTTGCATTCATGGTAAAGTTGAGGTAAATCTTGTTTTGATACTGAATCTAGAAAGAAAATATTTTTATTCAAAACTCCTTCTTCTTTAGCTTTTGATATTAATTCATTTTTTTCAGCACCGCTTCCAATTAAAATGAATACTATAGTCGGGTCTATACAAGCCAGGTTTCTTGCTAATTCAATCACATATTTAAGCCCATTCACTTTTCCAAAAGCTCCAGCATATAAAATGGTAAATCGAGGCTGAAAACCAATTTTATCTTTTAGAAATGACGTTTTGTTAGTGTGTCCTATTTGAAAACGATTAATTTCTGCGATATTTTCTATCACCTCAATCGGTTTTTCAGCTAACTTTGGATAGCGTGAAATAATTGACTTCTTCATGTCAACTGAAAGTGGCACTATTGCAGCAGCATTTTTATAAATTAAATGTTCTAAGAAAAATAGAATCTTCTGAAGAATTTTATTTTTAATTGCGCCAATAGCAATAACGGCTTCAGGCCATATATCTCTGGCTTCAAATATAAATGGTGTCTTATGTACCGATTTTTTAATTATTGCAGGAATGCCAATAGTAAGGGGGGTTGAAGTCGCCAATACTAGATCTCCCCTCAAAGAAATTAATTTTAAGGTTGATAGAAAAAGGAATTTCAAAAATATAAATGAGCGATGGAGATACGTCATATCGTTATCATATGGTAGATAGATATAATGCACTATTAATCGATTTTTTTTAATTTTTGTCCAACCTTTAGATTTTTTGTAGCTTTCGTCAGAAGTTGATGTGATGATTTCAACATGATGCCCAAGACCTAAAAATCCAATTGATAAGTCAAAAGATCGGGTTCCACCTTGCTCATCAGGGAATTTAAAGTATTGATGTAAGTATAATATTTTCATAAATGAGTATTTTATCACCATAAAACACTTTTAAATTATGCTTATATATTTACAGCCTCCATGTTGGATTTTTGACAGTGCTTTTAACATCTATAATTACTTCTGTAGAACTTAATAGCGAAGAATAATCATCTGAGGTGTATGCCTTAAATTGTTTATGGCTAACGGCTACAATTATGGCATCATATTTTTTATCAGATTCTAATGGATTTGTAATTAAATTATAGTCAAGCAATTTTGTTGAATCTACCCAAGGGTCAAAAATGTCAATGTTAGCACCAAAATCTTTTAATTCTCTAACGATATCAACTACCCTCGTATTTCGAGTATCAGGACAATTCTCTTTAAAAGCAAAACCAAGTATTAATATATCTGAGTTTTTTATTAATTTTTCTGCCTTTATCAGTTCTTTGATAGTCTTTTCAGCAATATATTTGCCCATGCCGCTATTGATCTGTCTTGCAGCTAGAATTAAATCAGGCTTATATCCCATTTCTTCTGCTTTAAAACTAAGATAGTATGGATCAACACCAATGCAGTGACCGCCAACAAGCCCTGGAGAAAGCTTTATAAAATTCCACTTTGTAGCAGCTGCATCAATTACTTCATTAGTATCAATACCCATCTGATCAAAAATAAGAGCCAGTTCATTAATCAAAGCAATATTCACATCACGCTGAGTATTCTCAATAACCTTTGAAGCTTCTGCAACCTCTATGCTAGAAGCTTTGTGTGTGCCCGCAGTAATAATTTCTTTGTAGAGCTGGTCGACTTGTTTTGCAATTTCAGGAGTTGAACCAGAAGTAACTTTAAGTATTTTTGTAACAGTATGCTCTTTATCACCAGGATTGATTCTTTCGGGTGAGTAGCCACAAAAAAAATCTTTATTAAAGATTAAACCTGATGACTTTTCTAGTTGAGGCACACATACATCGCGAGTCACACCAGGATATACAGTAGATTCATAAATAACAATATTACCCTTCTTTAAAAGACTGCCAATTTTTAGAGAAGATTGTATTAATGGCCCAAGATCTGGACGATTAGCCTCATCAATAGGAGTTGGTACTGTAACAATATAAATATTACTATCACTCATATCCTGCATATCAGAAGTATAGTTAATATTTTTTCTAACTGATTCTAGTAATTTACTCTCAACCTCAAGTGTTTGATCATTGTTTCTTTTAAGGTCTTGAATGCGTGACTCGTTAATATCATAGCCCACCACTTCAAATTTTTCTGCAAAAGCAATAGCTAACGGAAGCCCAACATAGCCTAGGCCTATTATAGATATTTTTTTATTATTTAAATTCATTCAATTAAAGTTAGATAATTGTGAAGTTTAAAGCCAAAGACATAAAAAATATAGTTGCTAAAAGTGAAAAAGCTAATTGTTATATTTTTTTATCTAAAAATAAATTTTACAATTGTGTTAAAAGAAATACTAAATGTAATAAAAAAAGCTCCGATATTTCCATAAAACTTCTTAAATAATCTATATCTATACTTAATGTTATTAGGTGATTTTATAGAGAAAAAACTTTTATATAATTCTTTAACATCTTTGATATTATGGTTTTTTAAACCTGTGGAGCTATCATCTAGTCTGCATTCAGCATCTCTCAATATGTATGTATTAATATTATGGAGCCTCTTGGCGCTATAAGTAAAATCATTATCGCCGCCATATTGAACCAAGTTATTATTTATATACCCAACCTGTTGAAGCACACTACCATTCATCATGAGAAATCTAGCAGTTCCCATATCAATAGCTTGCTTTGCTGCTGAGAAATTTTTTGGATGACTTGTAATATATGGAAAAAGACTTAATATTTTTGCACCACTCGATACCTCTAATTTATCTTGATCAAAAGTACGTGGATGAACTATCTGTGTCTCACGATTGCTTAGCTCGCTACAAAGCAGATTAAAACTATCTCTGTTTATCTGCACATCATTATTCGCAAAAATAACAATATCATCATCTTTTAAACCATAATTATCAAAAAGAGTTTTAATACCTAAATTAATACTTCCAACCCACCAAAGCTCTTTTTCGGATGACAATACCTTTACATGTTTATTTTGTTGAATACTTTTGAATGTTACTTTGTCTGGATGATCATCCATAATGAGGATTAAATAATCTTTATCAATACATTTGTGAAGAGAGCTTAAAAAATTCTTTGTATCTTTAATTCTTGCAAAAGTTGGTACTAAAATATAAATCATCTCTTACTCACTTTTTTTGTGTATAGATCTTGTGCTTAATTAAACAGGTCGCTAGAAATCTATAAAAATGACCTTGAAAGTCTCTCATCTTTATAGCTATAAAAAAATTTGTTTCATTATTTAAGAGATGCATACATGCCAGTAAAAATTGTGAGTAAAAATAATAATAGAAAAGTTAAAGTTAAATAGATTTGATAAGAGGTTCTATTTAACAGAGCTCCAAAAGACAAAATGTATGGAATAAGCATCATCATTCCAAGCCTTTCATACTCCCAGTTTAGTCCATTCATTAACAATGAGGGTGCTATAAAACTAAAATAATATAAAGTTAAATTAAATGAATTAGCTAAAATACTTTTAAAGAAAAATGAAAAGGCCACATAAATGAAACCTATTAAGATAAAAGCTCCCCTAAAGTCCCCTCCAATTATCTTGCTAGGCTTACCTTCTTCATTAAGACCAGCTATGTCAAAAAAAAGATAGGCTATAATCAGTGAAAACATCCCAATTAAAAAATTAATTATAGTTTTACTTGAAGGTGAAAAGCTAGCTAGTAAATTGTTTACAACAACTGCAAAACCAACAATAGCAACTAAAAGCAGACCACTTTTATGCATAAATATCGCAATAAGTGAAAGAACTATCATCCAGAAATAAGCTTTACGAGAACTGCAAACTAAGGCCATAAAAATAAAGGACATAGATAAGCCCTGTCTCATTCCATTGGATGTTGACATAATTATTGGCCATGTATGAATAGCTGTTATGTATAGTAATATAAAAAAAATCAATGAAAAACTTTGCTTAAATTTTATATGTTCTCGAATTAAAAGCCCAGAAGATAACGCAAGAAAAAAAGTTACAATTTGAACACCAATATGGAATCCATTAATTGAGAGAGTGGAAACTCGGTAACCCAGTACATCAAAAATTCCTCCCCATACCAGATTTGGCTTGTGATAAGCAGCATAATAATCATTACCATACCCATATAAACCCCCGCCAATCAGTAAAGCAAATACAATTGAAATTATTAATATAACAATAGTAGAAAAACTAAAAGCAAATTGAGGCTTATTATTTACTGCCATCATTTCAAGACAATATTATAAAGTTCTTCATACTTTTCAGCTATAAGGTTGCTATCAAATTCTCGTATTGTCTTATCTCTTGCATTGTTACAAAGTTCATTATAATTTGGGGCATTTAAAATATACTCTATTCCACTTGCTAAATCTTCACTTTCAAATGGCTTGGCCAAGTAGCCATTTATCTTATGATCTACTATGTCTAAAAGTCCAGTTGCACCGAAGGCAACAACAGGCGTCCCACAAGCCATAGACTCACTGGCTGTTTGTCCAAATGCTTCTTTTCTTGATGGGACTACTAAAAGGTCAGCTGCACTATAAAGTAAACGTAAACTTACATTATCATGCAAGTGACCCATGAAATTTACTGGAAAACCTAAGTCAGGTGAATTTTTTGGTGCAACCTGTCCAAAAATAGCAAGCTCTATATCTTTAGCCTGACCTCTTAGGTGTTGAAGTGCCTCAAAGAGGAGATCAAATCCCTTATGATATTCAGAGTTTGCACCATAAGTCCCAAAAGCAATGATGGGGATATCAACTGGCAGTCCGAGTAGTTTACGAGCCAAGGCTTTATCAACAGGTTTCCAAATATTAGTATTTAAACAATTTGGTATGGTTGTTACAGGCCAATCCTTCATTACAACACTGTTTTTAACACAATTTTCCAACCATTTACTTACAGCAACAATTTGAAATGGGCGCTTCCAATGTCTTAGCTTTCTTTTAAAAGTCCAGCGATTAATATCAAAACCTTTTTCATGTAATGGTCGATTTTTACGAGTGTAACCTTTTTGCCATCTATCATCCCAAGATACATGTTCTGCACCGCAAAAAGCCCACATATCATGCAAGGTCCATACTACAGGCTTTTTAATGTTTCCAATATCTGAAACTGATGCCATTTCAGCCCCAACCCAGTGAAGATGAGCAATATCTAGGTCACCTTGATTAATTTGTTTGCTCCAAAATGAAGGTAAAATTGCCGGTGAATGGAGGATCTTGTTTTGAGTTTGCATAACCTTTAAAGCTGGAGCTATAAGGTGCCTGCGTGATTGTGTAAGTATTTTTTTCCACTTTTTATCTGGTCCACTTACGGTCCATTCACCAGACTTTGCGTTATTAACCCACATACGAGAATTCAATTCCCTGTTAAGTAATGACTGATGAATTCGAAAAGCAGCAATAGCAGCTCCTCCTGAAATGTCAGCGTTATTAAGGTGAACAACCTTCATATCTATAATTCTTTAACAATATCTAATTCTTTAATAAAAGGGGAGGGCAAGATATCTAATTTATTCTTTAAAATATATATACTTGATAGGAATGTTCTTGAGCCAAGTATATAACCATTACCTTTCATAAGTTTAAAGATTTCTCCATTTTGCAAAGTTTCAGACGTTTGACCTAACTCTTCAACACACACAGTCCAAGGATATACATTACAGGAAAAAAAATCTTCCAATATATCAATCTCGAAACCTTCAATGTCAAGATTCAACATCTGAATCTCTTTGGCCTCACCAAGTAAGTCCTCAGAAGAAGATAGTATTTCAGCTACAGTTATTTTTGGAACAGATATAATTGAAGAAGGTTCTCTGCCAAAATTATCACTTAATTCTTTCGCTCTGTCAGGGTCAAATGTACTGTTATCTCTGTGATTCTTATAATAGAAAAAATTAAGATCTTCATGATCTTTAGATTTTGATCCAAAGACTCCTGCGTTTATGAATTTATCACGCCTTCTAATAAACCTGTATTTGTTTTTAAGGCTAGGCAATGGGTCGACACAAACACCTTTCCACCCTAATAAATAAAATAAAAAAGAGTTAGAGTGTTTAACAGGTTGGTGTGAACCTATATCAATATAATTACCATTTTTTATTCCAGCCAAATATTTTATTAATGCAAAATCCTCCCCATCACTTGAAAAAGAAAAAGACAAGCCTACAATTTTGCAGAATCCTCTAACTAAAAAATAAAATATATTTACAAACATAGAATCTACCATTAATTAAAAAAACACTTCATACCATTCCTCTATGAACTCTCGAGCCATCAAAATAGCTATCGAAAATATTTTCTGCATCATTTACAGAATAAGTTCCATTTTTTACATTATGCCATTTATTAACTTCATTTTTATGTATTATTGAGCTCACCCTTGCATTAAAAAACTTATGGCTAAGAAAGAATAAAACATATGACCTGTGGTTGCCGCCATCACCCATAAACCATCTCCATTCATTTCCTTTTATAAGAATATTTATTTTAGGTAAATTAGAGTCTGGGATAAAGCCATGATGCATTATGCTGTCATACAATCGCTTCATTTGGTCTACCCTATTCTCTATAAATTTTTGAGAATACATAGTCTTGATAATTGAAGATCTAGATTTATCATCAAAAATTAAACCCTGATCAGACCGATTCTTATAAAAAATTCTTGGGTAAGACTCAAACATTTCTTCAATGTTTAATTTTTCCCATGGCATAACAAGCGCCCAGGCTGGATATTTTTTTAAAGTGATATTGTGACTTAAATTAACAATGTCTGCAGCACTCATATTTTTTTGCTTATCAAACTCTAATAATAAATTACCAACTGCAGTTTTGTAATCTACACTATTAAATATATCACTACATAGCTTACCTGCTTGGTCAAGAACTATATTATTATCAAAGGCTTTTCCTCTGACAGTTCTTCCAAGAAAGTATGGTACTTTTATTTTGGTATATGGCATTAAACGGAATCTGGACAATGGTTTAATATAACCTTGGAGTTCAATTTCACTTAAATTAGAAAGAAAAAAATATTTTTTTATATAATCAATAACAAGTAAAGTATTATTTTTTATTTTTCGATTATTTATATTCATTGTAGCTTTAAAGATTATTTTGGGCGATCAAAGCAATCAAGAAATGAATTTGAAGAAAAATTAGTAATTTTAATTTTTCTTAATTTTGCCACTTTTGAGAGCAAATACATTTGATAAAAAGCACTCCATTGCTGATACATCCTTGTATGTAGCATCTTTTTTGGTTCATTTGGATATTTAAGTGATACATTATTTTCTGCATCAGAATTCTCATAAAAGTGTGATGCTGAGTTATATAGATCATTTGTTTTCTGGTCGATATAGTATTCTTTAAAAAGAGAAAAATCTGCTCCATAGATTTCAATATCAAATCTATTTCTGTAAATTGCATGCCAAAGGACCATAACAAGACCATTTATAAAATGTGGGGTTATAATATTTTGATTTAAAGCGAACAGACTTATTTTTTCAGATTTAAATTCAATATTAACTGAGTTAACTTTTAATACCTTGATATTTTTATTTTTAGTCAGGCGTTTATTTATATATTTGAATCCAGATTCAGGGCATATAAGGTTCATTTTCCATTCAACTCTGTCCAACAATAAGAAAAGCTGCTCATTGTCTTCTTTAATACCAGCGTTAGCATTTTGGTCCCAAAACATGCGATCTGTAAGAACATAATATTCAGGTTTTATTTTATTGAAAAATTCAGTTGATGCAAAATAATTTAAAACATAAACTTCAGAAGTTAAGCTTTTCTCAATAACCTTATCCATATCAACTTTGAGAGATGGTCCATTACCAAGAACTATAGTTTTAGGAGGATTTTTTTGCTTCCAATCTCCTTTATCTACTTTCTTATTTTTATATAATGCATAAATAATTGCTACAAATAGAAGACAGCTATCAATAATTATAAAAATTAATTTTTTCATGAAATAAATCCTGACATCATTCTTTTATAGTATGCTCAATACTTGTCTAAAGAAGACATAATTTCTTCAACGCGCAATAAATCATCTTTTGTATCCACTGGATATGTTTGATATTTTGTTGGAACCATTTTTACTTTTTTGCCATGCTCTAGTACTCTCATCATATCTACAGACTCTACAATTTCGAGAGGCGTTGGGGCAAGTTTTGTATACTCAAGTAAGAAATCACGCGCGAATGGAATAATGCAAACTTGTTTATTCATTGCTACATTTCCGAACTTTCTTGTTGGTATTGGTTCTCTAGAAAAACAAAGCGCATTGTTATCTAGATCGCAAATAACTTTTATGCAGTTCCTATCCTCAAACTCCTCTTCGCTTTTAATAGCCCCCAATAAATTAGTAACAATAATCTCACTGTTATTCATCATAGGTGTAACAGCCTCAGCAATCATATCTGGATGGGTCATTGGCTCATCTCCCTGAACCATAACAACAATATCATACTTAATGCCATCTTTTTGCTCTAAATAAGCTAATGCCTCAGCACAACGATCCGACGCTCTTTCATGTTTGTCTGATGTCATTACTGACTGACCACCAATAGATGAAATATAATCTGCAATCTCTTTATCACAAGTGGCAACAACTGTTTTTGCCAATAAATTACATTTAGTAACATTTTTATATACATGCCCTATCATTGGCTCACCTAAAATTTTTGCCATTGGTTTTCCTGGAAAACGACTGCTGCCCATGCGAGCTGGAATTAACGCTAATATATTCATAATATTTTTTATTTAATGGGGTGGTTTATAAATTTTTGTAAAATAACGGCATCTATTGAGTAAGCGATGAACCTATATCCGTCGTCTATCTTTCTTTTTAGCACAAGCTCATCTGGTTCAACAATATGAAGACCACAGGGAATTTTTGCTTTATCTGCTTGATCTTTAATTGTTTGCATTACATCTAAAAATCTTTGGTCTTCAAATTTGGCAGTTAGTTTCATTGAGGCTGAGAGGTCGTAGGGGCCTATCAAAATAGCATCAAGGCCAGAGACTTTTAGAATCTCATCTAAATTTTCTAAAGCATTAATATTTTCAATCATCGCAATTATTAATGGCTTCTGTGCTTCTTGAATATACTCTTGAAAATTTTTACCAAAAAGGTTAGCTCTAGAAAATGCAACTCCACGATTACCTGATGGAGGCCATGCAGAAAAATTAACAATCTCTTTTAACTGTTTTGCACTCTCTACCATTGGAATAATTAGACCTCCTGCACCAGCGTCCAGTGCATGCTTACAGTCTTTTTCCTTGCCCTCAGCCACTCTTGCCAATGGCAATGTGTTACCTAATTCTATAGCACGAAACAGGTCTGGTAATTGATGGGATGAGATGGATCCATGCTCCATATCAACCGCAACCCAGTCATAACCTGCTTGCCCAATAATTTCTGCAATTGAGGTATGTGGAATCTGCATCCAACTACCAATACTATGCTTACCATTAAAAAGATTTTTTCTTATCAATTTAATCTTTTCTAGCTTATTCATTATAAAAACTATCCACCACTTAGTATCTTGTTTGCACTTCTACTTTTATGTACATCTTATTATGCCTTTTTAAAGAAAAATTTCATTGACTCTAATACATTAGATAAATCTTCTTCATCATATATTATTTCATCATTTTTTAATAAAGTGACAATGTTATTAATCTTTTTTTTCTTGACGAATGTGCGTACTATCTGTTTGAAGGTAATAATACTTTTAGTAACAAAACTAGGTCGAACAAAATTAAAATGCTTCCGGAAACTATTGATAATGCTATCCATTTGAATATTATCTAAATCTTCAAATAATATATTTAATTTTTCCTCTATAATTTTAAAAACATGTTCACCTTTTAATGTCGAGTTATTAGAATACCCATTAACTCTATTTCTTATCCAATAAAGTTCTGGTATTGCTTTTGAATTACCAGCCATGGCAGCAGCAAGTTCAAATACAACCTCTTCCATCATTGTAGTCGAAGGCATTAAATTATGAATTGCAATAGTTCTTTCTGTAACACTAATATATAACTCTCGTCTCCAGACTGCAAAATGAGCAATGGGAGAATATATTTCAGCATGATGATAAAGTCTTTGATCAACATTATTTATATTTTGATATCCAGCAAGGTTTTTATATGATCGGCTATAAAAAATTTCTAGATTATCTCTTCTGATTGCTATAGATTGGCCAGCACAAAATGTTAGTTTTGTATCATTTTCAAGTTCTGCTATGCATGCCAATAAACCCTGATATGTATATCTCTCATCATGATTTGAGTGAACTAAAAACCTATTACTTGATTGATTTGCAGCAATTAAACGCTTTTCATAAGTTGAGGAAAGTGATTTATCACTACCATCCCTGTATGGTATGTATGTAATGCCTCTTTTTTTTAAATCATTAATTTCAGTCGCAGATAAGTGTGGTTGCTCCTCATCTACAACAATAACCTCATTACATATTTCACTATAATAGTTAGCTGTTTGTATGGTAATTTCTCTTTGGGTGATGGTGGTAACTAGTATAGTAATATCAATTTTTTTTTTCATATCCACAGTTGTATCAGTTTTTCTATCAAGTTTTATTATGTCATTCACTCTATATCCTGTTTTAATAATAATTTTTTAATTATAAAGTCTATAAAAATTTTATATCCTTATCTTTATCTGATTGATTTCTAATTGGTAATGGCCATTTTATATTAACTGAGGGTTCAACAGCATTTACACCTTTTTCATATTCAGGATGATAGTGTTTGGTATTAAAATAAATTATCTCTGTATTGTCTGACAAGGCTTGGAAGCCATGTGCAAAACCATCTGGAACATATAACATTTTATTATTGCTATCATTCAATTCTATTCCAAAATATTGCAGATATGTTTTTGATTCTTTTCTAAGATCAATTGCAACGTCGTAAATTGAACCACTTATGCATTTTACAATCTTCGTTTCTGAATAAGGGTCTTCTTGATAATGCATTCCTCTTACATCCCCTTTATGAAGGGTTTTTGAATAATTTACATTTACTATTTTCTTATCTAGCCCTATTTCCTTAAATTCATTTTCACAAAAAAACCTTATAAACTCACCACGAACATCACTAAATGGGGTTAATTTTACGACAAATAAATTTTGTATATAAGTTTCTTTAAAAGTTAAATGATTGTCCATTCTTTTCCTGTATTAATTGCATGATTTATATAGCTTTCCAAGTCATCCTGTGTTGATATATATTTTTCATTTTCATAATAAGCCTTATACCAATTTACAGTTTTTTCAAAAGTGGTATGACTGTCCCACACATCCGTCCAATTTAAAATCATACGGGCTTTAGAGCAATCAAGTTTGAGCAGGCTGGCTTCATGCAATTGATTTGGGTCTTTATTGATTTCATAATCTATTTTATCCCAGTGAATTTTTACATTTTCTACAACCTCCTCTACAGTTATACTGCCATCATCGGATGGCCCAAAATTCCATGCTTCTCCAAATTCCTCTTTTCCTTCAAGAAGTTTCTGACCAATTTGAAGATAACCGCTAAGGGGTTCAAGAACATGTTGCCAAGGTCTTGTGGCTTTAGGGTTTCTTATGCTTACTTTTTTACCTTGCGAAACAGAAATCATAATGTCAGTAATTAGTCTATCTTTTGCCCAGTCTCCTCCGCCTATTACGTTTCCGGCTCGACAAGATGCAAGAAGTGTATCGTGTAAATTTTTGTAGTCCTTGGGATTAAAATAAGAGTTTCTGTAAGAGTTAGTTAATAAATCAGCACAACCTTTTGACGAGCTATAGGGATCATAGCCACCCAATGGATCATTTTCTTTATACCCCCATATCCATTCTTGGTTATGGTATGCCTTATCACTTGTAATATTTACTATAGCCTTTACTTGATATTTCCTGCATGCTTCAAACACTTTTAGAGTCCCTATTACATTTGTTTCATATGTATCTACTGGGTTTAAATATGAAAGATATACTAAAGGCTGTGCTGCGAGATGAAAAACTATATCAGGCTTGTGCTCTTCAAAAGTTTTATTTAATTTTTCTTGATCTCTTATATCACCAATAACAGATGTTATATCAATATTTAAGAGGCCTATATGGTTTGGAGAGGTAGGGGCTTCTGTGGAATATCCAACTACCTTAGCGCCCATCTGATTCAACCAATTAATAAGCCAGGAGCCCTTAAATCCTGTGTGCCCTGTAACTAATACAGTTTTATTTTTATAAATTCCACTGAACAAATTTTGCATTACCAAGTCTTCCATGGAGCTTTCTTTTTATTCCAAAGCTCATTGAGGTTTGTCTTATCGCGTAATGTATCCATGCATTGCCAAAAACCACTATGTTTAAATGCACCAAGGTCACCATTTTTTGCAAGTGTTTGCAAAGGGTATTGCTCAAATATAGTGGTGTCACCATCTATAAGATCTAAGACTTCTGGTTCGCACACCATAAACCCAGCATTTATCCAGTTACCATCTCCAGCAGGCTTTTCTTCAAAATCATTTACCTTATTTGAGTTTATATCTAAGGCGCCAAACCTACCGGCAGGTTGGATTGCTGTCATGGTTGCCTTGGTCTTGTTTGCCTTATGAAATTTTACTAGCTCTTGTATATTGACATCGCTAACACCATCACCATAAGTAAGCATAAAGGGCTCACCATTAATAAACTCTTGAGCGCGCTTTACCCTTCCACCTGTCATGCTATCCAGTCCTGTATCAAGAAGAGTTACTTTCCATGGTTCGCTTGAATTATTATGAACTTCCATTTTTCCATTAGACATATCAAAGGTTACATCGCTAAGATGTAAATAGTAATTAGCAAAATACTCCTTAATGTAATAACCTTTGTAACCTAGAAGAATTACGAAATCATTAAACCCATAATGAGAATACATTTTCATAATGTGCCATAAAACAGGCTTCCCGCCTATCTCAAGCATAGGCTTTGGTTTTAAGTCTGTTTCCTCGCTAAGTCTAGTTCCGTAACCACCCGCTAAAAGCAATACTTTCATAGAATTTTCTCCTGATCAGGCATGATCCGCCATATTTTTAAACTGTTTATTTGTTTCGATTAATTTCTCATAAGTGCCCTTATCAACCACACTTCCTTTATCAATAAAAAAGATTTGATCACATTTTTTTACCGTCTTAAGTCGGTGTGCAATCATAATAATAGTCTTTTGCCCGCTAAAGTCATGTATAGCTTCCATGATCATTTTTTCTGTTATTCCATCTAGAGAGCTTGTTGCCTCATCAAATACTAATACTTCTGCTTCATAGTATAAGGCTCTAGCAATACCTATTCGTTGACGCTGGCCACCAGATAGCTGAACACCACGCTCTCCAACTTTGGTATGAATTCCTTGCTCAAGACTTTGAATAAATTCATCGAGATGTGCGAGCTTGATCGCCTGCTGAACTTGATCTAAATCAATCAGGTCTTGAGGAATACCAAACGCAACATTATCAGCAATACTTCCTTCTGACAAAAAGATATTTTGAGGAACAAAACCAATAGTATTTTGCCAAGGTCTGCAGTTTTCAGCATTTATAATTTTACCATCAATCTTTAACTGACCCTGTTGAGGCTCAATAAGTCCTAGTAAAATATCAATCAGGGTGGACTTACCTGAGCCAGATGGACCAACAATACCAACCACACTATTGACTGGTATCGATATATTTAATTGATTTAGTGCTGGCTTTTCTAGACCAGGATAGTTGAAGGTTATATTTTCAAGTGATATTTGTTGTTTTATTTGTAAATAGCCATGATTTATCTTGGAAGATGCTGACTTCATTTTTTTCGACAAAGATAAATCATTCTCAATTGCTTCAAAAGCTGCGCTATTGCCTTTTATAGATGCTACACCAGCGTAAATTTGTTGAAATGCTGGTAGTAGCTTAATGCTTGCAAGAGCATAAACAGAAAGCATAGGGAGAATAATACCTAAGTTGCTGCCGTTACTAGTAATTAAGTAAAGTACCATTGAAATCATTGACCCAAAGGCAATTAATTCCATAAAATAACGGGGCACTTGAACTAAAGCAGCATTAGTGCCCTGACTATAAGCAAGTGTCAAGCCAGTTTGTTTGAAACGGTTTGTAAAGTCACTTTCCCTGCCAAGTAACAGCACATCTTTGATACCACCAAAACCTTCATTCATTAGACGAAAGCGGTCCTCATTAACAACAGATAAAGCCCTGCCATTTTTCTGTAAACGCATTCTAACAACCTTAAAAAGAAAAAAATATGCTAATGTGAAAGTAGAAAATCCAATTATTGCAACTGTTGGTTCATAAACAAAAATACTTAGAACTAATAATAGAGCAAGAACAAATCGTGCATTCATATGTAATAGTGGAACTAAAATACCACCAGTTACTCTTTGGGTTTCAATAGCAATTTTTTTTGTTAGCTGAGCACTACTTCCAGATGCATGGAATAACCAGTTCTGCTCAAGGTAATGATTAAAAAGCCTGTCCGCAATTTCTGCACCAACTTTGTTTGCAAACATAGAGAGTCTCCATATCGTAAACATTGAAATGACAGTTGAAACAAATAACATAACCAATACGCCGATACCTAGCAGAAATACAAATTGAGATTCTGAAGTTATACCAGTTGCTTGATAAACTTGAGCAATAGCGGTATCTTGGCCAAGCTGATTCATATTTCCAACTAAAGTCATAAATGGAATAATTGAAGCGACACCGGCAATTTCCATAAGCGCCATTAGCAAGACCAAAATTTGTAGCAGATAAAAGCGCTTACGTTGATTTGGAGAGAGCAAGCTGAAGAGTTGTTTTAAAATTTTAAGCATTTTATAATTTAATCAAAATTAGGTACTATATTTAATTTTTTAAATACCATTTATAAGTTTTAGCAAGTCCTTCCTTTAGGCTTATGTTGTGTTTCCATCCCATACTTGATAAACGAGATACATCAATAAGCTTTCTAGGTGCCCCATCTGGCTTAGAAGTATCAAAATATAAATCACCCTTAAAACCAACTACATCCTTCATTGTTTCTGCCATTTCTTTAATGGTAACATCTATGCCTGTGCCAACATTAATATGCGATAGCATTGGTTCAGTATTAGCATGATAAGTTTCTTCATGTAATTCCAAAACAAAAAGTGATGCTTTAGCCATGTCATCGACATATAAAAACTCGCGCATTGCCTTTCCTGTTCCCCAAACTGTTACCTTAGAATCATTATTTATTTTTGCTTCATGAAAACGGCGCATTAATGCAGGAATAACATGAGAGTTTTCTGGATGAAAATTATCATTAATACCATATAGATTTGTTGGCATGACTGAGCGAAAATCAGTCCCATATTGGCGATTATATGATTCACAAAGTTTAATGCCGGCGATCTTGGCTATTGCATATGGCTCATTAGTTGGCTCAGGAACATCAGTAAGCAATGCATTTTCTTTCATTGGCTGTTTAACTGATTTAGGATAAATACAGGTGCTACCAAGAAATAATAAACGCATAACTTCATTCTCATATGCTGAGTGAATTACATTAGTCTCTATCATTAAATTTTGATAAATGAAATCTGCAGGATAAGTGTTGTTTGCATAAATGCCACCAACTTTAGCTGCTGCGAGAATAACATAATCAGGTTTTTCTTTTTGAAAAAAGTTTTTTACTTGCAATTGACTGGTAAGATCTAGCTCTTTATGAGTTCTGGTTAAAAGATTGGTGTAACCTCGTAATTTTAATTGCCTCTCTATAGCCGAGCCTACTAAACCATTGTGACCTGCTATGTAAATTTTATCATGAGTATTCATTGCTAAAATTTCTATTCGTTAAAATCTGGTACCTTGTAACCATGGTCTTTTATTAAAGAATCTCGTTTAGCAATATTAATATCATTTTCCATCATTTCATGAACCATATCTTCTAGAGTGATTTTTGGCTCCCAACCAAGTTCTTGTTTAGCCTTAGAAGGGTCACCTAAAAGAGTTTCAACTTCAGTTGGGCGAAAGTATCTTGAATCAACCTCGACGATTAAATTACCCGACTCAGAATCATAGCCTTTTTCATCAAGACCTTCACCCTGCCAAGTAATTGTTTTTCCTAAATGACCCCAAGCAAAATCAACAAAGTCACGAACAGAGTACTGTACTCCTGTTGCAATACAAAAATCACTTGGTTCTTCTTGCTGCAGCATTAGCCACTGCATTTCAACATAATCTTTTGCATGGCCCCAGTCTCTCTTGGCATCCAGGTTACCTAGGTAGAGTGTTTCTTGCAGGCCTAGTGATATTCGCGCTAGCGCTCTTGTTATTTTACGAGTGACAAAGGTTTCACCTCTTAGTGGAGATTCATGATTAAATAGAATGCCATTACATGCGTAAATGCCATATGCTTCACGATAGTTAACAGTTATCCAATAAGCATAAAGTTTTGCTGCAGCATATGGCGATCTTGGATAAAAAGGAGTCGTTTCTTTTTGAGGAATCTCTTGGACATCGCCGTATAACTCTGAGGTTGAAGCTTGATAATAGCGTGTTTTATTTTCTAAACCTAAGATTCGAATCGCATCCAAAATTCTTAAAGCCCCTAGACCTACAGTATCTGCAGTATACTCAGGAGATTCAAAAGACACAGCAACATGCGATTGTGCACCAAGATTATATATCTCGTCAGGCTTTATATCTTTTATAATACGTACTAAATTCATAGAATCTGCCAGATCTCCATAATGCAAAACAAACTTTCTGTTAGTTTCATGAGGGTCCTGATAAAGATGATCAATACGATCTGTATTAAATGATGATGAACGTCGCTTGATGCCATGAACTTCATAACCTTTTTCTAACAAGAACTCCGCTAGATAAGCGCCATCTTGTCCCGTGATGCCCGTTATTAATGCTACTTTATTATTTTTCATATGTGTTTAAGAACTTCCCCAACATAATTTAATTTATATCCTTTTAATAATTGACGTTTTTTATCCGGTATCATAAAAGAGATCTATATTTTAAGAAAAAGTGGTAATCAATTTTTTCTAATTGGGTTTCATGCCCATTATATAAAATCTAATTATAACAATCAGACTACCGAGCAATCCTCCAAGGAATGCCCCAATAATACAAATTATTGATCGTGCAGGCCCTGATTTTGTTTCCATAACCGCAGGAGGATCAATGTAATCAAAAACATAATATTCACTTGCCTCTATAAGAGTTAGCTGTTGGACTTTTTGTTGAAGAAGTTGAGCGACAACAAGCTTTATTTCAGAAAAACTTGTTTTTGCCATCTCAGCATTCAAATATTTCATAGCTACTTCAGCTTCTAGTTGGTCTTTTGTTCTAAAAAAGTCGTTGAGTTGGGTTGTAATCAACACTGCCCATGCCTGGGCTATATAAGGGGATTGATGTGAAGTTGTAATTGTAACAAAACCTGTGTCTATATCTCTCAAAACCTGAAAATGCTCTCTAAAGACTATGAAACTTTCTTGAGCGCTAGGAATTTGAGTTCTGGGGTATTCATAATCTCTTACCCAAGCTTGAGTTGCTTCATCATAAATATTTTTATCGTATATAATTTTGTTGCTTTCAGGACTCCAAGAGTCTAACGCCATAAGATTAGGTAAAAATATTTTTGGTAGAATATTATTTTCAAAAAAGCTCAGAGTGTTTAACTTTTCTAGCGATTTCACTGTATTTCCACCACTATCACCAGACTGCAAATTAATGCCTGCAATATTTGCTAGACCTCCCATATTTTTCATAACTTGATTCATGCCGCCTCCAGATGATTCAACTGGACTTAAAATCATCTTTGATTGATAAATATTTGGCAAGCTGAGGCTATACAAAATGGCTAATATTGAAAATAAAGATGTAACAAAAACTATCAACCACTTACCCTTCCATAAAACTGAAAAGAGTTCACTTAAGTCTATTTCTTTCTCATTTTTGTCCGTGATATCTGCATTATAGTTCATTTCCATAGAGCAAATTATATAGTTTTTCCTATTCGAATTGTTTAATTTATAAAAAAACCTTTGTTAAAGTTAAAAATATCTTTTTTTTACTATGAGGTAATTGCCATGAACAGAAATAGATTGCTCTATTGCGACATTTAGAAATAGAAAAATACATGGTACCCGAGGCCGGACTTGAACCGGCACGATATTTCTATCGAGGGATTTTAAGTCCCTTGTGTCTACCAATTCCACCACTCGGGCAAGTTAATCGGTACCAAATTTTTTTTTAATTATACTTTTTAAAAAAATAAATGTCTGTAATAAATGGAGGCTGAATCCGGAATCGAACCGGAGTTAACGGCTTTGCAGGCCGCTGCATAACCACTCTGCCATCCAGCCAGTTTTTTAAGCAGAGGTATTGTATAACAATTTTAATTGAATGGTGAGTGTTTCAATAGTCTTATTTAGGCTGGTAATATTCTGTTCTTTCAATGTCATCCTCAGTACACTCTTCACCATATTGAATTTCAATTAAATGGCATACCTCCTCAAAAGGATTTGTTATCTGATGCCATTCTCCAAGAGGCACTAAGTAATGATCAAATTTATTAAGTTTGGTATTCTTTTTATTATTTGGATTATCTTTGCTGTAATTAACAATGCATGAACCTCTACTTACCATCCATATTTCATTTCTTTTAAAATGTTTTTGAAAGCTCATTCCTTTACCAGGCTCAACTATTAATTCTTTTACTTTAACCTGCTTATCCTCAAATAAATTATAAAAAGAACCCCAGAGCCTCTCTTCATAGTAGTATTGCCATTTTTTTAAGATCCATGAAGATGAATTCTTTTTATCATCCCCTCCTACGCTAAACAAAAATTCGATGTTATCTAAAGACATTTCAGGAATATTACCCTCATTTCTATCACCCCCATTTGCAAAAGCAATAGTATCGTTTGGGTAAATTTCTTTAACTTTAATTAAAGCATTAGTTGCACTTCCAATATCATCGTCAAGAAAATCAATTACAGAGTCAACAGATGAAAAATTTTCTACTATTGCTTTACGCTCATCAAAAGGCATAAAAAACTTGCCTTTTTTATTTACTAGCCAATCATCGCTATTTAAAGCTACTATAAGTTTATCACCAAGCTTTCTTGCTTCTTTGAAATAGGCTATGTGACCAGAATGAATTGGGTCAAAGCCACCGCTTACAACAATTATTTTCATATTTATTTATGTATTACTTAGATATTATATATAGTAATTTTTTAAATTTTTAATAAAATAAAAAATTATATTTATTTAATAATCTCCTTTTGTTAAAGAATTTAATGTGTATACAAGTCCAGTATATAAGGTGATGATAAGGGACATAAATAGTAATAAATCTGCAATAGTAATTAACAGCATGTTATTGAGAGTTAGGGCTGTAAGGTAAGTGCCAATAGTAAAAAGCTGCATCGTCGTTTTAATCTTTGCCAAGAAAGTAACTTTTGTGACATTACTTTTATTATTTCTGGCATTCATATCTCTCAAGGCACCAACCCATATCTCTCTTGCAATAATAAATGATGCCAAAAATGCAATCAAATAACTTGAAAGGTTTACCGCTAAACCAAAAAAAGTAAATACTATTAAAATCTTGTCAGCAATTGGGTCTAGAATCTCACCAAACTGAGATACCTTGTTATATTTTCTTGCCAAAAAGCCATCAAAATAATCTGTTATACCAGCAATAAGAAAAAATATTAACGCTAAAAAATACCCTTCTGGTGACATAAGTAGGATGAATATAATGATAGCAAAAATAATTCTTGATACTGTTAAAAGATTTATTAAAATATTCATTTATTTATTCTAATACTTAATCATTATTAAACAAACTTTCATGGAGATCATTTACCGTTTCTTCAAATGTCATCAAGGGTTTATATCCAGTATCAGACACTAGATTAGAAATAGAAAAATCTTCTTTATTAAGAATGATATCGTTATAGGGAAGTTTACCAAATTGCATTTCTTTGCCTGAAGGGTACAAACTATACATTCTTTTGACATAATCTCTTAATTTTTTTGGGTCTCCTGATCCAACCCAATACTCTTCACCTGAGATTCCTTTATTGCAAATGAGATAGTACCCAAGAGAGCAGTCTGATAAAGAAATAACATCAAAAAATTGTTCTCCACTTGAAAATATAAGCTCTTCACCACCTACCAGCTTTTGAAGGGTTACCTGAAGAAAAGAATCCTTGTCATCATCTTCTCCCATAATATGAGCATTGCGAACATAAATAAAATCTATGTCCAAGTTTGATGCTTTTAGCTTAAGTGCATTTTTTGCAGCAATTTTGGCAACAGAATATATAACATGCCTGTTGTACTTGTCGCTTTTGCTATAATCAAGCTTTAAATATTTGTGAGTAAAAGCCTCTTCCATGGTACCTACTTGAATAAAGCGATCACATCCAATAGCAACTGCTACATCTAAGGCATTCATGCACCATGCAACGTTTAGCATCTGAGCATGAATATTTAAATCAGATAATCCGCCTTCCCCACCCCATGCAAGATTAAAAAAAATACAACTATCATCAGCATCCCACCCAATATCAGATATCAAATCTGGTAACTTAAGGATACTTTTCATATCAAGTTTTATATATGTTGCTCCTTCAATTTTTTTTCTTCTTTTTTGAGAGACATCGTTGATGTCCTTTCTTCCAATGGCCAATACATCGACTCCTTTTGAGATTAAAAAATGAACAAATGATGATCCAATAAATCCAGTAGACCCGGTAATGATAGCCTTTTTCATAGTTTTTTATTTCTCAAAAAGATTGAACTGATTGTAGGAAGCAAGAAAACCAGTATCCTGATAAGTTGATTTAATATCAAAGAAATTTGATGAATAAATGTCTTGGTATTCCTTTTGCTCATGTGAAAGACCTTTGATATATCTCTCAAACTGCAGAAAGTAGTCTTGGAGTGTAGTTGGTTTTCCGCAACCAATATAATAATCAGACTTATTGGTTCCCTTTTGACCAATCAAATAGTAAGCCACAGCAACATCTTTTGTGGATACAATATCGAATAATTGTTTATTCTCAGGCAAGTCATAGGCTTCTTTAGAAATTATCTTTTTTAGTGTTTGAGGAACATATCCACCGATTGATAAATCAGGCGATATTGGTACAGATAAACGAGTATGAATATAATCAATTTTTTCAAGGTAAGATGTCATCAAACACATGTCTCTTGATGCAAGTTTGGCAATAGCATAGTTACTTTGAGGTGAATTAAATTTAGAACCCATCTTGAGATGCCATTCAGCATAAGTTTCCTCGATAGTTCCAGAATTAATAAACTTTGAGCAACCAATTTTTTTTGCTGCTTTAATGGCTAAAGAGGAAGATGTTACATTTTTTAACTGTTCTTCTGGACTACCATCACTTAGTCTTTTATTACCACTCCATGCAAAATGATAAAACACACAATTACTGCCTGGCTCCCATTTTATATTTTTAATCTTATTATCAAGATCTGAAATATCATTTATGTCTAATTTAAGATAAGTCACACCCTTCCCAAACATTTCATACACAGACGAATTTAATAAACTACTTCTGCCTATGCACAGAACATCCACACCATTATTTGCCAAATACCTAGCCACAGATTGCCCAACCAAACCAGTTCCCCCTGATATAATAGCTTTATGGATCATTAGTTAATTGTTATTAAGGTTAATAATATGTATAAATCAATACTCATACTGTAAGCGCACTATATTAAAGTTTTTCACACTCTCATTAGGACGAATTAATTTTTATATGTTTAATATGAGATGATTATACTATCATTTCTCTTTAAAAGTTCGCTGGCGAGCTATGAAACCTTCTAATGTTAAGAATTAATTTATAGCTTATCTTTTATTAATTTAATGATTCTCATATTAATGCCCTTAATAGTTATAAGATCCTCTCTGCTTGCTAATTTGATATTTTTCACACTCTTAAATTTAAATAAAAGTCTTTTTTTTAAAACAATGCCTATTCCTGGAATTAAATCTAGTTGTGATTTTTTTATAGAGCCCCTTTTCTTCTTTCTTTGAGCAGTTATTGCAAATCTATGTGACTCATCTCTCATTTCCTGAAGAACAAGATATGCTTTTGAGTACTTATCTAATTCTACAA
>Ga0206677_10000313_pt1 | contig 45530 bp, 114 predicted proteins | sample M130m12015metaG_FD_155475 | JGI IMG/M metagenome (GOLD analysis project Ga0206677, IMG submission 155475) | Ammonia-oxidizing marine archaeal communities from Monterey Bay, California, United States - M1 30m 12015 | ecosystem: Environmental > Aquatic > Marine > Intertidal zone | place: USA...
ACTATCTCCTGATTGTTTGTCGTTAAAAAATATTTTTGCCATGATATAGTGGTTACACTATTTTTTATTGATTTTCTTAATAATGTATTTTAGGATTTGACTTCTCTTGATATCTTCAATACCAAATGAAAAACAGTGAATTCCTCTTTCTACACTTTCTTGATCGTCGAATAGATCAAACATATCCTTGAATCCGCTTTTTCCATTGATATCGCTCTGCATGTAATCTCCACAAATAAATAATTGGCTAGTTTCTCCTAACCTAGTCATTAAAGTTGTTAGTTCTTGGCGTGTGAAGTTTTGAGCTTCATCAGCAATAACAATCTTATTGTTCCAACTAGCTCCCCTTAGGAAATTAACAGGCATAGCCTGAGCTCTTTTGCTTTGAATTAACTCCTGCCTAATTCCTGTTCCAGAAGGTAGTAATTCCCTTAGCTTATCATCTAGTGGGGCCATGTAAGGATTAAATTTCTCATCTATATCTCCTGGTAGTGCTCCAAGACCTTTATCAGCACTCTCGATGACGGTTCTAACATACATTAGATCCAACTCATCATTTTGTTTTAATTTTTTAAGAGCACAATAAACAGCCATAAATGTTTTAGTTGAACCTGCTGGTCCAGTAATAAATATTACTTTGTTATTGTCATCTAGCCCTAATCGCACAAGCGACTTTTGCTTTTCAGTTAAACCAATATTTTTAACGGTAATCTTTGATTTAAACTGCCCGATTTGTAAGTCAGTTTTTTTCTTTGGCATGCAGTAAGTTATACACTATATTATATATAAGTAGCGGAAAATTTCAACACGAAATTCCTCAAAATTTCAGAATTCGTATTTTTATTACATTTCATTATATTAAGATGAAGATTCAATAAAATTATTAAAAATTATATTTCTTTTGCTTGGATTAGAATGAAACCAGACCCAAGGATAACTATTTTTAATTTTGTTTATTTTAATTTTTAATTCATTTACATTAGATTCAAGTAGATCTAATTCGTCTAAGTTTAATTCATTTGCTTTTAATTTAATGTCTACCTTTTTACCAGCGTCGAGAAGCTCCTGTAAATTTCCTTCTTTCTTGGCTATGGTTGCTGATTCATATATGTCGCGCGCATTTGGTTTGTTTTTGTTTTTATCTGGATGAGTACGTACTGCTATCTTTCGAAAAAGTGATTTAAAAGAAGAAGAAATTACATCGCCGCCAACATTTTGAGCTTCAGGAGACGATTCGGTAAATGGATTCGCCAATTTGTGATCTTCGCAAAATTTAATTATATTAATTATAAATTGTTTTTCAATTCCTTTGTATAATTCATTAATATTATTGTATTCTTCTTTACTTTCTTTCCATTCTCTTCTTAGTTTGTAGTATCTATTCTTTTTGTATGTAGACATATGTATATTATTATAATGCCCCGAAATTTATTTTAAATATATTCTATTTGATCTATTGTAAATACCTTTAATGACTCTTCTGTTTCAAAAGCATTGTTTATCATTTGTACAATAACATAATGACCTTCTGTTTGTATTGTTTCCATTAATACCCTAGCTTGATGCCTGCCCCATTTAGTATGTACCCAACATAATTGTGTATTGTGCGCCGAACCTTCAGCGCATTCCCTCTCGCTCATTTTGAATTTAGTTTATATCAAATCAGACAATATTATTGGCTTTTCTGACTTTTCTAATTGAAGAATAGAATAATTCTCGTCTTTTCTTCGCATTCCATCTAATATGTATCCATATCGAAGTACGGTTTTTAAAAAGTTAAATTTATATTTCTTTTCAATTTCTATTGCTATTTTTGTAGGCATAGAATACTCATCAAATTCAGAATACCATACATTGTCGCTGTATTCTTCACACACTGATATAATTGAGTTCATTGTACTAATAAATACACTGATTTCGCCGCCAACCCCCAGAAATAACATGGGTTCGGATTTTTTTTGCTTTTTCTAATTCCCTTAATTAATTGAATTTAATTTATTTCTCATTAATGGGGTGGGTTGTTTTTTTATACATATAATTTGAATTGATTTGAATTTATAGGGGATATTGATATATACCACCCCCCGGGCTATCTGTGTCAAGTTTATTCGTATTTTTCTAACTAATAGGGTGGGTGTTTTGTGAATAACTTTCTTTAAAATAAACGCCAATAAGTTTGACGTCAGCTCTTTTTTGCCTTACCTTGTATATATGAACTTAACAATAGATAACTTAAAAATTGATCAAGTCGATTACGTCGACTCTAACGTTGTAAATGTTTTTTGCTCATTCGATACAGGCAAGGGTTACTACGAAGGCGGAATTTGCTCTGACGTAGTAGTTAGAGCAGAAGATGATTTCATTCTTGTTGATGCCGTAAAGATTAACCTTGTCGAAGGCGAAGACGGAAATGAAGTTGAGTTTACTTGTGATGCAAAGGCATTAGAAAACAAACTTGAGACCTTGCTTCATGGCGTGCTTCACAGCAAAATGACAAACGAAAACGAGCGCAACTTAGTCGAAGCGATAGGATAAAATAATTGAAATAAAGTTTGACACACACCGGTTTTACCCTTAGTTTATAAGTATATGAAACACAACGACCCAATCGAAAGAATTCGCAAAGTTAAAGCTGAGATACTTGATCTCAGAGAGATGATCCGTAACACGGACAACATTTATGTAATGCAAAATTGCCAACTGCAAATCAATGAGTATGAAAAATGGCTCAAGGAATGCCGGATGCAAAACGAGTTCACTTCATCCCGGAATGGTTTACTAATTGCGGAATAATTCGCAATTAGTTTGACTTGAGTAAAAAAATAGACGATAGTAATAGTATGACAGAACAATTAGAGACATTCATGACGGAAGAGCTAGGCATCATCGAACGCTTAGGCTTTGAACCCCTCGAAGGCGCAGAATTATTCGTGGACGTTGGAAACAACGTTTGGAATCTTGAACAAATCATTCACGCATTTAATAACCAATGAGCGCCGAAAGAGTACCATATCCCGAACTAGACTGCGCCCTTGCTATGAGCAAGGCTCTCGGTAATCTCAACTTCTTGGTCAATAGAACCAAGGAAGAATGGAGCGAATCCTTTACCACAGCGGTAGCTATACGGGATGCCTATGATGCGCTAATAGATGCTCAAAAAGAATACGATAAAGTCTTGACTTTACTCAGAGAATCGAATACATTAAATACATGATAGCAATAAGAAACAATCCTAACTTCAGAAATTGGTTACAAGTCTTTTCCTTTGGCAAGCTCATGGATGAGTTTACTAAAGAATCTGACGCATTAGCCTTAGCCTCACAAATCGCAAAGAATACTGAGCAAACCCACATATCACTCAAGGGTGAAATAGTCAAGATTCAAAAGTGAAAAATTGTTCCGTAAGTGCTTGACTATCAGGCGCTTATGGCGCCTGGGTGCTGTAAGTCGTTGAATATCAAAACTTTACAATATAAAAAAATAAATCACTTTTTTCTTGAATAGATTTGTTTTATTGGCTATGTTGTTTATATGAAACAATTAATAATAGATAATGAAATCAAAAACTCAATTCGTAAATTCTGTGGTGAAAAAAAGCTAGATGATTTCACAGAGCAAGAAGTAAATAATTTCGTAAAAAAGACATTTCAGAGTCTCGCCATGAAAAAGCAAATGTTAAGTAATGCGGAATATAATCTTCTTGCAATAGATTACCCAGGCATGAAAGACTTACTTAATAAAGAAGCGGATCTTAACATTGGTGAAGTATGGAATCTCAAAGCAAGGCTCGTTTCTTGTGAAGTTAGAAGTAGTGCTAAGCGTGATTTAGTAGGACAAGTAAAAGATGTTTATGAGTGGACAAGAATATTCAATTATAAACAAATCCATAAATTAAAATTTAAATCTGCTTGACTTCATTAACACCAAGGACTATATTCTATATATGAACAAAACTAAATACTTACTCACCACCACAGAAGATGGTTGTGTGATTATCGCAGAAGTAGAGAAGAACCACCAACATAATGACAAAGAGTACAAAGTTAGTCAAGGCTTTGTAGATGTTAATGTTAGTGCGGGTTTGTTTAAGGACGTGCGAAATATGCTTGGTTGGGATGGCAAAATATGGATGCTCACAGAAGATCTTGCATAAAAGTTATGTAAACTCTTGACTATCAGGCGCTTATGGCGCCCCGGCCCGCCTAAGTCGTTGACTATCAGCGAGTTATGAAATTACTCCTCCATCTCGTCCATTAGCCACTCGTCAAGGGCGTAGGTGTCAAGGTCGGGGTCGTTGTAGCTCGCCCCGTCAGGAGTCCTGAATGTTTCCATTCCTTCTAGCCGATCCACAAGATCAGCATACCTCACGCATCTTCGAGCTATCTTATAAAGGCCCTCATCATTGCCTAGCCATAATGCTACGTTCCAAGTCGCCCAATTCTTCCATCCGTTGTATGTTGTATCTGTCATAATTAACTCTCTTTTAACTCTTTTATAATTTGCTCCATTTGTTGTAAGACGGATTTCTTGTTACCTTTGAATCCGTACTCGGCTTTTACGATTGAATATGCTGTTTGTCCACCTCTTTTCATTCCAAGACACTCTAGCTTGAGTGCGGATCTAAGAGAGAGGAATCTAAACATATCGATTTTTTCGGGTGTGTCTAACACTAACATAATAATAATCTAGTTGAGTTATCGGGTTTTGTCAAATTAAATAACAAGGCAATTAGCAATCGCCATTTGATCGATAGCGTCGCAAATCTCTTCTTTCTCAATCTCTGCATTGATGATAACTGACCTTGACCAATCGCACCCCGCATCAGCATCCATTTGCTCGGTGTCGATAATTTGTTGAAGTTTGTTAATTCTTTCGTTGAGTTCTTTTAATGTTGTCATAATAGTAAACTAACACCCCCACCTAATTATAGCAAGAAAAAAGTTAAATAAAACGAAGGTTGTCATAAGTACTTGATTATCAGGCGCTTATGGCGCCCCGGCCCGCCTAAGTCGTTGATATCCAGTAACTTAGGGGGTTATGCTACTTTTCTTAAGTGTCGTCTTGCTCAAGCATACATTGAAACATAAGAAAGAAAGCAAAGAATGTTGGTGTCAAGAAGAAAAGATAAACGATAAATTCTAAAATGCTCACTTGTAAAGTCCTTTCATTTGGTCACTAATACCAAGATCCAAATCTTCTTCGTCAATCGACTCGGCAGTAGGGTTGTAGTTGATAAGAGACATCTCGTCTTCGATGTCATGTTTTTGGTTGTCGAGTAATCCATGCTCGCCCAAAACTTCTTGAGACTTAATCTCTGAGACAAAATCTTCGAGAGAGGTTTTAAGCCCAACACCTTTGGAGTCTTGGACGGCGTGCTTGATAATGGCGATTCTTTGTTCTTGTGTTAATGTCATAATAATAAGGTAATATGGTTTTTAGTTTTATGCAAACTTATATTTTGTTTTTTCTTTGCGTATTGCAACGAGCAAATCTTCGTGAGCTTTTCCGTCAAGTTGAAATTGTCTCATGAGCTTAGAGATGTCAATAGGTTTCTGCCATCCTAGTACATCATCATGCAAAGCGATAGGAACTTTCTTTCTGTCTCCGTTGTCGTGAAACTCAGTACCAAATACTGCAACTTCAAAAGTTTCATTTTGATAAGTACCATAAGGTAAAGACCAACCATCTTCTTTGTCGCCCGCAATAACAGAAAATAAATATCCGTTGTCAAGCTCAAGCGATGCAGTCCATCTTTTAATGTCTTCGTGGTAAGTGAATTTTAAATCATCGAATGTTTTCATATAATATATAAACTAAATTAGTTTGTTTTGTTTGTCAAGCTACTTCGGCTAAGTCTTTTGCTAATGCTCTTTCTGCATCTACTTGTTGTTGTAATAAGTTTAGTTTGTTGAGTAATCCTTTGTAGCCGATATAGTCGCCACGATGGTGTCCTTTCCACACTCCGTCAACCCGTTGAAATGTAATATCCCATTTTGATTCATAGTCATAAGTTCTGAGCAAGCCATTAGCTAAGCGCTCGAAGTAGAATTCTTTTCCGTTGTCTTTAATTGTCATAAGTATAAAGTAGTTTAGTTTTTGCTCTGTGTCAAATAGAAACACGAATGAATTCTGTGGTGCTGTTGCCCACGTCGGCTCGGATGAAATGAATTAAATCCTCCTCCAATGCTTGCTCGACTGTGGCAAGATGATCTCTGAGTTTACTACTGTAGAGCCAAATCTCTCCGTCCTGGGTTGAGTTGATAAGTTCGATTAATTCTTTTGTTGTCATACCAATACACTAAGCCCATTACCTAATTATAGCAAGAAAAAACTTCAACTAAATGAAGATAGTCATAAGTCGTTGACTGTCAGGCGCTTATGGCGCCCCGGCCCGCCTAAGTCGTTGACTATCAGCGGGTTATGGAATTAGTGGGCTAGGTAGGCAATACCTTTCTTGCACCCCTTAATAAAGCAAAGGTTGCAATTATGAGCTTGACAAGTTGCAAGAATCTTGCCGTCCTCACCCTTAACATAAGTTGCGGGGCAAACAAAATGCCCGTCTTGCTCGGCTTGTTCTTTGCTAGTATAAACTGAAGTGCCCGCATCAAGTCCGTTCACTTGAGGGGCTGACTCATCTACATAAATAGCGCTTGGCTTAATGCAAACGTTTTTGAGACTAGCTAACTTTTGCAAGTGTGGAAGTTGAGAGTCGCGCTTCCATTCCCTAGTTGGAAACCAAAATTTAATTGTAGGAAATTGTTCGCAAATCTTGAACCATGCGGTTATGTACTTAGGCGAGAAAAGGTCACCCGAATCATGAACGCGAAATAAATCGGTGTTGGTCTTTTTAAGCTTTTTCTTGTTGCCGTGCTTGTCGAAATACTTTGCGCGAATTTGCTTACACATTGCATCAATAAAAGTTTGCCCGTTGTCTTGATGTAAAGATTTTGTGATAAGATCCGCTTTACCTTGCAAACTTGCCTTGACATTGGAAAACATATAAAAACCTTTGCAAGCATAGCAAGAGTCGCAAATAAACTTTTTGCCCGCTTCTTTAATCTTTGCTAATAGCTGCGCGGCAGGGCAATACTTGAAAGCAGGAATGTTGAACGAATAGCAAGGCATCTTGCTCGGATTGGATAGTAGGTTAATCATAATAACAAAGTAAACTAATTTTTAAACTAATGCAAATACTAAATCTTCGAAAAAGTCAGGCTCTAAACCGAACTCGTCAACAAATAAAGTTTCCCATTCGCTTAGATCACCGCCTTGGTTTGCATGAAGCGCCATCTCGGAAAAAAAAGCTTGCACTTGGTTGTCAGCGTCTTCATGGGATAACCCGTCACGCTCCATTAAGATTTTAATTATTCTGTTCATAAGTATAAAGTACCACCGAACCCAATTGAACACAAGAAAAAAGTGAATTATAATTCAACTATGTTTTTGCCCGATCTTATCGCCGGCGAGTTGGCATGGTTTATCAACGAAACTTTCGTAAGTCGTTGGCCATCAAGGCTTTATGGCGCCCGGGCGCTGTAAGTCGTTGAACATCAAAGGTTTACAAAAGTTTACTATATACAAAAAACCCCTCCCGTTGGCGGGGAGGGGTATATTTGAAGCTATATTTGACAATATTTGGGTTATTCTACGATTTTTTGCAATCGATATAATTTTGACAATAAATAATTATGATGCCTTTGTTGTCTGTAGTAGGATGGTGTATTTTCTCCGTGGATCTCACGACAAGCAAGCTCATAACCAATAACCCGGATTTGTTCTTCTAATGTTAATGTACTCATAATTAAATGCGGTTAAGTGATGTGATTCTGTCATAACGAAATGATCTAACTCCGCCTCGATTGTAGCAATAAGAGCGAAAACCAACTACTGCCTTTCCTTCTTTTGAGTTGCCAAACTCATGAAGATGTCTAGGTTTTTGAATTGTATACATTTCTGTATTGCCGTCTTTAGCCGTATAAACGACTTGGTAGCGAGGAATAAATAGATTAAGAATTGATTGTAGTAGTTTCTTCATTTTGAACTTCTCCGATTTCGTGTGTGTTGTAGTAGTTGTAAGCATCAGTCACTTCTTGTGCTGATTCAAAACTTACAGAAATAATATCTCTTGTGTTGTATGGGTGGTAATCTGTGGAAGACTCCTCAAAGAATAGCTCCCAAAGTTCGGTAGCTTCATCCCATGTTGGTAAATCTAGTGGTCTGCCGATGCAGGTTGCTTCTATGTAATTGTTTATAGCGATGCTCCTTCCATTGAGCCGTTAAGGCATAGTTCGTATTCTAGTGATTGTAAATCGACAATAATGTCCGCAAGAACTTCTTCTGCTGATTGTACTGTGAACCCATCTACGCCAAGTGCTTGCCCGCGTTCGACATTGATCTTATCCATAGCATCTGCATATCTAAGGTTGCCGTCAACGAGGTGGCGAATGGTTTGTATGATTTTATCTTGATTCATTGTTTTGACCTTTCATTGAGATTATCTGCTATCTTTGCTAAACGAAGAATCTCCGCTTGAACAAACTTTTTAGCTTGTGGTTCTGCATTTGGGTTCTTCAGCACTTCAATCATTGGAAGAATGAGTGCTGACCATTTTGGTGTCATATCTATCGTATCTTGCATAATAACAAACTAAACTATCTGAGTGAGCTTGTCAACTCATTTTGCATCTTTTTTTCTTGCACTAAGTCTGCAATGCCAAAACGAATGGAGCATAAACTTTCATCAATACTTTTCATTACCTTGACAAGATCCTCCATGTTGGCGTGTCTGCGATGTTCTAGCATCTCATCGCTGAGTCCGTCAATGGAATGTTTAATTGCTTTTAATTCTTCTTTCATTTAATAATTGTTTACTCCTTCTAATTCTGATTCTAACCATAGCATGGCTTTTTGTCTGATGTCACAGTGTGAGACTTCAGTAAATACATTGTCATTGACTCGAAGATAAAGATCATTCCCGTGCTTGTTCTCAGTCTCTAAGTCGTTTGCTGAATACCACTTTTGGGCATAGTGTATTGCTCTTTTCTCTATTTGTTTTGATTCTTCTAATTTCATTTTAATTGTTCCAATCTACTTCGTCAGCATGAATATCTGTTTGGTCTTCTTCTCCATGGTTTGTGTGGGAATTATATAATTCTAATAAATCCCATCTAGTTCCATGTTCTATGATTCCCATTAAATAATCAACTATCTCTGATTGTTTTAAGTTTTGTGTTTGTCTACTCATGATATATAGGCGGTTACTTGATTGTGTGATAATAAAACTTCATCTGCATAGTATACAAAACTTTCATCCTTCTTGTCAACAAAAGTCTCATACTTGTATGGATTATATGTTACCTCGGTTGCGGGTCTGTCGGTGTCTACATTCTCAGCGTCTTGAAGAAAACCCTTGACGAAAGCATGAACGTTCTTCTTCTTTTCACGAAGAACCTTTTCTCTACGCTTGATATCAACATGGAAGTAGCAATCCCATAAACCAATGGAATGATCCTTTGGGATGTGAGCCTTAACTAATCCGTGTTGCTTAACTGACCAGCAGTCCTTGTGGAGATTCTTGTATACATAAACAGGTCGGTTAGACTTGATTATGTATCGTGGGTCGTGTTGGTTTCTCTTAATCATATAACTACAATAAGGTAGTTTTTTAATAACCGCAAGAAAAAAATGCAATTAAGTGAAAATAGTTGTAACTCGTTGATTACCAACACTTTATGGCGCCTAGGCGCTGGAAGTCGTTGAGTATCAACAACTTAGGAAACTTTTAAAGACATAAAAAACCCCCTCCCGAAGGAGGGGGCGCAACAATAACAAACAACAAACCTAAACTTCGACTAATTCACCTTCAACAACTTCCATGTCAAGAGTATTATCTACATGACTTTTGATATCAAAATCAACATAACCATCAAGGATAGAATGCAAAGCATCCGAGCGGTTAGGAAGTTGAACAAGATTACCCTTGTAAACTTCAGTGAAGGCGTTATAGAGAGAATTAACATTGCGATCCCAAAATTCGGGATGATCGGAAGACTCCCATTGGTTGACGACATCAATAATTTTTGACTTAGGAAGCGCACCTGCTTGCGCAGCCTTGACGATTAAGTCATTTGCATACACATTTCCAATGCTACGATTTTTATAAGCCTCAATACGAGAATCTTGACCATGCCAAAAGCCAAACAACTTACCTAGTGCGCGATTGATCATAAAATCAAGATCGTTAAGAATGTTGCAGGTATGACGACGTGCCAACTTAATTGTATTAGTGAAGATTAGGTTATCGCAAACAAATGGTGCATCACCTGCACACAATCCCGCAGGAAAAGTTTTGTCATGAGAATTGCGAACGCCAACCACACAACCACGATCACTAGCTTCACGATTAGGATGATCTACAGAAAATAAACCAAAGTAATGCTTGTCATCACGGGCAAGCGAATGAACTTCGTCTTGAATGGTAAAACCGCTTTTCGCTAGAGAATCTCTAGTGCGGTTGACTACATCATGATGTGCGACAGGTTGATAAGAGATATTGCGAATTCCTTGAGCATTTTCTTTTTTGCGATACTCAACAGGTGGAGTTGGTACGTTAGCAACTTGTTCAAGTTCTACAAGTGAATGATTACCTCCGCAGATGTTAAGGTTAACAGATTTGCGAGGAGCGATGTTGTTGTTTTCTTCGTTATTCATAATGTTGATAATATAGATGTGATTGTTTTTGTCAATAGTTAAATTTAATTGTTGTAAGTTTTTTTTAGTTGATCATAAGCATGAGCTTTCCCTGCGATACTTTCAAATACTTCTTTTAATAATGAGTATTCTAGTAAATCCCTAGCATCTAAATCTGCCTTATCAATGATGTTGACTTCTAGTAGTTCGGTCGCTGTGTCCATTGCTTGCATGGAATCCAAGTTGCTGAAATCAACTTCGTTGTCGTCTTCGCTGTGTGAGTTAACAATATAGTACATAATTTTTCTTGTGTTTAAGTTTGCGGTCTAGGACTTTATTCTTCATCTTGAAAGCTCTAGCCTTAGTGAAGAGAATTGGTTTTCTTACTTTTACTTCTCTTGCCTTCATATATACATAGTAAGCTAGTTTTTAAAATACCGCAAGAAAAAAGTGAATTAATTTTTGTGCTGTAAGTTGTTGAATATCAATAGCTTATAGCGCTAGAGCGCCATAACTCGTTGAATGTCAAGCATTTACGAATTTTTTTAACTCAATTTAATTTTAATTTAACTCAATTTTAATTTATCTTAATTTTGTTTTGTTTGTTTGATGTTGTATTTGTATGGTATTTGATTCATATTTGATTGGTTTATATATCATTGTATATTGCTCTACTGTATTTGTTGTATAATTGATTGGTATTTGGGTAGATGGAGAATTAAGAAGGTTCTTCAGTGAGGGCATTTATGAATACTAAAAGAAAAGAAATAATGGATAATAATACGATGGACATAATGTGTGATTGAATTTAATTAAAATAAAAAACCGGCCCCTCACTTGAGGGGACAGGGTAGTAGCACCAATACTAGGAAGTCCTCATGTCTTGAATAGCTAATTTGACTTCGTGATCGGTTAATCCCCATTCAAATAAAAAATCAATAGTACGGGATGGGAATGAAACATCGCGCACATAATCGCCACCGGCTTCGACAAGCTCCATTCGCTTTTGGGCATGACAAGCGCGCTCAACATACCTTTCGCCTCCACATCGAATAAGAATGAGGAGGTTGGGCATTTCTACTTTAATAACATCCAAATCATCTTTGGTTATAAAACCGAATTGTTGTTTAGAGAGAATTTTTAATAATGTTTTTGTAATCATAAGAATACATTAGTGAACCATCTGTGTTTTGTCAAATAAAAAAATAAACAAAAAACCCCCGACCTGAAGGGAGCAAGTCGAGGGTTGGGTTGGCGAGAGAAACATACGCCATAGCAAGAAATAGATGTGGGGGGAGATTACTACATACTCCCAACTTTCGGTGTGAACATTAGTTCATAAGTTTCCTACTCGTACTACGCTTGGATTGGGAAAATCCTACCTCAGACATTTGCCCATCGGTACTCTACCACAGAGAATCGTATACCTTAACCCGCTCACAACAGGTTATTTCAGTCACCCACAGGAAGGATTATAAGCCCTTCCAAAATGAATTGAGACTAATAAGAATTGGCTTTTAGCAACTTAATGCTTGCGAGATCTATGCTCAAAATTTAAAATGTTAAAGATCAATTTTATTTTATTTACTTGAGTTTGGTTCTCAATTTTGATTATGTATATATAATACTATATATTTGGTTATTTGTCAAGTAATTTATTCGTAAATCTACTCAATAAAGCTCTAATGAAATCTTCGAGGCTAGTAGCACGAATTAAATCAGGAGTAAATCTAAGTAAATTATATGCCCCAATTAAAGTGTCCTTAGTATAAATATATATAGGTTTTTTAATATCCTTAGAATTATTAACAATTAAACATGGAGTTGGATGAGTGAAATCATATCTTTCTATAGATTCACGATGTTCTAATTTCTCAACATCAAATCCTTTTTTGATTAATTCATCTATTACAGGACTAACTATTTTACATGGAGCACAAGTTGGTATGTATATATAAGTATATTTGTTCATAATAAATTTTTATTGAATTTTAATGCTCGCGCGGCTTTAATCTCTTTTAACCTGCGATCTGCTTCGCGTTGTTGGGCGAAGATACTATCGGTTACTACTGAGCCGAAGTTGGCGAACTTTGCTCCACGGATATAACTTCCGCTTTTAACATTGTTCATAATAGAAGTGGCTTGTGCGCATTTTGCTATGTTCATAATAATTTTTGTTAGTGATTGATGGTTAATATAAGACTACTATAATAGAGGATATGAGATGTGTCAAGTGGGAAAATACTCTAATTTACATACTAACTTCTTGATGGCGCTTTCCCCCTGTACGAGAAAAGAACAATTCATCATCTGTAAGACGTAGTCTCTTAGCAATTTCTTTGTCCCATGCACAACACAAATATAGTTTAGGGGTGCTTGGGAGTTCCCATCCATGTTCAGACATATAAACTTCAGTTTGAACTTCGTCTACATGGTCGTATCCCGCTCGTGCTAATATCAATTTAGCTTTTTCAGCTCTCATATCTTCCTTTCGTTGGTGATTAATAATAAGACTACTATAGTTGGGTTAAGAAGTAATGTCAACTCCCTTTTTGCAATAATCTGCATTCTCTTAGAATTTGTTTCAATTTAAAGAACGCTTGATCGGGCGGAAACAACTTAGCGTTAGCTTCAGAAGTTGTCGAGCGATATAAATCTTCCACAAACTCTTCTGCTTTAACTAAATTAATTAAAGTAATTTCTTTTGAAGTTAATTTATCATACATCTCTTCTTTTGAGGCGAATAAGCCTACATTATTGATGTTGAGTTCTTTTCCTATGTTTTTAATTTCTGTCATGCTTACTACTATATGGAGTTAAGATGTGATGTCAATACCTTTTATTAAATAAAGTTAAATCAAATTAATTTTAATTCAAATTAAATTGTAAGTCATTCATTATCAGTATCTTCCAACTCCCTAGCAATTAACTGATCTTGGAGCATATCGTTAATATAGTATGGGCAAGTGAATACACCACTCGCGCGCTCACCATCTTTTGTGACCTTATTGAGTTCATTTTTGATTGAGGTTATTTCGTTATTTGCGAGTTCTTCGATCTTATTTGCGCTGATCTTCTCTCCTGTTTGGTTATTTACTAGATTCGCGTTCGCATCTAGGTCGGCGCGCATTCTTTCTATTTCGCCCCTTATCGTTAGCATTTGATCTAATAACTTATTTATGTCTTTTGCAATACTCATAACAACCACTATATCTCTTATTTCACCAATGTCAAATAAAATTTCAATTATTTATAAGTTTATTTAATTGTATTTAAATTTAATTTTAATTATTTGCGGTGTATTTCTTTGTATATATATGAGAGAACAGATTATTGAATACTTAGTGAATCAGATGAAACCAACTCTGATTGGATATGAAGTGAACGGAACACCCGAAAAACGATTATTTAGACTGCGCTCAATAGCAAAGCAAAGATATGAATATCTAACTAAAGAAGAAAAAGCACTAATTTTATTTAACTTAAATTCAAGAAGATTAATATAAATTAATTATTTCGGCGCATAATCTATTTGACTATAATCTATTCCTGTTTGATAAGGCGGAAATAAAAGAACTAAATTTTCATTCAAACTAACTGCTGTGCGCGGAACTCCACGATCACTATAATGTTCGACGCCCTCAACTATATTATTATTATTTCCAAGAGTTTGGCTAAAAAATGGATCGTTCTCCATCCAATACTCAAGGTAGTTATTTGTGTCGTTATCGTCCATGAGTCGCGCGATTCTTATTTATCTTTATTTCGTTCGCAATTATTTGCAATTTTATTTTAGTTTATTTACACTTAAATTATTTTAGTTTATTTTAATTTATTTTAGATTGAGTTATTTCAAGTTAAATACATTCAAATTTAGTTAAAATTATTTCGACTCTATTTGATTCAAATTTAATTTCATTTAAAATAAGGAAAGCCAAATTTATTTCGCTCAATTTTATTTTGATTTATTTTTGTTTTGTCGTTTAATTTTAATTGATTTTGATTTGATTTATTTTCGCCATCATTTTTATTAACTTTATTGTAATTAAAATTTTTGCTAATTATTTCGCCATATTTGCCTCGCGCACCACTCAACACCATTTTCCACCACTTTGACCCACTCATGATTAAATCGTTACTTCAGAATCCTTGTTTCTATAAGGGAATCGGGTAATTTCAATCAAATTTAATTTTAAAATATTTAGTTTAAATTTATTCATAATTATTGTATTTAGTTGTATATTATCCTCTATGATATGTTATATATATTGTATTGTATATATTATTAAGAAGTATATTGTAAATTATGGTATAATGCAAGGGTAAAAAGAGGTGAGGGGAACACCCAAGGATAGGAGGAAAAACCTTGGATGAACCCCTCGATTATGATTAACAACAGATTAATTTGAACACGCTTTAAGTAATGCTCGACTCAATAAAAACCTATTTTTCGAGTCATAAATTCTACCATTTTCGTCTTGTGGTAGATTGCTAATTACTTCTTTTTTATCTACATTTAGTACCGCGCACATTGCTTCAATTTTTCTTAAAATACCAAATTCTCTGTACTTTAATATTGCCCAAAGTGCATCCATTTCATGCTCGTTTGCCTCACTAATTTTAATGAAAAGCAAATTATCTTCATTCATTTTAAATTAAATTTTATCCAATTTCAAACAAATATAATGGCTTACTTTCATCTACTAATACATCATAATCTGAATCATTGTCAACTATATCTTTAATTTCAGAACAAGTTAAATTTCTATCACGCGAAACTTTAATGTCAGCAAGATGTTTTAATGTAACATTTTGCCCCGAATTTAAACGATTAGTAATATATACATTATATGTATCAACGAGATCATCAACAACATCATCACCTTCTTCGACAGGAACTTCTTCCCAATTATCTTCTGACTCATCTTCATCTACATAATCATAATCTTCTTCCTCGTCATAGTCATCTTCATCGACATAGTCATCGGATACTTCGTTGTAGATAGGCTTATTAGCCTCGTAGACAGGCTTATTTAACTCTTTCTTTTGGTCAGTAATGTCTGCGATCACATTATACTTAGAAACGCGAAGTTTTTGAAAGTTGCAATCAGTAGGAACTGAAACTGCATCAGCAGGATCAAACTCTACAAGAAGCAATTTGCCATCTTCGCCCGACCAATCACTAGCATAGTCGAAACTACCAACATGAAGACCGAAAGAACAATGATTATCTTTATTGTCATCTACACAACGACGTGCAACTTCGATAGTCGCACCAACCTCATTGAGAATTTGATGACGTTCATTGGTTTCGCCTTGAACAACAATGGTATCTGCATTGCCTGTTGAAGACCAATAGTCGGATTGTACACCTTTGTAACCCAAAACTTTACCTTCGGGAGTGGTTGGAAGTGACTTATAACCTAAGAATGTATACAATTCTGCAACACTATTAGCACTTGGATTGGCTTGCAATCTAGTAATAAAATTAGTGATTGGCGTGGAATCTTTCATTCCACTACGAAGCATATCAATAAGTTTGTCAACAACAACGCCATGCAAACGATGACCCTTGTAGTAAACAACTTCGTCCTTGACCTCAATATCGCCTTGAACAAAGTTCTCGATTGACTTTTTAATGTCGAGTAGATCACCTAGATCATCATACCTAGCTTCAAGCAATGCTTTCTTAGCTAGTTCAAAGTTGGCATTCTCCTTACGCAATGTGTAGGGTTTGCCGTCCCAAAAGATGGTGAGTGAATTTTCGCTTGTAATATATGGCGGTTGTTTCATAATTTTTTTCTCCTTAATTTAATGTTATAATAATACTATATGTAGGTTTTTCTGTTTTGTCAACGATTATTTTTGTTTTTTTTGATTTTTAAAAGTGTGGGGAAAGGGAGCAATCACTCCCCCTCTCCCCTATTTGTATCACACAAGGAAATATAGTCAAGAACATTTTGCATGATATTGCCGTATTCATGATGTTCAGCGAGACTAACACTCCATCCAACACTATTAGCAACCATCTTGAGTAAAGGGTAATTAGCAAGAATTTCTTTGTAGTTATTTTCGTAAGCATCTACATCTACATTTAACTTTAATGTTTTTTCGATCCAATTAGAATCTTCGTGAGTTAAAAGATGCACACATTGAGCAAGAAAACGATTGACATTATCTAAGTTTTCTGCCTTGTAATCTACAAGAAAACGATTGATAACATGATCGTCATCAAGAGAACTGAAATCGAGAGTTTTAGATTCAAGAAAAGATGTCCAATGGTGAGTTATGCTAACCTTAGAATTATTGAGTACATTTCTGCGTGCAATTATCTTAGCGTCTTTCTTGTTTGCAAGAATTGTATCTTTGGCAATATCGACATACATATCTTTCCAAGAAATCCATAGATCGGTATCTAGTTTAGATACATCTTTTGTGCGAATGCCATAGACATCGAGCATTGGATCATTTTCATCTGCTTGTAATCTCTTGCGAATTACCTTTGTAGTCTTCAATATACTATCATTGCTGAATTCATCACTATCAACTTTGTAGTTTTTGATAGCAACATAAACATTCTTACCTTTGTAATTAGATTGACCATCAAATTCTAGGCTTGACATTGGTGCTTTTACATCATTCCAAAAATCTGCATTGCGATATGTGTGGCAACCCTTGCGAAAATTCATTTTGAATAAAGGAACATTCGCACGACTTTGACCTTTGCCACTAGCAACTCGATTAGGTTTTTCCTTCTCGACTTCAGAACTATTGAATAATAAATCTTCGTTAATTAAATCACGATGACATTCATCATTGAACCATGCCCAACCCGAACCATTTTTGGGGTGAACAATATAAACATTCTCTAATTCGGGATCATTGTTCATCATGGTACGAACTCTAAGATTGTTACCATGAGAAGAATCTATATCTTGAATTAAGAATGCAGTTTTGTCTTGACAAAGAATTCTAGCAACCTTTTGACTTTTAATTTTGAAACCATTTCGCGCATCTTTATCTTCAATTTTTTCGGATTGAGTAATTATTACATCGTCTTGCAATTCGTATGGACGTTGAAAATATTGAGACTCAATAGAATAACCTTGCCATTCAAATGCTTGACCGAAACTAGAGCGAATACCATAAGGTAAACTATTTAAAACGATTGCATAATTGCGTTTAGCATCAAAGTAGCAAAGAGAACTCGAAAGTTTTTCGACTGCAATTACTTTTATATCCTTGGCAACTTTAAACAAAATTTTGCACAATGATTTTTGTGTTGCCTTGTTGTACTCTAAAGCCTCACGACTATGATGCAATTTTACTGAACCAAGTGGAACGCGAAACATAAAGTTGCGATCATTAATTAATTCCTTGACAATCTTACGAATTTGTTCATCAGAAATAAAGTTTTCAACATTGATTGCATTAGAATCAAGTTTGTACTTGACTCTACCCATAAGAATAGAGGCATGATAATGACCATAACTATAACCATGGTTTTCATCAAGAAAGAACCATGAATCATCGTCTGCACCGAAAGATTTATTAACTTCGGGAATAAAATCTTCTTCTACGCCAAGAAACTTGGGCATATCTTCTTGCGGAAAGAACTTGAAGAAAGATTGAACGACTTCACGAAATTCTTTGATATCATTCTCGACAACTGCAACTTCGATCAATAAACCTGTTGGTTCGTTGCTTGGTTCAGTATGCAATAAAGAAATCTTTGTATCATCATCATCATTGACGAAAACATTGTAAGACTTTTTCTCTCCACCATGAAAAGAAACGCAAGTAAAATTCTCACCATAAGACAATGGAGCAAACTTACCAATACCGAATGCACCGATATAGTTATTAGATTCGCGCTTGGTACTTTTACCATACTTGGAGTAAAGACCAAAAACATCTTCCTCACTAAGTCCACCCCCGAAATCACGAACTGCAAAGGTTGGACTCATGGAGGTTGGCACTTTGATCTCGATTTGGCGCGTAGAATTTGCTTCCTTGTTCGCGTCAATACCATTGGCACTAATTTCGCGCACTACTGCAAGTCGCGTGTTGGAATAATTGTTTCTTAGTAGCGAAGCTACATAACGCATATCTTCTGCATCTATCGTGCAGTTGACGCTATCAAAATTGTGACTACTTGTGATTTTTGTTTTTTCTTGTGTGATTATCATTTTTTTTTCCTCTGTTGTGATTGAATATACTCTTACTATATGTGTGATTGTGTAAGATGTCAACTCTTTTTTTACATTTTTGTGATTTTGTTTAAGATTGTCTCTAAACTAAAGAATTTTCTTGGTTTTGATTGGTTTTCTATCATGCTTAGTAAATATTCACTCCTGTTCATTCCTTGTTCTTTTGCTGATCTTGTCCATTCTTGCTTTACATGAATAGGAGCATTGATTTTTACTATTGATTTTTCTTGTTTTGTTTTTTCCATAATTTAAAATAAAAGTAATTTGATTGAATATAATGAAAGAGAATTACTTTGTCAACTAAATTTATTTACTTCCTCCATTTATATTATCTAGTCTATTATATTGTGCTTGATGATTATAACCTTCAACGATTTCTTGTTCAACTAAATCATTAATCCTACTAACATCTTCTATTTCTATATCGAAATATGTTTCAATAGCATGAGCTATATCCTCAACGCAATCGTTGAATGCTTCGGTTTTAGTTAATCTACTTTTTGGTTTTGTTATATTCATGTCGATATTTTCTCTTTTTGTAAACGTATTTTATTAATATGTCGATATTTTCTCTTTTTGTCGACGTATATTATTAATATGTCGATACCTTAAACATCTTGATTGGGATTGTCAATGGAATTATCGCCCCAATCTTCAATCTCTTTGTATTTTAAATTAACATTAATTTTAATTGATTTATCTTCTTCTATTGATAAATATTCTTTATCTATTTCTATATTTCCATACAATAAATCATACAATTCATTCTTATCTAAGTCAATAACTATATTGTATTGATAACTATCCATTGTCAATACTTAAACACATTTGTTCAAAAAGAGCAGAATCGTCTTCTACTTCTTTGATCTCTACTTTAATATCGGGTAAATCTTCATCATTTTGAAAAGTAAATTGTAATGGTTGTCCCCCTAATAAACCTATAATTTCTTCGTGAGTTATCCCTAACTGCATCTTGTATTTATTCATTTTCGTATTTGTCAATCAAATCTTCTAATTGCCCTTCAGATAAATGCTCGAAATTTTTTGTGTATTTAAATGCTCCATCTAAATAGGTTGCTCCACCTACGCCATCGTTACATATTTCGACGCCATCTATATTTGTTTTACATTGATAACCAACTAAACCTTTATTAGTTTCAAAATATCTTACGCTTGTTACTTTCATAATTCTAAATTTGCAGTTATTGTTATATCTAATACTCCATGATTCATTTGACTATCAACATTAAAACCTAAGTCAATTAACTTGTCAACGATAGAATGTCTATGATTCCAAATATCTTTATCCCAATTATAATGATCGGCAGTAGACAATGTATTTGAGCCGAATCTATTTACTAATTCCACTTGTCTATCAATAATTTGATTTAATTTTTCTTTAAGTTCTTTCATTGTATGTATTCCCTTTCTTTTAAGTATTGTTTAAACTCTGTGTTGAAATTATCGAGAAAATTAGGACAATCTTCTGCTATTTCTGCAACGATCTTCCAAGGATCACCTATAAAGTTATCAATGTCAACATCATAATAGAATTTGATTTGATCTACTAATGGCATATCTTTTATATATTCTTCGTATGTTGGTAAATTCATTTTATGTATTTAAGTATTCCTCTCTAACTCTTTCTTTAAACATCTCAAATTGAGAAACGGATAATTTCAACCATTCCAATTCAAGTTCTGTATATTTTTCTGCTAAATCCTCGCTAAGAATATAATCTTGTAGGAATTTAAGAATGTCTTCTAAGTTTGTGACGTCTTGTTTATGTATAATCATGTTGCTAAACTAAGTTGATTTGCATGATATGTCAAGCATTTTTATGGTTTTTTCGTAAAAAGTTAGTATTTATATAGTTAAACAATTATTTTGCATCTTTTATCATGCTTTGTGAATCATTTTTACAAATTTTGATTGACAACTCGATTTATCCATCATCCATGATGCACAAAATTCATTGCAATCTACCTGCTCCATCCATTTGCATTCTAAGAATGCTTGATTGACCCTTGCGATTAGTTGCTTGTTTAGCATTGGCAAATGCACTAGGATCGTTGAAGGTTTGCATAACCATAGTAGACTTGTCAAGATAAACATTCATACCCTTGCGAGGTATAGAGTTAGCTACTTTTTCTGCATTGGTGATTGATTTAGCAATATCTGCCAAGAATGCTTGTGTGGTATCCATAATTTTTCCTTTTGTTAGTGTGATTAATAAAAAAGACAATAAATGAAGTGATTGGTATTGTCAATACCAACAACTATAATAAACGCGCCACTTCTTGTCAAGCATTTTTCTTGCTTCTTCTACGAACATTAAGTCATTCTTCTTGTACCAATATTCGTTTTCGGGAAATGGTTCGTCATTTTCATCATGCCAAAAATAAGAATCACTACCCCAAAAGAATCCATTAGCTTCGGGGAAATCAAAATTATTGATAGCATATTCAAGTTCATCTATATCTTGGGAAGTCAATGGCAACTCAACACAATTAAATGCACTACCGAAACCTAATTCATCTTCGGTTAAATCGGGCATATTTGGACAACCCTTATTTTCCCACAAGTTCTGCATCCAACCTTGCAAACGATTGTGTTTGCGCCACTCCACTATTTGAACATCGTCCTCACTATTTCTCTTGCGAGGTGGACGAGCATAAGCATATTGATCTAATCCCATAATAATTTCTTTCTATTTAAGTTCGTATAAGTTAATGTTTTTCTTACGTAATTGGGTGGAGTATCTATGTCGCACTTTAAATTTTTCGACATCATTTAATTTGTCAAAATTTTGAAACAATTTTTCTTCCCACTCTTTAAAACACGCCTCAACAACATGAGGCACTTTATCTTTGGGCACTCTATCTACTCTATTCCATATATAAGTCATAATGATTTTACTTTAGTGGGTTAATGTTAATTTGTCAAGAACTTTTTTGCCATTTCTATAAATAACTATATCTTTTTTTTCTACAAATAAATTTTGGCGACATTTTGGGCAACTATACGTTCTATTATTTCTAATGCGATGTTTTTTGTATGTAATACCACAACAACAAGTGTCGATATACTTGTAATGATTTTTGGGCTTAATTAAATTTTCTTTACTGCAAGCTTTTGGGGTTGCACCAATTTGTCTGCAAATATCTTTCCATAATCTACCATGACCAATGCCTTTTGAACCATAACGAACATAAGATAAGGCATGAGCAATCTCATGTAAAATAGTATCACGAACAGATATTAAATCATTTAACTCAACATACCATGTAGATAAGCGAATTTCTTTTTTGTTATAACTACAAGTACCTAATGCACCTTTTTTATTTTGCCAACGAAATAACCATTCATCGGGCAAATCGTGCTTTGCCATGTACTTGTAAACTAAACTTTCTGCTTCTCTCGTATTCATATAACCACATTAATGAAAGAATCAAGTGATGTCAAACTTTTTTTTTAATTCTTTTAAATTTAAATCGGGGTGATGCAATTCATGGTGACAATTATGACAAAGCAAATCGCATTTACCTAGTTCATCTATAACTTTGTGCCAATGTTTCTGTGCGATATTATTTAAATCTAAATTGAATGATTTTATTTTTGGGTCAATATGATGAAATGTTAATACCGCCATATTTTTATTGTAGCCACAAACTTTACAAGCATTATTTTTTAATTGAATTAATTTTAATTTACGTTTAATTCCTCTCTTTCTCTGTCTTTCATACGCACTTTCTTTTGTATGCCAATTTCTATCTTTACATTTACGAGAACAAAATTTTCTTTGTAAATTAATTAACTCTTTACCGCAATTTAAGCAATTATCATATTTAGGTATAGTGTCACCCTTTTTAGTCATTGTCGTTAAGAAAAACAATAGCAAAGAAAAGTATTGTCATTAATATGCCCACGCCCATTGATATGAGTTTTACATATTCCATGATATCTGATGAAATTAAATTAATCATACTAATTCGGGTAATGATTCTTTTTCTATTGTTTCAACCATACCATAATCGTTGACTACAATTTCTTTGTTTTTAAATGGCACAACGCGCTCAATCAAGAAAGATTTGACTGCATTAGCTATTTGTAAAACTTCTGTGAATAATTCAAAAGACATAGCATTATCTTCACCTTGTCCGCCATAAGCGATTCTGTAACCCTCTTCTAGTGGTGCAGTATTTGGATCATAATCTCTTACATAATTGCCTTGAGCATTTTGTTTCCATTGCCAATGAGCATGATTAGAACGAATATACATAAGTATATCCATAAGATTTAATTTATGACCAATACTATTAGTTTTGGGTCGATAATCTAAGATGTCGATATTAGCGCTAGGGAAAGGAGTATTAAGGTCTACGAGTTGCACAAAAATACCAAACAAACCATCATTTTTATAATAAGTATTACCGCCCATTTGCACAGGTTTACCCCCTGCATTTTTAGATACTTCGTAGTTGCGACTTTGTTTGCTAGACCAAGACATGACATTTTCTTCGGGCAATAATGCTTTCGTAATCTTATTGCGTTTAAAGATAATATCTTCGGGACTAAAGTTGCTCCAATTTACTTGACTTGTTTCAAAATAATTTTTCATGTGATTGTTCTCCTTGTTTATAATTAATTTATACCTCTACATTAACAGACTCTTCTGCATTGTCAATAGAAAAGTTTGCAAAATGATGACCATGTTCATCGTAGAATACTTGTGCTACCTCAACCGCATTCAAGATTTTTTCTTGAACATCTCCGCTTTCGCCAAGACCGACTGATTCAGCTTCGTTTAATACAATTTCAAATGCTTCTTCAAGATTCATTTTTATCTTCTCCAAAAAGTTGATTCCATTCATCTTCGATTTCGAGGTCGGAAATTTCATCCAAACCTTCAAATCCATTTAATAATAACTCTATTATTTGACCTGTATTCATGTTCATTGCTTCTTGTTCAGCAAGATCATAACGCATATCGTCAATAGTGGGTTCGTTTTCTCTACATTGTCTTTCTGTTGTTCTCATAATTTTTATTCTGATTCAGTTGTTCCGATAACCAATAACTTAATGTCTTTACCTTCTCCTGTCAAGTTGAAAGTTTCACAAAGTTCACCAAAAATAGCACCATCTTTGGGTGAGACACTAATCCAAGTAGAGTTGCCCGAATCATTGTCTACTATATCCCAATCGTTTTCTTTTAAAAATTCTTTTTGTTCTTCAGTTAATTTCATTGTCCAACTTTCTATATAATTGATCTAAATTTTCGTATAAATTATCTATGTTGTTTTTAACACTAGCAATATATTTAACCTCATTTGGTTCTCTTGTCAAGAGAAATTCGTATTCTGCTTCCAAGTCTTTAATATGTTTGCGCGCGTCTTTTATTTCAGCTTTCATTTCTTCTTCTTGAGATAAGAATTTAAATCTTATATTTTGATTATTTCCACTCATCATGTTTGTTATGTAAATCAGTCCAATTAACTTCGTCTGCTTTTATTTTCCATGCAATTTCTCCATTTGTAGGATCAGCATATTCGATATTGAAATCACAATCATCAAGAGTTTTGTATGGATCATACTCACGCACTATTTGCTCTGCCTCATCTCGATTTTCTGCCTCGACATAAAAACAATTAATTATTTTAATTCCAACACAATATTCTCTTTTATTATTTTTCATTTTTTGCTTTATATTTGCTATAATATTCACCTACTGATTCCATGTGTTTTAAATGACCTTGAAAAACAGGGTCTTCACCTAAATCTTTATTTAAGTTATCAAGTTCTGCTTCTGCCATAACTTCACTACCCCATTCAAGTGGAGAATCATCAGTTAAGTCGCAAGCAATTTGTATATTAGTAACATTATGCCATGCTTCGTCTGCATAGATAGTTCCATCAGCATTAAGACTTGGTTGCTTGAACCATTTGCGAGACTTTTTATAAGACGCAATATGCCTATCAATAATTTCTATGTCATCGGCAACACAAGCGAGTCGATGCCGAAGCTCAAAGTTTTCTTTCATCAACCTCTCTAAGTTGTCCTTGTGAATTTTAGCTTCAACTTCTTTTAAATAAGTATAAGCACCCTCTTGTTGCTTTTCTGCAAGAGTAGTATTTACTGAATCTTCGTAAGTTGGGTAATCGTCTCCTATTATTTCTTTCATTCTCTTACCTTATATTGATTGTTTTGAGTTGTCAAGTGTTTTTATTCTAAATCTTTTAATATTTTATCAAGTTCTTCTAATGTTATCTCTTCACCTTTATCTATATCTTTACAAAATTCAGAAAATTTAATTTTATTATAATCTAATATTTTGTCTTCTTTAACTTCGAGTGGATAGAAATAACTGAAATGTTTTTTTGTATCAGCTAACATTAATTGTAATGTATCTAATAAATCTTCGGGGCTTGCTCCAATTATTTCGGGCTTTTCACTATGAGCGCATATTTCACCATCGTCATTGTACATGACTTCATAAAGACCATAAGTGTCTTTGTCTTTAATTATACGATAGTTCCACATTACATTTCGTAAGTTTGCTCTAAATCTGCTTGAGCATAATCTTCACTTGTCATTGTGCATTGCTCTCCAAAAATACTAAGTCCACCTTCTTCAACCAATATTTCGCGCGCTTCCTTTTCGGTTTCTGCTTGTATTTCATAAACGAAAGCAGTCGGCACAGAGAATACAAAGTATTTATCTTTTTTCTTTTGAGTCTTCATCTTTAATATATTCTGATATTACATTTTCTATCCATTCATTAAAACTTAACCCTTGTTCATGGGCGTGTTGCATATATTTAAATAGATCATCGTCCTCAAAGTCAAGCTGAATCGTTTCGTATTTAACTTTTTTAATCAGAAATCCACCATCTTGTTCGACAAATTTAATGTCATCACCTTCTGCCCAACCTAAACGATTGAGTAAGTCATCGGGTAAATCAAAATACAATTCACCATCAATATTTTCTTTAACTTCTAGTTGTGTAGTTTTCATAAAGTAATTAATTGTTTAATTTCTGTTGTAGCCTCGTTCCAAAGTTGAGATTCAATCTCTTCGTCAAATGCTTGTAAAACCATGATTCCATAACGATGCCACAAATTACATATTTTGTCAATGTTTTTATCGTTGGGTTGAACTTTATAATGTTGATATTGACCTTGCTCATTTTTCTCATACCATTCAGCAGGGTATCCACGCGAAAAATACATTAGACCATTATTTTGGGCAAACTCTCTTGCAAGCGAGACGAAACTATCTTCTCGCTCATGCGACTCATAAAGGTCTGCATCTTTATGCCAAGAATCATAAACACTAATGCAAAAATTAAAAGTGTCTTTAATTGCCACATCTTCTTTTTGCCATTTCTCCAATTCTTCATCACCATGCTCTTCCATATAAACGCTATGGGCATAACCATACCATTTCATGTGAGACATTATCTTTTTATTAGAATAAACTAAATCCTTAAACTCTTCAAGTAATTCTTGATTACTTTTTGCAGTTCTTTTAGTTCTTCTAAAACTTACTGACTTCCCTTCTCCACTCATAATGTTAATTCGCCCCTAATAAATGCACCAAAATCATCATCGTTTAAATGTGATGTATCGGGTGGAACAACACCAAACTCTCCATCCACTCCAAGTTCTTTAAGTCTATCATTAAGTAGATTATTTAATTGGTGATTTAATTTATATAATTTATCTGTAATTTTTTGGGCGGGTGCATATTCTGCTAACTCACTAATGCGAGTATTTAATCCACTCTCAACTTCAAATAAACTATTTAGCACTCTAATTTCTTCTGTTTTGTTCATATCTTTACCTTATATTAAGAATTGTTATTGTCAAGCATTTTATTGTTCATACATGAAAATTGGTTTATTAGGATTGTCCATACCATCAAAAGTGCCGAGAGTATTGTAACTAAAATAGTCTTTAGCATCCTCTGCTGACATTCCATCAATATTTACTAGAGCACCAATTAACTTTTCGTAAGAATAAATAATTCTCCAATCCGAATCATAACCAATAATACCACAATTAAAAGTCTTGCGAGGGTCTAAGACAATAGCTTCGGGGTTTTCCTCCGCAACATGATTGATAACATCTTCGCCATAAAGAAATAAATTATTGTAGTTTTCTAAATCATTCATAACAACACATTAAGTTACCAAGCAATCAATGTCAATGAAAAACTTCATTTTTTTGCTGTTCGTTTTGGTCAAGCAAATCATCCATCATACTAATAACTCCCCAAGCTAACTCTTCGCTAACAGGTTGTGGAGGCTTATTGTGATGCCATACATGACCAAGTAATTCATCGCGTTGTTGTTTAATAAGATCGAAGTCAATATTTAATGTATTCATATTTATTTTATTTTATTTTATTTTTAGTTTAATTTTTCTATGTGAGATATTTTAGCATTATCTTTCCATGCCCCACTTATCTCCCAATCAGCATCTAATTCACTATAAGCTATTTCTTCAGCTTGGTCTTGAGATTCTGCTTTTACTTTATAAGTTCGGTATGTTGTAGACTCTATTTCTATTTCATACCATTGAGTTTGTAATTCTTGATTCATACCTCAACAATAAAAGAGGTATTTGAGATTGTCAAGAATAATTTTTAATAACCCATTGAAGATGGTTTTTGAGTTCGTAAATAAATCTATTTAAATCACCTCGTTCCATGAAGAATTGAAGATTTTCATATAAGTCGCCCATTTTATTTTTAATTTCTTCCAACTCCTCAACGCTAAAAGAATCATTATTTAAAATGTCTTCATGTATTAAAAGACTAGCGTTTGCTAAATTTTTGATATATTTTTCAATTTCCATTATAACCCCCTGTTGTACAAATGATGTCTTCAATCATTTCTTTTACATATTTATCAAGTTCAACCTCAAGTTTATTTGCGATCATTTCTCGCGCGCTTTCAGATTGCATATTTATTTGACAAGTACCTGTATTTCCACAGGCAATTTCAGCTAGGACTTTTAGTATTATTTTTTTCATTTTGTGTGAATTTGATTTCTACGTGATTATCGTCAATCTTATCTCGACTAATTGTAAATGTCAAGGTTTTATTGTTCCAAAGTTTTTGTTTAAAAAAGCTTGGAAGATCGTTATATTTGAGTGGTTGAGGTTCTACATTATTCATTACCTGTTAGTATGTACCATATTTGAAAGGATAGCAAGACAAAAAACACTCCAACACCTAAAAATATTTCTTTAATTGCTTTTAATTTGCTTTTCATTTATTTATAAATACTTTCTTTTCCTGTTCTTTTATAGGCTTTTTTTACATACGATATAAATGTTTTTTCAGCAGTTGATTTATCTACCTTTGAATCTTGACCATATATATCATGTAGTAAAGTTTTAAATTTGTGAGGTGTAACGAGATTAAGACCCGCACATTTGCGAAGAATGAGCATCGCATGACAATAAACTTCTTGACTTATATTACCCATTCTTTTATGACCTTGAATAAATTGAACATATTTTTCAGCAAATTGACCTCGATGAGCGTTTGGTGATGAACTAATTGCCTTATTTATGTGTTGCTTGTGTGCCTTTTCGCTTTTTTTCTTGGGCTTTTTAAGGTAAGTTAATTTTCCACCTTTTACATCAAAATATAATTTATCTGTATTTATGAAATTGCAACGAATATCTTCATACAATTCAAATCCTACAAAAATTTTTGATTTATTTTCATCCAAGACATAGTAGTATTTGCAAGGTTTGCCATTGAAATAGCTAACCGCAGTCAAGCTATACTCATGGTATCTACCATTAGGTAATTGCTCATACTTTTGGCGAGCAATATCTCTAGCGAAAAATTGTAATGGTTTTTTATCTTTTCTTTGTAAACCTTTTTTATGCAACAAAGAACTTCGATCACAAAAATACCAATTAGAATATTTATTGTTATCAAATTTTTGAGTTTTTGTTTTGTAAATTTTCAAAGTTTTCTATTATTATTCCAAAGATTAAAAATACTAACGCCTAAACCAACGACAAGCACAATACCTGCGATGACTGCATCCCATCTTAAATCCAAACTAAATAAAAAGTCAATCATAAACCTTTTAAAAGTTCGGGGCTAACTTCGTAACCATCTTTTTTATCTTCAGTTTCATTATCATTAAATATAGATGGAAAATCCCAAAAGTCAACAAGAAAATTTTCTTGATATAAATCCCAAATGCTTTTGTCTTCTGTATCTGTATTCATTTTTTCTTCTTTTTACTTTTCTTTTTTTCTGATTTTAAATCTTCTTTGAATTTTAGGAAGCCATCCTCAAAACCTTTTTCATAAGCTTTATCAAATTTCTGTGCCAAAAATTCTTGAGCATCAGAAAAACCTTTGTCGTAGCCTTTTTGATAGTTGAGTTGTTCTGACATTTGTTCGTTCATATTATTTTTTCCAAATTTTACCAAATGGGTCTAAATCCATACTCCATATCATTAACCTACTATATATTGGATACAATAACCAACTAAAACATTTAGAAATCGGGGCATAGTAGAATAACTTACTAATAAGATCGCCAAGGTAATATAAGACTTTACTTAGAAAGATTTTCATTTTTATACATATTATCTTGATACTCTTGAACCTTGCGATCTTTCTCTATTTGCTCATGGTATTCATAAGCTCTTGAGTAGTTGGGTAGATGACCTTGTAGGTTGTCTGCTCGCTCTTCATCGGTAAACCATGTATAATCAATATCAAAAATCTGATCTACATTAGATGGATGGAATCCCGCACAAACAAGCAATCCTTTAAATTGTTCTGCAAGATCATAAACATTTGAACCATCAAAAGATTCCTCTGATTCGACGCTATAAGTTTTATTATGTAATGTTAGTGATAGTTTCATTTTCTTTCGTATCCTTTGTCTTTATCTAATTCGTTATGTAATTCTTTATGACAATTAGAGCATAATATTTGACATTTGTCAAGTTCATTTGTAACTCTTTCGTTAAATGTCCAGCTTCTAGCTTTAGAAAGTTGAAAATCTTTCTCAGTTGGATCACGATGATGAAATTCTAATGCTCCTTGAAATTTATCATAACCGCAATTTTCACATTTTCCACCTTTGTATTCAATACATTTAGTTTTAAATTTTCTTTGCCTTAATAAAGATTCAGCATTAGTGCAAGGTTTGCAATAAGAACTTCCGCCCTCTTCACCTCTACGTTGATAGAATGCAGACAGCGGTTTAGATTCTTTGCAATAATGGCAAAATTTTAATTCCATTCAAAGTCAATATTATAGCCTACCGCACGACGCTTGTCAAGTTTTTTTGATGGGCAAGTAACCTCAATACAAATATCTCTACCAAGAGAATCACCTTCTAATATCGGCGCGCCTTCTTTATCCATTTCTTCTACCCAATCAATATTTAAATCATCAGATGGAAAGAGGTCGTATTCTGATTCGTCATCCAACCACATGATTGGCGCAGACCAAACATCTTCATCATCTTCTTGTCTAATTGTTAACCAACTTTGTACTTTTGTATTCATGGTTAAAGTATAAACTAAAAATTTGATTTATGTCAATTAAAAAATTGAGAAAACTTAGATAGTTCTTTTAAGGGTATACCTGTTTCTTTGTAAACTTTCTCTTTGGATGGCATATATTCAAGTTTAATAATTAAATTATTAATGATTCGGGAAATTCGATAAGCTAAGTCACTTTGGATTTGTTTTTCAAATACCCTTTCAAATTCATTGTGCATACACCTAAACTCTTGAGGCTCTAAGAGAGTTGTGATTCTTTTTCTTGTCTTGTTGAAGACAACAACTAAATTTCTCGATTTATATGGCACAATTAAATAAGAAAACCCTCTCTTTCTAGCCCTCTTAGCTACTTGATGATAGTTTGCATTTTTACATTTACCTTCTTTAATTAAACGAGGAATCTCATAAACTATTTCTTGACCAAGTAAAGGTAATTTATACCTTTGAAAAGCTCTTTGATGAGTATGCCAAAAATCTTTCTCTTCCCAAGAGGAGCGAAAGCCTACATATATTATACGCATGAAATATTAAAAAACAGAATCATCTTCTTCATGGTAGTCGTCATCATCGTAGTTACCATCATCGTATTCTTCATCGTATTCTTCATCGTATTCTTCATCGTATTCTTCATCGTATTCTTCTAGTAGCTCTTTAAGTCTTAATTCAGCATCTACACCTACATCCCTAACAGGAAAACTATCAACAAAAACGATTTCACCATCAACTTCAACAACAATAGAATAATTTTTAGCTTCAACAAACTTTAAACGATGAATATCATTAACAAGATTAACTTTAACTAATGGATCGGGAGCATCGAAATGTCGATCAATAATAACTCTAGTATCTAATTCGCCTGTTAGGTCTGCAATAGACATTTTAAGATGATGTTCGCCTTTAGTTAGCTCAGATAGAGATAAAAACCAAACCATTTTAGGATGAACGATAGGAAAATCTTTACCACGTAGACTTGAAAAAATTCCTAGTATTGTATGTTTTCCTGTGGCAGGATCAACATGAACCGCATCACAAGTCAAGAAAGTATTAACTCGACATTTAGTATTTGTATTTGTTTTTGTATTCATATTTAGTTATTGTAGCACACTTTACTTAGAAAGCGAAGAAAAAAATTAAAACATAGAGTAAACGATGAACCCTGTCAACACCAAAAGAATAAAATACTCAACCAACAAATACTTATTATAAGCAAGAGTATCAAGAAATCGGTCATTGACCCAATACCAAAGTTTTTTCATTATTATTTTCATTTATATATGGGTCGCAACAAATTGGACAATCACCATGACCATTTTCGGGGCATGAATGTATGAATGGTTCTTCGTAAAAAGAAGTTGTCTCTGTATGCTTACAACTTACTAAAATTAGAAACCAAATCACCAAAGAAGTAACAATTAAATATTTAATGAACCACGCCATGACTGCAACCAATTAAACTTAAAACAAAAAAACCAATACAAAAAACCCATAAGGGTACAAAAATGCAACTTTGTTCTTCTTCCATAATTAATTTACTTCCTCGCTTGTGATATGATTAAAAAATACCCCTTTCCAATAATGAGCTATAACTTTATTATCAAAAGGAGAAATTATTGTTTCATTTGTTTGAGTGTCAAGATTATAAGGGTGAACCCTAGCAACCCATAAATTATCCGCTTTAATATTTGGCTCTTTATGAATATTCAAAGAATACATTTCGTCTAACTTAACCCACATATCCCGACAATCGATACCTTTAATAGAAAATTTAGGGTCATCTTTCATTCTATTAACATGATCCTTAAATTTTTTTATGGCATCATCTAGGTTAATTTTATTTAAATCAAACCAACTTTCGTCAAATTCATTTTCTTCTAACTCTATTTTATCTTCTTCCATAATTAATCTTCTATTTCTAATTTTTGAGTTTCGGGGTGATAAAAAGCCAACAACAATGTATGCTCCATATTTATAGAATAATGTTCATTATTTTTTGTTGGTGGATCAACGGAGTAAACTTCACAAGTCCAACTTCGGTCAAGATCATCCCATTCTGACATCATGTGAAAATTAAAATCAACAAAACTACCATCATCTAATTTTAAAGCATTCCAATAATCAGTATTATCACCATCAGTTTTAACGTCGTGATCTGCCTCGACTTTTTTCGCGTGATCTAAAAACTTTTCTAGTATTTGATCTTTATATTTTTGTTCTAGCTCTGTACACACTTGCATATTTATTTTCCTTTCTTTTCGTTATTTGAATGATTTTGATCGAACATATCGTCTTCATCAAACGCTCGATGTTCTCGCTTGAAGTTCTCGTACTCCACCCATAGGTTATCATAGCGAGTTTGATGTAATTGACTCATTCCCATCAACATATTAAGTAATTCATCCTCAGTATATTTACGAGGAGCATCACCGATTGCATAGATAATAGTATCAATATCAGATTGTATCTCAGACATCATACCCATTGCTTGTTCTAATTTATTCATGGTATTTAACTATATATGTTTTTTATTGTGCGTCAAGGATTTTATTGCTTTTTACCTTATTTTCTTCTGCCCATAAAGGTTGAAGATTAGTATAATGACAGAGTTTGATTATGTCTTCTTCTGTTTCTGCGGTAGATAATGGTATAATATGGTCTATATGCCAACCATAAACTCCATGATTATCAAAAGTCATTTCTTCGCCTGTTTTGGGGTGATTGTAAAATTGTTTAGATAAATGGTCTGATAATTCTTGCCATGTTTTTAAACCAAGAAGTTTTATTGAAGAATTATTTTTTTTCTGACCGATTGATTTAAATGCTCTAATGCAAGAACGTCTGTAATTAAGAACCAATCTAAATAAAGGGTCGGATTTTCTCCTTTGCTTGGTATAAGCCTTTTGGTATAATTTTTTTTCCTCTTTATTGGCTTCATAATAAGCCTTAGCTAGCTCTGCACGTTTCTCTTTGTTAGCTTCACGATAAGCCTTGTATCGCTCTTTATTGGCTTCATAATAAGCCTTATCGCGTGCTTTTTTTTTCTCTTTGTTAGCTTCACGATAAGCCTTGTTGTAATCTGAAATTTTCTCTTTGTTGGCTTCATTATAAGCCTTGTTTTGCTCTAAGATTTTCTCTTTATTGGCTTCATAATAAGTCTTTGTGTATGCTTCTTGTTTTTCTTTATTGGCTTCACGATAAGCCTTGTTGTAATCTGCAATTTTCTCTTTATTAGCTTTACGATAAGCCTTGCATCGCCCTACAATTTTCTCTTTGTTGGCTTCATGATAAGCCTTGTGATATGCTTTTGCTTGTTCTTTCGTAGCTTCACGATAAGCCTTAATTTTCTCTTTATTGGATTCACGATAAGCCTTTGCTCGCTTTAAAATTTTCTCTTTGTTAGCTTCGTAGTGGATTTTTCTACTATTTACGATTTTTTCTTTATTGGCTTCATAGTAAGCCTTCTTGTATGCTTTTTGTTTTTCTTTATTTTTGTATGGCATCGTACTTAACAATATATGTTTTAAATGATCTGTCAACTAAAATTTCGTGGATCATGGAATTGATAATTCTTTTGCTTCCACCCGCAAGACCGCAAGAAATGCCGTAGGGCAAACCTAGAACCTTCTCTTCGTCATCGTGCTTACTTTGCCATTCAATGTGATCAGCGACATTATACAAGGCATTATAAAATGCTTCGTAATTCACTTGCCTACCTTGACCGATAGAACTTTGAGTATACATATTATATATGCCTTTGCTTTGAGTGGCATCAGTCCATGCAAAACTATACCAACCTAATTTATTATCTCCTTCCATCATTGCATGGCAATCAGCGGAGTATGCTTCGGGGTAAGTATGTTTTATATCTAATGCAATACCTGCACCCATGACATTATGGGTATTACAGGAATGAGCGATGTAATCCAACCCATGAAAGTGCATCTTTAATAAGTTGCCATCAATTATTTCTATATTTTTAGTAGCGATCATATCCATACATTAAATGAGGTTTTAAGGTTTGTCAACATTTAATTTCGTTTTTCCATCTTCTTCATCAACGATGACATCTACAACCTTACAATAATGTGGATCAGCGACAAAAATTTTTGGTTCACCCGAATCATTTGTGACTCTAGCCAAACCAACAGGTTTAACCTCAATACACTCTAACAAGTCTTTTCCATTATGTCGGCGCATATCATAAGAATGTGGATACAATCCATCTTCTCTATTTAAATAACAAATAATTCTGCCGTATTTATTTTTGTAAGAAATATAAGAACTAATATCAAAAGGTTTCTTTGCGAATAATTTATTGCGGGGAATGTAGTATTTGCACTTATCTTTTTTCACATTGAAAATTTTATGTCCACCAAAGGCATCTTCAATAGGTTCTAGCGTCTTATGGTGAACAAGCATACATTCAAATGTGGGATTAGTTTTACTATCCTCTCTAATATTTAGAATTTCACCAATTCGTTTTTTTAGGCGAAGTGATTTTTCTTTGATGTGATCTCCAATCTTAAACAAATGCTTCATTTTTACGTAACAATTCAATAGCTTTATCTTTGCCTTTTACTTCGCATTCCCACTTAGCAGGTTTATCTGTTTCAATAGCAATACGAGGTGGAAAGTTTCCAAGAGCAAAATAGTCTGCATGAGCGCGAGGTTTTTCGGGAGTGCCTTCTGACCAATGAAAGACAGGAGCGAGAAAGTTATCTTCACTACTACCTTGATTTACCCATGTATATGCACAACGTTCAGCTTGAAATGCGACACTACGATCTTCTGATGGATTGCAGAAATCATGTAAATTGTCATAACAGACAGGGATAGGAGATTGAAATGTTTCAAATAAATAGTCGCTAAATTTAATACAATTATCTACATTGAAGAATCCCTTATCTTCGTTCTCAATAGTAAGACGATTGTAAACACCCGAATCACATTTCATTAGATTACTATAAAATCTTTCTGCCACATCTTCTAATGTCTCATCCTCTTTTGGACTATAATTGATATGAATATTCATTGGGGCAGTATGATCTTTAGGTAAGCCCATCATGTCTAACACACTAGCTTGCATATTTAATTCACCAATAGTTCTGCGAACCGCATCTTGATTTAAAGAAGCTAACACATTAAACTGATCGGGATGCGAACCCATACTAACGCCATGCTCTCTAGCAGTATCGCCTACTTGCTTTAATTCTTTTTGGATTTGCTCAATATCGGGCAACTCTTCAATATCAATGCCCAAAGTTTCATCGGTAACGAGAGGGAAAAGAGCAGAGCTAACACGATAATGCCCGATATTTGACTTAGCACAATGATGGACAATAGATTCAGTAACAACAACATTATGCAAAATTCTATTAGATAACTCTTTAATTGCTTCATCCCTACCTTCTTTTACACATAGATCATTAAACCTTTTGCGTGTCATGGTACGAAAAGAGTATTCCTTCTTGTCTTTATCTTTGAGTTGCTCGCTAATGCAAGTTAAGCCTAGTGTTGTAATAGTCATACTCATAATATTACAGATTTATAGATAGTTGTCAAACAGAAAATTAAAAAAAGTGTAAAGGAATACATGAAGCGAGCAGAAGTAAGGCGAGTTGTGTTAGCATATTTGAGGGAATTCTTCTCCTCTTTTATGCTATATAAAGAGTTCCCTGTCAAGCAAAAAATGTATGCAGAGATATGGGCTTTAGATATGTACGAACAATTAACTGATGAACAAAAAGTTTCCATTTATTTGAAGAAATCTAAAAAAAATGACGATGGAAATTAAAGAAATTGTACTGATGATTATTGGAGCAATGGTTTCAATAGTCGCGTTCTATTTGAAAAAAGAGAGTGCAAAAATCGGGAAAATAGGAGATGGTTTAAGAAGTATGCAAATTAAATTAGCCGAAAATGAAGCGCGCGATACTGAAAGATGGAATCAAACATCTAAGAATCTTGAAGATCGAAGGCAGGACATAATTAAATTATACGAAAAACTAGAAAAGAAATGAACATCATAATGGAACTATGGGATTTACTCCTTTATTTGGCTCTTGCGGGTTCGTTAATGGTTGTTATTTTAAGTAAAAATTAAATGGAAAGAGATTGGTATTGGGTAATCTCTTTATTTTTGTTTTTTTTAGAGAGAGAAGCAATTATGGAGATTTGTTTTATGTTAATTAGTTTAATTATTTCTTAATCCAATTATTTGTGAATTGTTCGCTCGTAAATGGCGATTTAGTAAAAGTAGATTGAATTAATAAATGTTTATGTTCCACACATGATATTACACTTTAATAACATATTTAGACTTGATTAACTCAACTAAATAATCATTATCATTTGAGCTACCAAATTTAGCTCCATCACTTTTAGATGTAGAGTAAAAATCAATAAAATCTATACCTTGAGTAGTATGAATTTCATGACTAATAGATTGATTGTCTGCTACATGATTGATAGAAATTAACTTATAATTATTTGTATAGTGCGAAAATTTTTTGTCAAAATCAAAAACTTTGCTTTTTAAAGGTTTGATATCTTTTAGTTTTTGGTAGTGTTGCCCTTCTTTAAGTTTAGTATTAACATTTAACACAAAAAATAATTTTTCATCATTTGATAGCATTAAAGAGCGGAATCGGTCCACGCATCTACAAATATATTCATAATCTCCTTGTTTAATAAGAGGTTGGTGGTGAAAAAAGCCAACTGATTTATATAAAATATGACCACACCTATGTGGATTAATTAATGTATACTGATCTTTATCTAGAAAGCTTACAAAATCATCCTCAATACAATGAAGGATTTTAGATAGAGATAAACTAATCCAATCAAATGGATAAGCTTGTTCTCGAACCCCGCAACTACTTAACAGTTCAACCGTATGACACAAACTACCTAATGGACAATAAATCATATTTACATAAAGCATCTTCAAGAGCTTCTTGTGCGGTTCTTATTTCGACATATTGCTCTAATTTTTCAGTATCAAGAACACAATTTGATCGAGGGGCAGTAACTTCTTGCATGAAATTATCTAGCTTACTAAAGAACTTAAACTCTTTATTTGGTTTTAAATGCTCTTTCATTAATTCAACGACTTCTTTAGTAGTAACACTACCTTTATTTGTCACATTGTAAATTCCAAATGGAACTTTTTGCTCGATTAAATCTATTGTATATTTTGCGAAATCTGCACGATGAGAAAGAGAATTGCGCGCATCTAACAATTGATCATAAGTCAATAATTTAGTTAAATAATTGCGAGGAGAAGCGAATTCATCAAATGGTATACGCAATCTAAAGATATAGCTATTTGGTACTTGTTGCTTCACAATTTTTTCTGCAAGCGCTTTTGTGCCACTATAAAAACTACCATTTTGAAAATCAAAATTAGGCGCATCTTCTTCAGAGAAATCTTTCGAGTATCCACCATAAATACAACCTGAAGAAATATGGGTATACAAATAGCCTTTATTTGCACAAAGTTGAGAAAGCATTGCAGGAAATATTACATTACCTTCAACTGTATCTGCTTTATTTAGTTCACAAGCATCCACATTTGGCTTGCCAATATATCCCGCGCAATTGATGATCGAAACATTATGATGTTTGACTGTTTTTTTGTATACAGCATTTGATAGCCAATTATCAAATACTTTCATGTTTGTGTAATTTACATTTGTGCGAGATAGTGCCACATGAGGTAAATCGCGCGATTTTAATTCTTGTATTATAGCTTCTGCTATGTATCCGTTTTTGCCTAGTATAATGTACATTTTAAACTTTCCCTATATGCATGCTGCAAGATTTAGATTGTGGAACTTTCCAATTAGGGCCATACATGTTTATTAATTTACTCTCATAATTGTGAGGCAGTTGAAGAACTGTTGATGACCATTCTTTATATACAAAAGTTTTAGTGTCTATATTAACATAAGAATCAGTCGAAATGACTCCATGCCAGGGTGTATGAAAATCTCCAGATTTGTTTACATTGCACATATAAAAATCAACAGATCCAAATTCTTGAGTGGGGTGACTTTTTAATATCGTATCGGGATTTTTAATGCCATAATTACCCACCATAAAGTTAAAGCCTTGTTTCTCGAATGTACTCCTTAAATGTTGATAATCACAATTGATCATAATGTCTAAGTCATCGTCGCCTTGTATGCAGCTATTTTCTCGAACAATACCAAGTAGGGTGCCGAACATAATAAACCAATCTTGAATATTATTTTCGTTTAAAATGCCGCAAACTTTTTCGAGTGTACGATTTAATTTTTCTTTACCTGTATGTTTGCCTGCCATAAATATTTTAAGATATCTGGGTTTTGTGTAATTGTTTGTTTGGTAATTAAATCTTTAAGTCGAGTGGTTGACCACTCGTGTGATCTTGTAGTATATATTTCACGAACGTTCGTAATCGTCTTCTATACGCACTATATCATCTTCACCAAAATAAGTACCTGTTTGTACTTCTATTAAGATCATATCTTCTGAATCGCTAGGGTTAGCCATTCGATGTTTATCTTCAAAACCAATTAATGCAGTTTCTCCAACTTCATAATCTGTATTAACATCATTTAATGTAACACGAGCGACTCCTTGCACGACAGTCCATGCTTCTTGTCGATGATGGTGATATTGATAACTTAATCTTTGACGAGGTTTAACGACAATACGTTTAACTTTACAATACTCTGTATCGAGTAAAATTTCATAATGTCCCCAAGGGCGAATTGATTCATCTTCTTGCTTATTCATTTAAAGTTATTATATCCCATCTGTTGTCATAATTCAACCGAAAAGTGCCTTGATAGCCATCTTTCCCCCAAGAGCATTCATTAGGAGAAAATAAACTCATAAAATGTCGCCCGCTATCTTTTTTATAAAGATAGTACTCTTTACCGATAACAGGTTTGAACCGCATCTCTGCATTAAATATCACTTCGTTCCATTCCAACTCTTTAGTTAATTGTTGGTATTCTGATTTAAGTTTATCGAATCGCTCTTGATAGTGTTGGTTGGCTCGATGAACTGCGCCAACTTTCCACCCACCCAAACTATAGTTGGGCTTAATAACAGGAGCCCCCAAATCGCTAGCATAAGGTAGAGAGTGAGGGTTTGGGGCGATATTGTCGGGTACTTGCTTTTCATCCATTACCAATTTTTAATTACGTTAGCCACTATAAAACCACAGGTAACTATATTTGTCAAGACTATAATAGTTCTTATTAATAAACTTATTTGTGCGTCTTTTAAAGAAAGAATAGGAATATCGGGTTCATCATCGTCAGTTCTACCTACTCGATGATCTAATGTTCGCGCCCATATTAACCATAATTTTTTCATTCACCAAAATATTAAACTAATCAATTTCGTCGCCCTGATGCCAATTCATGCACCATTTATAACTTTGTACATTCACGACTTCTTTTTTATCGTCTTCATTTAAATAACTAGTAGTCGTTCTTAGGTTAGTTTGCAGAGTATCAATTAATGCGTATAGTTCGGCGATTTGTTTGTCTTTTTGTAAGAGTTGTTTTAATAAGTTTTTTTCGTCCATCCAAGAATTTACACTATTTAGCTGCTTTCAAGATGTTTTTTAACTAAATTTTTTATTTCAATTACTTTTTCTTGATTATTTTCTTTGTATAACTTTAGGATAATAGAATTAACTAAAAAATTTACTCTTTCTTCCCAAGAATAATCTATTTCAAAGCGATTCATTTAAATATATTTAAGTGTCGTTTAAACTTTTCAATACGTGATTTGCGACGTAATACTCGATCCATTTTATAAACTAATAAATCAATAGATTTAAGTATGTCATCACTAGCTGAAGAAAGTACTGAAGATTTGCCCTTAAGGTTTAAATGACCTTTTGCAATAAATTCGTTTTTATGAGAGCGAGAATGAGTATCTCGAATTAATTCTACCCTTAGATCAATAATAGATTCTGAATGGTCAAGTAGTTTTTGACATTTTTGCTTTAAAATAGCAATATGTATAGGCTTTTTATTTATATGAATAAACTCGATCTTTAAATCATCAATTTTCATTTTATTTTAATATATGGATTGACATCTCCATTTTGGAGTATTTTTTTATCTTCATAAGGAGCAACTAATCTACGATAGATTTCCATTTTAGCGCATTCGATTGCGCCGACAATGTCGTTAGCAGTTTGATAGTTAAATTCGTTTTGTTCAATGTAGATATTGACCAATTGGTTTAGTGCGTAATTGAATTGACCTGCGGTCGTAATCAAGTTGTCTTGATCTACTCGTTTTTTTTCTGATGGCGGTATATAAGGCATTATAGCATCTCCTCTATTTGTTTTTTGTATTCATTGGTTTGGTTCATCAATGTCACTGTGACATTTTTTAATGTAATTAAAGATTCAGTATCTACTTCACGCTCTGGAGGAATATCGACATAAGTATTGTTGAGGTCTATTAGGTCTGAGAGTGCATCAATTTGTTTTTGATACAATAAAAACAGTTTAGAACAAGATTCTTTGCATTTCGATTTAACACGATCTCTCTGATATTTTTTAGGGGAAGTATTCTCACTTACAAAACGTTTTAAAGTTTTTAATGTATTCATGTGAACTTCTTCATACTCAACTACTTCGTTGGTATAAAACTCGTAAGTTTCCCAAGCTAACTCTAATTTATTAATCATAGAAATTTATGCAACAACTCAAAATCTCGAAGTCCAACATATTTAACAAAATAAAGACAGAACTCAGCCACTTTAGATGGAGACCATTGCTCTTCTCTGATTATATTGCCGATTTCAAGATATTCACCATCATTCCAGAGGTCTGTAAGTTTGATATATTCAGTGTTCATGATGATGATAATACTAAAACAAATGATTAATGTCAAGAGTAAAAAGTAAGTGTAATACAACTTATGGCATTTAGAAGAAAAATATGTTGGTCATGTATGATGTTGTTTTGTGCAATATTAATGGTGGTTTGGGGTTTGACATCCTGTAATAAAGTGAATTTTGATGAATTAAAAAGCATTCCAACAATTGAAACTAAGGGAGATCAAAAATATAGAGTTTACTATAGAAAAGATTTTGGTTTACGCTTTGGTCATCAAATAGGCAATAATTCTGTAAAAATAGATGTTCCCACTAACGTTCAAATTATGATGCTTGATGGAAGTTTTAGGGAAGTTGATTATTATTTCTTTAGAAAGTTTAACAATTGGTTTAAGGATGTCAAGTTTCAAAATGGAATTATGGCAATTAATCAAAATGAAACTTTAGATTGCGATAACTTTGCAATGCTATATAAGTCTTTAATGAGTGTCGCGAGTTACAAAAGTAAGATAGAACAAGAATTAGCTGTCGCTCTTGTTGTAGTCGAACAGAAAAATGAATTTGGGGGTATTCCTGGAACTGGAGGGCTTCATATGTTGAATTTAATTTTCACAAGCAGAGCTTGGTATATATTTGAGCCACAAACTGGGGAATATATAGAATTACAAAATTACCCAAACCAAAAATACATAAGAACGATAATTATTTAAGTTTCCTTTTAGCCCAAGCTTTTTTCATAGCTTCACTTTGTTTTTTCTTGAATTCAGGAGAAGAGTGATTGGATGAGTTTTTATTGCCTTTCATTGATTTTGAAATGTTTTGTTTACGCTTATATTCAAGCACTTCTTTGCATAATTTGTGAAACTCATCAACAGTTAAAGAGCCCTTAGCTTGATTAGCATTTTTTGATGCAATCTGTAAGTTAGACAAATCATTAGTTCCACCCAACGAAATAGGTGTTATATGATCAAATTCATAAGTATCTCCCTTGTATAAATCAATAGATTCACCCGTCAAGTAACATTTTGGGTTGGGGCCAATTTTAGCTAGAACATCATTGTAACCATAATTACCTTCGGGTATATTGTTTACGATAGTTTTATTTTTTTTTGTGCGCCGCTTAAAAGTTTTAGTTTTGCTGGAAACTACTTTAGTTAAGTGGCGACTTTTAAAACTGTTCATTTTGGTTCTAATTGCTTTTTGTAAAGTATCTTTCTTTTTGTAGAAATTCCGAGATCTTGCTTTCTCATTACCGTTTCCACAATGATAACTAATTACTGATTTAGAACAATCTAAAGCTTTAGCTATTTTATTGTAAGATAAACCTTCGGCATGTAAACGTAAGATGTCAGGCTTTAATTTTCTGTTGTTAGGTCTTCTATTCATTAGTAATCCAAAAATCGTTTAGCATACTCAACCTTTTAACTTCAACTTCAAAAATCTGATAAAGCATTACACCTTCGACCATAAAGTCAAAAGCTGTCTTGAGGCAATAAAAATCTTCAATATCTTCATAATTATTTAAATAAAAAACATCAAAAATTATTTCAGATGATTCTATTGATTTTGAGAGTACTTTTATTAAGGGTTGAGAGTTTATTATTCCATTTAAAATACGAGTACAGAATGATGGGTCTTGGTCTTCTTTATGAATCATCGTGACTTCATTTAAATTAGTACGATTTAATGCATCACCACCCAATAAGCATTCACCAAGATAAACATCTAAAAATGTATCATGCTTGGATTTGAATAAGCTTTCCGCATTTCGAAAAACATGAGTTTGAGTAGGGTGTATCAATTGGTTTTATTTTTGCTTTTAATTGAAGCAATAATACAAAGAGCCCCATGCTCATTAGAAGTCATTAAAGCTTCTCCGTTAGTCATCATTATTTTCCACATTTTTTTCCCCATATGATCGCGCTCTTTAACATAGATTACTTGTTTGGGGTTGATGTGATATTTTTCTTCGTTTGCGTCTTCTATCAAGATCATCATTATTTATATTTGATTGTTAAATTCTTTTTCTGCTTCATTGTAAGCTTCGTGGATACACCCCATTATATTGACTCGTATTCTATGAAGAGTAGCACTAACTGAACCAATTGGTCTACCGAGACATAAACTAATTTCTTTCATACTTAAATCCCTCTTAAATCTTAACTCAGCGATTTTACGCATGTGTTGAGGTAGCTTGTTATAACATTTATTTAAGGCGTTCATTCGTATTTGAGGGGTATCATAATCTATAGATTCAGAAGCTAAAACTTCAGTCAATTCATTAGATAAACAAATTTTACTTCTGGCATGCTTAGTTTTATGAGCCATAACTTGAAATTTAGCTACACCAAAAGACCAATTCATAAAAGACCCTAATCCAGCATCGAAGGATTTTTGTTTTTGAAATAATATTAAATTTGTTTTTTGTAAAACATCTTCAGCATCTTGCTTGTGAGGCAATAAACTAAATATGAATTTGTATAATGATAGCTGAGTATCTTCAAGTAATTCTTCAAAGTTTATTTTAGAATCTAATGAGCTCTTGTTCATTTTAAATTTTCTATCGTAAGATCAAGTGAATTATTTATATTTTTAGTAATAATTAAATTAACAGCGGAATTATTGTCGGTAAATAAAGATTGATAAAGAATATCAATAATTTCAGACAGATCAGTGTCAAGATATGTTGATGGTTCAACTTCTTCAAGTAAAGAGTCTGTACCTACTTCTTCTACCGCTTTCATTAAATTTTTAAGAGCTTTTTTTATTTTATCTTCTTCTGATTCGAAACTATCTTTAAATGCTATCATGGAATTACAATTCTGTCAACATCATTTTCTAATTCATAATTGTCCCAATATTGATGATCGTATTTACTGTAAGTAATGTCATTAAATAAAATTAATATTCGTGTTGGAGAGTTAGAGTCAACTTCATAACCCACTGCTGTTCCGTCAGGAACTCTACCGCTTCCATCTGTATATTCGAAACATTCATCGTAGTTATGTTCGGAGTATATTATATCTGAAGATTTAATCTTCATGAGTAATAATTTGATTCTCTTTCAGATATGTCTTCAGAGCGGTCTTCCCATTTTTGAGAGTAAGGGTTATATTTTTCTATGCTAACATTTTGAACGCAAGTATGCTTATGCTTTATTGCTTCCATATGGAAATAAAACGCTTGAGCTGCGCTTACAGCCATATAATAATGATAGCTATCCATTGCAGAATGTTCTTGACCTGCATTATATTTTATGCGATATTCAAAAAGTTTTTCATTCATTAAATACTTTTTTCGAATTGAGGATTCCAATAAATATCATTAAATAATTCAAATTTAACCTCGGTGTAGGGAGCTTCGTCGGGGTTACCTCTATGATTAATAGTGATATCAACACCTACAGGTGTATGCTCGCTTACTGGTTCATCGCTGTCTGTGTGAAAGAATTCTTCAAAGTCTGAAGCATAAACTAATTCATATGTATTTTTCATAGATACATATGATATGTTAAAAGTTAATAAAAGTCAAGAAAATTTATTGAGAAAGATATTGAATATTTTAATTACGATTTTCCCGCTAAAACAACATCTTAGCTATAGAAGTTAAATCTTTTCTACCATGAACGAGCTTGATATAATCTTTGATAGAAGTTGGTAATTGATTAAAGGTATTGTGATAGCCTAAATTAGCTAAATCCTGGTCATAGGTGCGACTAAGAGGGTGTTCGATGGTGTGATTAGAGTCACGTATAACAGGCATGCCGATCATGTGAGAAACCGCGCAAAATACTATATCCCATCCCCAACCCATCTTATTATCTAAAAAACAATCTTCAAGATCAAGGTATTTAAAATATTGAACGACTCTTGGATGAATAAACCAAACAGTTTCATCGCCATTGACAATATATTTAATGTTGACATCTTGGGTAGTAACCATTTTCAAACTCGCAAGATCATCGCTTTGCCACTCTACATTATTTACTTTTGAATAATAAATACCAGCATTATATTTTTGCATATAGTGACGCGCATCTTGAACTAATTTGGGCCAGTCATGATATGATGTATCGCCCTGAACATGAAAAAAGACACTAGAGCCATCATGAATATCGAGAGCTTTAAAAAATTGATCTGTAAAATAAGAATCTTCGCCAATGTTATGCCAATATGCTCGATAATTGTCGGCGCTACTATTAATTACATCAACACTATCAATACATCCA
>Ga0206677_10000314_pt1 | contig 45491 bp, 48 predicted proteins | sample M130m12015metaG_FD_155475 | JGI IMG/M metagenome (GOLD analysis project Ga0206677, IMG submission 155475) | Ammonia-oxidizing marine archaeal communities from Monterey Bay, California, United States - M1 30m 12015 | ecosystem: Environmental > Aquatic > Marine > Intertidal zone | place: USA...
TCTATCAAACGGGCATGGGTCTATGCTCTTATATAGCTTATTGCATTTAACTGGGTACAATTTATCTATAGGTGACTTAAAAGATTTTCGTGTCTTTCAGTCAAAAACCCCAGGCCATCCAGAATATGATTTAGATTATGGTATAGAAACTACTACTGGTCCTTTAGGACAAGGCATAGCCAACGCTGTGGGGATGGCCATATCTGAAAAAATTCTTTCAGCTGAGTTCAATAAAGAAGACTGTAAGCCTATAGATCATTTTACTTATGCCTTTCTTGGAGATGGCTGTCTAATGGAAGGTATTTCCCATGAAGCATGTTCATTTGCTGGTACACACAACCTGGGTAAGTTAGTTTGTTTTTATGACCAAAATGGAATCTCTATTGATGGTGAGATAGAAAATTGGTTTACAGACGATACGGTAAAAAGATTTGATAGCTATGGCTGGCAAACTATTTCTGTCGATGGGCATAATGTAGATGAAATCAATAGGGCTATAGAGTCAGCTAAAAGCGAATCAAATAAACCAACTATGATTTTTTGTAAAACAACTATTGGTTTTGGCTCGCCAAACAAGTCAGGAACTTCAGATGCCCATGGTGCACCTTTGGGCGATGAAGAAATTGCTAAAACAAGAGAAGCATTAAACTGGAACCATGGACCTTTTGAAATTCCAGATTCAATTTATGAATTTTGGAATGCAAAAGAAGAAGGAGCTTCCAAGAACTTAGATTGGGACAATCTAATGATTTCCTACAAAGAAAAATATTCTGATGAGTACGATGAGCTAACAAGACGAATAGCATCTGAGCTACCTAAAGGTTTTGATAGTAAATATAAAAATTTTCTTAATGACTGCAATGAGAACAATTCTTCTATGGCAACAAGAAAATCTTCTCAGGTGTGTTTAGATTTTTTCGTTAAAGAGCTTCCAGAACTAATAGGGGGTTCTGCTGATTTAACACCATCAAATAATACTTTTTCTAAATCAAGCACCACATTTTCAAATGAAAACCCATCTGGAAATCATATTAATTATGGTGTTAGAGAGTTTGGAATGTCTGCGATCATGAATGGCATGGTGCTGCACGGTGGCATCAAGCCATATGGGGCAACTTTCTTAGTTTTCACTGATTATGCAAGAAATGCTGTGAGGCTCTCTGCACTTATGGGACTACCTAATATTTTTGTTTATACTCATGATTCTATTGCTCTTGGGGAAGATGGGCCTACCCATCAACCAATTGAGCATCTAGTTACTTTACGAGCGACTCCTAATCTTAATAACTGGAGGCCAGCAGACTTGGTTGAAACCTCAGTAGCATGGAAAAATGCAGTTTCTTCGACGAATACACCAACCTGTTTAGTTTTCAGCAGGCAAAATACTTCACCAATATCAAGGACATCAGATCAGATTGAAGGTATTAGTAATGGTGGCTATTTACTAAAGGAGCATAGCGAGGCCCAATTGACTCTGGTTGGTTCCGGAAGTGAGGTTCAGCTTATCCTTGATGCCGCCGATATTCTCGAGGAAGCAGGTGTTATAGCTAACGTAGTGTCAATGCCATGCTTAGATATATTTTTAGAAAGCGAAGAAAGTTATCAACTGTCTGTTATTAAAAATGATCTTCCTATTTTGGCAGTTGAACTAGGTCATCCAAACTCCTGGTATAAGCTACTAAATAAAGAGGACAAGGTTTTAGGCATTGATAGTTTTGGAGAATCTGCACCCGCCAATGTTCTGCTAGAACATTTTGGATTTTCAACATCAAATGTTGTCAAAATGGCTAAGACACTAATAAATGCATAAGCTATCCGATTTTGATATAAAAAACAAAAACCTAACTATTAGGGTAGACATGAATGTCCCAATAAGGGAAGGTGAAGTTATTGATCAAACAAGGATAAAAGCCTGTATACCTACTATTGAGCTGGCTTTAAAAAATAATGCAAACATTCTACTTATCAGCCATCTTGGAAGACCAGAAGAAGGCAGATTTGATGATGGGCTGTCGTTAAAGCCTGTTGCAAAATGCCTGTCTGAGATATTTCAATTCACAGTTGATGTTATTAAAGATCTAGAAGATGTAACTATATTTAATGGCTCTTCGCCAATCCAGGTTCTTGAAAATATCAGGTTCTTTGATGGCGAAAAGAGTAATAAAGATTCTCTTGGCAAATCTTTGGCAGACTTAGGTGACATATATGTATTTGATGCATTTGGCACATCTCATAGAGAACAGGCATCCACGCATTCAGCAATAACTAATTCAAAATTTTCATGCGCAGGCTTATTGTTAGAAAAAGAGATAGAGGCATTAACCAAAGCATTAAAAAACTCAGATAGCCCTTTTGTAGCCGTTATAGGTGGCGCAAAAGTATCAACAAAGCTAGAGCTCATTAAGAACATAAATATTAAGGCAGAAAATATTATTGTGGGCGGCGGGATTGCCAATACCTTTATTAAAGCTGCTGGGTATGAGATTGGAAAATCGCTTTATGAGGAATCAATGCTTAACGTGGCCAGCGAGATATTAGAGAGTAATAAAATAATGCTTCCAGAAAAGGTTGTGACTTCTTTAAGTTTTGAAGGAAAGAACATTCAGGAAAAAATGCTTGTCGATATAAATAAGGATGACATGATACTCGATCAATTTGTAACAGAGGCCATGAAGCAAACCCTTTTAGACTCAAAAACAATTTTATGGAATGGGCCTTTAGGGGTGTTTGAAAATGACAGTTTTTCAAAAGGAACAGAGGAGTTATCAAAAATTATTGCTAGCAGTGATTCATTTTCGCTAGCTGGCGGGGGTGAAACATTAACAGCCATAAATAAATTCATTAATAAAGATGATGTATCATATTGTTCTACAGGCGGGGGTGCCTTCTTAGAGTTTATGGAGGGTAAAGAGCTTCCATCTATAGCAGCATTAAAGGCTAAAATTTTGTAAAAAAGGAGAATATATGTCAACACACAATATAGAAGAAGTAGCTTCTTACATAGTATCAGAGGGCAAGGGAATACTTGCGGCTGATGAAAGTAATCCAACATGTGGTAAAAGATTTGATTCTATCGGAGTTGAGTCGACTGAGGATAACAGACGAGATTATAGAGAGATGCTTTTTAGATCTTCTGGGATGAAAGGAAATATTGGTGGGGTTATTTTATTTGATGAGACAATCAGACAAAAGGCAAAAGACGGGACTTTACTAACTGATATTATAAGTGATCAGGGGGCACTTTCAGGCATAAAGGTAGATAAAGGCCTGCAGCCAATTGGTGAATCAGAAGAGACTGTAACTGTTGGTTTAGAAGGACTCAATGAAAGGCTCAAAGAATACTTTGCAATGGGAGCAAAGTTTACTAAATGGAGAGCTGTTATAAAAATAGGCGAGGGAATGCCAACTGATGAATGCATTGATTCTAATATGAAAGCTCTTGCTGATTATGCAAAACTTGTACAAGACAATGGGATGGTACCAATAGTCGAGCCAGAGGTATTGATGGATGGCTCACATTCAATTGAAGATTGCTTTGATGCCACCGATAGGTCTTTAAAGTCATTATTTGCTCATTTAGAGGCAAATAATGTGAATATAAAAGCAACTCTCCTAAAGCCAAACATGGTTCTATCAGGAAGTACGGCAAGTACTCAGGCTAATATCCACGAGGTTGCACAAAGAACCTTGGATTGCTTAAAGGCAAATGTGCCTTCAGAGTTACCAGGCATAACCTTTCTTTCAGGCGGACAGTCAGATATAGATGCTACAGCTCATTTAGATGCTATGAATAAAATAGGTGGCTTCTCATGGAAGCTAAGCTTTTCATATGGTCGAGCGCTTCAAGCACCGGCCTTGAAAGCATGGGGTGGTAAAGCTGAGAATGCTTTTATATCTCAGGATGCTCTATCTCATAGAGCCAAGATGAATAAATTAGCATCCTTGGGTGAATGGGATAGTGGAATGGAGGAAGATTAATGAGCATTCAAAATATATCTGTTTTTTGCGGAGCTCATCTTGGAAATAATCCAATTTATGCAGAAGAAGCAAAAAAAGTTGCTGAAGTAATAGCAGATAAAGGTATAAATGTTGTTTTTGGTGGCGGGGATGTTGGGCTGATGGGGGTTGTCTCTCATACGGCTGTAGATAAAGGTACTGGAGTGTTAGGAATATCACTTAGGTCTTTATATGAGCTAGAGCTAACTAACCCAAGAATCAAAGAGGTTGTAGTAGCTGAGACTCTTCTAGAAAGAAAAGATATTTTTATGGAAAGATCAGATGCTTTTATAGTTCTTCCTGGCGGCGTTGGCTCACTAGATGAGCTAGCTGAGGTTATGGCCAGTAACCAGCTAGGAATTATTAATAAGCCAATTGGTATTTTAAATACAAATGGTTATTACGATGATTTGTTGTCATGGATGAAAAAAGCAGTAAAAGAAGGTTTTATCTCAGAAGCTAATTTCAATGAATTAATAATTACTGATTCATGTGAAGATCTCATTGAAAGAATTATTATAGAGGAAAGGCCAGCGGATGATGACTGGACGAACAGACTGGGTCTTTAGTCTCTTCTTTAAAAAAAATCTAAAAAGATTATTCTAGATATATGTCTTTTGAAGAAGCTAGGGTGGTCTGTGTTGTTTATTTATCAGTAATAATACCTATTTTAGTTTTTTTTAAAAATAAATCTTCTCTACCTCGATGGGTATTTCCTGTATATGTAATTTCTTTTTTGGCTTGTGCTATTGGGTGGGAGCTCTGGTTTACTTATGGCTGGATTGATGGGGCTGCAGTTAATTTAAGAAGATCTGATGCACTTAACAATTGGCTGCCTAGAGACATTAACTGGTTAATGAACTCTCTTGGAGATGCTGGGGCAGTTCTCTTGGGCGGGTTTTGGATTATGTGGATGTCTGCATACAAAGATCAAAGAATTTTTTTAAAATGGAATTGGAAAGCATTCAGCATTTTAATGATTTGGTGTATTGGCCAAAATATCTTAGTTGAGATGTTTTTGTATCATGACCAGCTGGCTGCAGGAAAGCCTCTGTCTTGGGCACCTCTTTCTCCATTAGGCCCCTACTTCAACCCAGTGCTTTTAGAATTTAATAATCGCACGCTAATGCTGCAGTCACAAATTCCTTGGTTGCTATTGCCAGCTTTAATATACAAAACAGTTATTAAAATTAATATTAGGTTTTCTTAGCGCATTAATTTCTATTAACCAGAACCTTGTTGTCTGAAAAACGGTATAACATATTTCTATAGACACATATATCAGTTATATCATCGGGAGTATCTTTTGGTACACAGCGATAGTTAGTTGAAGCTCTTACATGGTTGTTAATAGGAAGGACTTTATGCCAAAGATGCCCATGCAGTAAAAGTAGTGAGCCCTTTTTTGGACTTATAATGATTTCATGACCAATGTCTTTACCTGATGCGTTTGAAGGTATTATTCCATTTTCATGAGAACCCTCTATAACAACCACCTCTCCACCAGTAGAGTTATTGATATCCATCGTATAGACAAGTCTATTTAAATTGAAAAATTTTTTATTCTCTGAATTACAATCCTGATGCCAAGCCTGTCCATTAGACGACTTACTACTTATCATCACCATGCTATATAGGGCTTTCCAGTCTTTTCCAAGAATATTTTCAGTAAGCTTTTTTAGATTAATGTCATTCTCAAGAGCATTAAAAATCTCCTCACCATCAAGTTGAGGGAACCATGGAATGACGTCAGTATCTGATCTTTCTATAAACGACTTGTCGTGCTTATATTCAGGGTTAGATGCAAAATGAGTTAATATTTTTTTGTGACAGGTATCCATCAGGCTGTCATTAAAAAAATTTTCTATGTAAATGTAACCTTTTTTATTAAATTCATCTGATAGAGAGTCAAAGTTCATTATGGTTTGTCACGAGAAACTAATAAACCCAGTTCAAAAAGTATCCACATAGGAATAGCTAAGAAAAGCTGTGAAAAAATATCTGGGGGAGTTAAAAGCATCCCTATAACAAAGAATAGGATTATCAAATAAGGTCTGAGTTTTATCAACGAATCTTTTTTTACAATACCTGACTTAATTAATAAAAAGGTAGCAACTGGAATTTCAAAGGCGATGCCAAAAGCAAAAACGAGCCTAATTATGAAGTTTAAGTATTGACTAATATCTGTCATAACCTGAATAGAATTTGGAGCAGAGGCAATAAAAAATTTAAAGATAATTGGACATACAACAAAATATGCAAATGCAATTCCTGCAGCAAAGAGTAATATTGTAGAAATCATTAATGGCGCTACAAATTTTTTCTCATCCTTATAAAGGCCTGGAGACATAAACATCCAGATTTCGTAAAAAAGATATGGCATAGATACCAAGAGTGCAGCAAATAAAACCAATTTAATTGGAGCCATAAACGGAGAGGTTACCTGAGTAGCAATCATAGAACTTCCCTCTGGGAGGATGCTTAGTAATGGGGATGCTGCAATACTATAAATTTCTGATGCAAAAGGAATGCCCGCAATAAAAAATATTCCTAGACAAATAAGCACTTTAATTATTCTTGAACGAAGCTCAAGCAGGTGACTTGATATCGAATCTTTATTCATTTTTTTTTGATTTCTCAAAAAGATCTAGCTCTTCCATTCTCATTTCATTGAATACATCTTTTTTAATTTCTTCGGCGCCAATATCATTCTCAATATCGCTCTTGAAACCACTAATTTGTTTTTGAATTTTTTTATAAAATTTTAAACAAGCTTTGATTAGTTCTGGCAATTTTTTTGGGCCGATAACAATCAATCCTAAAATAAGGATTAAAGCAATTTCTAGGAAGCCAATCTGAAACAATTTTTAGTCGTCTTTTTCTTCTTCTTTCACAGCCTTTTTAAAACCTTTGAGGCTAGCACCAAGGTCTGAGCCCAAAGATTTTAGCTTGCCGCTACCAAAAACTAGAACAACAACAACTAAAATTATTAGTAGCTGCCATATACTTATTCCACCAAAGCCCATATGAATCTCCTATGTGATTATTATTAATGCACCACATATAACTATTATACCAACTCCAATCAGTCTTATGATGTATTTCTCCTTTTGTAGCTGAATCTCCATTTGATGAATTTTCTTATCTGCAGATTGTTTGTTTTTTGAATACCCTCTCAACTCATCCAGAGCTTCATATAAAAAACCAGGCATTTCAGTTGCTTTAAGGAGGATATCTTCTTTATTGTTAATGATAAAATCTTTAAGTTTCAGTGGGCTAAATTGCTCCTTTAGCCAATTATCAAGGTATGGCTCAGCGATGCCCCAGAAATTAAGTTCCGGATATATCTGTCTGCCCATTCCCTCAATATGTATCAACGTTTTTTGAAGAAGTACTAAGGAAGGTTGGATAGATAATCCAAACGGCCTTGTGCTTTGGAAAAGGTACAAAAGAAGCTTACCAAATTCAATTTCTGAAAGTGGCTTCTCAAATATTGGTTCGCAGCAAGCACGTAAAGTATTTTCAAGATCAATAGCATTCGAGCTAGGATCAACCCACTCAGAGTTTATAAAAAGTTGAGCAAGGGCCTTATAGTTCTGTTTTAGAACTGACTGCAACATTCGGGCAAGAATATACCTTTCGTCATTTGAAAGAGAGCCAGTAATCGCACAATCAATTGCAATGTACCCCGGAGTTTCTGGATGCTCTTTTGACACAAAAATATTTCCTGGATGCATATCTGCATGAAAAAAATTATCTCTAAACACTTGATTGAGAAATATCATCACACCATTTTCAGCAAGTCTTTCTTTGTTTATCCCATACTTTTCAATCTGCTCAATGTCTGTACAAGGGATGCCATCTATTTTTTCAAGAACCATAACTTTAGAGGTTGTCATATCCCAAAATACTTCTGGGATATACAGTTCCTCAGCTTGAAAAAAGTTTTTTCTTGTAAGGTTTGTGTTTGCTGCCTCAAGTTTAAGATCGAGTTCTCTTAGGATAGTTTTTTCATAATCTCTTACAACTTCTAGAGGTCTTAATCTTTTGCTTTCAGAATATGTATAGGTTAAAAATTTTGCTGCTGCTTTCATAAGCCTGAGGTTTCTTTTAACTTTTTTTTCAATCCCTGGACGCAAGGTTTTTATAACGATTTCTTGACCATCTTTTAATTTTGCAGAGTGCACCTGCGCTAATGATGCTGCAGCAAGTGGCACTTCATCAAAATCATCAAATAAATTTTCAATACTGTCACCTAGCTCACTTTCAACAATTTGCTTATACAAACTAACATCAAAGGGAATACAGTCATCAGTTAGGCTTTGCAGCTCTTTTGCCATGCTCTCATCTAAAATATCAGTTCTTGTTGATAGTAATTGACCGAACTTAATAAAGATTGGACCCAAAGATTCTAGATATTTTACTAGTTTTATGCCGTCAAGATTTCTAAAAACACCGTGACTTAAACCAAGGAAGCCCATCCGCAGTCCTTCATATATTAATATAAATATATTCATAGGTTTTTCGAGGCCTCTAGTCTATCCATTCTAATCGCCAGCTGTCTGAATCTTGAATAGATATTCTTCTCATCCAAGCCATTGCTCAGCTTCGAGGTTAAGCTAAATTCATTAGCCAGATGAGCCATTAAGGCCGGAACATTCCCAAAGTATTTATCCAAAAGATACAGGAAATTTATATCAGCCTTTTGTAAAGTATTTGCCAATACCATTGCCAATTCTTGATCACCTTTAATAATATTTCTGTCCACCTTTTTTGTTATCAGCATCCTGAAAAGCTCATTTAAAGAAGAGACAATTTCAAAATCAATATTAGGTTTTGGATCAAAAGATATGGACCGTTCTGCTTTATCAATTGATATATAGATATCTTTATGCCCTTTTAAGTTTATTTTGAATGCGACAGGAGAAATCTCTAGAAGAGTATCTTTGATATTAGGTGTTGCATCTTCAAGGTCACTTAATAGTCTTTGAAAGCTATTTTTTAGTTCACTTTTCATAGGCAACATGTATTGAGACTACCCCATTAACAAGATTATAAAATTTACACTCATTAAAACCAGACTCCAAAATCATTGTTTTTAGTGACTCTTGATCAGGATGCATTCTAATAGACTCCGCAAGGTACTGATAGCTTTCAGAATCGTTAGCAAGAAGGGATCCTAATCTAGGAAGAATATTGAATGAGTACCAGTCATAGACTTTTGAAAAAAATGGGTTTGTTGGTTTAGAGAACTCAAGAACAAGCAATTTACCACCTTTTTTAAGGCACCTCTTCATTTCTCTCAGGCCCATCTCTTTATCAGTAAAGTTTCTCAATCCAAATCCTATGGTAATGATATCAAATGTGGAATCTTCGAATGGTATTATTTCACCACTTAGCTGGCAGAAATGGCAATTCGAAGAGAAGTTTTCATCAACTGCCCTATCCCTTCCTTCTGATAACATATCCATATTTATATCAGTCATATATATTTCTGTTTGTGGATATTCTTTTGAAATAAGCTTAGCAATATCGCCAGTGCCACTTGCTATATCAAGTATTTTATCTTTTTGAGAAATTCCAGCTAGCTCAACCAGAATCTTCTTCCACAACCTATGAAGTCCTAAAGACATTGCATCATTCATAATGTCATAATTTTCTGCTACCGAAGAGAATACACCTCCAACATGAGCGCTTTTATCTTCGACATCGACCTCTTTGAATCCAAAATGAGTTTTCTTATTCATCTAATTCACCATCTCTAAATTTAATGAAATTATTGTATCTGCTTTCGTTAATATCTCCATCCATTAGTTTGCTTAAAACCATACATCCATCATTTGCAATATGATTACAGTCATTAAATTTGCATGCTTTTGAGCTTGAATATATTTCTGAGAATCCTTGAATAATTTCAGCTTCTGTCAACCCTGATATAGGCAAATCTCTTACCCCAGGAGAGTCTATTATTTTAGTATCTTTATTGAGCTCATAGAGTGTTGATATTGAAGTTGTATGCATGCCTTGATTGTTTGATAAAGCATTGGTCCTGATATCTCTTCCAGTTAATTTTGTTGTAAGTGTTGATTTTCCAGCCCCTGAATTGCCTACAAAAATTACACACTTAGACTCTAAAAAACTATTTAACTCTAAAAGCTCATAATCTTTTTTTGCAGATATGGCTATTATTTTTAGACCAAGATCCTCATAAATTTTCAATTTTTTTTTGTAATCAGAATTTTGATTAAGATCAATTTTATTATTTATGATGAAAGGGGTGATTCCTGATGAATGAGCCGTTAGCAACCATTTATCAATAAACTCAGTACTTGTTATTGGCTCTGGTGTAATAAGTATTCCAACATGTGAAATATTTGCAGCAACAGCCTTTGATTTAATTCCATCTCTTTTTTCAAGAAATGAGTTTCTTTGCTCTCTTGAAACAATAATTCCTTTTGCTTCTTTGCTATCTTGAATTAGCTCTATAGAAACTTTGTCCCCTACAACAATATTTTTTATAGCTAAACATTTAATATCCCCAATATCGGTTCTAACCAAACAGCTATTCGAATAAAATTCTATTACTAAACCAGATTGAAGTTTTTGCATATAAAGCACAAAATACACTAAAGGAACAAATATAAAAAGTTATGAAAAGTTTACAGTCAAAAGATAATCTAATATGGATAGATTTAGAAATGACAGGCCTTGACCCTGAAAAGGAAAAAATTATTGAAATTGCAACTTTAATAACAGACTCTCAGCTAAATATTGTTGCAGAGGGCCCAAACATAATTATAAATCAACCAAAATCCCTCCTTGATGAAATGGATGAATGGAATCAGAATCAACACGGCTCTTCAGGGCTAATAGATGCTGTGAAAAAGAGTGCCGTAACTACACAAATGGCAGAAATTGAAACTTTGGATTTTATCTCAAAATATGTTGGTCAAAAAAAATCACCTATGTGCGGTAATACCGTGTCGCATGATAGAAGGTTTTTAATAAAATATATGCCAAGACTAGAATCTTATTTTAACTACAGACATATTGATGTATCTTCATTCAAAGAGGCTGCTGTTCGCTGGATGAACGAGGCTCAGGTATATGAAAAGCAGGGATCTCATAGAGCAATGGGCGATATTAAGGACTCTGTAGCTGAGCTAAAATTTTATAAGGACTTATTTCTTCCTGAAAACTAGTCTTTATTATTAATTGGCTGAATGTTTAAAGGAAATGGGCTGACTTGGCCTTTATTTTTCTTAATTTTTGACTCACCAGATTCATTGACCTCATCAATACGGATGATAGCATTCATGGGTATGTAACTTCTTTGCACATCCGAAAATTCATTTTTTAGTTTTTCTGATGTAGGGTCGACAACTAGTTGTTTATCTTTTTTGAATATATAATCTTCGACCTCTATGAAACCATACATCTCACTTTGATATATCTGCTTTGCAAATACCTCATAAATTTCTCCAAGCTGGATGAAGATTATCTTGTAAACACTATTTATTTTCATAATACTTAATTATATGGGAACGAAACTTTATATTAAAACTTACGGATGTCAAATGAATGAATATGACTCCGATAAGACTGTTGATATACTCAAAGAAAAAAAAGGTGTTGAACTAACCAATGATGTAAATGAAGCCGATATAGTCCTATTGAATACTTGTTCGATAAGAGATAAAGCAGAAGCTAAAGTTTATTCTGAGCTTGGCAGACTTAACAAGCTCAAAGAAAAAAATCCAAATTTGAAAATAGGTGTAGGCGGTTGTGTTGCAACACAAGAGGGCAAAAATATTACAAAAAGAGCTCCTTATGTTGATCTAATATATGGCCCACAAACTTTGCATAGAGTTTCAGATTTACTCGATATAGATAAATCTAAGGGCATTAAAGCAATAGATATAACCTTCCCAATAGAAGAAAAGTTTGATTCATTGCCCGAGCCAAGCTCATCTGGTCCCTCTAGTTTTGTTGCAATTATGGAGGGATGTTCGAAGTATTGTTCGTTCTGTGTGGTCCCATATACAAGAGGTGATGAAGTTAGTAGAAAGCCTGAACAAATCTTTGATGAGGTAACCAGACTAGCAGAAAAAGGTGTTTCAGAGATTACTTTTATTGGTCAAAATGTTAATTCTTATAAGATGCCTTATAAGAATAGGATCCTAAGACTATCTGATTTAATTGAGATAATTAGTCATATCAATGGAATTGAAAGAATACGCTATACGACCTCTCACCCTTTAGATATGACAGATGATTTAATTGAGGTTTATCAATTTGTTCCTCAGCTTGTTAGTCAGCTTCATTTACCGGTGCAGTCAGGCTCCAACAAAATTTTAGAAAAGATGAAGCGTAACTACACTGTTGATGTTTTTCTAGATTCTGTTGAACGCATTAAAACATACAGACCAGACCTAAGGGTTTCTTCAGACTTTATAGTAGGCTTTCCAGGAGAAACAAATAAAGATTTTGAGGATACTATGACCCTCGTTAATGAAATAAAATTTGATTCCTCCTTCAGCTTTATTTATTCAAAAAGACCAGGAACACCAGCTTCAAAACTAGAAGATAATACGCCATTAGAAGAAAAAAAGGAGCGTCTTAAGATTTTACAAGATCAACTAAACAGCCATCATAGGGAGCATAGCAATAGTATGGTTGGGTCCATTCAAAGATGCCTTGTTACTGGCCTATCTAAAAAAAGCCCTGATCAACTTCAGGCAAGAACAGAATGTAATCGTGTTGTAAATTTTGACTTCCAAAATATTAGTTTTATAGGTAAATTAGTAGATATAAACATTGAAGAGGCATTGTCGTTCTCTTTATTAGGATCATTGCATAACTCAAGAGGTCAAAACTAACTTTTAATGCAAGAAATACAAACCTCCCTCAGAAACATCTCTTTAGAACCATCTAGTGCCGACAGAATAGCCTTATTTGTTGGTGAGCTTAATGGCAATCTTAAGCTTATTGAGAAGACCTTCTCTGTAAAAATATTTCATAAAGGGGATAAGATTAATGTAACTGGACATGAGAAAGATATTAAGCATGCATCAGACGCAATCTTAGACTTATACAATCTTACAAAAAAGAATATAGAAATAAGCAAAGAAACGGTTCACTTAACTATCCAATCCCATTTAAATTTGAGTTTAGCTAAAACAAAAAATGAAAAGGCAGACTTATCTGAAATCCAGATAAAAACACCAAAGAAGATTATTCGACCTAGAGGCAAAAACCAACAGGAATACATTAAAAAGATTAATAAACATGAGCTTAACTTTGGTATTGGCCCTGCTGGTACTGGCAAAACTTATTTAGCAGTAGCTGCTGCAGTGGACGCATTTTTAAATGATAAAGTGCAAAGGATTATCCTTATAAGGCCTGCGGTAGAGGCTGGGGAGAAGCTAGGGTTTTTACCAGGCGACCTTTCTCAGAAAGTAGACCCTTATCTAAGGCCCCTATACGATGCTTTATATGAAATGCTTGGCATAGAAAGAGTCACAAAGCTTATTGAAAAAGAAGCCATTGAAGTAGCTCCCTTGGCATATCTGAGAGGAAGGACTTTAAATAATTCTTTTATTATTATGGATGAGAGTCAAAATACTACTGTGGACCAAATGAAAATGGTTTTAACAAGAATGGGCTATGGATCTCACGCTGTTATCAATGGTGATTTAACTCAAGTTGATTTACCTAAACATATTAGTTCTGGTCTAGAGCATGTTATTCAAGTACTCGAAGATACACAAGGAATTGGCATGACGCATTTCTCCTCAAATGATGTTGTTAGACATCCTCTTGTTAGAAAAATAATTGACGCTTATCAGAAATTTGAAAAAAATATCTAAATGACATTAGAAGTAATATTTGATAATGACTTCGATGTTTCTGAGAGTCTAGTTTTGGCTTTGAAAAATGCTGCAGATCTGACACTTCAAGAGGAAAAAAAACGTGACAGCGTGGTCAACTTAAAAATAGTAGGAAATGCTGAAATGCAGCAGCTTAATAAGGAATTTAGAAATAAAGATAGAGCTACAAACGTATTATCTTTTACTAACGATGATTTATCTAAAGATGTTACTAAAAATATTGGTGATATAGCCATAAGCTACGATTTTGTAAAACAAGAAGCCAAGGACCATGGCAAATCTTTTTCCGACCATGTTATTCACATGCTGGTCCATGGCATATATCATATATTAGGATATGATCACGAAGATGATATTTCTGCAGAGGTTATGGAATCCAAAGAGATATATATTCTTGATAAATTAAAAATCAGCAACCCGTACAATTAGATGAATCAAAAATTAGATAACGACGACAACCACCCTCCTTCGGGAATTTTTTTAAAAATAAAAAAATTCTTCAAAAACCCATTTTTTATAAAGACACAATCAGTTTCAGAAGTAACTGACTTCCTCAAAGATGCAGTAGATCTCAATATTATAGATAAAGAAGCAGAATCTATTGCATCCAAAGCAATTAGGCTTGGATCAACAACAGTCAAAGAAATAATGGTTCCAAAGGTTGATATGGTAACAATAAGTCTCGATATGAGCACAGATGAGATTATTAACACAATTATAGACTCAGGCCATTCAAGGTACCCAGTGCTGGGGAATGATAGGGATGAAGTTAGTGGTATTTTGCTTGCCAAAGATATATTGCCTAAGCTTGTTGGAGAAAGGACTGATTTAAACCTTACAGAGATGCTCCGAGACTCAAAAATTGTTCCTGAAACAAAGAAAGCAGACTCTTTATTAGAAGAATTTAAAAAAGATAGATCTCATTTAGCAGTAGTTATTGATGAGTATGGAACTATATGTGGACTTGTAACTATTGAAGATATTTTAGAGGAGCTTGTTGGTGAGATCGAAGATGAGCATGATGTTGAAGAAGAAGAGATAATAGAAAACAAAGATGGTTCATTTTCAGCTGACCCAAAAGTAGAAATAGAAGAATTCACTAAATTTTTTAATTTAAATATTGACCCTTTGGCAATAGATGCTGAAACTCTTGGGGGCTTAGTAATAAATGAATTAGGCGTCCTCCCTAAAATTGGAGATGAGGTAAAAATTGAGAATTTAGTCATACGAGTAACGCACGCAGATGGAAGGAAGATCACTAAGGTTTTAGTAACTAAAAATTAATGAAATTTAAGGAATTTTTTATACCATTTTTCTTTGGTTTATTAGGTGTTTTTTCATTCGCACCCTTTTCAATTAAGCCGTTAATAGTTCTTTCTTATGCATACTTAATCAAAGAATTAACGTTTAAATCCTCTTCTTTAAGACAGCTAATATTGTGGTCAATAGGCCATTGGGGATTTGGAATGTCGTGGTTAATAGTAAGTGTTTACTATTATGGAAATACAAGTATATATATATCTTTTATTATTTTTTTATTACTTATTCTTATTTTAACAGTATTTTTTTCATTGCCATTATTGATTATAAGAACCAATATATTTCAAAAGAATCGATACAAGAGTGTACGAATTATTATTTTGATAAGTAGTCTTTTTATTATAAATGAATGGAGTATGTACTATTTACTATATGGTGTTCCTTGGCTTATACCAGGAGTAGTATATCTAGATACCATTACTCAAAATATATACCCCCTTCTTGGTGTGGTTGGCGCCTCCATTCTTATATATATATTTTCAACATTAGTAGCTATAAGTTGGCACAATAATAAAAGAAATCTTTTAGTTATATCATTAATTGGATTGATATTTTTTATACCAAACGTTTATGAAAAAAAATCTAATGGCGATCAAATCAAAGTATCAATAGTTCAACCCTCTTCCGATCCTTTTCTTAAATATAAAAATAACTACAGAGATGAGATTGAAGCTAATTTATTAGCGCTTATGAAACAATCAAACACAGACTCAGATCTTTTAGTTTTGCCCGAGGCTGAACTGCCTTATACATATGAAAGTAAAAATTTCGATGACTTTAAAAAGAAAATAGATTTTAAAAAAACCATTATTGGTGGTATTTGGCATAATTCTGACGGTAACTTATACAATTCTATGGTTAATTTTGCATTTGAAGGCACTTATAACAAGGTTCATTTAGTCCCATTTGGAGAATTTACCCCTTTTATATCTTCTTTAAGAAACTTAATTTCCTTCTTTGATATGCCTATGTCAGATGTTACTAGTGGAAATTATAATCAAGATCCTATATTGGTTAGTTCAAATCCTGTAATTAAGGCTGCTCCATTAATATGTTTTGATATTGCCTTTGGAAACACTGTTAGGAAAAGCAACATAAGTTCACTATTTATGATAAACATAAGTAATGATACTTGGTTTGGAAATTCAATTGGACCACACCAGCATCTGGATATCGCAAGAGTAAGGTCTATCGAAAATAATAGGTGGATGATTAGGGCTACCAATGATGGATTTTCTGCTATTATTGATAATAATGGGACAATTGTTGATAAATTAGATAAGGGTGTTTCTGGTGTTCTTAATAGTTCTATTAAGCTAGAAGAAACAAGAACTATTTATAGCAAATATGGCTATTATTTGCCTTATTTACTTGCACTCTCAATACTAATATTTTCAGTTATAATAAATATATGCTCAAGAAAGTTTTTTTAATAACGATTATGGCATCATCAGTGTTTGCGCAAGAGGACCTTTCTATTGAAATAGATATTTCTAAGCAGCGCCTTTTCTTACTTGAGAATTCAGTAATTACTAGTTCTTACCCCATATCTTCATCAAAGTATGGGGAGGGGAGCAAGCAAAATTCATTCAAAACACCATTAGGCCAACATGTTATTAAAAAAATGATCGGAAATGATGCGCCTAAAAATACAATTTTTATATCTAGGATTAATACAAAAAGGCAGGCTGATATTATTCACAAAGAAGAAAGTTCAGATGATGACTATGTAACAACAAGAATAATGTGGCTTGATGGCCAGGAAGACGGCATTAATAAAGGGAAGGGTGTTGATTCCTATAATCGTTATATATACATCCATGGAACCCACGAGGAAGGCTTAATAGGGCAGAAAGCATCTCATGGATGCATTAGAATGTTCAATTCTGATGTAATAGAGCTGTTCAATAAAGTTAATAAAGGGACAAAAGTCTATATAAAAGCCTAATATCCCCTTATTGATCAGAAATTATTTGCTACAGATGACATGGCAAAGTTTAGCTTTTCTTTCCTATCCTCAACAGCAGGGGCATTTCCAAGCTTTTCACCGTTTTTAGCAAGTTTTATAAGTAGCTCACTAGGCTTATATACATCACTGCCAGTTTTTTCAGCATATTCCTCTAATTTTTTTACAACAACATCTAATCCCATAGCATTTGCATGGTGCATTGGACCACCTCTCCATATTGGGAATCCGTAGCCATTTATATAAACAACATCCAAATCAGCTGCTTTTTGAGCAACACCCTCAGAAAGTATGTCAGCACCCTCATTAATTAAAGCAAGAATACATCTTTCGACAATTTCTACATCTGATATTTCTCTTCTTGTGAAGCCATTTTCAGAAGAGACTTTCTCATAAATCTCTTCATTTTCTGGAGCTGGGTTCGGAGCCCTTGAACCTTCATTGTAATTATAATATCCCTTACCGTTTTTTTGACCAAACCTATCGTTATCACAAAGAGTGTCTCCAATCTTTGCATGAAGAGGTGATTCTTTACCACCTAACTTTCTTGCTCTCCACCCAAGATCTAATCCCACAAGATCCATCATTCTAAATGGTCCCATATTAAGCCCAAATGACTCCAGCGCTTGGTCAACTTGATGAGGAAGGGCGCCCTCTAAGAGAAGCATATTTGCCTGCGCTGTATAACCAAAAAGCATTCTATTACCAATAAAGCCAGGGGCATTTAATGACACTACAGCTGTCTTTTTGATCTTTTTACCTACACTCATAATAGTTGCAAGAGTTTCATTAGAAGTTTTTTCTCCACGAACAACTTCAAGGAGCCTCATTATATTTGCTGGGCTAAAAAAGTGAGTACCTACTACCAGCTCAGGTCTATTTGTTACTGATGCTATAGCATCTATATCTAAGCCTGATGTATTACTTGCTAATATTGCACCTGGTTTTACATGCTCATCTAAGCTCTTAAATATATTCATTTTTAGATCTAGATTTTCGTACACAGCTTCAATTGCAATATCACAATCATGCAGGTCTTTATAATCCAAACTAGATGTTATTAATCCAAATACAGCTTCTTTTTGTTCAGATGTTAATTTGCCTCTCCCAACCATAAACTCATAATTTTTTTCAATTACTGACATTCCTCTTTTTAAATTATCTTCATCTTGATCAATTATGTGAACTGGTATTCCTGCATTAGCAAAACACATGGCTATACCACCACCCATTGTTCCCGAACCAATAATTCCAGCTTTTTTTATATCCATAACCGGAGTATCTTTTGGGACATCAGATATTTTTGATGCAGCTCTTTCTCCAAAGAATATATGAATCATTGCTTCGCGCTGAGGATGAAGAAGACATTCCATAAAATAATCAGCCTCTTTTTTCAGACCCTCATCAAAATCATCGCAATTTATTGCAGCTTCAACACATTTTATTATTTGTCCTGGTGCAAATTGTCCCTTTCTTGTCTTAGCAGCCATAGCCTGGGCTTCCACTAAAACATTTTCAGAACCTCTAGCTTCCAATACTTTTTCATTCAAATCTCTTACGAGAGGGTGTTTTTCTCCACTAGAAGCCTTTTCTTTAACAAAAGCTATGGAATCCTCAACAACATTTTCTGATATAGAGTCAATAATGCCTAAAGATAAAGCTTTTTTCGCTGGTACATGTGCTCCAGAAAGCATGATTTTTAAGGCTTCAGCAGGTCCAGTAAGCCTTGGAAGCCTTTGTGTACCGCCTGCGCCAGGCAAAAGACCCAAATGAACCTCAGGAAGACCCACAAAAGCATTTTGAGAAGCAATTCTATAATTACAACATAATGCTGTTTCTAAACCACCACCAAGAGCTAATCCATTGATTGCTGCAACAACAGGTTTAGAGCAAAATTCTAAATTCTTAAAAACCGTATGTAGGCCATGTCCATCTCCTTCGCCTCCAAATTCAGATATGTCTGCTCCAGCAATAAATGCTCTTCCTTTGCCTGTAACAACCACACCTACAACGTTTGAATCAGCTTCTGCTTTAGCTATACCGTCAAACAAACCAGCTCTAACACCATCACTTAGTGGATTGACTGGCGGATTATCTACCGTTAAGACAGCAACTGTGTCTTTTACTTCATAATGAACTGTTCCTTTCAATGTAGTCTCCATTTTTAGAATTAAGTTATGCATTATACATAATATATAGAAATATTTACTTACATTATGTGCACTATGAATGATGATTTTTAAATAATTTAAATATCTTTATAAAAACTATTGATAATTAATTATAAATATATATAATAACGTTTGTCAGCACTCCTCTCCCCCTATTAGTTTGCTGACACTCTGAAATCATATGGAGGGCTCAGTCCCTCCATTTTTAATAAATTAAGGTTTTTAAATGAAAAAATATCAGGAAATATTTGAAACAGTTATTTTAGCTAGCTTTTTTATAATATCCGTAATGGCTATAGCTCCAATTACATAATAAAACTATAATTATCTAATGAATAAATTTTGCACTTTTGGTCTATTGTTATTTTCTATAAATGCATTTTCATGCTCAGATCTATTGGACACTGATATGAGAATTCTTGACTCAGCTGAAACTAAGAATCTCTGTGAGTATGAGGGAAAGGCACTATTGGTAGTAAATGTTGCTAGTAGATGTGGTTATACATATCAATATGCAGGACTTCAAAAACTTTACGAAAGTTATAAAGATGAAGACTTTTTGGTAATAGGTATTCCTTCAAGGGATTTCCTTCAAGAGTATTCTGATGAAAGCGATGTAGCAGAATTCTGTTCCACTGAATATGGTGTAGACTTTCCAATGTTTTCAACTGTGAAAGTAAGAGGAAAAAAAGCGCATCCTTTTTACAAAAAACTTACTGCTGAAACAGGAGTTACTCCTTCTTGGAATTTCAACAAATATTTAATTTCTAAAGATGGCAAGGTTATCTCGACTTATGGATCAAAGGTAAAGCCCGACTCACAAGAGTTGATAGCTGCTATAGAAAGTATTCTGTAGAATTTTATTCAGAAACAAGAACTGTTTGAGGCTTATTCAGGCCAAAAATACCATTATCAACAACTCCGGCAATATTGTTAATCTTTGCCTCTAGGTCAATTGGATCAGATATATCTATATCATGGACATCTAAAATATGGTTTCCTTGGTCTGTAACAAATCCAGATCTATAATTTGGAATCCCGCCGAGTGAAATTACTTTTCTAGCAACTAAACTTCTACTTTCAGGGATGACTTCTATAGGTAGAGGAAAAGTGCCGAGTGTATCAACCAACTTAGAGCTATCAACAATACAAATAAATTCATTTGAGGCAGATGCAACTATTTTTTCTCGAGTATGAGCACCACCACCACCTTTTATAAGAAATTTCTCTGGTGAAACCTCATCAGCTCCATCAATATAAAAAGAAACTTCAAGCACGTCATTAAGATTAAAAACCTCAATACCATTTTCATTTAATAGCTTGGATGATGCTTCTGAGCTAGATACAGCTCCAGAAAATTTATGCCTATGATCTTTAAGCTCTTCTATAAAAAAATTTACTGTTGAGCCAGTACCAATACCTATTATCATTTCAGGATGAAGTTTTTTTTCAATATACTTAATAGCTTGTTTAGCTACATTTATCTTTGAGCCGCTCATAGCGTTATAATACAAGAAAATAACCACAGTTAATTATTTTGAGAATAAAAATTAAAAAAACAGGGTCTTTTAAGAACTCAAAAAGATACCTAAAGCTTATTTCTAATGCTTCAATATATGATGTAGCCATAAACACGCCTATAACCCTTGCACCCAACATCTCATCAAAAGAAGGAAACAAGATTTTTTTAAAGAGAGAAGATTTGCAGCCTATTTTTTCATTTAAGAATAGGGGTGCCTATAACAAAATTATTAATTTATCAGATTCTGAGAAGAGGCGCGGTGTAATTGCAGCTTCAGCCGGGAATCATGCACAGGGCGTTGCTAGTGCATGTAAAAAGTTAAAAATTAAATGCACAATTGTTATGCCTATAACAACACCAGAAATAAAGATAAAGGATGTAAAAAGATTTGGTGCAAAAATCATTCAATATGGCGATAACGTAGATGCTGCATTAAAAGAAGCACTTTCTATTGCAAAGAAAAAAAAATTATCTTTTGTACATCCATTTGATGATCCACTAACCATTGCTGGACAGGGGACTATTGGTAAAGAAATTCTTGAAGACGATAATGACTTTGATGTTATTTTTGTGCCTGTTGGGGGTGGAGGAATTTTAGCTGGAGTTTCTGCTTGGGTGGCACAGAAAAATAAAAGAATAAAAATTATTGGAGTAGAGGTTGAAGATTCGGCCTGCCTTGTTGAAGCTGTAAAAGCCAACAAGAGAGTTACTTTGAAGGAGGTAGGTCTTTTTGCTGATGGTGTTGCTGTATCCAGGGTTGGAAAAAGTAATTTTGATGTTATTAAAGAGTGCGTCGATGAGGTAATAACAGTAAGTGTTGACCAGGTTTGTACAGCTGTGAAAGATATTTTTGAAGACACAAGAGTTCTCTCTGAGCCTGCAGGGGCACTAGCACTTGCTGGGTTGAAGGTGTATTCAAAAAAAGTAAAGAATAAAAATTTAATTGCTATTAGCTCTGGAGCTAATGTCAACTTTCAAAGACTTAATTTTATTGTTGAGAGATCAGAGATTGGAGAAAATAGAGAAAAGATACTAAGTATTAAAATTCCGGAAATACCAGGAAGCTTCCTAAAGCTATCAAGAATGTTTGGAAGTTCCCAAGTTACAGAATTTAATTATAGGAAGTCTAGCTTAAGCGATGCCTATGTTTTGGTTGGGGTAAGAACCAAAACTGAAAAATCATTTGAAAGCTTAAAACTTAAATTAAAAAAAGCAGGCTTTGCCTTTAATGATTTCACTCGAAATGAAATATCTAACGATCACTTGCGGCATATGGTTGGTGGCAGAAATAGTGATCAAGATTCTCAGAATAACGAAAGAATATTTAGAGGAGAATTTCCTGAGAAGCCTGGAGCCCTTTTAAATTTCCTTGAGAAATTTGGAAATAAATGGAATATTTCGCTGTTTCATTATAGAAACTTAGGCTCAGCGTTTGGAAAAATATTAATTGGTATCGAGGGCAGAGAAAAGGATAAGACTAAACTAGTAAACCACTTAAACAAGTCTGGAACTCTTTTTACAGAAGAAACTTCAAATAGGGCGTATAAAGATTTCTTGAAATAAAGAAACTAGTATTTCAATCTAAATTTGATAGAGAAGACTTCGTCATTAGGATTCTCCCAAGGCTGCCTAAACAATTCAGACTGTGATTTGTTTTCTTCTTCTTCTTCATAAACTCTACCTCCTTTTGAATATACCAAATAAAGATATGATAAAGGCGCAAGTTCATATTTATACCTGATTTGAAATGATGCCACTCCAGTATTAAAAGAGCTGACTGTTTCACTTCCTCTATAAAGGTAGCCATTAGAATCTGAAAAAATACTTATAGGATTTTTTGCTTTTAAAGCAACAAATTGACTTTTAAGCCTAATCTCATGTTTATTATTTCTAAACCAGTTAAGATCAAGGGAAAAAGTATCTTGTTTTGAGTCATATGAGACAAGATTATTATTATCTTGCCATATCAGCCATTCATTTTCTTTTCTTATTCTATATTGAGCATTAATTTTCAAATTATCATTTGGAAATATTGAACCTGCTATCTTATAAAACTCTCGACCATACCCTTTAGAGTCCCATTGATTATCTTTTTCTCCCTTAAAGAAGCTAACTCTCCAGTCGTATGTCCAAAATGAATAGTTCTGTGCCTCAAAATCTGCCGTAATACCTATTCTTCTTTTTGATTTGACAAAAGGATAGACTTCATTTTTTCTAGTAATAGTTGTATTTTTTCCAGAAGATCTAAAATTAAAATCTAGTTGAAATTTAGAGTTATCTTTAAAGCTAAAAGAATTTTTTTGATCGATGCTTATTGGGTTTGAATTACCGGCCGTGTCAGCATCATAGTTCAGATCAATCCCATAATCTATTTGTTTTAATATGGAGTTGCTATTAAATTCATTTATTTTTCTACCTCCCCCAATACCAGCATGAATCCAGTCCCTTCTTTGCAGATAACCAAAGTCATTTAATTCGAAGTCATCTTCAAAATAAAGAGCACTTCCGCTTATGTAAGATAGTTTATTTGGAAGGTATGTAAACTGCGCTCTATATCCAAGCCCATCGTTATCATCCTTTTGAGAGGTTAGCAGATCAGAATAGGTAGTTAATTTTTTTGAACGAACATTTACAAAATCAATAACATTTACTGTTGCTGACTCGCCAGTTATCTCATTCTCAACATTCGTTACCATGTAACCAATTGTTTTATTTCCAAGCTTTGTTCTAGATCGAAAAGCATAATATTTTCTTCCAACTGAAAAAGCTTCATCAGACTCACTTGCTATAAATACTCCAAATTCATTATTTCTTTCTTTTTGGGTAAACCTCAATGCAAAATCGATATCAGAATAATTCTTTTTAGCTGCCTCACACGCAACCTCATCACTTTCTTCTGAGCAATTATAGTTCGGAGCGGCCCCAATCCTTCGTGTGTTTATAACTGAATATCTATCGTAATTACTAATATCAAACAGCGATTGGTTTTCATTAAAAAAGGCCCTTTTTTCTGAGTAAAAAGTCTCTTGAGCAGAAAAGTTAATAACCACATCGTCACTTTCAGCTTGTCCAAAATCAGGGTTAATGGTTAGATTTATTTGACGACCTTTACCGGTACTATAAAAAATTTCAGCTCCAATATCTGAGTCCTCTTGGTTTGTAACTGAATTTTTATTTGAGGACATATAAGGAAAAAACGTAAGCTTAGATTTTGTATAGTTTTGTATTTCTAGGCTATCTAACTCTTGAAAGTAATCGTTTCTACTAGCCATTGTTCCGGCGCTGCTACTCCATGACTGTCTCTCTGCACTATAACGCAATGCGGTATAATTAATTTTTCTTGTATTGCCTTCAGGCTGGCTCATTAACGTAACATCCCAGGGAATAAAAAACTCAGATACCCAATACCCATCAAATCTTTGCGTTTTTGCAATCCAATCCCCATCCCAATCTTTCTTAAACTCTCCTGCTTGAGTTTTTATTGCATCAAAAAGTGAATCACCAAGGTTTATAGCAAGAATAAAGGCTTTATTGCCATCACCATCAAAATCTATATTTATGGAATTCTTATCGCTAAGTGAATTAATTTCATCTCTAAGAGTTTTTCTTGAAAGCATAGACTCATTACTTTGAACATTTTTAAACCCAACATAAATACCATCTTTATTTGAAAAAATTAATGCAGTTGTTTGAAGCTCATTTTTTTTTAAGGTAAAAGGAGATGTTTCATAAAAATCTTTAATCTCAACTGCGCTATTCCATTGAGGCTCATCAAGAGAGCCATCAATATTCATTGAGGTTGCCCAGCTTACTGTTGGAATAAGAAGCAGAAGTAATGTTTTAAAAATTCTATGCATAATCTTTTATTTTTTTAGCTAGTTTAGTCTATAAGATATGAAAACATCTCGTCATTTTCACTAAAAACGAGATTGTATTTAAGATCATGCATCTCACCAAAATGCATTTCAAAAACCTGGTATTCAAATGCCAGTCCTACCAGCAACGGCTTAATTGACTGCTCATCAAAGGAACTGACAATTCTATCATAATATCCTGATCCATAACCCAGCCTGCATCCATTTGGATCGACTCCAACCATAGGAATAAACATTAAATCAATATTATTTATATCAATGTAATCTGTATTATCAAGTTCTTTTATTCCAAATCTATTTATAGAAAATTTAGATTTATTACAAAGTAAATTAAAGGCCATATTAGTTTCATCAAGCACTTTAGGCATATAAATATTCTTATGAAGATTTGTAAAAGCTTTTACTAAAATATTTGTATTAACTTCATTTCGGAAGGGAAAATACAAGGCAATATTATCAATATCTCTTGTATCAATTATTTCTAGAGCGTGCTTCTGAATTTGCAAACCGAGCTTATTCTTTGATTCGTTTGAGATGGATTGCCCCTGCTCAAAGAGTGATTTTCGTATTTTATTTTTCACCATAAATTGTGCCGAGGCTAACAAACCAAATCACCGCCATGTGTTATACCTGAACCGAATGGTCAGGTGGTGAATTTCATAACAAATCAGGCTTCCCTATAAAGGTACTGCGCAACAATGCTAGAGGAATATCACCTATTTAATTGTATCGGTTCAAATTTATTAACACATTAGCGAATGAACCAGAATGCTATTTGATTATAAAATATATAGGTATTAAGTAAAAGATTATTTTCAGAGAACAGATTCTATTTTTTCTATCAGTTTTTCAATATCTTGGTTGTTGGCAGATGACTGATTGTCATTACTGCTCGTCTTGTTGAGAAGCTTGCTGGCCATACTTAGGCCAGCTATAACAAGGGCATTGTTTTTATCATTAATTGAATCAAGCTCATCATTTAATAATTTTGCCGCATTAATGAGCTGATCTTTCTCTTCAGGAGGACATGCCAAAGTAAGGTCGCGACCAAATATTCTTAATGATAGAGTTTCCATTTCTGACATTATTTGTTCAATTTTTTTATTTGTTTATTTAGAAGGAGCTTATCTTTTTTCCACTCTCTTTCTCGCTTTATGTAAGAATCTATAATTCCTTTCTGCTCGTCAAATCTCTTTATTAAAGTGTTAATTTTTTCTTCAAGTTTATCTATAGATGAATTATTGCTCTCTGACATACCATAAGTTTAATTGCACTAGAAAGAATTGGAAAGTTTCTTTAATAAAAGAGTAAAATACTGCATGGAAAAAATAATGTATAAAAACAGAAGAAATTCTTTAATAAACCACTTGCCAAAGAATTCGGCACTAATAATCCCTGGCGCAGATTTGCAGTATAGGAATGCAGATTCCTCATATAATTTAAGACAAGAAAGTAGTTTTTATTATTTTTCAGGGTTTTGTGAGCCTTCTTCTTTGATGGTCTTAGTCAATAATGGCAGTAGTATTGATTCTATAATCTTTGTTCCTGAAAAAGATAAACTCAAAGAAATTTGGGATGGTTATAGGGCAGGACCAGAAGGTGCAGTTAAGGATTTTTTATTTGATCAAGCCTTTGAAAATCATAAATCTGACAGCCTTGTTCCAGAAATTCTTCAAGGACTCGATAAAGTTTTTTACTCTATCGGAAAGAAGAGTGGATTTGACCAAAAGGTAATAGACTGGACTTGTGCAGCAAACTCGAAAGATAGGCATAGTAGATCAATTGACATAATTGATGGATCCTCTTTGGTTGGAAACTTAAGGCTTATTAAAGATGATTATGAAATTGAAACCATGAAGAAGGCTTGTGACATATCAGCTCAATCATTTGTTGAAGTTATGAAATCAATAAAGCCTGGTGATAACGAACAAGAGATAGAGGCTTTATTTTTATATGAGTTTGCAAAAAGAGGTGGAAGGTTTCCTGCCTATACGCCAATAGTTGCAGGGGGAGAGGGCGCGTGCGTTCTTCACTATATTGAAAATGACAAAGAGCTAAAGAATACAGATTTGATTCTTGTGGATGCTGGTTGCGAATACAAAATGTATGCATCAGATATCACACGAACATTTCCAGTAGGCGGTAAATTTTCAGATGAACAATTGCAAATTTATAATATTGTTCTCAAAGCTAACCTTGCAGCCATAGACGCTGTAAAAACTGGAAATAATATAATGCAGCCGCAAGAAATTTCAGAAAAGGTTATCACTGAAGGGCTTGTTGAGCTAGGAATTCTCTCAGGTGATCCGGAACAGCTTCATAAAGAGGGAGCTTTCAAAGATTTTTATATGCATAAGATTGGTCATTGGCTTGGTTTAGACGTTCATGATGTTGGAGACTATATGGAGGGTGATGATTTTATGAAATTCAAGCCAGGTATGGTTACAACAATTGAACCAGGAATCTATATAAGTAGCTCGATGGATGTTGAGGACAAGTGGAAGGGTATAGGAATCAGAATAGAAGATGACATTCTCGTGACAAGCTCAGGAAACATAAACTTAACAGAAAAAGTTCCGTCTAATCCTCATGAAATAGAATCCTTAATGGCATAAAAAATGAACGTTCCAATTATTATTTCTGGCGGAGGGATAATAGGTAATTATATTGCTCTTAGACTTGAGAAAAATAATATTGATAGCATTATTATTGAAAAGTCAGAGAGCTCCTCACCCCCACAAAACGGAATCAGAACAGTTACTTTGAATGAAAACTCTATCCAGCTGCTTAAGGATGTAGGCATTACTCCAAAATTTTCTAAAGTAGAGCTCATAAATGTATTTGATGGCGAAGGGTCAGGTAAAATAAAATTTGCAGCAACTGATATAAATGCTGAGACTCTTTCATATGTGATTTATTTTGATGAATTACATGCTCAGACATTAAATTTATGTAGAAAGAGGACTTATTTTAAGAATCAGATAAACACTATTCAAAATTTCAACTCCGAGTCCGATTCTGAAGTTATTTTGCAAGATGATACGCTTATTAAGACAAGTGTTATTGCAGGATGCGATGGAAGAAATTCTAATGTTGCAAAGATATCGTCTCTATCAAGCCAATCTGAAGATTATTTCCAAACAGCAATTACCTTTATTGTAGAGACTGATGGAAGTCAAAAAACTACAGCACACCAAGTTTTTTCTGATAGAGGAATTTTTGCACTTATGCCAGCTCCCGACTACAAAGGGAAAGCGAACAGCTTTACAGTGGTATGGTCAGTCAGTAATAGTGATTTGGAAGGAAAGGAGATCTCTGAGTATGTATCTAACAATATAACTTTTTTTGAATCGAAGCTTTGTATGCAACTAAGACCTATATCAGACATTCTGAACTTTAAATTAACCAATCATCATTTTGAGAACTATATCAATGGTTCTGTAGTTCTGATAGGTGATGCAGCGCATTCAATTCATCCACTTGCAGGCCAGGGTATAAACTTAGGCTTTGCAGATGCAGATGTATTTTGTGAAGAAATTATTAATGCATACAAAAAAGGTATTTCAATTAACGAGAAATCAGTTCTTAAAAGATACGAAATTAGAAGGAAGGCTATGAATTTACTGATGTTAAGATCAATGGATTTTTTTATTGATTTATTTGGCTCAAAAAACCTTTACGTAAGACTAATAAGGAACTTTGGTCTTTCTGCTGTAAATAAATCGAAATTTATGAAAACCTTCTTTATCAGACAGGCCTCAGGAGTGGACAAGCCTTAGATTATACTTTTTGACCTTTAGCTCTGAGCTCTTTAAGGACAACGCTAATACCTTTTTTATCAATGATCCTCATGCCTTTAGCAGATACTTTAAGATTTACAAATCTATTTTCGGATTCGACCCAAAATTTGTGTGTATGAAGATTAGGAAAAAACTTTCTTTTAGTCCTATTCTTAGCATGGGAAACATTGTTTCCTGACTGTGGTATCTTACCTGTTACTTGACATATTTTACTCATAGAAACGCGATTTTATAGAACACTGAGGAACTTAGCAATACTATTGTGAAACAAATTTACTTATTAAGACACGCAGATTCTGATTGGAGTAATTTAAATCAGCATGATTTTTATAGGTCTCTTTCAAAAAAGGGTATTCAAGAGGCATCCAAGCTATCTAATTTTTTTAAGAATCAAACAATATCAGTTGATAAGGTATTTTGCAGCTCTTCAGAAAGAACTAAGCAGACTTTTGACATGTGCAGTGATGGCCTTGGTTATCCAATTACTAATGCAACTTATTTAGACAGACTTTACCTTGCAGGAGTAGATGAAATAATTTCTCTTATTAAAGAGCTTAGCGAGTCAACCTCGTCAATTTTAATAATAGGACATAATCCAGCGATGCTAGATCTTGTTAATATTTTTTCTAATAACAAAATAAATAATTACCCATCATGCAGCTTGTCAGAAATTATTGTTGAAAGTTTGTGGAAAGACTTATCTTTAAAAAAATGTAAGTTAAAATCTGTTTGTAAACCACAGGAGTTTTAAATTGAAGAATATAAAAATCAAGATTATTAATCCATTAATGGGCTCATCAATACCCTTGCCTGAATATGAGACAGATGGTTCGGCTGGTTTAGACCTTAGGGCCTGCCTTGATATTAAATTAAATCTTGAAGCCGGTATGTCAAAACTAATTCCAATAGGATTTGCAATGCATCTAGATGATAAAGAACTTGCAGCAATGGTAATACCCAGATCAGGACTAGGGTCAAAGCATGGGATAGTTCTTGGTAACCTTGTTGGATTAATAGATTCAGATTATCAGGGAGAGCTTATGGTGCCGGCCTGGAACAGATCAAAGAAAGATTTTGAAATCAATCCCGGAGACAGAATTGCTCAAATGATTATAGTGCCAGTGATTCAAGCAAGTTTTGAAATAGTAGACGAGTTCACTGAAACGCAGAGGGGGTCAAAAGGCTTTGGAAGTTCTGGTATAAATTGATTAATTTACTTCTTTTTACCAAATCTTTCTTCAAATTTCTGAACTCTACCACCGGTATCAATAATTTTTTGCTTACCAGTATAGAAAGGGTGAGAGGCAGATGATATATCAAGTGGATAATATGGGTATGTATTGCCATCTTCCCATTCTTTTGTTTGGGTTGTTTCTAGAGTTGAACGAATGAGAAAGAACTTGTCAGCACTAGCGTCATGGAATAAAACTTCACGGTATTCAGGATGTATATCTTTTTTCATAATAAAATCAAAATTTGGATGAGAACTATAACAAAAAACAACCTCTTTACAATCAAAAAATGAATATTTTTTACTATGATGTAGCTGTTTCATTGCCTTTAAGGCAATGTTTTACATATAGCTCTGATCAAAAAATTAAAAAAGGCACTCGTGTTTCAGTTCAATTCGGAAAAAGAAAGTTAGTCGGCGTAGTGGTAAAAAGCATTCAAGAACCCAATTCTTTAAAAAAAATAGGCACCATAAAAAAGATTATCTCAATACTTGATAGCCATACCTTATTTGATAGGCCTATATTTGATTCTATATTATGGGCATCAGATTATTATCACCATCCAATTGGCGAAGTCTTTAGTACTTTTATTCCAACAGAGTTAAGAAAAGTCAGTAATAAAAAAGTTAAAGAAGTAGGGGAGATCATAGATTACTCTATAAATGAAGACGACAAAAAGTTTGAATTAACAACAGATCAAGAGAAAGCAGTAAAGGCGTTATCAAAGTCTGAGGGGTTTATCCCATCACTACTATATGGTGTCACAGGATCTGGTAAAACAGAGGTTTACTTGAGGCTTGCTGAGAAATTTATAAAACAAAAAAAGTCTGTATTAATTTTAGTTCCTGAGATTAATCTAACGCCGCAACTTTTAAAAAGATTTGAAGATAGATTTAATGGAGAGATTGGTATTTATCATTCAAAACAAACTGCAGCAAAAAGACTACAAACATGGCTTAAGGCTAGATTTGGTTCAATTAAAATAATTGTTGGAACAAGATCATCTGCGCTTATACCTCTTAGAGATATCGGCATAATAATTATTGATGAAGAGCATGATCAGTCTTTTAGACAGTCTGAAGGGTTTAAATTTTCAGCAAGAGACCTCAGCATTAAAAGAGCTCAAATGTCTAAAATTCCTATTGTTTTAGGCTCCGCAACTCCATCCCTGCAAACGCTAAAGCTTGTTAAAGAAAGCAAGTTTAAAAAGGTTGATATTCTTAACAGAGTTGATGGTAACAAGCCTCCTAAATTAATTGTTTTAGATATTAACGACAGCCACTTAAATGGAGGTCTAGCAATAGAAACACTTGACGCAATTCAAGCGACCATCGATAAAAATGAACAAGTCTTGATATTTATTAATAGAAGGGGCTTTGCACCTCTTTATCAATGTGGTGCATGTGGCTGGGTTGCCGGATGTAAATCATGTGATACAAATTTGGTTTTTCATCAATCAAAAAATAGGTTAATTTGCCATAGATGTGAATCCGCATATTCAGTTAATTCGAATTGTCCTGCTTGTGATGCTAGAGATTTCTATATGCATGGAGTTGGGACAGAGAGAGTTGAGGAAGTTCTTAAAAAAAGTTTTGAGGGGACCCCTGTAATAAGAGTTGATCATGACTCAACTAAAAAAGTTGGCGCCATGGAAACTATTGTAAATAAAATTCATTCCTCAGATGCAGCAGTTTTAGTTGGAACTCAGATGATTGCCAAAGGCCATGATTTTCCTAAGGTAACTTTAAGTATTATTTTAAATGCAGATAATGGGCTCATAAGCCCAGAATCAAATGCATTGGAAAAAATATCACAATTACTAATTCAAGTTTCAGGAAGAGCTGGCAGGAATAACAATCTTGCAAAAGTAATTATTCAAACCAGATATCCTGATGATATTAATCTTAATAAAATTAAAACTGGTGACTACATGAGTTTTGCCTCGCAATGCCTTAGAAATAATTTACAGATGAATCTACCTCCTTTTACTACACTTTGCTTATTAAGATGTTCATCCCCAACACAAAAAAGTAACATAGATTTTTTAAATAAAGCCGTCACCACACTCACTAATAGGATGGGTATCAATGTAATAGGGCCACTACCATCATTGGTCTCTAAGGCTAAAGGAAATTATAGGCATCAGGTATATATACACGCATCAAAAAAAACTTTTTTGAACAAGGTGCTTAAGTTTTTAACGCAAGAATTTGAAAAATGGCCAGAGTCAAAAAAGGTGAGATGGTCTTATGACATAGATCCTATAGATTTAGGTTAAATATTGATTTTAATTAATTGCCCTGGATAAATTGATTTATTACCAAGGCTGTTGGTTTCATTAAGCTCATCAACAGTCACACCAAACCTAATCGCTATTTCTGAAAGAACGTCACCTTTTTGAATCTCGTATATTACGTGACCAGGATCAGTGTGCATAAATGTGTTGGCCTTAGGTTTTTCTTTAAAGTAATTATGAATTCCGAGAAAGATAGATCTGGCAATCATCCTTCGACCTGGCTTTCCTTTTAACCTTTGTGCATCCTCAGGGTTGGTTATAAATCCGGATTCAACAAGAACAGACGGAATATCAATAGACTTGAGCACTCTAAAGTCAGCATACTCCACATTCTTTTTATGAATCTTTGTAAACGGATCTCTTTTAAGCTGATCTAAAATTTTAGATCCCAATGCCTTGCTCTCTGAAATTTTATTTTTATACATTTCTGGGTACAAGGCTCTTGCAACATCTTCATTAAAATCCATTGGTTTTAAATTCTTTATATCTGCCTGTATCCTTTTTCTTTGCTTATCAGATAGGTTCCTTGCAACTGTGCTCGAGGCCTCATCAGACCAAATGAATACAGAGGCTCCTTTTACTGATGAAAGTCTAAATCCATCTGCATGAATGGAGATAAAAATATCTGCACCGAACTTTCTAGCATTTTGATATCTGTCATTAAGGCCAATTGTTTCATCCCCAGCCCTTATCATGACTGACCTGTAGCCAGTTGTATTATCTAGAGTTCTCTGCAGCTCTTTTGCAATAAGCAGGGTAATATCTTTTTCTAATATATTATTTGGGCCAACCGCCCCAGGGTATTTACCCCCATGTCCAGCATCTATCGCAACCACAATGTCACGAATATTTTTATTTAGATTTTTATTTTTCTTAATAGGGAGTTTTAAATATATATTTTCTTCATCAATTACTTGAGATGGATTTTGCCAGTAGACTGACTCATACAAGTCAACAACGATTCTTGTTAACCCTCCATCTTGAGAAGCTCTAACCTTTTTAATTGGATAGTTATATGGAACATCTATATTATTTTTTAATTCAGATTGGTTAACTTCAACAACTATCCTAGATGGGTTCTCGAGAGAGTAGGATCTTATTAAGGAAACCTTTTCTAACTTAAAACTTATAGTAATTTCTTTCTTGCCGGTCTGCTCGATACTATCGAACGTAATTTCATTTGCTCTAACAAATAAAGATAAAAAGCAAAGCAGCACAAGTTTATTCATAATTATCTAACCACTCTTTGAACGAACTGTTTCCTGAAACTAATGTAACTTCTCTTCCATCTTTAAGATGATTAAACTCTATCTTAAGATCGAAATTTCTTTTTTGCTGTAATCTTTCAGGCCACTCTATAAGAACAATTTTTTTTGACTCTATTTTCCTTGCCAAATCAAAGATATCAATATCCGCTGACTCATTTGTTCTGTAAAGATCTATGTGCAGGAACATTAGATTATTAAATTCATACTCTTCACAAAGAGTATACGTTGGACTCTTAACCAAATCATTCCATCCACAGTTTTTAATAATTGATCTTGATATAAATGTTTTACCAGCCCCCAGATCGCCTTGGAGATGTATTTCAATTTCCATAGACGAGGAGTGAAGAATTTCTGACGCTATTATTGACCCTAAATGGTTTGTTGCCGCATCATTTTTTAGTAAAATTTTTTTCATTGGTTTAATAATTTCCTTATTATAGGTATTAAGCTCGAAGCATTTAAGCCTATTTCTCCAATTTCTTCACTAAATATTTTTCCAGCTTCTGCATGTGCCCCAACAGCAAGAAGGCTTGCATCTTTATCAGCCAAACCTTGTGCCAGAAGGGCTGATAGCAGTCCTGCCAATATGTCACCTGTACCTCCCGAAGAAAGCTCAGGACCTCCCTCCATGGATATATAACTATCGTCCTCTTTAGCAGAGTATATTAGGGTTTCCATTCCTTTTAATATAACTATGGATGCCCCATACATCTCAGAAATATTTCTTGCTGCAAGCGACCTATTTTTTTGAATCTCTTCAATAGGCCTGTTGAGCAAAACAGACGCTTCTCCTGGATGAGGTGTTAATAGTATGGATTGATCAATTTTGTTTTTTAAAGGCGCCATGGAAGACATAATATGAAGAGCGCCAGCATCAAAAATAAGTTTAGATTTTTCGCTTCCACTTAAAATTTTTATAAGAATAGCTTCAGTAGTCAAATTCCTAGAAATTCCAGGACCATATAAAATTACATCTTGGTTTTTTATATTGATCTCAAAATCAATCTCATTGTTCATGTCAATACCAGTCGTCATTACCTCAGGATTTCTTACAAGAGATGCTTTAACATTTGAGATGTCTGTGGCGAGACTTACCAAGCCCGAACCACAAAACAAACTTGCTTCAGAGGCAAGAATACCAGCGCCACCCATGCCACAAGAACCAGCACAGATGAGCACTCTACCAAAATCGCCTTTGTGACTATTTCTTTGTCTTTTGGGTAAAAGATTTTTTAATTCTTGAAATGTAAAGCTATTTGGCATGCATATTAATGTAATAAAAGTAATTTATATTGTTTTAAATTTAGTTCTCTAAAAAGTAACCAATTCTATCTGAATGAAACGAGCCCATAAATATCTTGCCATCATGAGGAACTGCTATTGTTGGCAACCCAAAAACTGTCTTAGAAAAAGAATATATGGCAACTCTTTCCAAATTTTCTTTGTCCAATTGATGAACTGAAAAGGGTAGGGAGCAATTCATTCGTTCAGCACAGTCTCCAAAATCATTAGCTTGCAAATCAAGAGAGGTCAGCCAAATAGAGTTATCCTTAATAAAAATATTATCAGGACTTTGTATAAAGTAGCTACCCTTCTTTGTATTTGAATTTATATCATATGCTGAGAGATTATCTCCTTGATTGTAATTAACATATAAAATTCCTGAATTTTCATCAAGGAGTATTCCATTAGGTCCGCTACCCTCTGTTCCAACTACTTTGTTAAAACTACTACCATCCCATAAAACAACATGCCCAGACACACTCTTAAATAAAGTGGTTATTAACCACTCTTGCATAGATATATCTCTGTCATACATATGTGAGGCATAAAATGAACCATCTTTTTTGAGAGCTATGTCATTAAAATAATACTCTTCAGGAACCTCTATACATCCCTTCCACACCATATCCCAAGCAGAATCACTTTTTCTTAGCTCAAACATTTCAATAGACTCAAACGGAGAGTGATTTATAACAGCCAGTTGATATTGACCATAATTATTTTTTACAAGATCTATTCCATGCGGATTAAATATGTCTGTTTTTTTTCTTACACAAGAAGGGTCTCCCCATGAGCTACCCCCAAAAGTTATTTTAGGGATAATTTTTTCATAGCTACTAAGATCCATTAAGGCAAAGTAGCCTGGAGCATGTTCTGCATAAGGCCCAATACCTCCAAATTCGGAAACAAAGAAGAATTTATTATCTGGAGTTATAACCATATCTTCTGGGTTAGAAAAACCGCAAATAACTCTAATGATGCTATCAGATTTGCACTCACTGATATCCTTTTGAGGACCTATATAATCTGTAGATATTACAGTAAAAGATATAAACAAATACAAGACTGAGGTTGGAATTGTTATTTTATAGTAGTGCTTTATAAAAATTTCTAATGTTTTTTCAGAATTTTTAGGAAATAGAATTAGCCAAGCCCCTTTTAAAAAAGACAGCGCGCCCATTACTACAAAAATCACTGACCATAATCTGTCTTCCCAATTTGATTGAAGAAATCCAATTAGGAATAAAGCAACACCCAATATGAGAGCCAAATAGCCGGAGCCTTTTATTCGATTTTTATGGTTCTTAAAAAGATTTATATAAAGAGGCCTAATCAGAACTAACAAACCACATATTAAAAAAAAGAATGCCAAGTAGTAGTTCATAAATTAATCTTTATATAAGTGCTCCCTAATTATACTAACAAGTTCTAAAGGCTTGTCCAATGGCACATGATGAGCAGCCCCAGGCACTTCCTCAAAGGACATAATGCCTCCATATATATCTTTAATATTCTCTAGGATGCTGCCAGAGGTTAACAGGCTATCTTTACCATGAATAAATAACGCTGGACACCCAAATGAAAAGGTATAACCAAACAACCTTTCAAGACTACTAAACATAACGTCATCAAATTTCCATCTCCATCCCTCACCATCATTTTTAACAGAATACTCGGCAATATATCTTAGATACCAATCATTAAGACATTCTTGCTTTGGCATTAATCTAAACCTTTTAATAATATCTGTTTTGTCTGAGTAGTGTTTAATCATCCTAAGCGGAGAAGAGTGTTGGCTTGGATCATAGTCTGGAGGCCTTATAAAAGTGTCAATAATAATAATATTACTTATTAGATCTTTGCGCTCAGATGCAACATATCCTGCAACATGACCTCCCAAAGAATGACCAACAATAAAAATGTTTGAGATATTTTTTTTACTTTTTTCTTCTTCAATAACAGAAACAATACAATCTCCAAAATCTTTAATACCATATGAATCTCTAAATGAAGAGTCACCCATTCCAGGGAGATCTATGGCTACTATATTCGCGCAATCTCTAAATTGAGGAGCAATAGGATCCCACCATTTTTTATGAGCGCCTGTACCGTGGATAAGGACTATTAAATCAGGACTTTCATTTTTAGAATTCCAGCTAGAGTAAGATATATCTCCGCGCGGGCTATTGATTATTTCTGAGCTGGGCTTGTCGTTAATGGCATCTTTGAACCACTGAGGTGAGTGAATAATATCTTCATTAAGATTGTTAGTTATTTCCATAAACAGTATTCTAAGCTATTAAAAACTAAAATATGAATAAACTTAACTTAACACCAGCAGCAACTGTCTTAGTGCTCAAAGATTCTCCTCATGGCATGGAAGTTCTTATGGTAAAAAGATCTAGTAGGCCTCCTTTTGGCGACTTGTTTGTATTCCCTGGAGGGAAGATAGATGATGGTGATTTTAATAAAAAAATAGAGGATTTTTGTGAGGACATTAATGATGAAGAGGCATCAATAAAACTTGGCTTGGACTCTGGCGGTCTTGCATACTGGGTGGCCTGCATAAGAGAGTGCTTTGAGGAAGTTGGCATCTTGCTTGCCAAGAAAAGAAACGGTGATGATCTAGATTTAGACGGAGCAGATAAAAGCAAATATAAAAAATATAGAGATATGCTGCTTAATAATGAAATTGATCTCTACAAAATTTGCTCGTTAGAAGACCTTATTTTAATGCCGCAACAAATAGCTCCTTTCTCACATTGGATTACTCCTGAAATAGAAACAAGAAGATTTGATACCCGTTTTTTTATTGCCTACCTCCCAAATAATCAAACTGGAGAACATGATGGCAGTGAGCTTATAGAAAGCGTTTGGATATCACCAAAGAAGGCTTTAGAAAAATCTCAGTCAGGTGAAATGCCAATGATAATGCCAACAATAAAAAATCTTGAACAGTGTATTCAATTTACTACTGGATCGGATCTTTTAGAGAACCAGAGGGGCTTATCGAATGAAGACATCCCGGCAATTCTACCTAAATTTTTTAAAGAAGATGGTGAGTGGCGCGGCTTACTTCCTGGGGATGAAGGATACGAGGATCATTAAAAATATGGAATTAATCACTAAGATAACCGCCCCAAATCCTGGCGTCTTTACTGGAGGTGGGACAAACACCTACCTTATTGGCAAAGATGATTTAACTCTTGTTGACCCAGGACCAAATATTGCTGAGCATTTAGATGAAATAATTAAGACAGCTGACGGTAAAATAAAGAGAATCCTTGTTACCCATACCCATACAGATCACTCACCAGGAGCACTGCCGTTATCGAAAATTTTAAATGTACCAATGTATGGAAGATTGGTTGATGGAGAATCATCTTGGGAAGATGAAACGTTTAGCCCAGATATTGTATTAAATGACAAAGATCTTATTGAGACAGAGGAGTACACAATTGAAGTTATTCATACCCCTGGCCATGCATCCAATCATCTATGTTTTCTAATTAAAAATATAAAATGTCTTATCACAGGGGATCACATTATGGATGGTTCTACCGTTGTAATTGGGCCTCCGGATGGCAACATGGCAAGCTATATCAACTCATTAGAAAAGCTGCTTGCATATGATATTGATATCCTGGCTCCCGGCCACGGGAATTATATTCATGAGCCTGAAAAGACCATCCAATCAATTATCAGACATAGATTAACAAGGGAGGGGAAGGTTCTGAGAAGACTTGAGGAGGCTGGATTTTCTTCTTTGGATGATTTAACTAAGCTTGTTTATGATGATGTATCTGAAAAACTTCACCCCATAGCGAGGTTCAGTTTAGAGGCGCATCTCTTAAAGCTTATAGAGGAAAAGAAAGTAAAAAAAGACAAAGATTTATTTCAAATAGCTTAGTCTTTTTTCTTTTTAAAGATTTTTTTATCGATGGCATCTATGTCAATATCATCAATAGAATCAACTCCGTCGTCAGGTAATTTTTTTGTATCCTTATCAATACTTATCTTTATAGATTCACCTGTAAGATCAAAGGTTAACTCCCTTATATTTTTTGAAATAGTATCATCAACGCAGTCATCCTGATCATATGACTCTCTTGTATCTCCTTTGTCATTAATAGGGTGAGGTCTTTGTGGCGGCGGCATTTGCATGCATCTAATAGTTGCATTTGGAGAGTAATAATTAGTATCCGAGTAGAGCTTATCAAGTTCTTTTGGTGAAATAGAGCAACTACTAATTCCTATTAAAGAAAAAATTATCAAGAGGTTTTTCATAGGCTCTGTTTATTTTCTATCAAAGAATCAACAACTGAAGGGTCAGCAAGAGTAGTGGTATCGCCCAAGCTGGATAATTCATTTTCAGCTATCTTCCTAAGAATCCTGCGCATAATTTTTCCTGATCTAGTTTTGGGCAAACCTGGAGCATTTTGAATAAGGTCTGGTTTTGCAATTGCACCAATTTCTTTTGAGACAAATTGTCTTAACTCAGAACTAAAATTATCATCAAAAATCTCACCAACCATTAGGGTAACAAAGGCATATATTCCCTGTCCTTTAATTGGGTGCTCAAAACCAACAACAGCAGCTTCGGCTATTTTTGGATGCAGCACAAGAGCACTTTCTATCTCAGCAGTTCCAAGCCTATGCCCGGATACGTTGAGAACATCATCAACCCTTCCAGTTATCCAGTAATACCCATCCTCATCTCTTCTTGCACCATCCCCAGTGAAATAGATATCTTTATACATGCCAAAGTATGTATCTATCATTCTCTGATGGTCTCCATAAATACTTCTTATTTGGCTTGGCCATGATTGCTCAATAACTAGATTTCCTGAGTTAGCACCCTCGAGAGTATTCCCATTTTCATCATAGAGAGCCGGTTTTACTCCAAAGAAGGGGAGTGTTGCTGACCCTGGTTTTGTTGGGGTTATGCCTGCTATTGGGGAAATTAATACTGATCCGGTTTCGGTTTGCCACCAAGTATCAATAACCTCACATCTGGAGTCGCCAACAATACTGAAGTACCAGTCCCAAGCCTCAGGGTTAATTGGTTCCCCAACAGTACCCAAAATTCTTAGACTACTTCTTTTTGTTTTTTTAACAGGCTCATCGCCTTGAGACATCAATGCTCTAATAGCTGTTGGTGCTGTATAAAAGATACTTATATTGTGTTTGTCACAAATTTCCCAACATCTTGATGCAGTAGGATATGTTGGGACGCCTTCAAACATAAGAGTTGTAGCTCCGTTTGAAAGAGGACCATATAAAATATAAGTATGCCCAGTAATCCAACCAACATCGGCAGTACACCAGTACTTATCTTCAGGCCTTATACCAAAGAGATATTTAAAACTTATATGAGCACCCAAAAGATATCCCGCAGTTGTATGGAGTACCCCTTTGGGCTTTCCAGTTGAACCAGATGTATAGAGAATAAAAAGAGGATCTTCTGAGTTCATTGGCTCGGGATCACAAATGCTTGAAGCATTTTTAACAAGATCTTCATACCAAACATCTCTTTTAGAATTCCATCCAATGCTGCCACCAGTTCTTTTAACAACAAGAGTATTTTTAACATTTGGGCAGCCTAAAAGAGCCTCATCTACATTGGACTTTAGCGGAACTGTCTTGCCACCCCTTAGCCCCTCGTCAGCAGTTATAACAATTTTACAATCAGCATCAAGAATTCTATCTTTAAGTGACTCAGGAGAAAATCCACCAAAAACAACTGAATGGACAGCACCTATTCTTGTGCAGGCCAACATTGCAAATGCAGTCTCAACTATCATAGGCATATAAATGCATACTCTTGACCCTTTTTGGACGCCTAGATCTTTTAAGACATTGGAAAATTTACATACTTCATCATGAAGTTCTTGATATGTGAGTTCCTTAGAATTAGCTGGGTCGTCTCCTTCCCAGATTAATGCTATCTTATTTGCATCATTTTCCAAGTGTCTATCAATGCAATTTAAGCTGACATTTGTTTTCCCATCCTCAAACCATTTAGCATTAACAAATTCTTTATTATGAGTTATTTTAAAATCTTCAAGCCAATTCAAATTTTCTTTTGCTAGGCTCTTAAAAAATTGAGAAGGATCATCTATGGATTGTTTATATAGCTTTTCGTACTCATCAAAATCTTTGATAAATGGATTGGTTGAATGTTTGGGATCGTAAACATTCTCAGACATAATTATATAATTGAAGGTTGAGGGTTTATAAAGTTTTTGCCTTTAGGGTTAGACATTATTTTTGTAATAAGAGATTCATAGTCACTCTCATTAGACTCTAAATTTATATCTGCTGCATTAATTATCAATAATGGAGCTGAGCTATAGTCTAGGAAAAACCTTGAGTAAGCATCATTCAATCTTTCTAAATAATCTAAAGTTAAATATTGCTCATTAATATTACCCCTTTTTGTAATCCTATCTTTAAGAACGTCAATAGGAGCTTGAAGATATATTACTAGATCTGGCGATGGAGCATCTAAAGTTAAATGATCATAAACTTTGTCATATAAATCCATTTCTTCATTTGATAAAGTAACTTCAGCAAATAATCTGTCCTTCTCTATTAAAAAATCAGCAACTCTAACTGTTTCAAAAAGACTTCTTTGTTTTAGATCTTGGATTTGTTGCATTCTTTGGAATAAAAAGAATAGTTGAGTAGCTAAAGCTGATTGGCTTGGGTTTTTATAAAAGTTTTTGAGAAAAGGGTTTTCAGCAGGCTGTTCTAAAAAAGAGTCGTAGTTAAATGTTTTTGCTATTTTATTTGCAAGAGTGGTCTTTCCAACACCTATCGGACCTTCAATTGCGATATATTTCGGAAGTGGAGCTTCTTTAATAGCTGGATTCATTATTTACGTATAGTTTTTATCCTAGATTATCTCAACTCGTTATAGAAGCCAAATATTTTGGCAGATTCTTCATCACTTTTTTCATTCATTTCAGCAATAATGCTTCCTCTTAGCGAGTCATCATTTTTCTGAAAATCAGTCCACCATTTACCAATTCCACTTTTGTCTCCAGCAGCTCTCTCCCTAACTAAAAGAAAATCATATGCAGCTCTAAATCTTGGATGTCTAATGGTTTTGTAGGGCTGGCTTCCAATTCTGCTATGAAGCTTTAGTTGAAGAACCCAAATATCTTTTATATAGCTTGAAAACTTTCTTGGTATGGCAGTAATTTTTTGCTGTTCTCTTAATACTCCATCCATAGACCTAAAAAATTTTCTAATATTTATCTCACCATTCTTAGAACATTTTTTTAATAATGATGGCCACAATAGAGCTGCTAAAAGAAATCCTGGTGTTATTGATTGTTGATTTTTAACCCTATCATCTGTATTTCTAAGTGCGTGTATCATCACGCTACTTGCAAAATCATTTCTATTTGGATCGGATAAAATTAAATATTTATTTAAATGGAATGAGCATAGTTTTTCAAAGTTTTTCTCACCCATACCATTTAAAAATATTTTACAGAACTCATCAAAAAGCCTAGCATTTGAAATGCTAGATAGTAGGTGTCCTTTATCATATATAGCATCCTTTACTAGGTTATCAATTTTGAAATCTAGCTTATTGCTGAATCTTATGGCTCTGAGGCTTCTTACAGGATCCTCTTCAAATCTCCTTTGTGGATCACCTATGGATACAATAATTTTTTTATGAATATGTTTAAGGCCGCCATTGTGATCTTCTATTTTTTTTGTAACAGGGCAGTAGTAAAGAGCATTAACTGTAAAATCTCTTCTGTGACAATCTTGCTCAAGAGTGCCCCAATTATTATCTCTGATAATTTTTCCAGTTGAGTCAGTGACAAGGTTCTCACCATCTTCCTTTTTGCCACCAGATCTAAATGTAGCAACTTCAAGCAACTCTGATCTATTAAAAACATGAACTAGTTTAAATCTTTTACCAATTATTCTAGAAGCTTTGAAGGTCTTTCTAACCTGTTCTGGAGTGGCGTTAGTGGCAATATCAAAGTCTTTTGGTTCAATTCCAGTTAATGCATCACGAACGCAACCGCCTACAAGATATGCCTGATAATTATTTTTTTGAAGATCTTTTACGACAGATATAGCAAATTTACTTATCTTGTTATTATCTATCAAATCTATTTATGAGTTTTTTTATTAAAGTGATCTAGCCATTTAGCTGTTTTTCTTTAATTTCGTCAAGTGTTTTGCAATGAATACAATGGGTGGCAGTTGGCCTTGCCTCAAGTCTTTTTACACCTATTTCATCTCCACAAGACTCACACCAGCCATAATCATCTTGTTTGATCTGCTCAATAGATACTCCTATTTTGCTGATAAGCTTTCTTTCTCTATCTCTTGTTCTTAACTCAAATGCAAATTCTTCTTCTTGCGAGGCTCTATCAACTGGATCTGCATATGTTTCACCCTTTGTTCTGAGGTGATCAAATGTTTTTTGCATTTCATCTTTAAGATGCTCCTTCCAAAGAAGAAGAACCGCAACAAAATGTTTTTTCATTGCAGCACTCATGTATTTTTCACCTTTCTTCGGCTTATAGGCGGCAATTTTTGATTTATTGTTAGCTATGGTTGCTTTTGGTTTTTTTGCTACTGCTTTCTTAGCTGGAGCCTTTTTAGCTACCGCTTTTTTAGCTGGAGCCTTTTTAGCTACCGCTTTTTTAGCTGGAGCCTTTTTAGCTACCGCTTTTTTAGCTGATGCTTTCTTAACTGGAGATTTTTTTACCGTCTTAGATTTTTTTTCGACCATGTACAAATATATATATTTTTAGGGTGGAGAAAATATCAGATACTGAAGAAATTAGCTAGCTATTTTTCAATTTATTTAAAACTTCTGCATAGCCATCAGTGCTAAGTCTTGGGCCAAAAGTTTCAACAACCTTAGATGATGCGTAGTTTGCGAACTCAGCACATCTTTCAATACTATTGCCTTGAAGGTATGCATGCATAAATGATCCCGCAAACATATCTCCTGCGCCATTAGTATCAATTGGAGTAATCTTCTCTGCTGGAGCTAGCTGCTCGTTACCATCACTTATAACAACACTGCCATCAGCTCCTTTTGTTATAGCAGTCATATATGATTTATCTTTGTAAAAAGACACTGCATCTTCTAAGGTGTCCTTTCCAGAAAAGGCAATTGCCTCATCGTCGTTACAAAAAATCATATCTATTCCATACGACTCTATTAGATCAAATTTTTCTTTAAATCCATGAACAATTCCTGAGTCAGAAAGCGACAAAGCTTTTTTAACATTTTTTCCTTTTAAGTGTTCGAGAACAGAAATGACAGCATTAAAGTTATCGTCACTTGTCACCATATAACCTTCAATGTAGAAAATTTTTGAGTTTTCTACTACATCAAAATCTATATCTGATTTACCAAGATACGCGCTTACACCAAGCATGCTGCTCATAGTTCTTTTTGCATCAGGAGTGACTAAAATTAAGCATTTTCCAGTTGGTTCTTCAGCATTTTCGGTACTAACTCCAATATGCTTTACACCAGCTGATCTAAGACTATCAAGATAATTTCTTCCATCCTCATCATCAGAAACTCTGCAGACATGATGGCAATGAGACCCATAGTTGGCCGCAGCAACCAATGAGTTTGTTGCAGACCCACCGCAGTCAGATATAGACTCAGCTCCCATCTCAATAAGTTTGTTTATGATAGGGGCTTGTTCTTCGGCGGATGAAAGGGTCATAGAGTCAGCTTCAAGACCAACGCTTGATAAAAATTCATGACTAACCATATATTGTGTATCTACTAAAGCGTTACCTAGAGCGCTGATATCATATTTCATTATTTATTCCTTTTTTTATAATTTTCTTGACTGTCTCAAGTGTTTTATTAATTTCATTATCTTGGTGCATTGCAGATATAAAACCTGCCTCATACTTTGATGGTGCGAAGTATATTCCATTCCTAATACATGAGTTTAAAAAATTAGAAAAAAGAACATCATCTGACTTAGAAACATCATTGATATTTTGAGGAAGCTCTTCAAGAAAGAAAAAGCCAAACATCCCACCGATCTTATTAACTGAAAATGGAATGCCCGATTCTGCCATTATGGATTTCATGCCACCCAATAGCATCGAGGCACTATCCTCAAGACCTTGAAAAGGATTTTTATTTATTAACAGCTGTAATAATGCACTTCCACCTGCCATTGCGAGGGGGTTTCCAGATAAAGTTCCAGCCTGATACACAGGTCCAGATGGAGCTAGGTAATTCATTATTTCTTCCCTGCCGCCAAAGGCTCCTACAGGAAGACCACCGCCAATTACTTTTCCTAAGGCTGTTAGATCTGGTTTAATGTTATATATTTCTTGTGCACCGCCAAGCGAGACCCTAAAGCCACTCATAACTTCATCAAATATTAAAACCGAGTTATTGGATGATGTAGCCTCTCTTAATGTTTTTAAGAAATCTTCTTGTGCAGGAACAAACCCCATATTGCCTGCTATTGGTTCAACAATAACTGCTGCAAGATCATCTTTTATTTCATTATAAATGCTTAGGAATTGTTCCTTGTTATTATATTCGCAGGTATAAGTATATTTAGCCAAGTCCTTGGGCACACCAGGAGAGTCGGGAAGGCCAAAAGTTGCAACGCCAGAACCGGCTTTGATTAAAAGTGAATCAACATGACCATGGTAACAACCATCAAATTTAATTATTTTGTTCCTACCCGTGAATCCTCTAGCAAGTCTGATGGTGGTCATTGTTGCCTCAGTTCCTGAATTAACCATTCTTATTTTTTCAATTGAAGGCAAGCACTGCTTAATTAGTTTTGCTACATCTGACTCAAGTCCGGTAGGGGCACCATAACTAGTTCCTAGTTCCA
>Ga0206677_10000317_pt1 | contig 45207 bp, 25 predicted proteins | sample M130m12015metaG_FD_155475 | JGI IMG/M metagenome (GOLD analysis project Ga0206677, IMG submission 155475) | Ammonia-oxidizing marine archaeal communities from Monterey Bay, California, United States - M1 30m 12015 | ecosystem: Environmental > Aquatic > Marine > Intertidal zone | place: USA...
TCTACCCCCGCTCCCACCAATTAAGAAATAGCGACTATGGCTTCAGCGGTTAATTTTCCAGAACTAATCGCACCCTCAATCGAGGCACTCATTGCATGATCCCCGCAGACGAACACGCCACCAACTTCCCGAAACCCGATCAAGTTTGTTTCTTCCTGAGTCGGCAAAGCTTCTTTGATCAGATCAGTCCTAAGGTGTTTCCAAGCTGCGACCTTTTCTCCAAACCAGTCCTTAAGTTCTTCCTGGACTACCCAAGGGAGATCTCTTCCCTCGTTCTCGCCGAGAACTGAAACTGAAATCAAAGCCTTTCCATTCGGAGCATAGTCTGGCGCAAGATCACTCATCACCGCAACATTGTTCACCCTCCCACTCTGAGTGCCATTGAGAGCAATAATTACTCCATCAAGTGGAGAAGCTTCAGCTTCAAAATAGAGATTGGTCACCGCACGCCAATTCGGCTCGAAAGCATCGAAGCCATCTACCAGACGAGCCGCCGCGGCTGCATTTGTGGCAACGACTACCTGACTTGCTTCGATCTCCTCACCATTCTCTAAAACAACCCGATCGGCACTAACAGCTGACACCAGCGATTTCAAACGAATCGCAGACTCAGGCAAACGAGCTGCCAGTTGCCTCGGAATCTCCCCCATTCCTTTCGCTGGAACAGTGGCACTACCTTCACTAAACATTTTGAAGGTGAACTCGAACATCCGGCTTGAAGTCTTGAGTTCGCGCTCCAAAAAAATTCCTCCGTAAAAACTACGGAAGAAGGTATCGATCATCTTTACCGAAAAACCAAAATCCTGGAGGTAAGACTCCGTCGATTGATCGCGACGTTTAAAAATTTCACTTTTCTCAAGATCCAAAACCTTTTGGCGCAAGACCGACACTCTGAGCTTATCGAAGATTGTTCCAATCGGAGCCAACGCCGACGACACAAGGTCCTTTGGGCGACGAAACACATCCATCACCCGGCAAAGTTTTGACCCATTAAAAACAAGCGCTCCAGGCTCAAACGCCCTAAGGTGCAAAGCAGCCAAATCGAGCATCTCTCCAGCTTCCGGATAGGCATCCAGGTAAACTTGGAAACCCCGATCGAGCAAAAAACCATCAACTGTGTCGGTTTGCACCCGACCTCCGATCGTCGCGGAAGCCTCAAGAAGAAGGACTTCCCGCCCATGTCCCTGTAAAGTCACAGCACATGCGAGCCCCGAAAGGCCAGCCCCCACAATTACAATTGGCTTCATTTCCACTTCATCGCCCAACAATTGGAAAGTGACAAGGCCAGACCAGAGACTGGGACTTTCTTCTTGGTCTATACAGCACCGAAGAAAATCCTGAGTTCGATGCCAAATGGGATCAAGGTTTAGCATATCAAGGAACCCTCGGCTATCAAATGAATGGTAAGCACAAGTTTGTCGCGGACTTCCTTTACAACGACTCAGGCGTCGGACAAGAAAACCAATGGACTTATGAGTGGGCACTCTCTTTGCGCTCAGAATACGTTGCTGATCGCTGGGGTGTTATGACAGAAGATTTGTCGGAGACAATGGCGACGAGGCTAATGGTGTCACTAAGGCGGAGCGCCAAGGGCACTTCTGGGCCGCAGTGATCACTCCCTACTATTATCTCATCCCAGACCGCTTACAACTTGGCTTTCAATACCAATACGCCGGGTCCACTGGAGCTGAAGGCGTTCGTACGTCAAGCCGTTACCTTCGCCGCAATCACGCTGACCCCACTGTTGACGTGGGTGGAGGACGCGGCAACAGGCACCACAGCTACTACCTTGGACTCAACTATCTCCTCTGTGATCACAATGCTAAAATCATGACCGGTATTCAATATGACGACTTGAATGCCGAAGAAGGTAAAGTCACCGGCACCACCTATTGGTTCGCCTACCGTACCTTTTTCTAAAACTCACTGACCAGTTTAAGCCCATAAAAAATGTGGACGACCCTTACGGGCGTCCACATTTTTTGATTCTTAAACTCAGGAGAAATTAGGACATCACCTTGGTCTTGCCGGGAATGGCACAAGGGTAGAGTCCATCCTTTCCTGGCTTCGGCCCAGGATCAGCATCCCACGCAAAGGATTTCGGCATAATTGAGAGGCCCTTCGCAAGTGCGTCAGCATACTTAATTTCCTGACCAGAATTGGTGGCCATGCGCCCAAGAATGGCCGTCATGGTCGAGGCTGCGGTGTAGTAAGCATTATTAATCGGCTTATTTTCGCGAATGTGGCGATAAAGCTCATTATGCTCAATCTGGTAAGGCGAAGTCTTGTCCTTAGAACGGTGGCGCCAAACAGTCTTTCCCGCCGCATCAACAATCCGTCCTGGATATGCTTTACCACCCTGACAGCCAATGATCTCAGTTACGCGATTTAAGGCTCCCTTCTGATGGCGGCACTGGGAATTCAAAACAGTCCCATCCGCGTAGGTGAACTCAACATAATGGTGATCAAAAATCTCACCATAATCCTTGCCAACCCTTACTTGGCGCCCGCCCATTCCTTGAGCTTTGACCGGAGGACCTCCCTTGAACCAGTTCATGACGTCAATATTATGAACATGTTGCTCAACGATATGGTCACCGCAAAGCCAGTTGAAATAGTACCAGTTGCGCATCTGATATTCCATCTCCGTCATACCTTCCACTCGCGGCCTGACCCACACACCGCTACTATTCCAGTAAACTTGGCCATAGTTGATATCGCCCACGATTCCCTCCTTCAGCTTGGCTAGAGTCTCAATGTAGCTCGGTTGGTAATGGCGCTGGAGGCCACAAACAACTTTAAGCCCTTTCTCGTCAGCTTTCTTTGCCGCTTCGAGAACCTTACGAATCCCAGGAGCATCAGTAGCAACTGGCTTCTCCATAAACACGTGCTTCCCTTGCTGCACCGCATACTCAAAGTGCTGGGGGCGGAAACCAGGAGTGGTAGTCAAAATCACAACGTCCGCCGCATCAATCGCACCACGAAAACCATCAAAGCCATCAAAAATCCGATCCGCGGATATATCCACTTTATCGGCATACTGCTGGCGAAATGAACTTACCGCCTCTTCGGCCCGATCACGGAACGCATCGGCAACCGCAACAAGCTTAGTTCCAGGAACGTTGAGAGTCTGGGCAGTCGCACCACGTCCACGTCCACCGCAACCCACTGTTGCCACTTTGATTTCATCACTGCCACCTGCTTGTGCAAACCCTGCGATAGGGAGCGTAGCCGCTGCTGCGGCACCCGTCTTGAGAATGGCCCGTCTATTTGTATCTTGAAGATCGCTCATCTCCATAGCCTACGTGGTTTCCTCGGAGAATCTAACGAAGAAGTTCATCTTCGTAAACCACCGTCAATCCCGCCCGGTTCAAAATCGAAGCCCCAAATTCACAATCTTCTAAAAATAATGCCAATAATGCGTGCCCCTGATGCTGCACCATCAGCGAAAATGCATAATCGAGGTTAGTCTCAGCCTCATAAAGTTTGTTCAGACATTTCTTCAAATCCCCGCATTCTTTCATCTTCACCACCAAAAGCTCGGAAAGAGTGTAGGCAATCCCCTGCTCCATAAACAATTCTTCGGCACTATCTGGATCATTCACAATCAAGCGCGCCACCGTAGCGTCGCGAGAATCCTGTACACTGAGACCAATCACATCGATTTTACGGCGACTCAAAAGATTCGAAAGCGAAGAAAAAGCCCCCACCCGGTTCGGCATCATGACTGAAAATTGCCGGACAAATTCCCTCCGTTTACTCACATCTTCACTTACCGTCATCTAGCGTGCTTCGATGATTATCAGAATCTTCGCTTTTGTTCAATCCGCATCTAGGTCAGAAGGTCTTGCAGTGACCGAGGACTATCTCAACCGCTTTGGCGGCATAGCTCGACTTTACGGCATCGCTTCGCTCGAGCGATTCTCTAAAGCACACGTCATGGTTATTGGACTCGGCGGAGTAGGATCCTGGGCCATCGAGGCCCTCGCCCGCTCCGGCGTGGGACAATTCACGCTTGTCGATCTCGACGACCTCTGCCTCACCAACACCAACCGTCAAATTCACGCTACCACCGACACCATTGGGCGATCCAAAGCGACCGTTCTTGCCAAACGAATCCTCCAAATCAATCCCGAAGTCCGCTGTCATGTTGAGCAGACTTTCTACTCCGAAAAAAATTCTGAAGACCTCCTCTCCACAACCCCCGACGCTATTGTCGATGCGATTGACTCGGTCCGTGCCAAATGTCACCTCCTCGCTACCTGCCATGAAAAAAATATCCCTATCATTACGAGCGGCGGCGCAGGTGGCCGAATTGATGCCTCCCAAATCCGGCTAGATGACCTTTCCCGCACTTTCGGAGACGCCCTTCTTCTCTCGGTCCGAAAGCGACTCCGTTCCGAATACCGCTTTCCAAAAGCCAAAAAAAAGGCTCCCAAATTCAAAATCCCGGCAGTTTTCTCACCCGAACCGCCCCTATTTCCAACTTGCGATGGAAAAACTTCCACCACCCGGCCCAAAGAAATACCCGGCGGGATAAAATGCGACGCTGGCTACGGCGCCGCCACTCACCTCACTGCAACCTTCGGCAACCTCCTTGCTGGTTGGATCCTCAAAAAACTTCAAGCCGTAGATTCCGTCCCATAAAATTGAAAATTATTACGTGAAATCTATCCATAATTAGCCCTCTGTCCACGCAGTTGAAACCAAGGAGCCTCGTTGGGCATTTTACTGTTTTTTAAAAAAAAAGCGACTCTCCGAAGAGAACCGCTTATTAAAGTTTAAAGATCGGCCGGAACTCTAGTTCACGCCCTTCTTCGACATTTTGGTGCCTTTCGTCGATCCTTGGCGCGCCTTAAAGCGAGGATTCGTCTTGTTGATAACGTAAAGAGTCCCCTTACGCTTGACGACTTGGCAATCAGCGTGGCGGCGTTTGGCGGATGCGAGGGAAGAAAGAACTTTCATAGGATCGGGCGTTGAAGGCGGGAGACTAGTCCCCAACTCCCGCCTGTAAAGCCCATTCCTCACAAAATTTCGGGTGCAAGTGAACCTCTGCCATGTTTCACTCCGCTAACACAGATTTACATGTCGGAGTCCTACTTTCAAGAAGCAGTCAACACCCCAGAGGCTCCCGAAGATCTCACTCTGCGCCCCCCTGGCTTCGAGGATTTCCACGGGCAAGACAAAGTCACGGAGCGTCTTATGCTCATGGTTACCGCTGCTAAAGGACGTGATGATGTTCTTGAACACGTTCTCCTCTCGGGGCCCCCTGGTCTTGGGAAAACAACCCTCGCCAACATTGTTGCCACCGCCGTTGGCACAACTCTACACACCACCTCTGGCCCTCAGATCGAGAAAGCGGGCGATCTCGCCGGGATTCTCACAAACCTCCAGCGAGGCGATATCCTTTTTATTGACGAAATCCACCGCCTCCATCCAGCAATCGAGGAATACCTCTACCCCGCAATGGAAGATTATCGGCTCGATATCATCATCGACTCCGGCCCCTCAGCGCGGTCTATCCAACTTCAACTCCCTAAGTTCACTCTCGTCGGCGCCACCACCCGCTCCGGCATGCTCACTTCCCCACTCCGTTCTCGCTTCGGTTTGATAAACCGGCTCGACTATTACACCCATGGTCAGCTCTCCGTCATCATTCAACGTTCCGCCGAAATCCTTGAGATCGAAATCGACGAAGAAGGCGCTATGACCATAGCCTCCCGTTCCCGCGGCACTCCCCGCATCGCTAACAACCTCCTCCGCTGGACACGCGATTTCGCCCAAGTAAAGTTCGATGGTGAAATCTCCGCTCCGATCGCCCAAGCGGCCCTCGAAATGATTGAGATTGATGAAGACGGCCTTGACGAAATGGACAAGCGAATCCTTGAGACCATGATCTACAAGTTTACCGGAGGTCCCGTCGGACTCTCCTCCCTTGCTGTCGCCATCGGCGAAGACGCCTCAACGCTCGAAGAAGTACACGAGCCCTTCCTGATCATGCAGGGATTCGTCAAACGCACTCCGCGTGGCCGTGTCGCCATGCCCGCCGCATACGCTAAAATTGGGGCTACCCTTCCACCTAATCACTCGGATCAAACTTCGCTTTTTTAAAATATGTCATTACACGATCAACTCCTAGAGACCGCTAAAAGTTCAGGGCTGCGCCGAACTAAGGCTCTCGAGGCCATTCTCACCTGCCTATCCGAATGCAATCGCCCCATGACTTTAGCCGAAATTACGTCTTGCGGTCATCTTGCGGAGAAGTGCGACAAAGCAACCGTCTTTCGGCTTCTCCAAAGACTTAGTAGCAAGGGAATGGTTCGCCGCCTTGGCCTTCATGAGCGGGCCGCTTACTTCACTCTCCTCCTTCCTAATCAACACCGCGACTATCTTATCTGCACCGACTGCGGGAAGATCGAGCCTATCGATGCTCCTTGTCCTGTCCATAAACTTGAGGAAGAAATCAGAAAGAAATCTGGATTTGCAGGCCTCTATCACGAGCTCGAATTCTTCGGCCGCTGCCCGAAATGCACTGATTAAATATGAAAAAAACAAACTAAGCTGCGTATCCATATCCCGCCCCTTTTCATCACATGCTCTAACCGCGCCTTAATAATAGCCATCCCCACCCCCTTTTGCAACTAATCCTATGAAACCAAGCCCCATCATCCTCCCCATTCTCTTTCTTCCTTTGATCCTTTCTGTCAAAGCTGACCTCCTTGTCCACTATCCTTTCAATGGTGAAGACGGATCGATTGTGACCAACAAAGGAACCCAAAGAAATGGAACTCTTGTCGGCGGCGCGACCTATGGCGCCAGTAAAGAAGCGACTTTTGGTCAGGCATTTTATGGAAATCGAACTGGCGCTAATGACGGCTACGTGCAGACCGGCCTCACTGGGACTGACCTAGGAATGGGTCCAAACTCAGTCTACACCGCCATGGCTTGGGTGAACTGGACTGGTGCTGAAGGCCAAGTCGACCACATGGTCTTCGGTCAGGAAGACGGACCTGGAAACTCCAGCCAACTTCACCACGGAATCCGTGCTGATAGTGATGCAAATGTTCACTACGGTGGTTGGGGAAATGACCTCAATGATGCCGGAACGGCTACCCCTGGTGAGTGGACTCACCTTGCATGGTCATACGATGGCACCGATAAGGTTGTCTTTGTTAACGGAGTCGAAACTGCCCGCCAAAACGGCGGCACGATGGCAGGACACGCTCTCCCAGTCATTATTGGTGGTCACGGGCGTGACGCTGCTGATCCTGCTGGGCAAAGCTTTAATGGAGCAATTGACGAAGTGAAAATTTTTAATGAAGTCCTCACTGTAGCGCAAATTCAAGCCGAGATGCCCCCAGGGGCCGCCGCCACCGATACCGACCGCGACGGACTGAGCGACGACGACGAAACCAACATCCACGGCACCGACCCCAACGACCCCGATAGTGACAATGACGGCATTAATGACGGCGATGAAATCACACACGGCTTCGATCCAAATTCCAATCTCGGTGATAATGGAGCCAGCGGAGATCCCGATGGTGACTCGGTAACAAACATCGTCGAAATCAATACGACCGGCACCGACCCTAATGACGCCGATAGCGATGATGACAGCCTTAATGATGGTGAAGAAATTACTGCTAATTCCGACCCCCTAAATTCCGATAGTGACGGCGATACTCTACGCGACGGCGCCGAAGTTAAAATTCATAATACCAATCCAATCAGAGTAGACTCCGACGGTGACGGTTACAATGACAACATCGAAATCATTGCGAACTCCGATCCCAATAATGCTGCCGATATCCCTGCGACACCCCCAGTCGATGGACCCTTGGTCTACTATTCCTTCAACAAAGAAAATGGGACTGACGTCGAAAACCTCGGCTCTCTCCTCACCCCGGGCACTCTAAGCGGTGCAGCTACCTTCGGCGCCGGAAAAGACGAGTCTTTTGGTTCGGCCTTTTCAGGGAACCGAACCGGAGCCAACGACGCGTATATCCAAACTGGCTATACTGGAACTGAGCTTGGTTTCGGCCCAGATTCAGTCTACACAGCCATGGCTTGGGTCAACTGGTCTGGTCCTTCCGGCCAAGTCGACCACATGGTCTTCGGTCAGGAAGACGGACCTGGAAACTCCAGCCAACTTCACCACGGAATCCGTGCTGATAGTGATGCAAATGTTCACTATGGTGGTTGGGGAAATGACCTCAACGATGCAGGCACCGTCCCAGTTGGCCAATGGACTCACGTCGCTTGGTCCTATGACGGCAGCGATAAGATTGTCTTCGTCAATGGAGTCGAGACTTCCCGTGGAGCTGGGAGCACCATGGCAGGACATGCTCTCCCAGTAATTGTTGGTGGTCACGGACGTGACGCTGCCGATCCCGCAGGTCAGAGCTTCAATGGTCTCATCGACGAAGTTAAGATTTACGATCGCGTCCTCAACTCCGAAGAACTCCAACTCGCGATGTCCCCCCTGCCTATCGGGCCGAAAATCGTTTCCTTTTCTCCGAATGCTCAAATCATTCCTACCGGTTCACCATTGACCTTATCATGGAATATCGACAGCGAACTCACGTCACTCACCATCGAGCCAGACATCGGGGATGTTTTGGGAGTCACCAACAATGGGGTAGGACAAATCACCCTCAATCCTGGACCGCTTTTCAACACGACCTATACCCTCACGGCAATTAATACTGACGGAATCAATACCGCTGAAATCTCTCTTAGCGTAAGCGAGCTCCCGATTATGGAATTCTTTAATTCTGATCAGATTATCGTCGCACCAGACACGCCTATCCAACTCAACTGGAAGGTCATCAACGCCGACAGCCTTAGCCTAAACGGAACTGATATCACTGGTACTTCTTCAATCAATCTTGCACCATCAGAAACGACAACATGGATCCTTTCTGCCACTAATTCCAAGGGGACAAAGACCAGCGAAATCACTGTCACGGTGGTTATCCCTGGCGAACCTGCGATCTCCGAAGTTAGCACCTCCAATAGCTCGTTAATCGATGACGAAGACGGCGACAGTCCAGATTGGATTGAAATCTATAACCCTAGTGGCACAGCCGCCATCCTGAACGGATACTACCTCACAGATGACCCGAAAGACCTGCGGAAATGGCGTATTCCCAATATGGTGCTCCCCTCGGGAGAGCTTCTCATCATATTTGCCTCTAATAAAAATCGAGTTGTTGCAGGCGCCGAATTACACACCAATTTCAGTCTAAGTTCCAATGGCGAATATCTCGCCCTTTCCAAGGAGGACGGAGCAAACACTCTCATTCTCTCTGAATTCAATCCACTTGCAGCACAGTCTAACAACACCTCGTGGGGTGTCTTTCCCGACGGCTTAACTCAGGGATATTTCACCTCCCCAACACCAGGATTGGCTAACAACACTGGCTTTGTCGGTTTCGTGCGCGATACGAAGTTTTCCTCGAAACGCGGATTCTACGACGCCCCATTCGAGGTCACTATTAGCAGTAACACCGACGGAGCGAAAATTCGTTACACCACCGACGGAAGTACCCCCACCACCGGCAGAGGAAACCTCTACACCGACCCCATAAGCATCAGCGCAACGACCACCTTGCGAGCCATCGCCTACAAGACGGGATACATTTCCACTAACGTTGATACTAACACCTACATCTTCCCTGAAGACGTCGTTAACCAAGCCCGTATGCGCGACTCGGTCACCAAATCAGAGACTTTTGGGCCGCAAATGATTGATTCCCTAAAATCAGTACCCACGGTCTCAATCGTCACCGAAAATCCCAGTTCTTTTCAGAATGAAGGCGGAGCTGTCATCCGCAGTGAGTCACCCGCATCCGTAGAGATGATATTCCCTGACGGCACACCCGGTTTTCAAGAAAACGGGGGATTAAAGCATTTCGGTGGATACTACACGAACTTTCCAAAAAAGAGCATCCGCATCGGCTTCCGCTCGAAATACGGCGCCACCAAGATCAACTACCCAATTTTTGAGGGTTTTGATTACAAGCACTACCCGCCCACCGACCGCTTTGACGTGATGGACCTCCGCAGCGGTTCCCATGACATGGTTAACCGCGGTGCTTACATGTCCAACCGTTTCACTGATGACTCTATGTTAGACATGGGTAACCTTGCTCCTCACGGGCGCTTCGTGCACGTCTACCTCAATGGTATCTACTGGGGGCAATACCACCTGCGCGAGCGCTGGAATGCCGACATGGCTTCAAGCTATTTCGGCGGCCCCAAGGCGGACTATGACGTGGTCAACCTCAACGACAACTTCCGCGCCGATGAGAAAGTTTATGACGGCACCGGCGTTTTCTGGAACGAGGCGAAGGCACTTGCATCAGGCTCTAACCCTTGGGAAAAAAACGACAACAACATTGATGTCGCCAACCTCATCGACTTCATGCTTCTGTGGGTCAGCGGCAATTCGGAAAGCGAGGTCAGGCTGCTCGGCTCCAAGGCCCAGGGACAACCCTTCCGCTTCCAGATGAAGGACGCTGATGGATACTTGCGCAATCCCGGGCACTCCGCAAACGATGCAGGACCTTTGAGCCTGATGTCACGCCTGCGCAGCGGCAACACGGATTTCGCCATGTTGCTCGCAGATCGAATCCACAAACACTACTTCAATGATGGAGCAATGACGCCAGCGAAAAATATCGAACGCTTGCAGAAGCGAGTCGATGAGGCACGGCCGGGCTTCATTGCCGAGTCCGCACGCTGGGGGAACCGCTTCCGTGAATACCAGAACTGGCTGAACTACCAGAACAACCTGGTCAGCAACCACTTCCCGGGCCTCGCTCAAACCATGGTTGGACGCTTCAAATCTGCCGGAATGTATCCAGACATCATTGCCCCAGTCTTCAACCAACACGGTGGTTCAATTTCAGATGACACCCCGCTCACCATGTCGACCGACGCCGACAAAATCTACTATACCTTGGATGGCAGCGACCCACGTCTTAACGGCGGCACCCCAAATCCTGCAGCAACCGAAGCGTCATTCAACGGTGGCGGTGGACCCGGCGAACAGCAACCTGTCACGTATATGACGACCGGTTACACCTGGAAATATATCGACAATGGATCTGATCAAGGTACCGAGTGGAGAGCAATCGATTTCAATGACACCGCATGGTCGTCCGGACCCTCACCACTCGGTTACGGTGGAGACGGAGAAGCCACCGAACTCAGCTTCGGAGGTGATTCTGGAAACAAGTATGCAACAACCTATTACCGCACCACGATAGAAATCCCAAACCCGACTGTGTTCCTAAACTTCCTCCTACGCGTAAAGTATGATGATGGAGCCGCGGTTTACATCAATGGTGTCGAACAGTTCCGCCAAAATCTTGGCAACAACGCCTCCTTCAACGACTACGCCAATGGTACCACTTCAGATGAAGGCGGATGGAAGGACGCCACTATTCCAGTGTCTGCTCTCGTCTCTGGCACTAACACCATCGCGGTGGAAGTCCATCAGGCCAGCGGCACAAGTTCGGATACTCGCATGGATCTCACCCTGCGAGGGCAAACCACCAACGTTGGCGGTGGCGACAACGTCACAAGTCCATTTAATCTCAGCAAGCCCACCCTGCTTCGTGCCCGAGGTTACAATAGCACCAGTGGTGAATGGAGCGCACTCAATGAAGCGTTCTTTACCATCGACTCCGTTCCGGCGGACGCCAATAACCTCGTCGTTTCCGAATTCCACTACCGTCCGGCCAAGCCGACAACAACCGCAGAACTTGCCGTCAGTTCAGACCGCGATGATTTCGAATTTCTCGAACTCCTCAATGTCGGCGAGAGCGCCCTCGATATGAATGAGGTCCGCTTTTCCTCAGGGATCAACTTTAGCTTCCCCGACAACCTCTCTCTCGGAATTGAAGAACGGATTCTTCTTTTACGTAACCGCGCCGCCTTCGAAGCACGATATGGCCAACCATCAGTTCAATCGTTCGAATACACTGGTCGGCTCAGCAACGATGGTGAGCAAATCCTTATCCTAGGCGCCGGTCCAGATCCTATCAAAGACTTTACCTACAATGATCAGGAACCTTGGCCCGCCACCGCAGATGGCGAGGGACCTTCCCTTGTCCTCGTTGACCCAACATCGAATCCTAATCATAACGAACCCAATAATTGGATGAGCAGCCAAAGCGAAGGCGGGTCACCGGGAACTGAAGAACCGTCAGGACTCACCTATGACACTTGGGCTGCCGGCTTTGACCTCCAAGGAGGCCCACTCGACGACGACGATGGTGACCAACTTCTCAACTTTTTCGAATTCCTCCATGGCTCAAGCCCAATCGATTCATCCGACGCACCCGGACCCGTTGCCTCCGTGCAATCGATCGAAGTCGACGGTTCAACCAACGACTACCTGACCCTCACCTTTAATGAAAACTCTGGGATCAGAGGCTCTCTTACGGTTGAAGTTTCCACCGACCTTAAAAACTGGTCAAGCGATCCTTTTTTGACAGAAGTAGTCTCCCGCATCGATAACGGAAATGAGACTTCCACCATCACGGTCCGAATCGCTTCGCCCATCGGCACAGATCAGAACAAAACCTATCTGCGTCTCCGTGGCCGCTAAACCCCGGAAAACTGCTAGAACCGAGTATTCACAGTTGGACCTTCCGCGTTCGACGATCAGTATCCTGGTGTCCACATCCTCTTCATGACATCCAAACGAACCACTGTTCTCGCAGGCCACTCCACTACCAACGCCACTCTTTTTCATCGTTGCCGTTTCCTCGTCGGCGACTCCTCGGTCGCCATCGACTTCGCCGATGGCACTTCCACCTACTTAGTCCGAGACATCGAGATAGATCGCGCCCGTAAAGCCGTCCAGGCCGACCAAATCAATTGTGCCGCCGATTTCATTCCGAAAGGTGGACTCTCCGGGGATCGTGATACAGCCCTTGCCCAAGCCACCGCAGAGTGCCTTCGCCAAGCTGGGGAATCTATCATCACAGTCGACCGCTCGCTACCCTACCTTTACGCCCACTTTATACAGGAAGCTGGAATCTCTATCCACTACTCAGCTGACTTCGGCGTCCTAAACCGTCGAATTAAAGATGCTCAAGAAATCGAGCATCTTCGTGTCGCTCAAAAAATCACGGGAGAAGCTGTAACTCATGCTTGTCGCACCATCGCTCATGCTACTCCAGACAAGAAAGGAATCCTCCACCACGACGGAGCCGCTCTTACATCCGAACGCCTGCGGGCAATGATCACAGCTTTCCTTCTCGAACGTAATTTTTCAAACTCGCACGACTCTATCGTCGCCACCGCACCCCATGTTGCCGACTGCCACCACTATGGCACTGGCCCCCTCAAGACGGAGCTTCCTACGATTGTTGATATTTTCCCCATGGATAACGCAACTCGCTACAATGGCGACATGACCCGAACCGTTGTAAACGGGACGGCCTCAGATGAGGCCCTCAGAATGCACACCGCCGTCTGTGAAGCCAAAGCTGCCGGGTGCATCTCTTTAAAACCAGGCACCACCGGTGAAGAGGTCCACCTTGCAACCACTGCCGTCCTCAAAGAACACGGGTTCGCGTTAGCACGCGGAGACAGCGAACATGACACAAAGCATCCCTTTATGAGTCACGGAACCGGACATGGGATCGGACTCGAAGTCCACGAGCCAATCCTCCTCGATCATGGTGGCAGCGAGATCTTCAAAAACGAACTCTTCACCGTCGAACCTGGCCTCTATTCCTCTACCCTCGGTGGTTGTCGCGTCGAAGATATGGTCTTGGTCAATTCAAGTGGCCACGAAATTTTATCTCCGCTTTACGAAGGCCTCGACTGGAAAGACTGATTTGCCTCTCGGCAAAGAAAATCTAGGTTCACCCCAAACTCATTGAAATCGACGTAATAAGATCCAAATCCTGATCGACCAACCCTTCGATCCTAACGCACCAAGTGATCGCTTAAAATAGTCGCGCAATCCATCAGATAACCGCTCAATAGAACGTCTCACTAAAAAATGGGAATGAGTTTTTCTAACTTCCTCGTAATTTAAAAAAGTCCGCACTTTCACTTGGCAAAATGCGCTGAGCATTTTACGCCAGCCAGGATGCTTCCACAAGAAACGATTGAATGGCCAGACCCAATTGAAGTTCTCATAGATCAACTTGAAAACGAATCTTCTGAACGGGACTTCACTCGAGAGGAACGGGCTCTCATGGATATTTATGAAACCATCCCCATCCTTCAAAGCGATGACTCACTTCACGAATTTTGGCAAAGCGGAATAGATCACCAGCGAATCATCAACTCTTTCGAACTCATTGGAGCCACCAGTCTAGTCGACCCTCTCAACGCCAGTCGTTGGTGTGAAACCCGCCCCGAGGATCGCAACGATTACAGTGAAACCGAGGCGAATCACCTTGCAACTATCGAAGAGGAACTGATTGATGGGATGGATGAGCTCATTGACTTGGTCCTCGACTTCGTCGAGGAAGAAATCAAATAGCGGCCCGTCAATCACATTCAGAATTACCGATCCTCTTTTCACTCGTCTTCGAGCGCGAAGCGGTAGAACTTTTTACCAGCCTCAAGAGGCATAATAAGTTCATTAATCCCGCCACGAGACGTCCAATTTCTAAAGTCATCGGTCTCTTCAATAGAGAAGCGAATCTTAACGCTATTATTCGCACTATCCGGCTGCAGGACAACAGATCCCAAGCGGGCATCCTTGACTTCACCAAGGGTCGGACGAATGTCTCTTTCCTGAACGACCAAATTGTATTCTTCACGTGTCGGCCTCGAATCGCGCTGGGCAACCATTGAGCTATAGGCCACTTGCGTTGGCCGAGCGTCCCTTTGTTCGATCGCAGTATTGTAGGAAGAAATTGTCGTCAATTCGTAATCCAGAGGATTGCGCGTCACATCCCCTCTTCCTGTGATTCGGGCATTAAGAACTGCCTCCTGATAAACTCCTCCGAGATAAAAGGTCGTTACTTTCTGAGAATCAGATGAAAGCTCAGCTTCTTTAACGTCAGTGATACCATCAGCATCCGTATCCACAAAGCGTTCATCTCTTTGCGCGACGACAACTTGATAAGCTTCCTGAGTCGGCCGCGCATCACGCTGCGCAACAACCGCGTTGTAAAGCATTTGACTGGTCAAATCATAATTAGCAGGATTATTAGTGACGGCATTTCGACCTTCTTCCTGTGCCGTTACGACAGCCGTCTCAAATACACTTTGAAGATAAAACGACGTTTCTTCTTCAGAGTTTGTATCCAATTCCTCCTCTTTTAAATCAGTCAACCCATCTTCATCGCTATCTATAAAGCGCGCATCTCGCTGCGCAATAATAAGGTTGTAGGCATCTTGTGTTTTGAGCTGATAGATTTGTGGATTCGCAGTGACTTCGGTGCGTCCAGTTTGGCGTGCATTAGCAAGAGCCGAATCATAGGCACCTTGCAGATAAAAATTTGTTTCTTCTAAAGCATTCGAAGCCAATTCGTTTTCTTTGTCATCGGTGAGACCATCACCATCGCTGTCAGGGAACCGAGCATCACGCTCTGCCAGCACCGCTACATAGGCGGCACTTGGAGTCAGTTCATAATTCTGAGGATTGGTGGTGACATCGGCACGCCCTCCCTCCCGAGAAGAAACCACGGCAGCATCAAATGCATCTTTCAGATAGAAAACTGTCTGAGCTTCCGGATTGGTATTCAGCTCCTCTTCCTTAGCATCAGTGATCCCGTCCAAGTCTGAATCAGAAAACCTAGCGTCCTCAGTGGTAGCGAGAGCGAACTGGAGGCCACCGGAAGTGGATTTCCACCCTTCATCGGCGACCTGGGCCAGTGCAAAATCAAAATCCAGAGGGTCCGTATCGATTGAAAAGAGAGTTTCAACATCTGGATCAGTTTCGAGCTCCTCCTCTTTATCATTAGTCAAACCGTCGCCATCAGTATCAAGAAAGCGCTCATTTCTTTGCGCCAACAATGCGTTATAGGCAACCCTAGTTGCGAGGTTGAAATTCTGGGGGTTAGCAGTGACATCGTCCCGGCCGACTTGTAGGGACTCAGCAATTGCCCTTTCATAGACTTCTTCTAAGTAGAAATTCGTTTTTTCGGTAGCATCGGTTGCAAGCTCACGTTCTTTTTCGTCAGTCAAACCATCTCCGTCTGAATCAAGGAAGCGGCTATTGCGCTCTTCCAAGACGACGTCGTATGCCTGTTGGGAAATCAACCCAAAATTTTGAAGGTTCGCCAAGACCTCTTCAACTGCTGCCCCTTTCGCATCCGTGAAAAGATTCTCAAAAGTATTTCCAAGGAAAAATGATGTCTGTTTATTGGCATCGGTTCCAATTTCCCCCTCCTTTTCATCAGTCAGCCCGTCACTATCACTATCAAGGAAGCGAGCATCCCGCTGGGTGACAATGCTATTAAACGCAGCACGTGTCGTAAGTTCAAAGTTTTGGGGATTGAATAAAACATCGTTCCGACCTGTTTCTCGGGAAGCTTGGAGCGCGACCTCATGATCATCTTTAAGGATGAATCTAGTTTCAGTCGCCAAGTTGGATTGCAACTCCCCTTCTTTGAGGTCGGTGAGCCCATCTCCGTCGCTATCGAGATAACGGGTATCCCTCTCGAGAACAATAGCAGCATAAGCCTCGGCGGTAGGACGAGCATCACGTTCCGCCAATACCGCGTTGAAAGCGCCTTTTGTCGTGAGCTCAAAATTTTGCGGACTCTCCAGAATATCATTCCGGCCTAGTTGCCTAGCCTCGGCAATCGCAGTGGTATAGGTGGGACGAAGATAGAAGACGGTTTCAAGGGATTGGTTCGTTTCAAGTTCTGCCTCCTTGAAGTCAGTGAGCCCATCACCATCAGAGTCAGAGAACCGTTCATCACGTTCCGCTACCACTCTATTATAATCTTCGAGCGCAACGAGTCCGTATCCAAAAGGAAAAACCACCACATCATTTCGGCCTGTCTGGCGGGCCGCAGCCACCGCATCTTCAAACCCAGTATTTTCTAGATAGAAGACAGTCCCATTATTTGGATCTGTCTCGAGTTCAGCTTCCTTGAGATTAGTAATACCATCCCCGTCGGCATCTTCAAAGCGAGCATCCCGTTGAGAAACTACGAGGTTGTAAGCTTCCTCGGTTTTAAGGCTGTAGTTTTGAGGGTTGGAAAGGACTTCCGTTAATCCGGACTCTCTTGCATCAGCTATTGCGCTGTCATAAGAGTCTTGAAAATAAAAAGTGGTTTCTTCAGAGGGATTTGAAAAGAGCTCGCTTTCTTTTTTATTAGTCAGCCCATCACCGTCACTATCAATAAAGCGACGATCCCGTTCTGCAACTACAATCCTGTAATCTGCCAAGGTGGTGAGCTCATAACTTTGAGGATTTGCCATGACATCATTACGTCCTACCTCTCTCGCATCAGCTATTGCGTTGTTATAAACCGACTGCAAATAAAAGGTGGTTTTTTCAGTCAGGTCAGTTTCGAGTTCGGCTTCTTTAAGGTCGGTAATTCCGTCAGCATCCGTATCCACAAAACGGGCGTCGCGGTCCGCGACTACTGCTTCGTATAAGGCCGTCGCGGTAAGGTCGTATGCGCCAGGAGCTCCAGTCACGTCAGAGCGCCCAACAATACGCGAGTCAATCACGGCAGCCTCGTAAGCATCCTGAAGGTAGAAGACGGTGGCCTCAGCAGTGTCAGTTTCAAGCTCGGCCTCTTTAACATCGGTAATCCCGTCAGCATCCGTATCCACAAAACGGGCGTCGCGGTCCGCGACTACTGCTTCGTATAGGGCCGTCGCGGTAAGGTCGTATGCGCCAGGAGCCCCAGTCACGTCAGAGCGCCCAACGATACGCGAGTCAATCACGGCTGCCTCATAAGCATCCTGAAGGTAGAAGACGGTGGCCTCAGCAGCGTCAGTTTCAAGCTCGGCCTCTTTAACATCGGTAATCCCGTCAGCATCCGTATCCACAAAACGGGCGTCGCGGTCCGCTACAACATTGTTGTAGGCGGCTCGTAAGTCACTCAATTCACTGACTAGATCTTCTATATTTGTGGCAATTTTCGGATCAAGGTTAAGACGCACCTCCTTCGAGTCGCTTAGCCCGTCGCTGTCAGTATCGGCAAGGAGAGGATCAGTGAGGTAAATAACAATCTCCTGCGCATTTGTGAGACCGTCATTATCATTATCTTCCTCACCGTCACCAGTCCCGTCACCATCAGAGTCAGCTACGATTGGATCCGTATTGGTGATAGTAAGCTCGACCCCATCAAGGAGACCATCCCCATCGGTATCGGCAACGATAGGGTCGGTTGGTCCATTAACTTCGTCCGCATCAGATAATCCGTCGGAGTCGGTATCGGCTAGTTCAAAGTTTGTCCCCAAGATGTTTTGTTCACGATAATCAGAAAGACCATCTCCATCCGAATCGTCAAATACTCGGTATTCAAAAACTTGTTCAGTCGAGCCAGAATCATTGGTAACAATGACGCTCCACCTCCCATTTTCGTTAGCAGAACCTAGCAGATTAAAAATACGGCTTTCTCCTCCTTGATCAGCATCAATGGCACTGCCGTCAAAATACCACTGAAATGTAAAATTAACGGGATAACCACTAATAGGAGTTGCATCGATGTTTACGGGCTGATTTAGCGCAGCTTCATAGAAGTCGGAAACTTCTAGAACAGGTGAAGAAGATTCAGAAGTATAAGCCCGATAATCAAAGGTGTGAGACGCAGAGCCCGCCGTATTAGAAACCACAATCGTCCAAGTACCATCATCTACAGCGCTTCCAGCAAACGTCCGAGTCGCGTCTCGCCCTCCTTGGCTAATGGGATAAGCATCGCCATTATAATACCACTGGTATGTAAAAAGGGTGGGAAATCCGTCCACAGGGGTGGCATCAACGGTAAGGGTTTCGCCCTCTTCAGACGGATAAAAATCTTTAAGGTCATTGCTGAGGATAGGAGCCAGAGGTATGCGGACAGTCGTAAGTCGAATCGCTTTCTCAAAAGTTAGCCCGAGGCCAGTATCAACGCCGGTCAAAATATCGCCGACAATTAAGGAATCTGAGTTTAAGTTTTCACTTGTGATTGTGATATCCGAAGCACCCAACCCAAGCAGGTTCTCGGTCCCAAAAGTCAGACCGGAGTCGAAAAGCGCGAAATCTGTAGAAGTAGAGAGACTATCACCATCTCCAATTACAACATAAATCCTTTCACCAACCGGAGCATCTGTCGTCCCCGATGGAATTGGAGCGGAACGTCTCAGATCAAAAAAACCAGCTGCAATCCCGTTAAAAGAACTCGATCCATTCCCAAAAACCTCAAATGCATCAAAGTTGGTAATTTGCTCTGGGGGAGTCGAAAAAGTCCCTGCAGCGACATAGCCAGCTCCGCCTTCAATGGAGATACCCGTATTATCCAAGATAGGCACGGCTGTAGGATCGGCCAATTTGATATTATTGAACCAAACAGTGAAGCCTGAGGCTTGGCCTACAAACAGAAGGAAAATAGTTAAGTAACGAAACATAATATTATACGTGTTTATTGATCATCGTAGGGACCTAATATTCCGGAAACAAGTAACATTTTTAGAAGCCAGCAGCAGGATCGAGGCCCTTCAAAGGCCACTTGAACTGAAGGAAATTAGGTTGAAACGAAGCTCAGGAATCTAATCCATAATCCCTCCTAGATCAAATTTACGTCTCAATCTCCACATGAAAACGCCGAGGTAAGCCTGAAGTCAGTTATTTTACCACCAGGCATAAAAAAATGGCTGAAGGAACAACCCCTCAACCATTTGATCAAAAACTTCTATTCTAATTCTCTCGCAACAAGAAGAACGCCTTCTGCAAGGTTGAATTTCCAGGATCATCATTCAGCCTTGGGACAGGAAATGAAATCGTGGTGAGATTGCCCTCAGCAGCTCCTTGGACCGAATCATCAATCTCAATGAAATCTGGGGCGCCAAGTAAATCCGGAGACCAGAGCAAGGCATAAAATCGGCCCGGCTTAGAAGTGAATGTCAAAGAAACCGTCTCATCACCAGAGTTGAAACTTATGTCTGTAACCCTCAAGCCAGCCAACGAAGTTCCACCACTTGGAATCATTGCGGCTAAGATCTGTTCTGGTTCTAGCACCTCATCATAAATCCTGACTTCATCGATTAAACCGTTAAAGCTCTGTCCAGCAGGATCAGCTGCATCACGACCGTGACCACCAATAATGACTGGCATAGCATGTCCTGCCATGGTGCTTCCACCACCTCGGGAGGTCTCGACCCCATTGACAAAGACGACCTTATCGGTGCCATCAAAGGACCAAGCGAGGTGAGTCCATTCTTCAGGAGTTGCCGTTCCCGCGTCGTTGAGATCATTCCCCCAACCACCGTAGTGAACATTAGCTTCACTATCAGCACGGATTCCGTGGTGGAGTTGATTGGCATTCCCAGGTCCGTCTTCTTGACCGAAGACCATATGATCCACCTGGCCCGAAACACCCGCCCAGTTTACCCAGGCCATGGCAGTGTAGACTGAGTCTGGACCGAAACCAAGTTCAGTCCCACTATACCCAGTTTGAATGTAGGCATCATTCGCACCGGTTCGGTTTCCTAAAAAGGCGGATCCAAATGAGTCGTCTTTACTTTCAACAAAGGTTACGCCGCCCGCAACTACTCCGGCACCCGGCAAGCTTCCAAGGTTTTCAATATTAGCGCCATCTGCGCTGTCGAATGAATAGTAAAGAATGGGATCGGGCAATAAAGTCGAAGGGACACTGGCTGCACTATTCGGGTCGCTCCCCAATGCAAGCTCCCTATCATCGGGATATCCATCACCATCAGAGTCAGCTGAATTTGGATTGGTCTTATGGGTGTTGATCTCTTCACTGTCAGTCAGAGTGTCGTCATCAGAATCTTGATCATTAGGGTCAGTCTTATGGATTTCAACCTCAGCCTTATCGTTGAGACCATCATCATCAGAATCATCTGATTTAGGATCGGTGAAATACTCCTCGATTTCATCGATATTACTCAGCCCATCCGAGTCAAAATCGCCATCCGGACCATTATTACCATCCGCATCATTAGGATCCAGACCGTTTGCCACTTCGACGCCATCATTCAGACCATCACTATCAGTGTCTGGGTTATTAGGATCAGTGGAGTAACGATTCGTTTCATCGTCATCGGAAAGTCCATCCTTATCCGCATCACCACTTTCAATAGTAGGCACCATGGCCGCCTGAATCTGAGCGAGAGTCAGAACCTCATCCCAAACTTTAACTTCATCGATTGCACCATTAAAGCTTTGACCAGCCGGATCAGCTGCGTCACGTCCGTGACCACCGACGATCACTGGCAAAGCGTGTCCTGCCATCGTGCCGCCGTTTTGGCGGGCAGTTTCGACTCCGTTAACAAAGACAACCTTATCGGTGCCATCGTATGACCATGCAAGGTGAGTCCACTCACCAGGGGTAGCCGTTCCGGCATCATTGAGGTCATTTCCCCAACCACCGTAGTGAACATTTGCGTCACTATCAGCACGGATTCCGTGGTGCAGCATGCTATTGTTTCCAGGGCCATCTTCCTGACCGAAGACCATGTGATCGACTTGGCCTGAAACGCCAGTCCAGTTCACCCATGCCATGGCAGTGTAGACTGAGTCTGGCCCCATTCCTAGGTCAGTTCCAGTGAGGCCGGTTTGCACGTAGCCGTCATTAGCGCCAGTTCGGTTCCCATAAAATGCCTGCCCAAACGCTGCCTCTTTACTGGCGCCATAGGTCGCACCACCGACAAGGGTCCCGTCTTCTTGAGAACCGTTATTTACGACGTTAGACCCATTCTTATTATTGAAGGCATAGTAGATCAGAAGATCGGCAGAGGAATTTCCGGTAAAGAAAAAATTGGCCGCCACAAGTGACGACCATAGTTTGAGCTTAAAATTGTTCATATAAGTGCGAGGGAATATATATAAGTTAAGGTCTCCCAGGTCAAAGACTATTGTCTGACGCAAAGCCCTAAATCACTTCCCCTCAACAATTATAGAAAGCCCATGTGATTTATCAAGCTGATGCTCGCTCTGGCTTCCGTTCGGCCAAAAAACCAACACCTTGCTTGGGACCTCTCCATCTGGCACCCCAAAGTGGAGATCAGAAGTTGACTGTGAAAGATATCCACCGCCTGCCGAAGCTTCAAGAAGAGACGTTTTCTCAGACTCGAACACCAATCTAACGCGCGCTCCAATCGCATTCTTGTTTCCTTTAGAACCTCGTAACCTGATCGATAAATTACGCTCGCTAGATTGTTTGCTCTCAAAAACAGAAACCGGCCCATTATTTCGAGCTACCACAAAATCGAGAAGCCCGTCACCATTGAGATCAGCCTGCGTCAAACTAGCAGCATCCCCTGCTACGAGTAAGCCACTTTCATCGACTGGCACCACCTCGAAACTTCCATCTCCTTTGCCTCGTAGAAGTTGGCTCAACCCACCTGACATCCGTCCGGTCTCCACCTGCGGGCTGTGGAAATTTTGAACAAGGTAAATATCGAGAACCCCATCAAGATCAACATCACTAACAGTCACTCCAAAACAAGGAGCGATCTGGGCAATCCTAGGCAACGGCTGAAAGACAAACTTAGGAGCCCCTCCCGGGGACGTATCATTCCGGAAGATGCCGGTCTCCAGAACGCTTGCCGCTAACTTAGTGGACCCTTTCAATTTATCAGGTTGATAGATATCGGTGAGAGACGAGCCCGCAAACTGCCGGAAGCTCGTAAAGGTCTTCCTGAGATGGGGCATCGCATTACTTGAACAGCTTCGTCCACGGCCAGGATAAAGGATATCATCCTCGAATTCAGCCTCCACAATTCTCTTTCGGCCTAAGTTTTCAAAATCCCCGTAATAGATCAATGCGGGGTGTTCTAGCGAAGCATGATATTTGGTATTCAGACCGAAGTTAGCGACAACGTAGTCAATATCGCCATCTCCATCGAAGTCACCGCCTGCAATGCTATTCCACCAGCCAGTGAGATTGGCAATACCTGCGCCCTCCGTCACCTCAGTGAGCTTCCCTTCATTATTTTGAAATACCCGAAGTGTCCCCCATTCCTCGGTCAGCAACAAATCAGCCCATCCGTCCCCGTTCACATCAGACCAGAGAGCCGAAGTAATCAAACCTGTAATCTTAAGGTCCCTTTCAACAAACCGACCATCTTCATTGGTGAGAAGTGAGCTTTGAGCACCCTCGGGATAGGCACCTGGCACCTGGCGACCGCCCACAAATAAATCAATATCTCCATCTCGATCGTAGTCACCTCCAACTACGATCCCTCCGCTATTTTTTAATCCAGGTAGCGTGCCCTCAGGGGCACGAGTCAAAACACCCCTTTTATTCAAATACAGTCGATCTTTAAGCTCAGGATCGCCTGGTCGAAATTCATTACCGCCACTTACAACATAGAGATCCATCGCTCCATCCCCATCAGCATCGAACCAGAGTCCTCCCATATCCTCAAATCCTGCATCATCCTGGAGCACTGGAGAGGGCTCCAACTTGAAAGAGCCTACCCCATCGTTCATCCAAATTTTTCCAGGCGAGCCTACTGCCGCTCCAAGCCATAAATCATCATCGCCATCGCCATCAACATCTCCCCACGCCTGCCCAGGTCCGAGCCGAGACATTTGGTTAGGTAGAAGAGGTTGCCTCGCAAAATCATTAAATTCATTTTCCACATGCTTTGCCCCAGACAAAATATCGGACTGAACGAAGAGGGTCTCATTACCCTTTTCAGGTTTTACCGGAACACTTTGCCGATCTTGTATGATCGTATATTGGTGGTTTACCTTGAGATTACTCACGTTCTGAAGGTGGCCATCAGCCCACTCAATCTTCAGACTTCTCGGCTCTCTTTCTCCAAGCCCGAAGTGAACAAGCGGCTCATTTGAGGCTAAGTAGCCTCGCACCGGAATCAACTGTCGCTGCAAGGTTGTTCCATCCGAGAGAGCCAAGTGAACCTTTGCTCCGATTCCGAACTTGTTTTGACCTTTTCCTCGCAAGGAAATTACGAGGCGATTTCCCTTTTGAGCTTGGTTTCGATAGACACTCACTGGTTCTCCCAGATTACAGACGATCAAATCCAGATCACCATCTCGGTCCAGATCAGCGTGCGCGGTTCCAAAACTCATCCCAACATGATCGAGTCCCCACTCCTTACTCACGTCGACAAACTTGAGATCCCCCTCATTCCGGAAAGCTAAATTTTGCTCCCTTAGCTCTTCGGTCCCAGCCCGGACGTGACGATCCCATTCGGTCTCACCCGCTTTTGCGACTACCGCAGCATTATCCGATTCATTAAAATTTTTGGACATTCCGTTTGTCATGTAGACATCGGGGCGACCATCACAATCGAGATCACTTAACTTAACTGTCCAAGTCCAATCAGAATTTGCTAATCCAGCCATGTGGGCGGCTTCCATCAAACGTTCTCCACCCGTGCCTATGAAAAGAGCATTCCGCATATACTGTTGCGGATTCGCAGTCCGCAAAAACTCTGCTTTCGCACCCATTGAACCCATATTGGTTTTCTGCTTAAAATGGTTCGTTCCTGACATGTCAGCGATTAAAAAGTCAGGATGTTGGTCCCCATTTAAATCTGCAAAATCTGCACCCATCGAAAACCAAGAGGTGTGAGGAGTGAGCTCTTTCACCACATCAGTAAAAGTCCCGTCCTTGTTATTTCGGTAAACTCTGTCTGGGTCATCAAAGTCATTCCCAATCCACAAATCAGTCCAACCGTCCGAGTTGTAATCCCACCACGTGGCCGAAAGCCCGAAACCCACCCCGTAGATCCCGGCCTCTTGGCTTACATTTTTGAACTTACCGCCATCATTTCGAAAGAGAACATCGCGCTGCCCCACTTTTTGTATCTTAAAAATAGGCTGACCATTAGGAGCAGTCCCCGCCTGGTAAGGTCGAAAATAGGCGCCTAAACTCGGATCTGAAAAACTAATCTTACCTTTCCCTTCAACGACCTCAAAACGCAAGGCATCTTCTGATTTAGGCTGACCCTTGGGCGAATGAAAGCGGTTGGTTAAAAGGTATAAATCTAAGTCACCGTCACGATCATAGTCACAAAACGTCGGCATATGACTCGCGCTCAGATGAGCTAATCCAAATTCCGCGGCCTTCTCCTCAAAATTACCATCACCTCGATTTACAAACAGCTGATTGGCAACAGCGTAGTTAGCAACGTAGAGGTCTAAGTCGCCATCACCATCGATATCGATCATAGCGCTTCCCGCACTCCAAACTGATCCCACCTTCAACCCTGACGCTGCCGTTTGATCGCTGAATTTAAATTCTTCGGTTTGTAAAAAGAGACGATTTCCGCGAGGACCATTAGTAAAGAAAAGATCAGGGAACCCGTTTCCGTCGACATCACCTACTGCAACGCCACCACAGACCTTTTCGGTCGCATAAAGATGACGAAGCGGATGATTTTCCACAATTCCATTCTCAAAATTAACGCCCGTTTCGGTTGGCGAAAGCCTCTCGAAAAGTGTGCCACCTTCACTGCCAAGGGATGGGGTATTCAAAGGAATACCAACAACCGATTCAGAAACAGATTCTTCAATTTGTGAAATATCATCTTCGGGTTCTGGGTCAGAACAAGACGAAAGAAGGGAACAAAATAGAGAAAGTAATGAAACGGAAGTGCTTCTATTCCAGCGTGGAGAAAAAAGGGAAGATACAGACATTATTTGGTTCAGGGGAAGAATTGTTCGGAACTGTCCACGAGGAACGGTCTTTAGCTCTCGAAGATTACTTAAAACAAAAAGAAAAAGAAAACAAAAAGCCGAACCTCGTAAAAGAGGTTCGGCTTGTAAACGCCTGCATTGAGCAGGGTTAAAGTTTGTCTAGCGACGACGACGAAGCAGACCGAGGCCAGCGAGGGCCAAAAGTCCGAGCGAAGAAGGCTCTGGCACAGCACCCCCCTGAGAAGCAGCAAGCACGCCAGCTGCGTCGAGAGCGGTACTAAAGACCTTAACGTCATCAATGAGGCCATTGAAGCTCTGTCCAGCAGGATCAGCAGCGTCACGTCCGTGACCACCAACGATCACTGGGAGGGCGTGTCCTGCCATCGTGCCACCGTTTTGGCGGGCAGTTTCGACTCCGTTAACAAAGACAACCTTATCGGTGCCATCGTACGACCATGCAAGGTGAGTCCACTCACCAGGGGTAGCCGTTCCGGCATCGTTGAGATCATTTCCCCAACCACCGTAGTGAACATTTGCATCACTATCAGCACGGATTCCGTGGTGAAGTTGGCTGGAGTTTCCAGGTCCGTCTTCCTGACCGAAGACCATGTGGTCGACTTGGCCGGAAGGACCAGTCCAGTTCACCCAAGCCATGGCGGTGTAGACTGAGTCTGGACCGAAGCCGAGATCAGTTCCACTGTAACCAGTTTGGATATAGGCATCATTCGCACCTGTGCGATTTCCTTGGAATGCAAGTCCCGAACGTCCGTCGACGAAGGTAGTGCCTCCAACCACGGTTCCGTCATTCAACGAACCGCCGTTAGCCGCATCACCGCCATCGAACGAATAGTGCACCAATAGTGAACCATTCGCGACTGCAGCACCCAAAACGGAGGCTGCGAGCATTGTAATGTGTTGTTTTTTCATAATACTAGTATTGCGTGTCAGCCCCTACCTCTCACCCTAGGGATGTGACGTAAAAACCTTTAGCCCGTAAGAAAAAACAAATAAGTAGCTCTCCGTCAACTACTAAAGACATGAAACTGTTAGAGCAAAAAAGGCCGAAGCTCTAGAATGGCCTTATTTTAAATAACCTACAACTTCCTCAACGCTCCCCCTTTTTGATGCCAATTTAGCCTAACCTACCCCTCTTTTCATATTTTTTCTTAAAAAGACAATTTCTGACCTTACCCCAGCCCACTCCCGCTAAAACGCTAAAACTCACAATCCAATTCGATGAAGAAATGAAAACGCTTATCACCATACTGACCATTGGCGCTCTCTTGTCTGCTACTCACGCTGAAGTCAAATTGCCCCAGATTTTTAGTAACGGCATGATCCTTCAGCGCGAAATGCCTGTCCCCATTTGGGGAACAGCTGACCCCGGTGAGAAAATCGTGGTGTCTTTCGCTGATCAAATTGTAACAGACCAAGCAAATACGAATGGAAAATGGCTTATCAAGCTAGCCCCCTTGGAAGCTTCAAATGAAGCTCAGACCCTTTCCATCAAAGCGACAAACCAGGTCGTTCTGAAAAACATCCTTGTCGGTGAAGTTTGGCTCTGTAGCGGACAATCAAATATGGCGGGAACCTTCGTTGAGAAAAAAGGAAGGCGAATCCATCCAGATGATTTTAAGACTGACTACTCTCGATTCCGATTCAACGGGCATAATAAGGGTTGGGATACCATTTCCCAGGAGACCCAAAACCGCTTATCAATGGTGGCCTACTACTTTGGAAAAGACATCTACCAAAATCTAAATGTCCCGGTCGGCCTCATCACCCGCTACAACTCGGGCACCCCGATCCAAGCATGGATGCCAAGAAAAGCTGCGGAAGAAATTCGAGAGACGCTTAAGATCCCTGAAAATTGGAGAGATCCCCAAGACAAAACCCCACGGTCTCCTGGGATTCAATTTGAAGAAAAGATTGTACCTATTATCCCCTATGCCTTTCGAGGTGTAATCTGGTATCAAGGGGAACGAAACGCCAAGTCGGAAACAGCCTTCGAATATGACAAACTTCTCGCCTTCCATATCAAGACTTGGCGAGATCTTTGGGGGAAACGTGCCGGCCTGAAGCCGAGATCATTCCCATTTTACTACATCCAAGTCCCCACTCAGGTATCGCCCGTGACAGCTGAATGGCCTTGGTTGAGAGACCGGATGCGCAGGGTTCTCGACATCACCGAAAACACCGGGATGGCAATCTGCTACGATCAGGGCCCGAGCCTTCACCCAGAAAACAAAGAACCATTCGGCAAACGGCTGGCCCTCCATGCTCTTGCTAACGACTACGGAAACAAGTCCCTTGTTCCTTCCGGCCCCCTACTAGACGAAGTTAAAATAGAAGGCGGCAACGCGACTCTAAGCTTCAATCATATTGGAGGTGGGCTAGTCAGCAAAAGCGGAAGCGAAGAATTGAACTATTTTGAAATCTCGGGAAAGGATGGGGAATACGTTCCGGCGGAAGCACGGATCGATGGCGATACTGTAACGGTCCGCAGCAAAGCTATCCCGAACCCCGTTTACGTCCGTTACCTTTTCCGCAAATCCGAACCTAGCCCCGAAGTAAGCCTTCTTAATAAGGAAGGACTGCCAGCCTCTTCCTTTATCACCGACGACTTTCCTCCAGAACGGACCGGAAGATTTAAACCCGCAGAATTGCCTAGGATCGAGCGTGGCAAAATTCCAGTCACTCCCCAGACACCGCAATCCAAATCCGATTCTCCGCCCGATCTCGGACTAGCCCCTGAAGTGACCGATCTTAACGCAAAGGATATCTCTTACAGCCTAGAACAAAAAATCCCCTATCTTAAAAAACCATTTATCAACGCTTCCCCTAAAGACCGCAAGGATGGTCTTAAAGTTGGAACCCTCGGAGTCGATGGAGGGAACAAGGAACTCATTCTTAAGTTTGCTCATGAGATCGCCAAAGAATCTCCCGACCCAAAAACCAGTAAAACCGACAGCCTCCTTATTAGCCACAAAGGCAAGCTCATTTTTGAATCCTACTATCGACGTGGTCGCCAAAACTACCCCCATTATCAAATGTCGATCACCAAGTCCTATACCGCCCTTGCCATGGGGCGCGCCATCCAGCTGGGGCATTTTAAAATGGAAGACCTCGATACTCCAGTAATCCAGTTTCTTAAAGATACAGACCCCTCAAAAATGGTCAAAGGCGCCAGCCAAATCACGCTTGATCAAGCAATGACCATGCGCTCTGGGATCCGCCTCCCAGAAAAGAAAATCAGACAATTGGTTAAGAACCAAAACCAACTGAAAGGACAGGGTCAAATCCAAGCCTATCTTCAACACAGTCGACCCATACCACCTCCTCCTCGCGAATTTAAATACCAAGCCTCAGATCCTTCGCTCACCATGCAAGTTCTCGATGCGGTTGTTCCTGGGACCGCAGAAGACTTCATCGAAGCCGAATTTTTAGGTGAACTGGGAATTCAAAATTATGCATGGCAACCGGATACCTCAGGACTTCCAAAATCCGCTGCTGGCTCTAGCTTCTGCTCCCGGGACATGATCAAGATCGGCCAACTGGTCCTCAACAACGGCCAGTGGAATGGACAACAATTTCTTCCTGCCGATTTTATCAAACGCGCTACCGATCCCCTCGCCTATTCTAACGGAGAGAATAACTACGGCTATTTTTGGTGGTCCAATGAACCTAGAGTGAATGGCAAAAAATACCTCTGTAAAGCCGGACGCGGTGCCGGCGGCCAATACATCCTCATCTTCCCTCAGCTAGACCTTATCACAGTCATCACGGCTCACAACAAAGGTATGGGCACCATGCTTAAAGACGCTCCTCAAAAAATCATCACCGCTTTCACCACCCCGTCGAGTCGATAGCAAGCGCTGATTATTTCGAATTCACCGACATCAGAAAGACTCAAAAAACAAGTTCATCCTCCCTCTAAAAAGACAGAGTGACAGAATCCCACACTCACGATTCGACACCCCTTTTTTCAAGAAAAAAAGAAATCAAATAGGATTTAGTTGTAATTAAGAATTTCTTGGCAGAGCTACTCAGAAAAAATAACCCACCAGATTATGAAAATCTTTACCCCCTTCCAAACATTTAGGCATCTTTCGGAATTTGGGTCCCTACGCAGAACAATTTTTACCGTGCTCGCTTTTGGCATTTATCTTTCCATTTCAATATCGCGGGCCGAGAACGATCCTGATCAACTCCTAGCTCCTTATTATGAGGCAGCACAAAAAAAGTGGGCCAAAGCAATCGACACATTCGATGAACTGAACAAAAAGGAAAATGATCCTTCAGATGCCATCATGTTTATCGGTAGCAGTAGCATTCGCAAATGGGAAACGATGGCGAAAGACATGGCGCCCTACCCCACAATTCGTCGAGGATACGGAGGCGCTAAATTCACAGACATGGGTGTATTCGCGAAACGTATTATGACACCTCATCATTACCAGGCTCTCGTCATGTTTATCGGTAATGGGATCACAGGTGACGCGAAAGACCATACTCCGGATCAGATCGAAGCACTTACGAGATACATCGTCAGTATTTCCCAAAGACACCAAGCCAACAGTCCAGTATTCCTAATCGAAATCACCCCCTGCGAAAAACGCTTCAAAGCCTGGCCAAAAATTCGGGCCGTGAACGCACGTCTTAGAGAAATCGCACTATCGACCCCCAACACCTACTTCATTCCAACAGCCAGTAATTATCTCAGAGCAGATGGAACCCCACGATCAGAATTATTTGTTGAAGATAAATTACACCTCAATGAAGCTGGCTACAAGGTGTGGGCCAAGCTGATCCGTCGGCGCTTGAACGATGTTCTAACGACACAAACTACGAGCAAGTAAGTGAGTAGAAACTAAATTGGAGATAACCAGCCGATTGGCACACATCGATTTCTCTGACGAGGTGGAACAAAGCGGACTGCTTGACCCACCTTTGGCCCTTTTCCGCATTCCTGCGGGAGATCAGTGTTATTGAGTGCAATGCCAACCACCTCCTTTTTCTTCGAAGCGCTTAAGGCGGAACCTTGAAGATGATTTGGTATAACAACCTTAATCTTTTAATAAGCCTCGCTTCAAATGGCGGGAGAATTGGTGAAAGGTGTGAAACTTCTGGGTCTTTTCGAAAAAGTCCTGCTGAGTCTCAAGATGCGTCACACCTTCCGGGGCAAGACTGTGAACGAGCCCTCACCAAAGAAAGGCATTCGCAAAAGTGGTATAAATGTAACTAGAGCTACCTCAATCGCCTGTTCATCACAATGGGGGGCAACACAAAAAAACTTCAGAAACCCCGTATCTTTTCTATGAAAGATGCCTCAAGCCTCTTTAATGCTCTCCACCCTATAAACAACAGTAGTATGAAAATCTTCCTCGCCCTCCTCACTTGGTTCTTAACGCTTCAAGCGCAAAGCTCAACCACGCCACTGGTTAACGATGGAACGGAAATCTCCCTCCTCACTTTCCGGATCCCTACCACCGAAGAAAAAACTCTTTCATCAATCGAATTTTCCAGCAGCAAGCACCTCAAAGACATTGCCAAAATCTCTCTTACCCATCATCGCAAGGCTGGAAATCGCTTGTTCGCCGCGAGCCAAACCATCACTAAAAACTTCACTTTAAAGGGCTCACTTGCATTGCCACCTGGAAATCATCTCTTCGAACTTATCATTTCTCTTAAACCAGGAGTCAAACTCCTCCATAAGATCTCACTAGACCCGATCAGGTATACCTTTTCAGACGGAACCAATCAAAAAATCGACCGCTTTTCATTTCCTCCTCAACGCCTCGCCTTCCCCATCCATAAACGCGGTGATTACAACTGTCACACCTTCCGTATTCCCGGCATTGCCCGTTCCAAAAACGGCGACCTCTTAGCAGTCGCCGACATGCGTTACAATTCCCGCCGTGATCTCCAAGGCCACATGGACATCGGGCTTCGCATCTCGCGAGACGGCGGACAAACTTGGTCTCCTCCCAAGCCTATTATGGACATGGCTGAACACGGAGGAAAGCCACAAGACCAAAACGGCTGCTCCGATCCCTGCATCCTCGTCGATGACGAAACTGGTGAAATTTTCGTTGCTGCTTGCTGGACCCATGGGAAGCCCGGCACACACCAATGGCGAGGAAACGGCTCCGAACCCGGCTTCGATATTCATAAATCCACCCAATTCCTGGTCGTCAGATCCACCGATCACGGGGCCACGTGGTCTCAGCCTGAAAACTGGACAAAGAAACTCAAAGACCCCTCCTGGCACCTTTTCGCGCCCGCCCCAGGGAATGGCATTACCATGAAAGACAGTACGCTCGTGATGCCAACTCAAGGTCGCGACGCCAAAGGCCTACCCTTTTCCAATATCATTTGGTCCAAGGATCACGGAAAAACCTGGCACGTCTCTAGCCATGCTCGGGACAATACTACGGAATGCGCAGTCGCAGAACTCTCGGATGGCTCCCTCCTCCTCAACATGCGCGATAATCGAAACCGCGCCGACAAATCGGAAACCAACGGTCGTGCAATCGCCCAGACCAAGGATCTCGGTAAGAGTTGGCTCACTCACTCCACAGACCACTCCGCGCTGCCCGAACCTGTTTGCATGGCTTCCCTCATCGCCGATCCATACCGAGAAGGAACTCTCTACTTTTCTAACCCCAACAACAAAAACTCCCGCTCGCATATGACCCTTCGTCGTTCCACCGACGACGGTAAAACATGGTCCTCCCAAATCCTCCTCGACACAAAAGGTGGGGCTTATTCCTCCCTCGTCATAATCGACGAAAACCATCTTGGCATCCTCTACGAATCTTCCGTCGCTGACATGATTTTTCAAAAGATCTCCATTTCAGAATTTAATGAAGAGACTTCTGATGAACCACTCATCCAATCTCTATTTCAGGGTGAACGCTTCCCCAACATTGTTGTCTCTAAGAAAGGAACTCTGATCGCCACGTGGGGGAATAAACACATTCGCGCGCGCCGCTCCACCGATGGCGGCACGTCCTGGGGTCCTGAAATTACAATCGCAAATCCCGGCTTCCAAGGTGGCGGCACAACGGTCGATGAAACCACTGGCGACATTCTCGCCTTCGTTGAAGAAGGACACCCGCCTGCCAAAATTTTTATTTATCGCAGTCGTGACGACGGACTCACTTGGAAAAAAGAAACCCCCACGATCCGCCCTGATTCCCACGGTCACCAACCGTCGATGCACATGAACGAGCACGGCACTACCCTACGATATGGAAAACACAAAGGACGGCTCATTCGCCCCACCCGATTTTACGCCGGAAAAAATGACCGGAAAAAATGGCCTGAGCACTACACGAACGCCATCTATTCTGACGACCACGGTAAGACTTGGCAGACTTCTGAGCCTTTTCCGGAAAACGGGACAGGCGAAGCATGCATCGTAGAGCTCTCCGACGGTTCACTTTACTACAATTCCAGAGTCCACTGGCAAGAGCGCCCAAAAAACACCCGTCGCCGCGAAGCCCGATCGACCGACGGTGGACACACCTGGAAAGATTTTCGTATTATCGATATTCTTCCCGATGGGCACCAACACCGCTCCTATGGTTGCATGGGTGGCCTCGTCCGCCTTCCTGTCGATGGCCAAGACATCCTCATTTTCAGCAATATTGACACTCCCAAAGCGACCCGCGAACAAGGCACCGTCTGGGCCAGTTTTGATGGTGGTAAAACGTGGCCCGTTAAACGCCTCGTCCTCCCTGGCCCCAGCGGCTATTCCGCCCTCAATGCCGGCCGGCCCGGCACCCCTTCTGAAGATTACATTTACCTCCATGCCGAGACAAACAATGGTTCTCGCGTGGCACGCTTTACCCTCGATTGGCTTAAAAAAGGCACACCGACTGGAAATGGCACCATTCCCTCCAAATCAAAATAACACGTCTCTTGAGCGGCGCCGCCTGCTTTTAGCTACCACCGATACTAAGGATGACACCTCAAGCATCCTGAGCTTCCTAGCAAGAGATCCAAGTCAGCTGCTTTTTGCCTCTTATTTTAGCAATTTGTTGGTTTCTTATTCCGCCCCAGATCCAATGACCCCGGAAACCCATCATGGCCAAGGTCTGAAACACTGTTATCAAATTATTCTGAACGACCTGTTTGATCATAAATCCTCGCTTCGATTACTCAATTAGGAGTTGTAAAGCCCCGAACTGAATGTGCGCGAGTTCATTCCGGCATCGCACAATTCTGCTACTCAACCAACAACTCGTAAATCGTGATTTCCAAACGCCCAGATCAGATCTACTGCCTGTCAATCGTCCCCCATCAAGTGGTAATCCCAAACGATCTGCACAGCTTCTTCAACGATCATCATTTTTTGGGGATAAATAAGCCGCAACGATCTTTGCAATCGCGCTCGCCCCTTCGGCATTAGGGTGCAAGCCATCAGGAAACCAGTCGCCATGATTCTTCATCGGTCTTTCGAGATCAATTGCTTCCACCTCCTCCAATCGTACCACCTCCCCAATCGCGTCGTTAATCTCATCTACATTTTGATCCCCATAAAATGCCTGACCAGGAAACAGAGGCGTCAAGCGATTCCACACGACCACCCTGGGTTTTCCCGGCAACTCTTTGTAGGCCTGAATCAAAGCCCGGTAGTCATCAACAAAGTCTTCTTTCCCGAACGCGTCCCAATCCATCAGGTCGTTAATCCCCAGATTACAAACCACGATATCCGGCTGAAAATCTATCGCTTGCTCATGCTCTGGCATAAAAACATAGGCCCGTTTCTCACTCCCTCTCATCGAACGCCTAAACACACCACGCCCTGAATTACCAAAGTTCTTCACTAAATAGTCTTTGCCAATAATTTCTCCCAAAACAAAAGGGTAATGCCTTCGGAAATCCTTAATACCGTAGCCCGCCGTGATGGAATCACCAATACAAGCCACTCTAATTTCCCCTGCCTTTCTCACTGCCCAGTCGTCACTCCGAAATGGACTAGCAGGCAAGCCCTCCTTATTTACAATATTACAATTCGGATAATCTGCCCACGCATACCGCACTGCTACTGGAGAAGTTTCTTTTCCTGATCTTAACCTTAAGGACGACCCGAAAATCTCTCCCTCACCAGGATGAAAAACCCCATCTTTACCGGCAATTTTAAATCCAACAGGAGCACGGCCATCTGACGTCTTCACAAGCATGTCAAAATCGACCCAAAGCGCCTCCTTTAGAATTCTCACTTTAACCACCTGAGGACCTTCAGCGACCAACTTCTTTCCATAGGTTTTTGCCAACGCTAATCTTGCGAGTCTTTCCCCAACCGGTCGCTTCCGCTTAGGATGAACATTGGTCGGATGTCCGAGATCAATTGTAACTGCCATCCCTACATTCGAGACTTCTCGCGCAACTTCCAATTGCATCTCTCTAAAGATGGGCCAGCTCCGATTCAATCCCGGAAGCTGGACGAAATACACTGGTAAATCATTCCCCCTCCAAGCCCGTCGCCACGCCCCAATTAAGGCTTCAAACTTCCGACGATTTACTTCCTTTGAGGCCGGTGCTCCTCGCCCACCATCAAGCGTCGCATTCGACTCACCCTGATACCACAGAACTCCCCTGAGCGGATAGGGAAGCAAGGGTTGCACTCCGGCATTCCACAAAAACGTCGGAGCAAAAGGATGTGGCGGATTCCTCCCTTGAACTGGATTCTCAAACCATTCGGTGAGATTCAAGGACGCACGTTCCCGACACCAGCGAGGGTAACCAGGGTTCTCCCACCATTCATGAAGTAAGCCCTTCAAGCGCTCATCTCTCAGAAATGCCCTCTTTGGCAAATGAGCTTCAATTGGGCTTCCACCCACTCCCAGATGAATTACCCCAATCGGAGTCTTAAGTTCTTTTCTAAGCTTCTTTGCAAAGAAATAACCGACACCTGAAAACTCTGCGAGGCTCGTAGGCGAAGCACGCTGCCAACCCTCCGTCTCATAGTAATTGCTCTCATCGATTTGACTTAGAAAATCTCGAGGAAAACGGGACCCGTCAGGATGCAGTCGACCTTGAAAGTTTAGAACCCGAATCTTCGCATCACCTCCGCCCTCAATCTCTTCCTCTCCACTCTCACAGTCTTTCAACATCCAGCGCATATTAGATTGCCCTGTGGCAATCCATACTTCTCCAAAAACCAAATCTTTTCTTACCAATCGCTCCCGACCAGAAATGACCGACATGGTAATGCCTTTTGAAGACGCCCCGGACTCTTCAAACTCCACCTGCCAAAATCCCTCCGCTGAAACCGTCGTCTTCTTTGATCGCTCTCCCAACTTCACTGTCACCGTTCCCCCTGGAATAGCCTTCCCCCAAACTGGGAGCGGCTTCCCCGCTTGCAAAACCGCGTGATCGCTAAAGGGCAAAGCTAATTCTAAAGCGGCCCCAAGCCACCTACAAAGGATCAACAACAAAAAACTACTTCGGAAGAACATCACGCCAGCCCTTCCCACGTTTAAGTCGTAATGAGAGCGCCTCAGCAACCTCCGACCTTTTATTCCCCTGAAGAAGATTCACTTCTTCGCGCGGATCCTCCAATCGGTCATAGAGCTCTCTTGCCACTATTTCATTATTCTGAATCCACTCCACATACCGATACTCTTTCGTCCTCATGGCGTATCCTTTCACCTTTCCTCTTCCGAACTGAGAAAAGGCGGCCCCCTTCCAATCTCTCTCAGGATCTTCAAGGAGAGCCGCAATACTCTGCCCCTCTAGATGACGGGCCACTTTCAGTCCGCACAACTCAACCAATGAAGGATAGATATCTACCAGCTCTACAAGGGCCTTCGTCTTCCTCCCCTTTGCCTTCATTCCCGGAGTCCTGCAAATCATCGCCACCCGGGTATCTAACTCGTAATTTGTTGTCTTCCCCCAAAGCCCTTTTTCTCCCAAGTGATATCCGTGGTCACTCCACAACATCACCACCGTATTATCAGCCAGTCCATTCTTCTCCAAAGCATCCAACACCTTTCCAATCTGGGCGTCAATATAGCTGATACAGGCATAGTAAGCATGCCGGGTCTCTCTTTGGTTTGCATCGGAAAATGCCCCCTTCTTCGGCTGATCAGTGTAGCGTCTTTTTTCACCCGATCGATGACCCGCAAACTTTGGAACACCCTGCGGCCATTGTTTTGTCTTCGCCAACTGAATCAGCTCCCGGTCATACAGATCAAAATACTTCTTGGGCGCGATGTAAGGTGAATGTGGTTTAATAAAGCCAACCGCCAAAAAAAATGGCTCCTCTTTTTTTTCTCCAAAACTCTCCAAATACTTAACCGCACGTTTTGCAACCTGCCCGTCGTAAAGAACATCATCATCCACCGGAACGGCCTCTTCAGCCGGGCCAAAAACCAAATACTGCGCCCATTCACTCAAGGGCCTCTGCGGAAACATCTTTCTAAAAACTCTCTGGGCAGCCTCGATCCCTTCCTCAGTGTAATAATATCTGGGTCCTGGTCTAAAGGCAGGAACACTCCAGCTTTCTTCATCACCCATGACATCCCACTTGGGAGCCTTACCTTTTGGGAAAACACCGTGATTGATCTTCCCACAGGCCGCCGTGAAGTAGCCAGCTTCCTTAAAAAATTGAGGCAAAGTCACTACCCCCGGGTTCTTGTCTCGATAATGTGCATGATTCCCATGAACCCCCAAAGTATCAGGTCGCAATCCAGTCAAAAGGCTCGCCCGAGAAGGACCACAAATGGCCTGTTGGCAATACGCACGCTCAAACAACAATCCACTCGCAGCCAAACGATCAATATTTGGGCTCTTAACGTGTGTCGACCCATAACATCCAAGTTCGGGCCTCATGTCGTCGACCGCAATCATCACAACATTCAGCGGCTTAGCCACCACAGAAATCATCAACAAACTTCCGCTTACCACACTCTGCCAAAACAGGGCGCCTAACTTTCCTCTCTTCACTTCGATCACAATGGCATTAACCTTAAGAACTTCCTATACTAGTCTTATCCAGTTCGTAAACACCCCTTTTTTAAGCAAACTTCTTTCATTCGCTCGAACTCATAAATAATAACCGAATCAATAGGAACTCGCTGATAAAATTACCCGTGATCAAAAATTTAAAGCCTCAAAAACAGCCCGTAATAAAACGAGTCACCAATTTAAAATAACAATTCTATGCGCCTGCTCCTTATCTTCATTCTCTCTATTTTTTGCCCCCTCTTTTCCTCTGAAAAACCTAATATTCTCTTCATCGTCTCCGAAGACAACAGCGAGCACATCGGATGCTATGGTGAAAAGCGCGTCCACACACCCGCTCTTGATAGCCTTGCCCAAACCGGTGTCCGATACACTCGCGCCTACGTGCCCTACTCCGTTTGTAGTCCTTCCCGCGCCGTTTTTCTCACTGGCCTATACACCCGCCAAACAGGTCACATCGGACTCGCGACCCATAAATTCTCGATGTTTAAGGATTTTAAAACGATGCCCGCCTACTTTAAAGAAGCTGGCTACTATACCGGATTTCTAGGGAAAACACATATCAACCCGGAACGCCTTGTTGAAGACCATATCGATCATCGAGCCCTCAAAGGTGCTAACTTTAGCAAAACCACAAGCATTAGGACCTACGCGAACGAGGCTAAGATCGTCATGCAAAACGCAGCCAAAGAGAAGAAACCTTTCTGTCTTATCATCAACTATGCCGATGCCCATCGCAAGTTCGTCGGGAAATCAAAAAACGGCTATCCCACCACCCTCCTCAAAAACCCCATCGCCCCTTTCCCATGGATCGGCTCTGACAGCCCTCACCTTCGCGAGGAGATCAAAAACTACTTTAACTGTATGAACCGTCTCGATGAAGGAATCGGCATGGTTCTCGACGATATGGGCAAGCTCAGGGTCCGCGAAAACACCCTCATCATCTACATCGCCGACCATGGAGCCGACTTCCCAAGAGGCAAAGGAACTGCTTACGAATCTGGAATCCGCATCCCCATGATCGTCAACTACCCCAAAACCTTCTCGCAGGGAAAAGTCGAAAACCAACTGGTCTCCACCATCGACCTCCTTCCGACCATGCTCGACCTCTGCGGCATCAAGCCCACCCAAGCTCTCCCTGGTAATAATCTACAATCTCTCGACCAGGGGGAAATCAGAGGACACAAGTATATCCACACCTTCACCACTGGGGCCGCGCCTAATCTTCAATACCTTCAATTTTCGATCCGGGACGATCATTACAAGCTCATCTACAATCCATATCGCCATAAAAACTTTCTAGCCGCCTCCCGCTATACCAACAGCAAACTCACCGAAGATCAGCATGTGAAATCTTTCCTTTTCCCGGTCGAATACGAACTCTTCAATCTAGAAAAAGATCCTTACGAATGGACCAATCTTGCAAAAAGCGAGAAGCATCAACCAAAGATAAAAGAGCTTCTTGCTGCCATGAGGGATTTTCAGAAAAAAATCAAAGACCCCTTCCTTCACCGCCAAAACCTTGACCTCTTTCAAGCAGAACAAATGAGGCATCGTACCATCAACTACCGTAAAAAAGACGGATTCCGGTGGCCCCACTTGGACCTCTTCAAAAAGGCCAATCAATAGGCTCTATACGCTAGCTTCTAGCCATCACTTCACATTCAATCTACTGCCAACGCCGTTTCACAGCTTCCTCCGCCGCCAAACAAGCCAAATTCCTGTGACTTTCCGACCACCTCATAGCTGGGGCATCGATCCCTAAGATCGCCTCAGCTTTCAAGCAGCTGCCAGCAATACCATTGCATGCGCGGAAGATGAAAAGGCCCTTTAAAATGATTCCCCTTCAGAAGCGATGACACTCGTCCATCCCGGTGAAGGTAACCAAACCACTCACCGTGTTCCTCATCGTGAAATGCTTTATGGGCATACTCGTGAATCATTCGATGCCACCCAGCATACTTCTCATCACCAGTCAGCTGGTATGCCAATAAGGTCGCAATGATGGCCTCGCACTGGGGCCACCAGAACTTCATGTCGTGCCAGTATTCTTGCACGGGCCTATCGTAAACGTCTTTGAAATAAGTAATACCGCCATATTCATCATCCCACCCCCTCTTCCACATGTAATCGAGCATTCGACATCCAAGGTTCACCAGTTCCCGATCCCCCCCCCTACGCTTTGCTTCATCCAAAATAAACCACGCTCCTTCGATCGCATGACCTGGGTTCAAAGTCCGGGCATCAATATGATCGAGCACTTCTCCATCAATTCCAATCTGCTCCATGACACACTTTATGTCATCCTTAACAAACCCACGGATCTCTTCGATAAACCCATCAATCTTACGCTCCGCAAGTTCGTCTCCACCATTCGCCACTAGAACCTGTGCGACTTGTAGAAAAATCATAGGAACTCCGATCCCCTTAACTTTTCTCTCATCGGTCCACTTTGGATCACCAGCCGAGGCTGTTCCGTCCACGTAGTCCATGCTCTTTGCAAATAGTTTCCGGGCTTCTTCGAGCCACATCTCATTCCCCGATGCTTTCCCGTAAGCCGCAAAAGCCATTACCGCAAAAGCTTCGGAATAGAAATACCGTCTCTTCCGTAAGGGCTTCCCTTCACGGGTCACCAGAAAGAACATTTGTCCATCCTCGTCAAAACAATGAGCCTTCAAAAACTCCACTCCACTCTTCGCTGCCGATAGCCACTCTGCCTTCTTCTCGACCGTATTGCAAAAGGTCGCCAGCATCCACGCAAACCGTCCTTGCAACCAAACCGATTTATCGTCATCGACCAAACTTCCGTCCCGATCGCGCATTGAAAGATATCCCCCGAATTCTTCATCGACAATTCCGGGCATCCAAAACGGCAGGGTATCCTCAAGCAAACTCGCCCGATAAAAGTCCCGTAAATCCTTTAACTCTTGCTTCGAATATCCACTCACTACTTTTTCTGCGTCCAAATCGTCAAACCTCTCATATCTTCATCACTCGCCCGCAACCAAAACCCCAAAACAAGGCCCGTTCCCAAGGTTGTTAAAAATCCAACCGCGCCATAGAGCAGAGGCATCAGATTGATAACACCTGCTTCATTGAGGAAGTAAGTCACAGTCACGGTCAGCACCCCGGAAAGCAAGGCCACCAAGCCAGCCAATCCATTCGGCCTCCTCGAAAAAATCCCCAGCGCGAACAAGCCACCCAGTGGCCCCAGCGCAAAGCCGATGAAACGATTAAACAGCATAAAGACCCCATCCGTCCCCATTTCTGCCAAGACACACGATATCCCGATCCCTACGACACCAAGAATCACCACGACCCATTTCGCTACGCCCAGCCTCTCCTCATCCAAGCTCTCCGGCTTTAATAAACGCCCATAAACATCCGTCACAAAAGCTGTCGCCACCGAATTCAAGGAACTCGAAATCGTCGACTGAGCAGCCGCGAACACTCCAGCAATGATCAAGCCCGCTACCCCAACCGGTAGATTTTGCATAATAAAGAAAGGCAGCACGCTGTCCTTGGTCGGAAGGGTGGGATCCATCAACTCGGGATTTTCTTGATAGAAAACAAACAAGGCGGTCCCCAATCCAAAGAAGATCGCCGACCCCACGAGCACCATCGCGATATTCATCCAGAGCGATTTTGCCGCCTCTTTTTCAGAGGAAGTCGTAACGTATCGCTGCACGACATCTTGCCCCGAAGTGTAAGAAGGCAAATTGGCCAACATAAAGGCCACGAACAAGACAAATCCCGACGTCGATTCCTTCCCGATTGAAATATCGTGAAAGCTCCAGCTCGCCGTGATTCCCTTCCCCTCCTCACTCATCGCTGAACCAATAGCGCCCAATCCCCCATCGACTTGCGACACGATCAATCCAAAGCACAACAAAGCGCCTCCAATCAAGACAAGCGCCTGAATCGCATCAGTCCAAACCACTGCTTCAATCCCGCCCATCACGGTATAAATTACACACAAGATTCCAATCACCGCAATCGCCGCAAGAACATTGATATCGGTGACACTCGAAAGCGCAAGAGCCGGGAGATAGAGCACTATCGCCACCCGCCCGATATGAAACAACATGAAGGTCACACTCCCGATCACCCGGGTAGCGACATTGAAGCGCTTTTCCAAATATTCATAGGCTGTTGTAATATTCAGACGACGGTAAAACGGCAGATAAAACATCACCACCAGTGGAACGATGATTAAAATCGGCCACTGCCCAATGTAGCCATTCCAGTCCTTCGCATATGCCACTCCCGGCACCGCCATGAAAGTGATGGCCGAGAGCATCGTCGCAAAGATCGACAAGCCCGCAACCCAAAATGGAATCTTCTGGCCACCCCGAAAGTAGGCCTCAGTCGAAGACGAAGCTTCCCGCTTCATAAACCAATATCCAATCGCTACCATCCCCAAAAGATAAACGACGACCACAATCCAGTTCCACATCCCGAATTTCATTTTCGTTCCTCCATTTCTACAATGAGCACCTGCGGTGATCGCACCCCTGGTTTTATTTCGCCCGTCGGGATAATCACTTTTCCGTCCCAAAACACCACCGGAGTCGTTACAGGAGCGAAAGTCCCCTTGAGCGGTAAACTCCCCGCCTCAGTCCATTGATCTGCCACTGTATTATAGGAAAGAATCGACGCCGGAAACCCCGGATGCTCCATCCCCTGACCGTTTATTTCTGGTCGTGCTGCCACCTGAGCTCTCCAAAAATCAACCGGCACGCCACCCAACATCAGCAAGGAACTTGCGCCTATCGGCACCGCCATCGATGGCGCCGCTGATCTCGCCTCAGGAAGGTCGGCCAACCTTTTCCACATGCCTGACGATAAATCTAACTCCCAGCAATCCTTCAAAAAATCTAATCCAAAAATTCGATTCACTTTTTTCTCTTCAGACTTCGCAAAATCCCTCCCCCCAAACAGGTAGAACTTCCCTCCCTTAACTCCGGCAACCGAATACATCCTCCCACGCGCGCCCTCCGGCCAACCCAGTGATTTCCATTCCACTCCCATCGGATCAGGTCTCGCCATCTTAAAGAATTCCCGCTGTGTTTCCGCTCCATCTCCACCTGATCCCACCAAAACCTCTCCATTCACCACCGCTGCTACACCCTCAGCCATTACCCGCGGAAGATTTCCGATATCCGTAATCTTCACCTTTCCCGAGGCCATTGAAAACTCCAGAACTTCCGCTCGAGAACCCGCCTCATTCTTCCCTCCCATGAACAAACATTGCCCACTCTTCAAAGTCACCGACATCCCATAAGCAACTTTAATTGGCAATTTGACAGCAGCAGTTCGCCACTCGCTATCCTCTTTCAACGGTAAGATATAAATCCCGTCATAGTAAATTTTCTTCCCATCCTCCCACGGTCTTCCATCCGGGAAATTTGCCCCACCTGCCACAATCAAAAAATCCTCCTCACCCTCGCTTACCACCCCTGAAAAGACCCCCGCAAATCCCTCCCGGTCCGGGAGATCAGGCAATCGATCCCATTCTAGCGCCCCTCCAAGAGCCATTCCCAGAATCCAGAAGGCCAAAAAAAGTCTCATGATATTTCCGCGCTAAGGTCTTCCTTGATCCATTCAAACCATCCCATCGTATCAAGACGCTTCCTCAAGGCTATAATTTGATCCGGACTCGCCGGATCAATCGGCCTTCTCACAGGGCCACAGTCAATCCCCACCATTTGCATCATCACTTTTAAGGACGATCTCCCACAGGTCTCAAACATCGCCGTGATCATTTCAAGAGCATGCTTCTGCCACACTTGCGCTCTTTTAAAATCTCCCACGCTCAGGGACTTCCTAACATTATTGTAAATCGGAGCCGCATAATTATAGGTGCTTCCCACCGCCGCCTTGTATCCTTGAGCAACCGACATGAGATAAGCTTCATCTGATCCAGACAGAAACTCTAAACCCGGTGCTACGCTCTCAAGCAAAGAAAGATTATGAAGACTCGCACCATCGGAATACTTGATCCCACAGAATGTAGGCAATCGGTCCATCGAAATGTCAGTCAACTTTATCGGATCAAGGTTCACACCAGACAAGAAAGGGATATGATAATAATAAAAGGGGGTTTTGGGAGCCGCTTCCACAATTGGCAAAAGACCTTCCACTAACTCTGCTTCACCACTCACTTTGAAGTAACCTGTTGGGGTTGCCGATACTGCATCAGCTCCAATTGATTCGGCATGCCCTGCCAAATCGGCAGACGCCCTCAAACTGTTATGACCCACCTGCACGAAGGATTTCATCCGCCCCTTTGCCGCACCAACATAAGCTTCAGCTACTCCACGACGCTCCTCATCGGTCAAGGACATCCCTTCTCCAGTGCTTCCAGCTATATAGATCCCTGTGATCCCTTTTGACGCGAGATAATCCACAACTCGGGGAACAACACTTAAATCCAAATCGCCTTTTGCATTCATTGGCGTCACCACAGCGGCAACTAATCCCCTCATTCTTAACGGCTCCATCATGTAGAGCCTATAAAATATTTCTTAACCACTCAAAAACCAAAACCAAAAACCTTGGTTTGTTCAACCGACCAGCCACCGCAGGGCCAACAAGCTAACTCTCTTATTTTGTAATTAAAGCTTACCACCCCAATCACGGCAGATCCCCCTAGATGATTATAATAGTGACAGTCGCAGCTAAAAGGAGGGCCGCTAGGATCACAATTCTTCTTTTCAGCGAAAATATATTACGGCACGTGGGGCAAATCACTTTTTCCCTACCTGATACCCAGCTCTCTAGTCGTTCGGGAGACACTTCAGAACCATGGATGAAATTTCCACACTTCTCACAATAATCTTTCCCATTTTTTCGAAGCACCAATTCGACATCCTCAGAGTAGTCACTTCTTTTCAACGGCTTAATATTACTAATCATATAAAGATGGCACCCTTTTTTCTAACAGTTAGCCTGATAGATGTAAACGTATTAAAAGTAGTAACAAAGTAAACGAACGCTTAAAATGAGCATATTAGAAAGCTTCCTACCCCTCTTCGGGTAGGAAGCTTTCTAACTGATCCACGAAAACTCCCACTTAAACTCTACATCTATTCCTTATTTTTCACACAGAGCTAGATTGAAGACTTCGTGATTATATTTTGATTAGACCTCTTTGGGACGCTCCGCCCTAATTGGGATAAAACTATCTCAGCTACAGAATAAATTACACTTCCTAGCTCCGGCGAAAAAAGTAGCAAGAGTTACGTTATGATCATCGGAATCTTAAAGAATTTTCAGGGCCTTTACATTTGGATTCAAGCTAGCCGCAGAGTATTTTAAATTCCGATCAAGCTGCATGCTTTAGGCTCTGAAACCTTAACACCTCAAACTCAGAAAGAACTGTAACTTTTTTCCTCCGCTCCAGATTTCCTCCAACAAATTAAGACCCTGAGTGTCTCAAATAGACA